>Ga0055439_10000185_pt1 | contig 10933 bp, 7 predicted proteins | sample Browns_TuleB_D2_FD_57732 | JGI IMG/M metagenome (GOLD analysis project Ga0055439, IMG submission 57732) | Wetland microbial communities from San Francisco Bay, California, USA, that impact long-term carbon sequestration - Browns_TuleB_D2 | ecosystem: Environmental > Aquatic > Marine > Wetlands ...
TATGATTAATGAATTTGTGGGGGGTTCTGAATTTAGCATCAAATTATTGGGGACTTCATCATAACTATTGAATTTTGCAACTATTTTTTCGTGGCCATCCTCTAATTCTACAAACTCAATTAGTATTTTTTCATAATCACTATCACGACCCATATGTCTTAGTTTTTACAATTAGATATAATATTTTGGGGTTTACTGGAAAATTGTTAAATGTCTTTTATAAATAAAGCATGAAATTTTAATTATTTTTTTATTTTTTAAATTTTTTTATCTGTTATGATTGATTCTACTGGCTTTTGGAATACACTATTTTAATTATTTTCTCTGAACCACAAGCTGGACACTCTCTGTATTCCATAGGGTAATTGATTGGTTTTTGGTGGTTTTTGCAAATCTTGATTCCAATGTCTAGCATATTCTCCCTTCTATTGCGCTTATGTCTAGATTCTTTGCAGAAAAAGTCAACGTTCCATATTGTTCCTACCTTATGATAAAACGTATTATGTATTAAAAATTACATACAATATTTTTCAACGATGGGATTTAGGAGAATTATCATTATTTATAAGTCTACAACTAATACAAGTTTTCAACTTCATTCTTATTTTCTATTTTGTGTATTTTGAACGAAGACAGGTTTAATAATTGATTATAAAATAGTTATTGAAGAGAAAGTATGAAATTATTAATTGTTGATGATAACAAAGACATTACAACAATGCTATCCAAGTATCTTTCAATGAAAGGTTTTGATTGCACCATTTCTAATGATGGAAGGGAAGGAATGAATCTTATGGCGAAAGGTCTCTATGATCGTGTTATCCTCGATATGTCTATGCCCGATTTTGGAGGGATGGATATTATAAACGAATTAGAAAAATCCAATAAATTAAAGGATAACAAAATTATCATATTTACAGCTTCATCGATCTCAGATGATGAAGTTTCAGATTTACTTAAAAAGGATGGAATAATTTCACTTTTAAGAAAACCTGTTCAATTAAATGAATTATTATCTGCAATCTCTAGTTGAGAAAAATAACCTTTTTTTGGGATAATGGATTTGACTATAGATAAAAATAATTTTAAAATCGAAAATTACAGTAAGAAAAGCATAGAGGAATTAAAGAAAGATCAAAAATCTCTTGAGTCTGAAATTGACAATTTATTTGACAGTTTAAATGAATTGATAAAAAACTCTAAACGATCTTTACTATCGAAAGACACACAACAAGATAAAGAATTTCTAATAAAAATTTCAGATAAATTAGAGAATAAAATCAATGATTTTTTCGTTGCAACCTATGAGCAAGAAGTAATTGATGAATTGGGACAAAATAGATTAGATGTTGAATCTTCTTTAAGAGAAAATACTGGGGTCAAAAACCTTTCAGAATATTTTTCCCATTTTCGATATACTTCTAAGGGAAATCAATTATTTGATACAATTTCAAAAGAGGAAATTGAAAAAAGATTACAAGAAAGTAATGATCTTAAAAAAGCTTTAGATGTCTCCTCTATTATTGCAATAACCGATAAAATAGGAACTGTTGTTTATGTTAACAAATTATTTGAGGAGGTCTCAGAATATGGACAAGTTGAATTAGTGGGTCAACATCTAAGTTTAATAAAGTCTGAATTTCATCCTGCAGAATTTTTTACATATTTGTGGAAAGTTATCTCTAATGGTTTTGTTTGGAAAGGTGATATAAAAAACAAAAAAAAGAACGGAAATTTTTATTGGCTCAAAACAACAATAGTTCCATTACTTGGAAAAGATGACCAACCCGAACAATATTTTGTTATTAGTACTGATATCACTAAACAAAAAGAACTTGAAATCAAATTATCTGAGGCTTTAGCGGAAATCAGAAAAACTGACGAATTAAAAAATGAATTTGCATCTATGATAACTCATGAATTAAAAACACCTTTGACACCTATTCGAGGATATTGTGAAATTCTAAAAGATGAAACATTTGGCGAGTTGAATAAGGATCAAAAAGATTTTGTTAATACTATAGAACAAAATGCAACACGCCTTGAACGTTTGATTGGAGATGTGCTTGACGTTCAAAAATTGGACATGGGGAAAATGACTTATAATAAAAAAAATCTGGATGTAAATGAATTTTTAAAGAATGTTGAAAAAGATATTTCACCCTTACTTAAAGAAAAAGAAATCCAATTTTCATTACCTGGTGATGTAAAAATCAATATTGTAACGGACAAGTTTCGATTACATGAAATATTTGAAAATTTAATTAGAAATTCAATCGATTTTGTATCGTTAAGAGGAAAAATATCTGTAGATGTTCAGAATAATAAAAATATGCTGGTTTTTTCCGTTCATGATAACGGTGTAGGTATCCCTAAGGAAAAACAATCAAACATCTTCAAAAAGTTCTTTCAAGGCGATACCTCGCAAACCAGAAAGCATGGTGGAACCGGTTTAGGGTTGGTAGTGTGTAAAGGTTTAATCGAAGGTCTCGGTGGAAAAATATGGTTTGATAGTCAAGAAGGTTCTGGCACTACTTTTTATTTTAGCATTCCAAAATGATTTGATCCCCCTATCGGTTTTCAATTTTACAAAGTTTAAAATTTCTTTAAATCACAGTAGAATGATTTATGCGTATGTCCTAAATGCAAAAAAATTGTAATATCTGCATGAAAACCCCTCCAAAAGGCAATCATTCGTGGTCAACTTTAACAACTAGCTCAACTTTTCCTCAATTTGATTCTAAAATGTGGCCAATTGATACCAAAATTAGGAATTTGAAATGAAAAACATCGTCATTAATTCACTTTTAATTGTTGGTGTATTGCTTATTGCTTCAAGCAGTTTAGTTAGCACTGCAGGAGCTCAAGTTTCTACTAATCATGTTGTCATTAACGAAATTGAAACAAATCCACCTGGAGATGATTCAAAATCAATAGCCGAATGGGTTGAACTATACAATCCAACCGATTCCAAAATTGATATTGGTGGATGGAAGATTGCGTCAACTACTGTATTGAAACAAGTAATGACAATTCCTCCTGGAACTGTAATTGAACCTGGAAAATTTCTGACTTATTCATATCAACCTCTTTGGTTTTCTGATACAAGTGAGATAGTTGAGTTGCGAGATAAAAATGGAATGATTGTTGACAAAACTCCTTTACTAACAGATATAAAAAATGATTATACATCATGGCAAAGAATCTACGATGGTTATGATTTAGACACATCTGACGATTGGAAATTTGCAATCTCTACTCTTGGTTCTTCAAATGGTAAATTTTTGGTTCCAGAAGAAACCGGTGGGGTTTCAATATCTGTTTCATCACTCAAATCATCGTATATTTTTGGGGAAACAGCAATAATACAAGGAAATGTATCTAAGCAAGCATTTATTGTTAAACCGTATTTTCATGCTGATCAAATAATTGTTAAAATATCTGGACCTAGTTTTGATAAGACAATTTCACTTTATCCTGATCTTAATCTAAATTATAAAACTACTTTAGATCTTAACAAAGTCCTTGGAATCAATGCTGGTCTATACTCTGTTTTAGTTAGCTACGGTGATGCAACTTCTCAAACAAGCTTTACTGTAGGAAATGAAATTAAAGAAGAGATTGTTAAGGAACCCAGTTCTCTTAGTCTTGTTTCTGAAAAATCTCAATATATTCCTGGGGATACTGCTTCGATAATTGGTTCAACTACAGAAACAATTCCTTTTGAAGGATTAAAATTCACAGTAAAAGATCCGAATGGCAAAATTGTATACACCGGAAGTTTGTATCCTACAAATGGAAAATTTTTTACAAGTATTTTTCTTACTACGGTGAATCCCGTTTTTGGAACATATCAGATTATTGGACAGTATGCAGACAAATCATCAATTTCTACCTTTGAATTGGTTCAGGAAATAAAAGAAAACAAGGTTATATCGTTGTGGACTGACAAAGATGCCTATGGTTTAGGCGAAACTGTTTTGATAACAGGCAGGTTAAACAGTGTTTGGGTTGGCTCGCTAGATCTGGAAATAGTACAGACAAAAAATGCTGCCCTAGCATCAAAAGAACTAGGTGGAGGTAACTCTGGATTCAAAATTTTGGATGTAGTCAGAATTAATGGTGATGGTTCTTTTTCATATTCTTTCAAAATACCTGACAGTGATATTCGATTAGGCGATTACAAAATTAGTGTTTCAAAAGAAGTTGGTTCTGCAACAAAAGTTATTCATGCTGTGGTAGATCCTGGTAATTATGTCGCAGATTCAAGCTCTCTCTCACTCTCGACTGATAAAGTGATTTATGGTTTAGGCGAAACAATGAAAATAAACGGGTTTATTGAAAATCCTACATCTAGATCAAGCTTTGAAACAACACCTGTCAAAATCTCACTTTCTCATGAAGATGGAAGCCCTTTGCAAGTTATCGGACTTCCACCAGGCGCCAAAACAAGACAAAATAATGGTTTGACTATTGCATATGAATTAACGGCAATACCTGAATCCTCTGGAAGATTTTCAGTGCAGACGCCTGTTTTGCAATCAGCTTTTAATGAAGGAACCTATTTCATAAAGGCGGAATATGCTGGATTGACAAAAACCATTATTGTCGGAATTACTGATCCTTTGAAACTTGAAGATGGTGCATTACTTAACATAAATAAACAAGTTTTTGGTCTTGGAGAAACTATTGAACTGACTGGATTACTTCCTCCAACAGGTGAATCTTCCGTTATGATTTCCCTTACAAAACCTGACGGTAGCACAATTAGTTCTGGAGCTAGTCTTGAAAATCAGCATTTTTCTTGGTCTTGGGTAACTCCAACCACTGAAAAACCTCTGGCTATAAAATTAGACGATCGTTCTATAACCACCACCAACTACGGTGTTTATAGAATTGATGTTTCCACCTCATCTCATACAAAGAATATTTTCTTTAAGGTTTCTTCTGATCCTCAACACGATTCTTTAACTGACGCCCCATTGTATGTCTCAACTGAAAAATCTCTATACAAAGCTGGAGAAAAATTAAATGTATATGGAACCGTAATTAAAAGAGTTCAAGGGACTGAAGGTTTGGTTGTTCCAGATCGAGTTTCTATACTTGTGCTTAATGGAAAACCTCCATACAAACAAATTCTTGAATCTGCGGTCTATCCTGACCAAGGTGGAAATTTCAAGAGCTCGTTTGAATTACCGATAACTGTTTTCCACGAAGGTGAATACAAAATAAAGGCATCATTTTTGGGTAAAAAATCTGAATCTACATTCAGTGTTACAAACGATTATTTGTACAACTCCAATGAAAAACTATCACTTTTGCTTGCAACCGATAAATCTGAATATCATCCAGGCGACATAGTAACAGTATCTGGAAAACCAAACAAGTTAATCTATCTTGAAAAATTTGATGTTAGCGTAATTAAGAAATCTGTTAATGAAATTACATGTGGTTCATTCTTCTGCGGTGTCCATCAAGGTCCAGTTACGACTATCAGGCCTAGTTCCTTAGGTTCCTTTTCACATCAAATTCAAATATCTAATTCCACTTCTAGTATAGGTTCATATGAAATTACGGTTGACGCAGGTTTTGAAACCAAATCGATACAATTTGATGTCGTTCCAAGTCCCCAAATTGAATCTATTAAAGAAACTGGTTCCACTATAATTGAAAAAGTAATGAGAATTCCTGATGATAAAATTTCTATTATTACTCTCGAAAAAACTATTGAAGACAAGAAGGTAGTTCCTCGAGTGATATCCGGCTTATTGCTTACAGGACGATCTGACCAATCAAATGTTAATCTAAGGGTTTCTTCCGAAACTGGAGTTTGCATAATAGGTCCTGACCAAAATTGTTTAGTGAAAGATTCAACTCGAAAGCAAGGACAAATTTATGAAATAATTTCTCTAAATGATATTAGTCTTAAAGTCAGGTACAGTGGTCCGGATGTTAGGCTTGAGAAATTTGATATTCTGCCCGAATCCTCTGCTGACTCTTTGCCCAATATGACTTGGAATGTGGATATTGTCAAAGATTCTGATCAAATATCTAGGTTCTATTATAAAATAAACTATAGGCCATTGGAATAGATTCAAAAACCCATTTGGTTCGTCATTACTTAGTTGAACCTCCAAATTCTGATGTTTTATCAAGATGATCCAAAAAAGTGTACTGCTGCAAAAATGGTGAAATTTGGAATTGCAAAAAATATAAAAAAAATAGGAAACAGAGGAATAGTTTTGGACCCATTTGCTGAAAAAACACTTCTGCCAAAAGATAAATTATTGGCAAACAATTTAATTGGAATAGATTGCTCCTGGAATCTAGTAGAAGGTGCTTTCTCAAAAAATTTTGATGGGATTAAAAGAAAATTACCTCCTCTGCTAGCTGGTAATCCTATTAACTATTCAAAATTTAATAAGCTTACAACTGCTGAAGCAATATCCGGCTCGTTATTTATCTTGGGTTTTAAAGAACAAGCCCTTGAAATACTTGACAAATTCAAATGGGGGCATACATTTTATGAATTAAATCAAAATCTTTTGGATGAATATTCTAAATTGGAATCTGAGGAACAAATAGAAATAATTCTGAAAGAATTTGGTATATCTGATTTATCTCTTTAATGATTTCCGCTTTCTAGAAAATGCTATGATTAGGATAATTATTGCAAGAGGTACTAAAAACCAAATTATCTCAACTGTATTATTTTTATCGAAATTTATGTTTATCTGAGAAATTTGTGGTAATGATGTATTATTTTCAACAGTTAAGAAACTAGTTGAGTAATAATCTGGTTTTAAAACATAATTAGAGATTGCAAATATTTTTAGATCGTTTGCACCTACATTTAGTTTACTTGTTAATTCTTTTGAAATTTTAATATTTGTAGAATTTTTTTCCACCATGATTGAATCTGATGATACAACTTCTCCATTACCTCCAATCAAAAAGTAAAGAATTTGGTTAGTGTGTGACGTCTCTATTTTTATTTCTAAATCTGTTCCTTTCTGAATGTTTCCAGGTATCTCAACATGTAATATGTTCGGAAATTCAGTTTTTTCAAGATTTGACCAATGTCCTACTTTGAAAGGATACATTTCATCTTCGAAAGTCTTGACAGTAATAGTCCTTGCTTCTGGTGAATACTCTTTGAGATAAAATGGACCGTTGCTAATCACTGCATGATTGTACTTTTTAATCCAATCTGATGACGCAGCATATCTGTCATCAAAGTATTTTTGATTGGTTTCAAAGTTTTTTAAGGATTCTGGGATGTACTTTTTCTCTTTAAATTCATCCAAATACCCTTGAATAATTCTCGCATCATTTGGAAGTATTAATGACAACCAGTTGACATTTTTGCTAGTTGCTCCTGATCTAGAAAATGACAGCTTGCCATCCGTTACCGCTTTTTCCATTGCAGAAGTAATTTCCCATGGGACTGAGCTCCACAAAGAAGCCCAATCTGCTATTTCATTATCATCAAAATGCCAATAATTTACGTAAACATCGATGGTGTCATCATCAATGGGTTCAACTCCGATTATGGTTTGGATGCTCTGAGATGCTATTGGTGTAAATTCGGTATCAAATGTTTTATCGTTATCATCGGTTTGCGTTCCCCACTCTATTGCAAAATACAAAGAATGCAAAATGTCATTCATGTCCATTTTTTGCCCGTTGTGCCAATGGCTAAATTTAAAATCGAACCTAACTTTACTTGTGGCTTGTGTGCCTGGGGGAATTTTTCCCCATTCTTGCTTTATTGGATTCCATGTTATTGCATTCTCTGACACATTTAATTTTCCATCCGGTCCAGCTGTTTCAACCTCCCAATTTGCCCTAATCGGAAATGTTTCTCCTGTATAGGGGTGCTTGAAGGTAATGGGGTCTGAAATTATTCCCCAAATTTGTCTACTGTACTTGTCACTAAATCCCATGACTGGATTCCACGCACCTTGATAAATCTCCTTGACCCCAATATCTAGCTCTTCTTCATTATTTCGAGAATTAATCGGTGTGAATCTACTTGAAACTCCTGCGCCAAGATCATTTATCACTCCATCCATTTTCTCATTGACAACATACTGATCAATTTTACTGGCAAGAAAAATTCTAACCGATTCACTAATTCCATCGTTGATTGACTCTTTGATTAGATTATTTCTTTCTTCTTCTGACTTGAATTCTCCTGAATAAATTTTTTGAGTGTTTACATCTAATGTATCGTTTTTGTAGTTCCAATATGAAGGATCATTAAATCCCGGCATGTTTGAAAACCAAGGGGAATACATTTGTGCTAATCCAACTGAATCATATTTGACAAATGCAGATCTTGCCCAACCTTCTGTATATAGATTCCACTTCATTTCTGAGGGATTTGAACCATATACTACAACAAATGCTTTATTTAAATCTCCAAAGTCTTTTTTTACAGTAAATCCAATTTTTTCCAATTCTGAAGCTAATATTTCCCCAATTGATTTTCTCACAGGATCATCGCTTCTAACAAAAATCGTAATTTCAATTGGATTGTTATTCATTTCCCATTTGCCTTTGTTTTTTATTGCTCCGTTTTCCTTTAACGCATTTGAAATCAATTCATCTGCATACAACGGATCATATTTGAAATTGAATGATTCTAACTGTTTTATTATGGTGAGGTATTCTGGATCTGAGGGTCCGTAGTTTGATATCATAGGTGCACCATATCCACCTAGTAATTCATTCACAATTAATTTTCTATCTACTAAATAATTTAACGCAAATCTTATGGGTTTGATTGAAAACGGATTGAACTTTTCTGATTCAGCTGGATTTACAAGTATACTGTATGATCCACCTGCTGAATCAAATACCTTTAATCCCTCACGTGACTTTAAATTTTCTAATCTGTCTGATGCTATTCTTTCATAATAGATATCTAAATTTCCATTTCTTACTTCTTCAAGTGCCGTATTTTCATCCAAATATTGAGTAAATTTTACCGAATCAAAGTATGCACTTTTTTGTGCAGAGACCTCATTATACATTAAAAATACACTTGATAAAGCTAGTATGATCACTAGCAATAACTTCATACCTATTTGTTATTTAAGTTATAATAAAACTTATTTTCGTCTGAACAAGAAATTATTTTTGAGACTTATGCCAAATTGTTACTTTTATTACTCCTGAAATAGGTGGAGATGCAAAATAAAGATAAATCTGTTTAACAGTTTATTTTTTAAAAAATGAATTAGTTGCTAGTAAGATAAGGGATTTTTTTTATCTTTCTGGTTATCTTATATCTCGCTGATTAAATAATGAAACAACTTTTTATTTAGATCTAATTGCTAAAGAAGCATGCCTTCAAAAACCGAAATCATATCATTAGAAAATTCATGTAATATGGTTCTGTCTTTGCCAAAAATTCGCTTCGTTGGGGTTTTAGATAATATGGGAAATAAGATAGCTGGGAATTTTAAAGATGGGGTAACTTCGCATCTTGAAGATAAAGAAGACAGAATGATGTTATGTCCAACTAACCTTTGAATATTTGATGAGAAAGGATTTTGATGAAAAATTAGGGCCCATAGATTACATAGTATCTCAAAGAAAAAAAATCGTTTTGATTAGTATCCCAACGAGAAATTATTTGGTATTGATCTCTGCGGAACGTGAGGTTGATGTTCATGAAATTATTCGTGAGGTGAATCGTGCCTTTACAATGTTGCCTGACATCCGACCTTAAAATTTAATCAAAATATTATTTTACTTTTACTGGATGTTTGATTAAATGATGCAGTTATTATATTCTTTGGAGTTTCTCCTAAAACCTATATCGTCTTAATTATTTACAAAAAATAATATGAAATTTAATCAAAATATGCTGTCACGACTAGATGGCATAATTCCTGGTGGGATCTCAGTTAACGATTTTGCAGTGATTACAAAATTAAATCATGTTGATTCTCAAAAAATTTTGGATGGATATATAAGAAATGGAATAGGAAAAAAACAAGAAAACCAATACTATTTTGAGGAGAGTGATAAACTTAAAGCTGCAATTGAATTAATCAAAATTGGTTTCCCTATAGACGAAATAGCAATTGCACTTAGCTGGAAGAATTTTGAGGGATTGGTTGGGGAAATATTATCTTTAAAAGATTTTGCAATAATAAAAAACCTAATTCTTACAAAACCTAGAATGGAAATTGATGTAATTGGAATACGATTGGGAATTGCCTTGCTTATCGATTGTAAACATTGGAAACGCTACAGTAATTCGGCATTAACATCTGCAGTAAAAAAACAAATAGAGAGAACCAAGCACTATATCTCAAAAACTCCAGGCGCGATTGCTGTGCCAATAATTGTGACATTGTACCAAGACAAATTAGACTTTATTAATGGGGTGCCTCTGGTCCCAATTTTCCAATTTCCATCATTTATTGATGAATTTTATGGAAATCTTGACCAAATGACAACGATAGAATAATTTTCATTATCATTTTATTTAACGGATACATTATTTTTCAAAGTATACTCAAATTGAAGTTTTGTAACATTTTCACAAATACCACTAATCATTTTCATTTACATTCCGATCAATTGTCTTCAAATTACACTCTGAATATCTCTATATCGTAAAAAGGTGGAAATTTTATACAGTATTATTTATTATATTCTATGATGAATGTTCCAATTTTTATAATATTTTTTGTCTTGATTACTAGCTTGGTATCCTTGATTTCTGCAAATGCTTTAATTCCAGAATCATGCAATTGTGTTATTTTCCAATTTAATCAAGTTCAAGATTATTATCTCAACCATCCCCAGACTGCAGTTATGGACCAATTTATTGAGAAAAATGAAAAGGTAACTCTTGGTGTTATTGGGAATTTTATAGGAAATGATCACAGGGTAAATGACAAGATTAGTGAAG
>Ga0055439_10000188_pt1 | contig 10873 bp, 14 predicted proteins | sample Browns_TuleB_D2_FD_57732 | JGI IMG/M metagenome (GOLD analysis project Ga0055439, IMG submission 57732) | Wetland microbial communities from San Francisco Bay, California, USA, that impact long-term carbon sequestration - Browns_TuleB_D2 | ecosystem: Environmental > Aquatic > Marine > Wetlands ...
GCGAGGAGCTCCTCCTTCGTCCGCCACTCGGCATGCTGGACCCGCATCCCACGCTCAGCAAGCCCCGCGACCAGCAGGTGAAGCACGAAGCGAGCGGCCTGCACCTGGAGCTCATTCTCGCGGGGCACGGCCTGTGGGCCCACTGCGACCACGACCGGCGGAAAGCGCTCGAACACCACCGACAAGACCTTCACGTGCACGTTCGCCTTGCGCTGCAGATCGCCGAGCGTCAAGGCGCCGTTCAGGCGAATGCCCTTCAATAGGTCGGCTCCGAAGCCCGGGATGCGGGGTAGCCCCTCCCCATTGTAATTGAGGACGCAGTACGCAAGGTTGCGGACACCGGGCGCGATGCCGACCACAATCACGACGCGCCGAGCCTCATCGTGCCGAGCAAACTACGGGGCCGATTTCTACGCTGTCAACTTTTTGCTGAAAACGTGAGCGGATGCGCTCGGGTGACCACCCTCACGGGCTCGCCGGGCGAGACGTCGACAAAAAGCCCCCTCACCCCGCCTCCCCGAAGTCGTCGAACTCGTCGATCTCCTGGTCACCGGCGAGGCTGTAGTAGCGCGTGAACTCCTTCTTGAAGATGAGCTCGATGGTGGCGTTCGGGCCGTTCCGCTGCTTGGCGATGTCGAGCTCGGCGAGGCGCTCGTCCGGGGTGTTCCGATCGTAGTAACTCTCCCGGTAGAGAAACCAGACGTTGTCCGCGTCTTGTTCAAGCGATCCGCTCTCCCTCAAATCTTTGAGCTGCGGCCGCCGGTCTTTCTGCTTTTCGAGTTCGCGGTTCAACTGCGAGAGCGCCATGACGGCGATCCCTTCCTGCTTCGCCATGTTCTTCAAGCCCTGCGTGATGCTCGCCACCTCGCGCTCGCGCGTGTCGCCGCGCTCGCGCACGCCACGCATCAGCTGGAGGTAGTCCACGATGACGACGCGAAGAGGTTTCGACGGGACGAGCAGGTCGCCGGCAGTGATGCCGCGCTCGATCTGGCGCTTCAAGCGCCGAACCTTCGACCGCAGATCGCCGAGCGTGAGCGCCGGCGTGTCGTCGATGTAGATCGGCAGCCGCTCGATCGCCGCGAACGACCCGCTCATCTTTTGCCAGGCTTCTTCGGTGATGCGCTGCGCGCGCCACGTCTTCACGTCGAACTCCGCCTCGTGACTCGCGAAGCGCTGGGCGAGCTGCTCACGCGGTTGCTCCAGCGTGCAGAAGAGCACGGCGTGCCCGAGCTCGATACTGTCATCTCGCAGTTGCTTCGGCCGCGCGACGTTTGCGGCGAGCGACTGAGCGAACGACGTTTTTCCCAATCCGGGGCGACCGGCCACGATCGTGAGATCGGAGTCGAAGAGGCCGCCGGTCATCCGATCGAGCACGGTGAAGCCGGTCGCAACTCCCGTGATCGACTCGCCGCGCGCACGAGCGTTCGAGATCCGCGTGAGCGCGCGACCGTGGATCGTCCGGAGCGCTTCCTCCCGCGGCGCGAGCGTGTCGTGCGTGATGGAAGAGATCTCTTGCTCGATCCGCTCGAAGAGCTCCTGCGGATTGTCGAGCGGCGCATAACCCTCCAGCTGCGCCTGCGCGCCGACGCGGATGAGCTCGCGCACGCGCCACTTCTCGACGACGACCTTTGCGTGCTCCTCGATGTTGGCGACCGCCGGCGTCGCATCGGCAAGCATCGCGAGATACGGAGTGCCGCCGACTTGCGCGAGCCGGCTTCGATCGCGCAGCCAGTTCGAGACGAGGACGATGTCCACCGCTAGTCCGCCGAGCCGGAGGTCGACGATCGCTTCGTATACCCAACGGTTCGCGTCGGCGTAAAAGTGATGTGAGCGCAGTCGATCGTGCACGCGATCGAGCGCGGCAGAATCCAAAAAGATCGCCGACAGCACGGCGGCCTCGGCATCGAGCGAATGGGGCGGAACGCGATCGGCCACTATGAGACTCGGCGCCGGGTCGGCGGCAAGCGCTGGTCATCGGTGCGCATGAAGCCGGCCCGCCGCGTGTAACCGCGACGGCGATCCATTCGATCGAGCGTCGCGTCGAGCGAGGCGACGAGCTCGCTGTCGCCACACTGCCGCGCGATGTTCAGGCGTTCGAGCACATCGAGGATTTGTGGTTTCGGGCCGCGATTGCTCATGGGCGGCTCCCTCCGGTCGGGCCCGCAGGACCATTCGCGCCGGGCGCCGTCGCCGGCATGAGGTCGCTCGCGCCCATCACTTCATCCGTTGGCGCTTCTTCGCTCACATCGCCCAGTGATACGACATGGCGCACCGCGCCGCGGCCCAGGCGTTCATCGAGCACCTGAAGCAGCATTCCGATTGCGACGCCGAGCTCGATCTCTTTTTCAGTGGGCAGAGGCTCGCCAGTTTGCGTCGCCTGCTCTCGCGCGAGGTCGACAATTCGTTTGAAGGCCGCCGCGTCGCCCATGGTCAGAGCTAGCAGCCGAAAAAATCGTTCGCTCGGAAGATGCTCAGCGTTCGCCATCTCTGCGTCGGTCATCCGAGCCTCACCTCGATTGCGGATTCGAGGAGTGCCCCCGTGAGTGGCAGCTGCTTCGTGAGCTCTGCCACGCTCTTCGACGACGCTAGGATCGTCGTGCGGCCCGCGCGTGCGTACAAGATTTCGTCCATCGCTTCGACGAACCACGGCTTCCAACCGGTGGGGTTCACGTTGTCGAGCGCGAGGACGGGCGCCGACCGGAGCTTGTGGCGGAGATCGAGATTGTCGTCGTCCGTCATGTGCTCGCGGAGGCCCACGGCGACGCGCGCCGACCAGTCGTACCAAAAGCCCCGTTTGTAGATCGTGACCCCAAGCTCGTACGCGAGCGTCACGAGCGCGTGGCGGTGTTCGCGAGCATCGCCGCCGGTCACGAAGTACCACACGCTCGCGCCCGAGCGTCGCGCCTCATCGAGTCCTGCCTCGATGCGCGCGTAGTCCGGAAGATCGCTCAATGGCGCGACCGTACGAAAGGGCTCTGGTACGTTCCCCGCGCCGAGCGCTCGCCAAACGACGTAGCCCTGCCACTTCTTGCACGGCTCGCTGCGGATCCCCTTCGCGCTATCCGGCACGATCACGTGCCCGTCGGGCCAGGCGTTCTGACTGTTGTCGCAGGCGCCACCGTATGGCGGGCAGTGCGCGCACTGCCGCGCGCGCTCGGCGGCGTCGAGCCAGCCGTCGAGCGATTCGCCAAAAAATTCACTTTGGCCGAGGCCAGCCGGAAAGAGCGGCAATAGCTCCCGCGCTCGGCTGCGGAGCCACGCCTCGGGGCCGCCGAATCCTGCGACTTCCGCTCTCTCCTTCTCTTTCGAACGCTGGCGGAGCTCGGTCAGCCGCCTGCCGATCGACCCCATAGACTCGGGCGTGTCGACTCCCGAGTTCCTCGATGGTGAGGAGCCGCGGGCGCCACTGCTTTCGTTTTCCATCAGGCTCACTCCCTTCCAATCCCTGACCGGCCGTTCCGTCGGGCAGAAATGGTACGCGCGATTGTTTCTTTGGCGTTTCGCGATTTGAGTTTTGTTTCTCGGCTATTTCCAAGTGGGTCTCCAAACACCCACCGGCCGACTGGCCATCACGGTCCGTCACGGATGGGGGTATCCGTGACGCATCCGTGACGCCGGCATCCGTGACGCATCCGTGACGGGTGGGTACCTGCTGACCGTTCGGATTTTTTGCATTCGAGTTCGAATGGTTACAGCCGTGGGTATTTTTTGACCCACTTAGAGCAGATTCATCCGTGACGGGTAAATCCCAAATAGAGAGAGAGATCTCTTTAAAAGATCCTCTCTCTCTCTCTATCGCACCTGAACCACGAGCCGGATCTGGCAGTGCCTTCCGCTCATCCTCCCTAGCTGCCCCGCTCACGCGACTTTGACCGTCTCGCTGAGCCGACCCCTGCGCCCGACCGAGATCGGCAGCGGGCAACCCCAAGGCGGCGCGTGAATCGGCAAAGCGCGGCGAGATGCCAAGTGCCCATTCTCGGGGTAGCTCCGGATAGAACCCACCGCTTGCGATTGCCTGCTCGCGAGAGGTCTGTCGGCCCAGGCGTCGCGCCCGGTAATCGCGCGCGCGGCGCGCATCGGTGTTCGGGGCTTTGGGCAGCGCGCAGATCTCGTCGTCCGTGAGCACACCAGCAAAGCGCCGCGCCGTCGGCTCGTCGAGCCCGCCCCAGACGAGGTAGCGAAACAGTGGCTCGCGAAAGGTGTCGCGCCAGGTGCGGGCGAAACTCTGAGTTTCGGTGGCGAGCGGCACGAGGCGGCGAATCGCGACGAGCGCCGCGTAGGTAAGCAGCGATCGGCGCGGCAGCGCCATCCACGCCTGAAACCAGCCGCTCAGGTACTGCGGACCGACGCACCAGTACTGTTGCGAGTGTTCGAGGCCCACGAGCAACGCGACGCCGTGTCCCTCGTCCCAGCGCAAGAGCCCGTGAGTTTCGAGGCCGACGAGCGCTTCCCGGACTTCGCGCTCCGGCCGTCCGAGCCCGAATGCAAGCGCGGCGCTCGCGCGGGGAATGACGCGCGCGACGGGCAGCTGGGTTTTTGTCTCCGAAATCGCGTCGAGCACGTACCGCTCAGGCCCGGTCAAGCGGGCAAGGTGGCCGTTTACCCACGCGAGTTTCGCTAGCAACGGCGCCTCCAGAACGTGAAGGCGCAGACTGGTCCTGTGCGCTCTGCGAGCGCGGCATCCAATGAATCCATGTTGTCGAGAAGGGCGTGACCGAGCGCAAGCCCGGGACCAAAACGCCTACACCCAACCGTCGCGCGGCGTCAAGAAAACGACGAACAAAACCCGGCGGAGATGCCCGTCGGTAGTGTCCTAAATTGAACTTGCGCGACTCTGCGCGACGTGCATGGCGGGAGTAAACGTCGTCTCGCGCTACCGCTGAAATTCAGCAGAATTACAGTATATGGAAAATTTGACTGCCCTACCCGTTTTGGTGTTGGGTGCTAGTCGCCGGACCTGACCGCCCATTTAGGCGGCCGCCCCCTGGATGATAGCCAGGAGGCTTCGGGAACGGTCAGCCTTTCGGCTCCGCCGCCTGCCGCGGAGTCGATACTAACTGTAGCGGCTGAGTGAGGCAAGGAAACCAGCGGAGCTTTGTCCGCTGGACGGAGTCGCCATGCGCACCATCAGGATACCTGTAGCCATCGCTCGGCGAGCGGCCCGAGCGACGCGCGAGAACCCCTAGAAAAGCCGCCCGGGACCGGCGCGGTCACCGTGACAGCGAAAGTTGCGTGAGCGATCAGAAGTGGCTATGCTCGGGCGCGTCGTCGAGAAGTCGATGAACGGCCGCCGCTTGAATCCCGGCGGCCGTTCCCTTTCCATGGCCAAGCGAACCCGCGAAAACGTAGCAATCCTCCTGTTCTTTCCCGCGCTTGTGTATTTAGTCTTGATGGGTTGGGAGAACTTCGTCGCGGCCAATTACGTCGGCCTGCACGCCTGGCGACACGTGCTCGTGCCGACGGCGTTGATGGTCGTCGCCCTCATCGTCTGGCCGCGCCGTCCCGACGATGGCGCTTGACGGAGCCGCGCGAGCCCTGCTAGCTCTCTCCCCATGACCGGACGTTGACACTGCGAGGCCACGAAGCGGGCAACTTCGCTTCGAAGCAGCAGGTTTTGCGTGCGTAGCTCAACGGTGGAGCAGCCGGACTAACGAGCCGGCCGGATGCTGGTTCAAGTCCAGTCGTACGCGCTACGGGGTCACTGTCTCGCGGGAAAGTCGGCTGGGGCACCACCGACGATCGCGCCAGCGACCCCGCCAATTTTGCGCTCGTAGCTCAGTGGTAGAGCGCCGGGGGGAGCGATCCCTCCGGAGGTCCGTCGTTCGACTCGATGCGAGCGCGCCCGGGCGGACGGAGGCGGTACCGATCCGCCAGAACATCCGTCCGCCCGCCACCCCCGAAGAAAGGAAAAAATAAAAGTGGACAAGCTACACGTAATTGTGCGGGCAGATCTCCCGCCAGGGCTCCTCCTCGCGCAGGCGGTGCACGCGATGAGTGCGTTCGCGGTCTATCAACCCGCCGAGCACCGCGCCTGGCACCTCGGCAAAAACATCATCGCCTGCGTCACGGTGCCCGATCGCGCTGCGCTCGAAGCGCGGCTCGCGCGGGCGACCATGCTCGGCGAAGTGGTGGTGGGCTACCACGAGGAGGATCTTGCGGGCGAGCTCACCGCCGTCGTCCTCGGGGCGCGCCTGAAGAAGCTCGTTCGGGATCTACCGCTCGCATTCAGTGTGCAGAGCGGCGTGGATTAGTTGCGACCGACCAAGCCGAGCAGCTGGAGAATGGAGCGAAACGCCGAGCGGCGCCGAGTGGGAGGCGCGGGCAAAGCGAGCGCGCTCCGCGAGGGCATGTCCGTCACGGTCACGTCGACGACTGAAACGAGCAGCCCGGGGGCATCCTTCGTCTGAGTCGTCCACCGAAAGCCACACGCCCAGCAGCCAAACTGAAGAAACTCGCCCGTCTCGTCCTTTAGCAAAGCGCTGGCGCTTTGCGCCCCTTTCCCGCACTTCTGGCACTCGGGATGCTGCTCGAACGCTCGGTGCTTCACAAGGACCGCTTGGTCGGTAGCAGGTGGACGTTTGCTGGAAGCGGCGTAGCCACGAGATAGGCGCCGTGCTCGTCGCGATACCACTGAAAGTGGTACTCGCCGGCTGGTACCCGGCCCGCGCTGACGACGTGAGCCATCAAAATCTCACCAACCTCGGGCCACGAGAGCTCGCACATGCGCCGCCCGGGCTCGGTTTCGCTCCGAGTCGCGGCCGGTTCCGGCGGCGGGCGTGCATCATCAGTCATCGCGCCGTTTCAGTGAGGGCCGCCATTGTCATCCAGCAGAACCAAGCCATCGTACCTCCACCCGTACGGACCGAGCGCCGACGCGATGGCCGACACGGTTGCCACGAAGATCGCATCCTTCGCCTGTTGTGCGGGAGGCAACTGATCGTACGGCAGCAGGCACGGGTGCTCTTTCTTCTCGACATCCTTCACGGGTCCGAGGCGCCAACCGTGCGCGGTCTTGTATTCGCACCACGCGGCGTGGCTCCTGGACGGGCTGTTGCCCCTGAGCACGCCGGCCACGCCGAGCCGCACGCTATCCTTCTGCCAATCGGGCGCGCTTTCCCACGGTGCATGGCTTGCGTCGCCGAGCGCAAGACAGTAGGCGCGGTTCGCCTCGTGGGCGGCGTGCGCAGCGGCCTCGATGAGCGCGGGCGCGAACGGAGCGATGAAGGCGGTCATGACGCGGGCTTGCGCCCGCCCCGCTTCGGCTTGTCGGCAACAGTCGGCGGTCCCTCCGCGGGCACGTCCGGGGGGACGGGCGGCGAGCCGTCGAGAGGCGGCGGTGCTCCCTCCGGCGCGAAGAGAGTGTTCACGCACCAGAAACCATCTTCGGTCGCCAGCACGATCTGCTGACCCGAGGAGCTATCGTATTGCAGCACCACGTCTCCGCCCGCGGCGTCGAGCCCCTGAAGCAGGTGGTGAGCGTTTGCCATGAACTCCGGGCGCGCATCTGGCGAAATGTCCGTCACCGCGATGTTGTCGTGAAAGAACGTCTCGCCCTTCTGGTCGTTGTAGTCCAAGCGAAGCTCACCAGTCGGCAGCAGGCGCACCCACGTGCGGGTGAGCTCGGTCGTCGACGTAGCGATCATGGCTTTCAACGAGTCCAGCATGGCGAGGCGCGGCAAGCGACAGATGGGCGCGGTCGCGACGCGACTGAAGAAATAGCGCCAGTCGTGATACTCGCCGGGCGGCGGGCTGAAGACGATCATCGTGGAGCTGTTTTCGATCCAAACGAAATTGGAATCGCGATAGATCTCGACGGCTTCGTTCCCCGCATCGACGGCGAGATCGCGCACGTGCGGCAGGACGATGTCGCTCAAGAGCACGCGGAATGGCGCTCCCGGGGTCTTGCGCGGCAGCGTGCTGCGCGTCCACACGTGGTTACCGAGCACGATGGCATCGAGCACGTCGGAGGCATCGAGGAAAACGCCGAGCGCGCCAGTGCGATCCCCGGCCACGTCTGCGACGGCGAAGCGCGTGCGGTCGAGGAGCGCCAAGAAATCAGGCGCGGCGAGCTTCAGGCGGTCGCCCCCCTCCGGGGGATCCGGGAGCCCGCGGAGATCCGTGATCGGGCGGGTTTGATCGGACCACGTCCGTTTCCCGCCACGAATGGTGAGTCGCGTGGAGTCGCCGCGGCGGGTCGTTTCGAGTGAGAGATCGCCCGGTGGCATCTGTGCGATGGCGGTCGCCAAGAGCTTGCAGTTGATCGCGACGGCGTCCTCCTCCTCCGTCGCGCACGCGACCATCGTCGCGACGCCGGCGAGGCCGTTCGTGGCTTTGAGATCGAGGCCGCCCGGCATGTCGGGAATGCGCTTCGCGTGAAGGCCGACGCATGCGAGCGCCGCGTTGCCGGTCGTCGACGCCTTGAGATCGCAGCGGCGCACGGCTTTGAGAAGGAGATCGCGGTTGATGGTGAGTTTCATGAGATCCATCCTGCTCTACGCAGGCATTGAGCTAAAAGTCCTTCTGACCGCCGCGCGAGTGCTGTCTGTGTGACGAACGCCAGCTCAGCATGCTCTGACTTCAGCGCGAGAACGCGGTTGCGTGTTCGCGAAACTTCGGAAGAGCAAAACACATGGCAGCGCAGATGGGGTACCAGCTGGCGCAGCGCTCGCGTGAGCCAGCCGAGCGTGGCTGCGTCGAGACGCGGTTCATAGGGGGAGGACCCATCCATACCCGTGGTTAGACGGAGCTCGCAACCAAAAAGTGCAATCACAGGGCACCATTGACAGCACAGGCGACATTTCGCTAGGTTAGCCTGGTGAATGCCACTCGGTCCGGGCTCGTCTCTCGGGGGGTCTCATGAGCACGACGCCTCGTTGGCCGCTCAGCATCCATGCCGCCGCGGCAATCTGGACATGCTACGTGGGGATGCTGTTCTACATGCTGTGGGATCATCGAGGGAGCGTCCTGCTTCTCGTCATTGCGCTCGGTGGGCCGCCGTTTCTCGTCGGGCGGACGAGTGCACGGAGGAGTCATGACGAAGAGTGAGCGAGCGGTCATCCGCACAGCGCTCTTCAGTTCCGATCGGCGATACCGGTACGTGCTCGGTCGAAGCTTCGTCGAGCGCCCGGGTGCGCCGCTCCGGCTCTGCATCTGGTGTAACCCGAGTCAGGCCGACGAAGAGAAAGACGACGCGAGCATTCGGGTGGGGCTCGGGTACGCCTGGCGCTGGGGTGATGGCGGGATCCTCGTCATCAACGTCGGAGATCTCGTTGAGACAGACTCGGCGAAGCTGCCAGCTGATCCCTACGCGCGGCTCGGGCCCGAGCACTGGCAGTACACGCAGGCGGTGCTCGGGATGGAGCATGGCAATCTTTTGCCTGACGTGCTCTGCGGCTGGGGCGACATCGGCGCGGGGGAGATCGCAGAAAAGACGATGAGCCTCTTGCGGGCGCGGAATTTTCGACCGACGGCGCTCGCCATCACCAAGTCGGGCAACCCGGGCCATCCACTTCGAAAGAGCGCCGAGCTCGTGCCGGTGCCGTTCCGCACCCCACTAGAGGAGCGGCTCGCCATCAAGCAGGCACTCCGGGGGCGGGCATGAGCCGTATCGTCATTTGCCCTCGGCTCGGCGAAGAAAAGACGCTCCTACCGGGCGGCGAGGTGCGGCGGTGCTCGGTGTGTGCGCACGCGGTGCGGGTGACGCAATCCTCTCTGGCTGACGGTCCGGAGCTCGTGTGTACGCCCTGTGCACAAAAGGCCGACTTGATTCCGCGCGAAAGTCTCACCAAAGCGCAGAAAAAAGAGCTCTGGGCGCTTGGATATACCGAAGAGCAGGTCGCCGTTGCGACCGCGGGCGCCTTGCGCGCCTATCACGCGGGCAGGAAGTCATGAAGCTCTGGCCTTATCCGCGTGGCATTCCCGAGCCGGACAGAATGGAGATCACGTGGATCGTACGGGAAGAAGTGTCGGTGGCGCTCGACATCAGCCCGGACGGTAAGCTCGTGACTTCGGTGTACTACTACGAGAAGACAATCGGGCCGAGCGCGGACTTGCACACGGAACTCGACGCGGCCTTCAGGGAAGTCGGGCGGTTGCTTGACGGCGGCTGGCGGGACTACTTCGAAGAGCAAACGCTCGTGCGGTTCGATGCAGAAAAGGAGGCGCCGTGAAACTGCGGGATGTGGCAGGTGAGCTGGAGGCTGCCCTCGTGCGGCTCTGCGGCAAACCGGAGAGCGTGCGGCCCTGCATCGTGGTGGACGCCCAGCGCCGGGGCTCCGGAATTTTCATTCAGTACGCGGGCAGCGCCACGCGCCCGCTCATCCTCGAAGTCTGCTTGAACGTCGACACCCGAGAGATCGCCGGCTTCGAAGAGGCGGCGACGGAATACTTCGGCGCCGAGGTGCACATCGACGAGAGCGAGACCTTCGGGCGCTGGGTGAAGGAGTGCGACACGGTGACGCGGGCCGTCGAGCAGGGGATGCATGTGCTTCGGCACGTGCTCATGCTCGGCTGGGACACGGAGCTCTTCATCGACGAAATCGAAGACCGCCGGCTCACGCGCAAGGAGCTGTTCGGGCGAGGTGAGAAGTGACGGCGCATCCGGACGTGGTACAGACAGCGTTCTATGAGCTCCAGCGTGAGCTCGCCGAGGGTGAAGGCGGGCTACCACGCGCTCGACAAGAATTGGGAGGGGCACCACGAGGCATGCATGGGTGCGATCCGGCAAGCGCTCGACATGCCGGACGCGACGGTGCCGGAGCTCGCTGCGGAGATTCGGCGTCTGAAGGCAGCGCTTACACGATCCTAAAAACAAAACCACCATGGAGTCACCATGAATATCGAAGACCTCACCATCAAACAAGTTCGAGAGCTC
>Ga0055439_10000192_pt1 | contig 10823 bp, 12 predicted proteins | sample Browns_TuleB_D2_FD_57732 | JGI IMG/M metagenome (GOLD analysis project Ga0055439, IMG submission 57732) | Wetland microbial communities from San Francisco Bay, California, USA, that impact long-term carbon sequestration - Browns_TuleB_D2 | ecosystem: Environmental > Aquatic > Marine > Wetlands ...
GGAGCTTACATATTTTTTGGGTCGGGGGAATCTTTGCCTAACAATAATGCATTATTTGCCAATAAGGTTGTGACGCTTTACACTGAAACAATTGGCGGGTGGAGCTATATCATAATAGCATCAGCTGCATTTAGTGTAATGTTTGGAACCATTATAGCAGTATTTGATGGATATTCAAGATCTTTAGGAAGAACTATCGAATTGATGTTTGAGAAAAGGAATTCTGATGAAAAATCGTTTTTTCCAAAAAACATGTACATTATTTTTATTTTAATTCTCGCAATTGGTTCATTTATTGTTATTTTTCAATTTGGTGACAAGTTAAAGGAACTAGTTGATGTTGCTACTACTATTTCATTTTTAATAGCACCCGTAATTGCTATTTTTAATTTTAAATTAGTTACAGGTAAATATTTAGAAAAAAATTCCCACCCTTCAATATGGCTTAAAATTTTAAGCTATTCAGGCATAGTATTTCTAATTGGTTTTGCAGTATTTTTTATCATAACAAGATTTTAAAAAAGCTTACAACTGATAATAAAAATATAGGAATCAAAAATAAAGAAAAAAGATATTTTTTAGACTTTATTGTGCTTCCATTCTAGAAAGCCAGTCTGATTCTTCTGTTTTCTTTTCATTATTGCTTATTGCGTCATGGTTTGATGATATTTGTTGTGTAGATGTAATTATTTGTGCAGAAATTGGTTGTGCATGTTGCTGAGTTGGTATTTGGGGAGCTTGTTCTGGTACTTCGGGAAGTTTGGTTTGTACTTCAGACTCACTTTGGGTGCCGAGATAAGATTCTGCCTCCTCTTGAAGTTGCTGTCTTGGTGCTTCTGCAATCTGAACCTCCGCTGAAAGGTCATGAAGTCGTCTTTGAACATTTGATATTTCTGCTTGTTCATGAGTAATGTGCTCGATCAAATCAGAAGTTTGTGTCTTTACCGACTCAAACGTTGTTTCTGAGATTTCATTACTCTTGTACTGCATCTTTGCATCAAAGATAAGCATTTTAACTGATTTTAGTTGCTCATCTAGTTCTGCAGTCCTTTCATCTAGTTGGGCATTGATTTTGTTTTCTGTTTCATCCAATATAGATAGTTTTGATTTGTATTTTTCATGTAGCATTTCTGCTGATTCTTTCATGTCATCATTTTCAGAAACAAGATCAATCAGTGCCTTTAGACGACGAAGGGTTAATCCTTTTTCTCTCAATAATCGTTGAGAGTCAAGCCTCCATTTAGGAATGAAGATTACAACATCAGTTTGGACAACAAGTTGCTCAAATTGAATTTGCCTTAAACCATCTGCGCCACAATCGACTCCAACTGTCTGTATGCTGCCATCGATATCGCTTATTGTTCCAACGACTTTACCAACAGGTGTGCCGTACATGTCCTTGACTTTCTTTCCGATAATCTGGGTTTCGTCGTTGCTCATGGGCTATGATTTAAAGATCGCTATAACCGACAAAGTGTTAACAAGGTTTCCAGTTTTAGTAAGAACAATTTAACTAAATTAAAATCATAATTATAGTAATTTTAAAATCAGATACTTTTGTTTAAAAGTATATGATAACCAGAGAAGAAATGGAACAAATTTTGCAATTTGTTTCAAAACGATGGATCGACATTTCCAGAGACCCAGAAAATAAAGCTATGAAAACTCTACCAAGTAGTTTTTGGATGAATTCTGTTGGAGGAAAAGCTGGCAAGGGAAGATGGGTAACTATGTTAATGTATACAGAACAAGAGGCAGATGCAAATGCTTTCAAGGAAGTTTTACTACGTTGGCAAGCAAAAGGAATGCAAAAAACTCCAGATTTAGATCTCATTCAAATAAAAAAAGGATAGGTTATTAATAATTAGAAAACTTGCGATTGTATTGTCTGATAAGTTTTCAAAATCTGAAGAAAGGGTTCTTTTGGATCATTTTTCTAATGTGAATGACTCAGTGTTTGCTGTAACTACCCCACAGCAAGTTGATCGAGGTGCGTTAATGTCACGTTATAGTAGAACAGACAAGAGCATGCGCAGAGTTTTTCTTGATGAATTTTTGGCAAACAAAAAAAGAGGAGAAGAATTTTACACGCGAGTTTTAATTGAATATGGAGATGACTCTGTTGCAGAGTTAGGGGCTGCACAAATTGCTATTGAAGGGTTATCAAATATTGCAGTAAAAAAAATTGAAGATCGTAGAATAGGGCTATCCTATCTTGAAAAATCATCAAGGTATGTAGCATGGAATAAAAAAGAAAACGGAAATTACAAATTTTACAGAGATTCTACAATAATGAGTTCCAGATATGCTGATAATTACATTGAATCTTGTGATTTGGATTTTGATGTATATTCACAAAACATTGAATCAATGATAAAGTATGTCAGGGAAAAATATTCAATAGAAAAATATTCATTCAAAGATTCTAACGGAGTTGAAAAACAATTTACAAATTTAAAAGATAGTGACTCCATAAAATCTGCAGAAGTTATCTACAGAGGTTCAACAAAAGCTAAAGCACTTGACATTTTACGTGGACTCTTACCTGCATCAACATTAACGAATGTTGGTATCACTGGTAATGGGAGAGCCTTTGAATATCTGTTAACAATTCTTCATAGTTCAGATTTAGAAGAAGAAAAAAGTCTAGCTGTAAAAATAAAGCGGGAACTAGATTCTACAATAAAGTCGTTTGTTAGACGTTCAGATGACAAATATGGAAAAACAATGCAAAATTACCTTCAGAATATTCGTAAAACCGCTCTAAATTATACTAAGAAATATGTCAGTGGCGAGTCTCCAAAAATGAGCCTAACTAAATTAGTAGATTATGAACCAGAATCTATAGCGATAGATAAGGTAATCACTGCTATTCTATATGAGCAATCTCCAGGGATTCCCTATCACAAGATACTTGCTAATGTCAAAAAAATGGCACAGGGTAAAAAAAATCAAATACTGTTAGATTTTTCCAAATTACGAAAAAATAGACGACATAGACCAGGACGTGCGTTTGAGATGATTAATTATACATTTGATTTAATTAATAATTTTGGGATGTTCAGAGACTTTCATAGACATAGAGTGCTTACTCTAGAACGACAACTTTTAACAACAAATCATGGGTTTAAAATGCCAAAAGAGATTTCCGTTCTAGGACTAGATAAGGACTTTAAAGATTGTATGTACAAAGCGAAAGATGTTTTTAATATGATTAGAAAAAAGAATCCTGCCAATGCACAGTATGTTGTAAATTTTGCATATAATTACCCATATTTTTTGCGATTAAATTTACGAGAAGCTTGTCATTTAATTGAACTACGAACAGTCCCACAAGGGCATATAGATTACAGAGATGTTGCGCAAAATATGTTCAAAGAGATCAAGAAGGTACATCCAAATTTAAGTAAAATTATAAGGTATGTAGATTTGAAAAAATATGAGTTAGAAAGATTTGAATCAGAAAAAAGAACCGAAGAAAAAAAGAGGAGGCGTTAATGTTGTCTTCTGATCAAACTGTTTCAAAAACTGAAGAAGAGTGGAGAAAGATCTTAACACCTGAACAATATAGAGTTTGTAGAAAAAAAGATACCGAAAGACCATTTACAGGAAAATATAATGATTGTAAAGAAAAAGGTATTTACAAATGTTCATGCTGTGGTAATGAGTTATTTAATTCAGATTCAAAATTTGAATCTGGAACAGGTTGGCCGAGTTTTTTCAAACCAGTAAACAATGAAAATATCAAATGTGAGACAGATACCGCTTATGGAATGATTAGAACTGAGGTAATGTGTAAAAAATGTGGTGCACATTTGGGACATGTTTTTGACGATGGTCCACAACCCACCAACCTTCGATTTTGTATTAATTCAGTTTCACTTAATCTTGATGAAAAAAATGAATAATGTTGTTTTTTGACACGGAAAAACTCATTAGATGAGAGAATGTCTTACGGATTTGTGGTAAATTGCGACTAATTCTTTGCGGTTTTGGTGGTGTTGGTCAAAGTCTTGCAAAACTATTGGAATCAAGATCTGAAGATCTGTATGCTCGATTTGGCTTAAAACCTAGAATTGTTGGGGTATTTGATACAAAAGGCAGTGCGGTAGAATCTGCTGGATTAGATTTATCTAAATTAATAGATGTTAAAAAAAAATATGGAACAATAAAAAAATACAGTTCTACCAAAAACAATCTGTCAGGAGTTGATATGATAAAAAGTCTTGACGCCGATGTACTTGTTGAAACAACTGCAAGTAATTATAAAGATGCGGAACCTGGCATGACACATATTACTGAAGCGATGAAACATGGATTACATGTAATTTCTGTAAACAAAGGTCCTTTGGCATTAGCTTTTCCATCTTTAATGGAACTTGCTACCTATAACCAAGTTTTCTTAAGGTTTAGTGGCACTGTAGGAGGTGGAACACCAATTTTAGATTATGCTAAAAATAGTTTACTTGGTGAGAGAATTGTATCTTTTGAAGGTATACTAAATGGTACTACAAATTACATTCTTACCAACATGGCAAATGGGATGTCCTTTAATGATGCCCTAAATGATGCAAAACAAAAGGGATATGTCGAAGCTGATGAATCGCTTGACTTGGATGGCTTGGATGCAGCAGCCAAGCTTGTAATTTTGGCAAACTGGGTCATGGATTTTAAGGTAACTTTGCCTGATATCAAGCGGACTGGAATTCGAAATGTTTCAACTGATGATATAAAAGAAGCAACAAAAAATAATTGTGCTGTAAAGTTGATAGCCTCCTGTAACAAAGAGCTTATTGTCTCACCTACACAGATTTCTTTAGATAATCCTTTATGTGTAAATGGAACGCTAAACGCTATTTCTTTTACTTCAGCACACTCTGGAACTCAAACCATTATTGGGAGAGGTGCTGGCGGCATAGAAACAGCCAGCTCCATCATACGGGACCTACTAGATATTAGACAAGAGATTTCAAAAATTTGAAATCTAATCTTATTTCCAAGAGTGAAACTGCTGAAGTTGTTAAGGAGATTTCTTCTCAATGGAAAATTGAACTTCCAAAAATAAAGAATCTAAAATTTCATTATTTTGAAGATGATGTTCTAATTATTACGGGTTCAGGATTAAAGGCAATAAAAATAGGGAATGTTTACCTTCCGTTTTTAACAGAAACTGAGATACTCAAAAAGTTTCCTTATGTAATGGTAGATATGGGTGCTGTAAAATTCATGTGTAATGGGGCAAATGTGATGCGGCCGGGCATTACTAATTATACACAGTTTGAAAAAGATCAATTGGTGTGTATAATTGAGGAATCACAACACAAATTTCTTGCTGTAGGACAATCATGTGTACCAAGTTCAGAGATGGAATCATTAAGAAAGGGCGAGATTGTAAAAAATATGCATTATATTTCTGATAAATATTGGGAATCTGGCAAATCAATTAAAGATTAATTTATTTTTTCAGTAGTCATTGTTGAGCCTTTTTTATTTATTACAAGCATATCAATGCCGTCACCACTAAAAGAGTCTCTCAGACTAGCTGAACGAATTGCTTTTATTGCTAGATCTTTTGCTTCTTGTTCAGTCATATTTTGTTTGAATTGTGGATCTAAAACTCCAAGAGCCATTTCTGCACCAGTTCCAACTGCTGCATATTCATCTGGAAGAACTGACCCCAATGGATCTAAGGTATAGATAACTGGCTTTTCTACAACTCCCCCAACTATAACCTGAGTCAAAAGTGGGAAGAATCTTCGTTCATACATCATATTTGACATCATTTTTGCAACCGAGTTTGGAGGAATTTCACGTTTAAGCTCCATATTTCGGATTTTTGCTAAAGCAGCGATCTGAAGAGATAAAATTTGCATATCTGCTACCAAACCTGCACATGCTGCACCAACTTTTGGCGTTATTTGAAATGTTTTCTTTGTAGTTTTACTTACAAGAAAATTCCCATAAGCAATTCTACGCTCACTTGCCAAAACTAGCCCTTCATCATATGTGATTCCTACTGCTGTCGCTCCAGGCATGTACATGTATGACATGTTTCAGATGCTTTCTGAGTACAATAAAGTCCTTTCTACATATCAAATGCGAAAAAATTGACACTAATAGTTTAAAGCCACTTTAAGGTCGAACGGTTTTATTGACTGAGGCAGTATTCCGCGAAAATAAATTACACGATATTGCTTTCTTAGGGCTTAGGGCTACTATTGGGACAATTTTTATTGTTCAAGGTTCGGGTAAATTTTCCCCAGGTTTGTAAATTTTCTAACAGGACCATTAGGACTACCAGCTGAGTTACAAATTCCTATAGCCCTTGCAGAAACTATTGGAGGTATTCTTTTGATTGTTGGAGTTTTATCAAGAATTTCAGCATCTTTGTTGTCAATTATTATGCTTGGCGCAATATTCTATGTAAAGGGCGTATCACATTTTACTGGTGAGGGAGCATTTCAATATGATTTACTTCTTCTTGCAGTGAATCTTGTTATCATAGTAGCTGGACCTGGACGAATGTCAATATCTCATATAATTAAAAAAGTACCACGATATTTACAATAATTTTTTTGTTATTTTCCAAATTTCTCTAGAATCAGGCAAATACATTTTGTTGTCTTTCTTAAAAGATCAATCCGTGCAAATTCATTTGGAGAATGGATTCTAGCAAACACATAGGTGCTTCCAATCGAAATGCATGGAGCTTGTAAAATGTTGGTAAACGAATACATTGGTCCTGTGCCTGCATTTGAAATATTTATAATGGATTTTCCAAAAATTTCATCAGCAGAACTTTTTACTAGAGATACAAAAGGATTGTTAGGATCAGTTCTTGCTGCAGCCTCACCATGAAAAACTTTGATTTTGATATCCCCGTACCCTTTTGACTTTAAGTGGCTTTTTAGTCTTGAAATCTGTTTTTTTGGAATCATTTCTGGAACAAGACGAAAGTCAATTTTTACTAAGGCTTCAGATGGAAGAACTGTTTTTGCACCTTTACCAGTATATCCAGATACCAATCCTGCAATATTACAAGTAGCACCCCCAGCTAGTGCTTTTTTTATTTCCAAGGTATTCTTATCATCAACAAAATTTTTTATTCCATACTCTTTTTTGAATGATTTTTCCTCAAATGGTTCTGAATTAAGAATTTTTAGATCCGACTTTGCAAATGATTTAACTTCCTTATACCAATCTTTGATTAGAATTTTTCCTTTTGAATCACGTAATGTATTGATGGCCTCAACTAGTCGCCAAGCAGGATTTTTAATTATTACCGCCAAGCTAGAATGTGCATCTCTTTTTGATTCTTGTTTTGATAGTTCAACAAAAAGTAATCCTTTCATTCCTAACCCAATTATTGGTCGGTTCTTAGAATCTACATAACCAAATTCCCAGATTACACCGTCACAAGAAAATTTTTTTTTGAATTTTGTCAGATATTTATCAATATGGGCGCTTCCGGTTTCCTCTTCTCCCTCAACAATAAATTTTACATTACATGGTACATCACCAGTTGTTTTAAGATATGCCTCGACTGCCTTAATTCTAGTAATTAATTCTCCTTTATCATCAGATGAACCACGACCAAAAATTTTATTCCCTCGTATTTTTCCACCAAATGGGTCATCGTCCCAGAGATCAAATGGTTCAGCGGGTTGGACATCATAATGATTATAGAATAGGATTGTTTTATCAGGATTTTTTTTCGATCGTACTTCTCCAAAGACTACAGGAGCAATCCCCTTTTTTAGATATAAAATCTCAGAATCTATTCCAGATTTTTTCATAATTTTAGCAACTAGTTTTGCACATTCTTCGATTCCCTCGTTTTTTGCAGATACACTTGGTTGTCGTATCAAGATTTGAAGTTGTGAAATAATCCCATTCATATTATTATCAACGAATTGGAGAACTTTCTTCAGGTTAATCACCTGACACGATCATAAGGTTTGAGTACTGACGGCAAAACCTCAACTAGATCAGTTGCAACCATATGTAATCCGTACTTTCGTTGAACTAATTTACCAGCCAAACCATTTACAAAAGCAGCTGCAGATGCTGATTCTAATGTATTTCTGTTTCTAGCTAGAAAAGAAGCGACAATGCCAGATAGCACATCACCGGTTCCACCTACAGTCATTGCAGGGATACTCTTTGGATTTAGAAATGTTTTGTGCCCATCTGATATAACGTCAGTGGGCCCCTTCAGAAGAACTGTAATAGAATTTTTTTTTGCATATTTTTCAACCACTGTTGTTCTTTCTTTGATTGAATTTGGTGGAATTTCTCCAAACAATCTTTTAAATTCGCCTGCATGTGGAGTTACAACCACATTTTTATTTCCAAGTAAAGGCAATATGTCGCTTACTAGAGCACTTGCATCAAGGGATAGTCTAACGTCAAGGTCTAAAAGTGGTTTTAATAATGTTTTAAGTGATTCAATATCTTTGATTGCTAATCCCATTCCAATTGTAGCTGAATCCAAACCATGCGGAATTTGCCCTAAAAGTTTGTTGGCAGCTCCCCTAGTAAGTTTTGAATCAACAAGGGGTAATACAATTAGATTTGCAGAAATAGCCCGTGTAGATTGTGCGTTAATTTTTGGTACACTTGTATAAACAAGATCTGTTCCTGAACGTAATGCCGCCAATGAAGAGAGTATGGGGGCTCCATGATAGATGTAACTTCCGCCAACAACTAAAACTGTGCCGTTGTCTCCCTTTCTTGATTTTATCTTTCTTTCAGGAATGAATTTTTTAACTATTTTTGATTCAAGAATTTTTGTTACCAACAGGTTTTTATTTTTTTAGATGAATAAATAGTCTCTTTACAAAAATTGTTTAAGAACTCGAACTTTTGGCATTTTCTGCCTTTATCAGCTGATCAATGGTTTTTAAAACTTCTATGGATTTTTTCTCAACTTGCTCTGCTAACCAATCTCTTTCAATCTTCAGTTGAATTTCAGCTTCGCTTAATTTTTTTAATGCTATCTTTAAACTCTGATTAAGTTCCTCAGAATGTTTCTTTTCTACTTGAAGTTGGGCATTAATAGATTCCAATTGATTTACTTTAATATCTAAAGCAGCTGTTAATTCAGATAAAACCTGTTCTTTCTGTTTACTTTCTTTTTCCTTTTGTTCGAGTTCTTTTATTTTTTCATTTAGTATGTTTGATATATCTTCAAGTAGTCTTTCTCTTTGAATTGCTTTAAGTTTTATGAGATCCTCTGGAAAGTTTAGTTTTGCTAGATCCTCTTTAGTAATAGGCTCTACAAATGAAGAGTGTCCTCTTTTTTCGATTTTCTCTTTTGCTCGAACTAGAGTTTCAATTTTTTTATCTAGCGATGTGCTATCTTCTGCAGAAACTGCCTTATCTAGTTTATATGTTGACAATCTTAGTCAAAAAATTAACGTCTTTAATTGCTATTAGGATATGTTTGTTTGAATCGTACAGACCTTGTTTAACCTAAAAATAAAAATGAGTGTTTTGAATCATTTTTAGAAAGTGATTTCACATATAGAAATCATTTTGTTTTTGATATAACGGGTTTATGTATTATTTTTTGTAATTTTCCCCTTTCAAAAAAAGCTTTTCTTGCATAAGCTAGATAAGTAGTATGACCAATGCCCTGGAAAGAGTGTCTTGTTTTTCCTTCTCTTGCTTCAATTGTACGTAAAATGTGTTCGGTACATTCAATATCTGTAAATTCATTTTGAATTAATGAAGCTGTGAGTTTTTCAAGTTGATTCATTGTTGGGCATATTGCAAACAATCCACCGCTACCTTTCAACATTTTTCTAGCTTGTGGAATTACTGTCCAAGGATCTCCAAGATCAATTAATACAAGATCTGCATTGGATACTGGCATCCTCTTTGCTACTTTAAGATCTAATTTTTTCATTGTAACATATTTCATTAAATTCATTTTTTCTATATTTTTTTGAGCTATCTTCATAAATCCTGAATCAACATCGAATGTGTAAACATGCCCGTTGGGCTTTACAATACTTGCAACAAAAGAGGTAAGTGAACCGCTTCCAGTACCTATCTCTACAACCTTTTGACCGCTTTCAAGTCCTGCTCTAGCTGCAATATATCCCAAATCTTTTGGATATACAATTTGAGTACCATGTTGAATTTTCATAATAAAATCATGCATTGTTGGTTCAAGCAGATAGACGTACTTGTCTTTATTAGTCACAAGTTTAGAGCCATATTCTTTACCTATTGCATCAGAATGACGTAATACTCCAATATGGGTATGAAGTTCTGTTTCCTTTGATATTTTTGCAAGCCATTTTTTTGTGCTGTTAAAATAAAACAATACGTAGGAATCTTGTTTTATTTTATTCATAAATTAGGTCTCAATTTTTTTAAATAATAAGCTACTGCATGTTTGAATAACTATACCTATTAGTTTTAAGAAATTCTAATAATTCTTCAATATGCCGATGTATTAGTTTTTTAGAAGGTTCTTCCTTTTTGAATTTTTTTTAATGCATCTAGATAATCTCTTACTTGGGCATGGGTTGGTTCTAACTCCTTTAAATTTTTAATATCAACATTTAATTTTTCTAATTCATAATAAATTTCCTTATCTTCTATTGTATCTAATAACATTTGTAATGAAAAAGGCTTTTGCATTAATTCTATAATTTGTTTCAAACTTTTAATTGAGTCTTTAAGAGTATTTTCTACAAAAGCAGACGCAAATATTATTCGTTGTTTTGGAACAATTGAGAGTATTTCAGTTGCTACATCCATACCATTCTTTTTTGGCATTTGGTAGTCAAGTATTACAACATCAAAGGGAG
>Ga0055439_10000194_pt1 | contig 10784 bp, 4 predicted proteins | sample Browns_TuleB_D2_FD_57732 | JGI IMG/M metagenome (GOLD analysis project Ga0055439, IMG submission 57732) | Wetland microbial communities from San Francisco Bay, California, USA, that impact long-term carbon sequestration - Browns_TuleB_D2 | ecosystem: Environmental > Aquatic > Marine > Wetlands ...
CGGCGGTTTCAACATTCATTGCGTACGCCTTCATTGCTTTTTCCTTTCTGACTCAAGGCCTTTTGTTTCCTTTTGCGCTTGTCCTAGCGGCGGCATCTCTGGTATTTCTTATGACCCTGATATGGGCTGGAAAGCTTTCGGATACTTCCTTGAAACACATCGGACTCTTATTCCTGTCCATGACAATTTCACTACTTGCACTGGATACCGGTTACCAGATCTACAGTAGCAAGCGGATGGATGATTTGTACGACGACATTCAGTTCGACCTGCGGCATGACGAAAGCCTCGTTACGCGTGATCTCTTCCCTGCGCGCTACTATCCGACACAAAGCAATTTTACAATCTATAAGCCCAATCAAAAGACAGAGGGTATTTTTTACGGTCAGTTCTATTATTCGCAACTGAAAAAAGAGGTTGCTAAAAACGCTGGAAATGTATTTCAAAAGAGACGCATTTCTTATTGGATCGATGAAAATGGCTTTCGCGAAACCACAAGCATTGATAAAACTGAAGTATTTGCCCTCGGGGACTCCTTTACGGAGGGTTATGGTATCGATCAAGACAAAACCTGGGCTAAATTGCTGGAGGCCAAAACCGGCACACCAGTTTACAGCCTTGGCATCGGCGGGTCTTCTCCCTTACAGGAACTCAATATTCTCCACTATGCGCTGGGGAGAAAGAAGGTTGGGAAAATCAGTAAGGTCATCTGGATGATATTTGAAGGGAATGATCTGGAAGATGATTATCACACGCAAATTACAGGCGAAGATCGTAAGTCTCTACTGAAAAGAACGGTTTTCTTTCAATTTGCCAGAATGTTGCGGGATCAATCCGTCATCAACAAAATATGGCTCGGCCAGATTGCCGCTCCTCTTCAAACCCAAAAAGAATCAGGAAAAGAACGCTTATTTTCGCTTTTTCGTTCCAGTCAATTAGGCTACCGCATTTTTGATCCAGTATTTTTGAAAACGGTAAATCAGCCGAAGGAATATGTTCTGAAACACCCGAATAGAGCCGCTTTGGATGAGGTTTTTCGTAAAATGAAGATCCTGAGCCGTCAGAATGGTTTCTCAGTGACGGTCGCGATTGCGCCAACCGCTGAAAGGCTTTACGCACCTTATTTTGAGAACTTTCCTCCAGTTTCTCCCGAGCCATATTTCATACAGTATGTTGAGCATTTGAGCGTTGAATACGGTTTTTCTGTGATCAACTTGTACGATGCTTTGAGACCTTATGCCACCAGAGAGCTCCTCTACTACAGGGACGACACTCACTGGAATGAACGTGGACATCAGATTGTAGCAGATTTGATCCTTAAGCATCTGGACGGGCTTTAGACAATCGACTTGCGCGGAAATTAATATTCAAGCCAATGGCAGAGTGCCCGAAAGGGCAGTTTTCAAAATGCTCGAAAAGCAATTTGCTATGAGACAAAGACGCGAAGAAAACATTCTGGGTGTTGTGTCCATGTGCTCCGTGACCTCTGTGGTGAAATTCGGTGATCCTGGTTATTGATTCGACTTAAGCGCTGTGAAGCCGCAACGTGAGCGCGAACCGGGGACACTCTCCGCGCTCACGGCGGTCGCGTGGTTTACTTGTTTTCCAGTTTCACAGAAACAGAAACTGGATTGGAAACGATGTCGAACACAGGAGACCTTTTCTTTGCGAGGTCCAACAATTCCTGGATTTTTTCCTGAGGCGCATCTGCCTTGATACGAAAAGTCACACGAATGTTCTCGTAGCCGTTTCGCACTTCATCGGACAGTCCAAGAAATCCGCGAAGATCCACGTCTCCTTCTACTCTGGATTCCAATTCTTCGATTCGGATGCCGCGTGCTGCAGCATGATATACCATCGTGCCGGTCAGACACGAGGCAAGGGCATGCAATACGTATTCTCCGGCATTCGCGCCCAGGTCATGCCCCAGCAAGACAGCCGGTTCATCAGTATCCAATTGGAATGGACGAGTGCGCGTGTCATCCTCCCGTCCTGCTCCGTAGAATCCTTGAATGAACGATCGGTTGTGCGCGCCATCGATCCACCGGTTGTTTGCACGAAACACAAATCGGGCAAGCTCCGGTTTCGATTGAATCGCTTCGATCGTTCCGGACAGTTGCTCCAGGTTGACTCCGTTCATTTTCTTTTCCTTTGTAATCATTTTCGTTTTCCTCCTTATTTCTTTCTCTGCGCCGATTTCTTGCACGGAACATGCCAGGGTGCGTTGGAGCAACCAGCGAGAGACAGCTGTGCGCAGATGGCGGAAAGGACCAGTTGAATTTGCGATTTCTAGTAAATCGTTTGGGAGAATTCGCAAATGCCACAAGAAGGGTGTGAAAGCAGGGAACCGTAGTGAGACCGCTACGGCTGGTTTGGACGCGTAATGGAGAGCGCTTTGATTCGAGAGCTTAGCGTAGAAGGATTCATACCGAGGATTTCGGCAGCTCCGTTCCTCCCGGACACTTTCCAGCCGGAGGAATTCAAAGCACGGATAATGTTCGCGCGCTCTATTTCATTGACCTCTTCCGCAGTCAGAATTGATCCGAAGGGTTCCTGTGGGTTTGAGGCCGTCCCGGACTGAACCAGGTTTGCTTCAGGAAAAGCGCGATCCAGATTCAGAGTGCCCGTCGCGGATAGGATCACGGCACGCTCCATTACATTCTCCAGCTCGCGAACATTACCTGGCCAGTCATAGCTTTGCAATCTGCGAATGCATGCCTCGGGAATCTGGACAGGCGGCCGGCCGATTTTCTGAGCAAATTTCCTCGCAAAATTGAAAACGAGCATCGAAATGTCTTCCAAACGTTCGCGTAACGGGGGAATGCGAATCGGAAAAACGTTCAATCGGAAATACAAATCCTGTCTGAATTTTCCTTCCGCCATCTGCTTGAGGAGATCACGGTTGGTCGCTGCAATAACGCGCACGTCCACTTTCCTTGAAACTGCGCTTCCCACCGGTTCAAACTCCCCTTCTTGCAGTACTCGGAGCAATTTCGGCTGTAACTCCATGGGCAGTTCGCCTATCTCATCCAAGAATAAAGTCCCCCTGTCGGCAAGTACAAAACGCCCCTCTCGCTTGCCGATCGCTCCGGTAAATGCTCCTCTTTCATGGCCAAAGAATTCGCTTTCCATGAGCGAAGACGGAATTGCCGCGCAATTTACTTTGATCATGGCTTTCTGTTTTCGTCTGCTCGATGCATGGATGGCTCTGGCAATCAGCTCTTTACCGGTTCCCGTTTCTCCAAATATCAGAACGGTCGCATCCGTCTCGCAAACCTCATGAACATCTTTCAACACGGAAAGGAGCTTTTCACTACGGCCAATCACTTCGCTAAAGTTGTGGAATGTTCGAATCTCTTCCTGAAGATATTGCGTCTCGCTTTGTAAAGATTGAATCTGTCGCTCTGCTTCAAGCCGTTCATTGACATTCCGAAGAATCAAGGTAAAGAAGTTCTGCCCATTCAGCGCATACATCGACAAAGTTGCTTCCGCAGGAAACGCACCGGCTGTTCCCTGAGCTTGCAGCCCTCCGGGAATCCACATCGATCGACTTCCCTCCTGTCGCAGGGACAACTCTTCTGCGAGCTTTTCCAGCTTCGCTTCACTTTCACGATCGACAAAAGAGGAAAAGGATCTGCCGATTGCGGCATCAGAGGACTGCCCAAAGGCCTTTTCAGCAGCAGGATTAAAGCGAAGAATTCGAAAATTCTCATCGAATTCGATGATCGCATCCATTGCACTGCTCACCAGCAGGTTCAGCTTTTTTTCGCGCTCTCGCATCGCCTTCTCAGCGGATAAACGCTCCATTTCAGCGACTGCGCGGGACGCAAATATGCGGAATATCGCAAGTGCACGCGGATCTTCAGGCATGGGTTTGTTGTCCAGAACGGCGAGATGCCCAAGTACATTTCCATCTTGATTACATAGCGGTATTCCCAAATAGCTAACGCCGCCAAATACGTTGAGATCGGGATCTCGTGGATAGAGATCAATTACGTTTTCAGGGATGTGAACGGGACGCTTCTCGGCAACAACAGCCTCGCAAGGAGTCCCCGAGATATCATATTCATATTGCTCTACCCATTCGTTGCCCAGCCAGAAGGCCCAGGCGCGAAGACGCCTTTCTTCTCGTAAATACTCTGTCACCCACGCACCGTACACAGAAAGAGCCTGTGCGACGTTTCTTACCAATGTGGCGAAAAACCGTTCGCCTGTCTCCGCTGAAGTTCCTTCCACAAGCGAACGCAACAAAAGCTCTTGATCCATCTTTACCGGGACTGTTTATCTTTGCAATCAACATATCCCTGAACTGGTCAGGGATGCAATAGGCAAAGAGTAGATCTTAAAACAATTCCGTCAAGAATGTGTGGAGGCAGAGTCTTTAGCTCCTGTGTGCTTCTTAATTCTATCTCGTATCGAACAGCTCGAGAAAAACGTCCTTTTCTGCCCCGTCTATTTGTAGCTCCTTTCAAAAAGCCTTACAATCGAACCATTCCGGACAAATCATGAGAATAAAGCGTACAAGCCAGATCATTACTCTGATCATTCTTATCCTTTCTGTTGGAGCGATTCTTTGCGCTGTGCGGGCAAGGAAGGGCTGGATTCAATCGCAGCAGGCGTACGAAGCCCGTCGCAGGATGTTTGGCCTCACAGAACAGCTGACTGATGGAAGTGACCGACTCACCAATGCGGTTCGCGGTTACGCTGCGACCGGAGATCAGCGCTATTACGATGCCTTCCAGCAGGAAGTAGCGGTCGATCGCAATCGCGATATCGCCGTAAAAGGATTGGAGGAGCTTGGTCTCAACAAAAGCGAGAGGAATCTGATTGTCAAAGCTAAGCAAAATTCGGACAAACTGGTTCTCCTGGAAAACCAATCGTTTGCGGCAGTCCGAAGGGGCGATATACCGAAGGCAATTGAGATCGTTTACGGCCAGCAATATCTGGAAGCCAAGGCATCGATCATGGAACCGATCGCTGAGTGCAGACGAGCCATGGAGCAGCGTTTAACCGCCGAAGCAGCCGATCTTGCGGAGCACGCCAGGAGACTGGATAACGTAGCGCTTGTTGCGCTTCTAACCAACGCAATTACCATCCTCAGTGTTTTGCTTCTATTCTACCGTCGTCGCGTGATTAATCCCCTGGCGCACCTCAATCAGAATGTTGCTGATTTGATCGCGCAAAAAGAGGGAGCTCAAATAGGGTACCAGAAGGAAACCTCTGAGATCGGTGAAGTTGCGCGTTCCGTCCAGCGGTACCACGTTACTGTCCTTGAAGCAAATCGACAGCAATGGGTGAAGAGCAATCTTGCGGACCTTTCGGATGCACTTCAGGGCGCCGAACAGCCGGATGATTTCGGCAGGCGATTGCTTTCCAGGTTGGTACCGCTTCTGAACGGCGGATACGGAGCTTTTCACGTCTTTCATGAAGCAGATGAACGTTTTCATTTTGCGAGCGGATACGGGTTTCAATCGCAGCAACCGACCCAATCTTTTATCGCCGGTGAAGGAATCGCCGGCCAGGCCGCTCTGGAAAAGAAAGCGATTATCGTCAGCAACATTCCGCGGGATTACATCAAGATCGCTTCCGCGCTGGGCGAAGCGTCACCAGGAATGCTCGCGGCGGTCCCCATCACAACACAGGACCGTGTGCTTGCGATTGTAGAAATCGCATCCTTTTCAGTTCTGACGAAAGAACAGCAGGCGCTTTTGGTCGAATCGGAAAGCGTGATCGCCTTGAAATTCGATGTGCTTCAACGAAATCTGCGCACTCGAGAGCTACTGGAGCGGATCAAAACCAGCGAACAGAGATTGCGCGAAACAGAACAATTCTTCCGGAGCGTGCTGGAGCTGGCTCCCGACGGTTTGATGGTGGTTTATTCGGACGGCGTCATTCGATTGGTCAATGCAGAGAGCGAGCGACTGTTTGGTTATACGCGGGATGAGCTCATTGGCAAGCGGATAGAAATGCTCGTGCCCTCGGATCTGCGCGAACGCCACGTGGGACTTCGAGAAGGATTCCACCGCTCTCCGAAACCCCGAGTGATGGGCGCCGGACTTGAGCTGAATGGACAGCGCAAAGATGGCTCGCGCTTTCCGATAGAAATCGGACTCAGTCCCCTTCCCTCGCCTGAAGGAGAAGGAACACAGGTTGCCGTATCCATCCGTGATATCACGAATCGCAAAGAGCATGAAGACGCGCTCAAGCAGGCAAGATTGAAAGCCGAAGAAGCCACGCAGATGAAATCGATGTTTCTTGCAAACATGAGCCATGAAATCCGAACACCCATGAATGCAATCATCGGCTTGTCATATCTTGCTCTGAAAACGTCGTTGAATCCCAAGCAGAGAGATTATCTCAGCAAAATTCACAATGCAGGTACTTCCCTTCTTGCCGTGATCAACGACATTCTGGACTTTTCTAAAATAGAGGCGGGAAGACTCGACATAGAAGAAACGGACTTCAAACTGGATGATGTCATTACTTCCGTCACGACCGTTACCGGTCAAAAAGCTCATGATAAAGGGCTAGAATATCTCGCTGAAGTTTCGCCCTCCGTCCCGCAATTTCTGAGCGGTGATCCGCTACGCCTTGGTCAAATTCTGACAAACCTCATCAACAATGCCGTGAAATTCACCGAACGAGGTGAGGTCCGGCTCAAAGTGGAGCTCCTGGAAAGCACAGGCAACAAATGCCAGCTGAAATTTTCCGTATCGGATACGGGCATGGGAATGACTCCCGAACAGGCTGCAAAGCTGTTTCAGCCTTTTACGCAGGCGGACATGTCCACAACGAGGAAACACGGCGGTACCGGACTCGGTTTGACCATCTCGCGACGACTTGTCGAATTGATGGGAGGGCAAATCTGGCTTGAAACAATACCCGGCGAAGGCAGCACTTTTTTCTTCACTGCCTGGGTTGGGATCGGAGAACAAAAAGGCGCCGGCAAAATCGTCCCGGAACGATTGACCAGTTTGCGAGTCCTTGTAGTCGACGATAATCCCACAGCCCGCGAAATCATACAAAATTCACTACAGGATATTGTCAGCGGGGTGGACACCGCCAACTCAGGCCCTCACGCAATCGAAGCGATCAGGCAACTGGATTCCGAACAACCATACGACGTCATTTTTATGGATTGGAGAATGCCTGGAATGGATGGTCTGCAAGCGGCGCGGTTCATCAAGGGTGATGCAACACTTTCACATCAACCGGCGATTGTAATGGTCACTGCGTTTGGAAGAGAGGAGGTGCGTGAAGAAGCGGAGAATCTTCATCTGGATGGTTTCCTATTGAAACCGGTCACAAACTCGATGATTCTGGATGCGCTTGTGAATATTTTCGGCGCCGCAGAAGTTCATGCCGCGGATTCAGCTCATAGTGATCAGATAACCCCCAAATTTACGGGGTTGAAGGCTCTGCTCGTCGAAGACAATGAAATCAATCAGCAAATTGCAGTGGAACTGTTGCAATCGGTTGGAGCGTTCGTGGAGATTGCAAACAACGGTAGAGAAGCCGTTGAAAAATTGGTCCACTCCGGTGAAACTCCACCTTGTGACGTTATTTTGATGGATCTACAAATGCCTGAAATGGATGGCTATCAGGCTACCCAAAAAATTCGTTCGGAAGGGCGTTTTGCCAAAATACCTATCATTGCGATGACAGCGCATGCGACCACGGAAGAACGACAGCGTTGTCTGGACGCAGGGATGAACGATCATGTTTCAAAACCGATCGATCCTGCTGTTCTATATCAAACGATCGCCCGATATTTTCAACCGCGCGTGATTTCCGCAGATTCAACGACGGGTTCTCGTCCGGTAAAAGCGGAGGCAGAGACGATCCCCACGGTTCAGGGTCTCAACACAAGCGATGGCTTGATGCGAGTTGGAGGAAATCAGGAGCTGTATCTAAAACTTCTTCGCGACTTCACAAAATATGACAGCACGCCTGCGGAAATCGAACAGGCGATCTTGAAACAGGATTGGATGCTCGCGGAGCGACTGGCGCATACCGTTAAAGGGGTGGCCGGCAACCTGGGTGTGGAAACAGTTCAGCAATCAGCATCCGCCCTGGAATCGGCCCTGCGTGTACGATCAACTACGGAAATACTCCAGCCGTTGCAGAAGGATTTCAGCATCGTCTTATCCGCTTTTCTGGATCGTTTGCGCTCGGCTTTGCCTGTCGCACACGAAGCCCACGGCAAAGAGCCGACTGTCGTGGACGCCTCCCGGTTCAAAACCATGCTTGAACAGATGACGACGCACCTGAACAATTTTGACCCCGCAGCGAGCGAGCTTCTGGACAATAACAAGGGTCTCTTCCGCGCAATTTTGCAGGCTTCCTACGATACTTTTGAGGAACAAGTCTCCGGCTTCGCATTTGCCGATGCAATTTTGACTCTGCGTCAATCTGAAAAATCAAAATAACGTCCGGGTATTATGGACGAAGGATCGCGTATCAAGAGGAACGCGGCTTTCCTACTCTATTTCGTAGCTTCATTTTTGTTTCCCTTTCTCATTCAAGCGTGACTACGGCTTATTCTTTTGCACACTTCCGTGTTAGTCTATTGACGGAGCGAGTTATAGACGATGAAAGAAAGCATTGCTTGCTCCGAAGCAGGCGAGATATGAATCTCCGTTCCATTTTTCCACCTGCGCAATGGCTGCCTGCCTACGAAGCAAAGTGGCTTCCAAAAGACCTGGTCGCGGGAATCACACTGGCAGCATACGCTGTTCCTGTTTCACTAGCATACGCAACGCTGGCGGGTATGCCACCCCAAAACGGAATCTACTGCTATTTAATGGCGGGCCTGGTTTACGCACTGTTCGGCACATCCCGGCAACTGGCAATTGGGCCAACTTCAGCAATCTCCATGCTTGTAGGCGTTACTGTTGCCGGCATGGCGGGGGCCGATCAGGCGCGCTGGATTGGGATTGCCGGTTTAACAGCGCTTGTGGTCGCCGGAATGTGCATGATTTCGTGGGCCCTTCGTCTCAGTACTCTGATCAGCTTTATCAGCGAGACCATTCTGGTCGGATTCAAGGCCGGTGCAGCCCTCAGCATCGCCATGACGCAGCTGCCGAAAATGTTCGGTGTGCCCGGTGGCGGAGAGCACTTCTTCCAGAAGGTCTGGGTCCTGATCACCCAGCTTCCATCTACTAATATTGTAGTGTTTATTTTCGGTGTGTGCGCGCTGGCGTTTCTTCTGATTGGTGAGAAGCTTCTCCCGGGACGCCCGGTTGCCCTGATGCTCGTGATCGCATCGATCGTCATCGTATCCACAACGTCACTGTTGCAGTACGGGATCAAGGTTGTTGGAGAAATTCCCCAGGGCCTGCCTCCGCTGGGTCCGCCTTCGCTGCGTTTGCGCGATGTGGACGGCGTGATTCCGCTGGCGTTCGCGTGTTTTTTGCTTGCTTATATCGAGGGAATTTCTGCAGCACGCGCAATCGCCGAACGGCACGATCGAACGATCGATGCGAGGCAAGAACTGCTCGGACTGGGGGCTGCGAACTTAGCCGCTGCGTTCGGACAGGGTTATCCGGTTGCGGGCGGCCTTTCACAGTCCGCAGTCAATGACAAAGCCGGAGCGAAAACACCGCTGGCGCTGGTTGTTGCATCCGGCTCGCTCGCTCTTTGCTTACTCTTCCTTACCGGATTGTTGCGCAATTTGCCCAGCGTAGTTCTTGCCGCCATTGTGCTCATCGCCGTCAAAGGATTGATCAACATAACAGCCTTGAAAAACATCTATCGCGTGAGCAGGTATGAGTTCAGGATCTCCATGGTGGCATTGGTCGGCGTATTGCTACTGGGAATTTTGAAAGGTGTACTGCTGGCGGCGATAGCGTCCATCCTGATGTTGCTCGCGCGCGCATCACGTCCGCATGTCGCATTTCTCGGTCGGATTCCCGGCACGAAACGGTTTTCCGATATGGAACGAAATCCGGATAATGAATCCTTGCCAGGCGTGGTGATCTTTCGAGTAGAAGCAGCCTTGCTGTATTTCAATACGGATTACGTAAGCAAAATGGTTTCTGAAAAGGTGAAATCGACGCCGGCGCCTACTGCCGTAATTTGCGACCTGTCCAACTCGCCCGTTGTGGACATGGCAGCCGCCCGGATGCTTTCAAAATTGCATGATGATTTCCGCAAACAAGGAGTCATCATGCGACTGGCCGAAACCCGTTCGGTCGTTCGTGATATGCTGCGCGCCGAAGGATTGGAAAATCGCATCGGTCCCATCAACCGCCATACCTCTGTCAACGATGCGGTCGAAGCGCTCCTTTCTTAGAACGAATGTCTGACTCAAACAAGAACGCACAAGTCCGGGTTTTCTCCGGGCCTACTCACTCTCAAATTGTGGTTTCGATGAATCGCGCCCCTACAAAATCTGTTGGATTGCGGGCGTTAACCCGCGCTGTAACATAAGGTTCTAAACTGATTCTCCCTCCTTCTTTAAGCGAGGAGTTAGACGGGGGTTGTCTTGGTGTCCCTCGGAGGTTGAGGCAACCCCCTCCTACCCTCCCCCTTAATAAGGGGGACTGGAGTTTCTACATTTTTTGCACTTTTCCGCGGACGGGATGTTCGCGTGCCGGCCGGAGGCCGACACACGTTTATGCCGCCGGGACGGCGGCGCTCATCTAACCGTACAGTCGAAATGAGCGCCCGGCTTCTAGCCGGCCATCTCCCCCCTTAATAAGGGGAAGGAATTACTTCATTCGAGCGTCACACGGCCTTAGTTGTTTACACCTGTGAACGCAAACGGCGCGGCCGACAGCAGG
>Ga0055439_10000198_pt1 | contig 10709 bp, 7 predicted proteins | sample Browns_TuleB_D2_FD_57732 | JGI IMG/M metagenome (GOLD analysis project Ga0055439, IMG submission 57732) | Wetland microbial communities from San Francisco Bay, California, USA, that impact long-term carbon sequestration - Browns_TuleB_D2 | ecosystem: Environmental > Aquatic > Marine > Wetlands ...
CTGACGCCGGGCGAGAAGCTGCAGGCCTCGTTCGCCGGGTGGGCCCACGATCGCGCGTCGTTCTTCGTGTCGACCAACGAGCGCGACGAGCGATTCTTCGATCTGTACGAATACGCGACGGACGGCTACGGGCGTGCGCTGATCTACCGCAACACGGAAGGGTTCCTGCTCGGGCCGATCTCCCGGGACAAGCGCCATCTCGCCCTGATCAAGCCGTACACGACCTCCGACGCGGACGTCTTCCTCCACGACCTCACGACGGGCACCACGCGGAACCTCACGGCCCACCAGGGGAGCGTGAACAACGCGCCGCAGGACTTCACGCCCGACGGCGCGGGCCTGCTCATCACGTCGGACGAGGGGCGCGAGTTCGCGGCGCTGCTGCGGCTCGACGTGGCCGGCGGTGCGAAGACGCCCGTGCTCGCCCCCGACTGGGACGTGGCCGGTGCGTCCTACACCCACAGCGGCCGCTCCCTCGTGGCGTGGCTCAACGAGGAAGCGAAGTACGTCACCCGGGTCTATGACGCCGCGAGCCTGGCGGAGGTGGTGCTGCCGGGCCTGCCGGGCGGGCTGGTCCGGGGGATGCAGTTCTCGGACGACGACTCGGCGTTCGTGTTCTCCAGCACCGACGGCAGCGTGCCGAGCGAGCTGTGGGCCGGGCGGGCGGGCGCTGTGCCGCGGCGCATCGCGAGCGGGCTCAATCCGGCGATCCGGCGCGAGGACTTGGTGGTGCCGACCCACGTACGGTTCGCGAGCTACGACAGCCTGGAGATCCCCGGTCTCCTGTACAAGCCCCATCAGGTGGGGCGGCGGAACAAGGCGCCGGCCATCGTGATGGTGCACGGCGGGCCGGGCGGGCAGGCCACGCTGGGTTACGACGCGCTCACCCAGGCCCTGGTGAACCACGGCTATGTGGTGTTCGACATCAACAACCGCGGCAGCTCGGGGTACGGCAAGACGTTCTATCGGATGGACGACCGGCGGCACGGCGAGGCCGATCTGGGAGATGTCGTGGCCAGCAAGGGCATGCTGGCCTGGACGGGCTACGTGGACTCGACCCGGATCGGCATCCTCGGCGGCAGCTACGGCGGGTACATGACCCTCGCGGCCGTCACCCTCCGGCCCGATGCGTTCAAGGTCGGCGTGGACCTGTTCGGCATCTCGAACTGGGTGCGGACGCTCACCAGCATCCCGCCGTGGTGGGAAGCCTTCCGCAAGGCGCTCTACGAGGAGCTGGGTGACCCCGCGACCGACAGCGTGCGGCTGCGTCGCATCTCGCCGTTCTTCAATGCCGACAGCATCCGCGTGCCGCTCATGGTGCTGCAGGGTGCCAACGACCCCCGGGTGCTGCAGGTCGAGTCCGACGAGATCGTCGCGGCGGCCAGGAAGAACGGCGTACCCGTCGAGTACATCGTGTTCCCCGACGAGGGGCACGGATTCGTGAAAAAGGAGAACGAGATCCGGGGCTACACCGCCGTGCTGGACTTCCTGGACCGCTACCTGAAGGGCACGTCGCCGGCGCCCTGACCGGTCGACGGGACGCGCGGCAGCCGGATCCGGCGGGCGACGAGCCACAGGCCTCCCACCGCGAGCGCCACGCCCAGCGCGTCGAACCACCACGGGTGGAACTCGACGGTGCCGGTGGGCACCCCGGTGTACCCGCGGATGCGCAGGTCCGCCACGTTGGCCGCCACGATCGGCATCGCGTTGTTCAGCGCATGACACACGAGGCCCGGCACGAGCGAGCCCGTCGCCGCGCGCCACCACGCGAACAGCACGCCGGCCGTCGCGGCTCCCAGGAATTGCCACGGGTTGAGGTGGAACACGGCGAAGAGCAGCGCCGACACGACGATGGCGCGGCGCACGGCGTAGCGGCCCAGGAAGCCCCGCAGGATCACCCCACGGAACAGCGCCTCTTCGGTCAGCGGCGCCGCGACGACGAGCAGGGCGATCGAGCCCCACAGCGAGCGCCGGCCCCCAGCGAGCTCTGCGAACATGCGCTCCAGCCACGCGGGTGGCGGGAGCACCGTCCGCAGCAGATTGTCGGCCTCCGACAGGAGAATTCCCACGCCCAGCACGGCGACGGCCATGGGAGCGAGCAGCGCCAGGGGCACGGGACCGAGCGGCAGCACGTCGCGCCACGCCGACCCGCTGCGCCGGATCCCGTAGGCGACGACGATCGCGAAGGTGACGAGCGAGGCGCCCGCCTGGGCGCCGGGGTGGCCGGGATCGACGCCGACCTGCTTCAGGGCGAGGAGCGCGCCCTGGGCCACCACGCTGACGCCGAGCGCCAGGAGTAGCAGCCGGACGGCCTGCCAGATTCCCGGGTAGGCCGGCGGGGCGGGAGCTACGGCTGCCACGTCCCTCGCGCCACTGCCGGCTTGAACCGGTCCAGGCCCCGGGGCGGGAAGGCGAGCGTCCGGCCCTGCTCGGCGCTCTGGTAGGCCGCCATCAGGACCTTCACCACCTCGACGCCGTCATCGAAGGTGAGCCGCGGCTCTTCCTTGCCGAGGAACACGCGCACGAAGTGGCGGTCCTCGGCTTCGTACCCGTAGGCCGCGGGCTCGTTCGCCACGACGGGCATCAGCCCCGTCTCCGCGTTCTGCTTCTCGACCAGGTCTTCGCCCGCCTTGCCCTTCACCTCGCGCGAAAAGAACAGCTTGAGTCCCGCGTCGAGCGTGTTCCACGAGAGCGAATATTCGGGGCCGAGCAGCTCGGCCGAGAGGCGCAGGCCGGCGCCGACGAAGCTCCACGAGGTGGTGGCCTCGCCGAGGACGCGCTGCCCGTCCGCCGTCTCGAACTCGATCGTCACGGCGGCGAAGTCCTCCGCGGGGTGCTTCGCGTAGTCCACGTCCTTGCCCATCGCCGCCGCCAGCTTCTTCACGTACGCGGGGCGCGACCATTTGAGGCTCGCGATACGTCCGGTGATGCGCACCGGCTTGACGGTGGCGTAGGGCTGCCCCGGCTCGGTGAGCAGGTGCCGCACGACGAGCGCCGAGTGGCACATCATGTCGTTGAGTACGCCGCCGCCCTGCAGGTCGCCGCGCCAGAACCATGGCATGTGGGGCCCACTGTGCTCCTCGGCCGCGCGCGCCAGGAACGGCCGGCCGGTGAGCGATGCGCCGCGGGCCCACAGGAGCTGGCGGCCCAATTCGACCTGCGGCGCGAACACCTGGTTCTCGAGATACCCGTGGCGCAGGCCGGCCTTGCGGGCGAGCTCCGCCACGCGTTTCGCCTCGGCGACGTTGCGCGCCAGCGGCTTCTCGCACGCGAGGCCGATCAGCTCGCCCTTGCCGCGGGTCACCGTGTCGCAGATCTCCTCGACGTTCTCGATGCGCGCGAAGTTGGGCCCGCACAGCCACAGCGCGTCGATGCCGGCATCCCGCACCATCGCCCCGATCGAGGGATAGGCGGTGCAGGCGCCGACGTCGAGCTGCCGGGCGAGCCGCGCCGCCTCCTGCGCGCGCCGGCGATCGGGGCTCCAGACGCCGAGCACGTCCGCGTCGCGGACCGCCTGGAAGGCCTGGAGGTGGAACCGCGCGTTGAAGCCGCTGCCGATGATCCCGATGCCGAGCCGCCGCGACGCGGTCATGGCGCCTAGGGCTGCGGGCGCAGCTGCACGCGCCGGTTCTGCGCGCGGCCTTCCGCCGTGTCGTTGCTCGCCACCGGCTGATCGGGACCGAGGCCGACCGTCCCCAGTCGGCGCGCGTCGATGCCCTTCGACACGAGATAGGCGCCCACGGCGTCCGCCCGGGCCTTTGACAGGCGGGTATTGGCCTCCCGGCTGCCGACGTTGTCGGTGTGTCCCTCGATCACCACGCGCAGGTCGGGCCGCTCGCGCAGTGCGGCGACCACGCGATCGAGCGGACCCTGCGAGGAGAGCGTCAGCTTGGCGCTCCCCGACAGGAAGCTCACGCCCGCGAGGACGATCGGGGCCGCCACCGCCGGGGGCGGGCAGCCGGTTGCGTCAACCGGCGTCCCCGCGACCGTGCCGGGGCACCGGTCGCTCGGATCGTCCACTCCGTCGGCGTCGCTGTCGCGCGCGCATCCGCTCGCGTCCACCGGCGCGCCGGCCGGCGTGACCGGGCAGCGATCGGCGGCGTCGGGCACGCCGTCCTTGTCCCCGTCCAGGACGCACCCGGTGGCGTCCACCCGCATGCCGGCGGCCGTGCCGGCGCACTGGTCCTGCGGATCCACGACGCCGTCGCCGTCGGCGTCCGAGCACCCCACCGCATCCACGGCGACGCCGGTCGGCGTATTGCGGCACCGGTCGCCCTGGTCGGCCACGCCGTCGCGATCGGCGTCGGGGCAGCCGCCCGCGTCGACCGGGGTCGCGGCCGGGGTGTCGGCGCAGCGGTCCGTGTCGTCCAGCACCCCGTCCTTATCCTTGTCCGCCGGCCCCTCGCCGAGCAGCAGGCTCACACCGGCCTGCACGCCGAGGTGCAGGTTGTCGGCGCTGGAGATCGCCGGGTCGAGCATGTAGTCCGCCGTCGCGTCGGCGCGCAGCGCCAGGCGCTTGCCCAGGCGCAGCCGCAATCCGGCGAGTCCGCCGACACCGTTCTCGCTCTCGGACGACCCGTTGCTAAAGCTGTTGTACGCCCAGCCGCCGCCGACGAGCAGCGCCAGGCGCCGCCCGAGCCCGAGGGCGCGCACCAGCCGCACGTGAACAAACGTGTGGTTCACGTCGACCGCGCCGACGCTGGTCTTCGCCTGGGTGATGCCTCCGTCCCCTTCGATCGCCCAGTTGTCGGCGAAGAACCACCCGAGCCGACCGCCCAGGCCCCAGGCATCGTCGAGACCGACGCTGTCGTCGTAGAGGGTGTAGCGGGCCAGTGCTCCCAGCTCGATCGTGCTGCGACGCTGAGCCTGGGCCGGAAGTGCGAGCGCCGCCACCAGTGCGGCGAGGGTGATCACCCGGAGGGATCGAGAGCGCGACGACATGGTCGGTGTCTCCTTCTGTGACGACATGACGGGTCGATCGAGAGTCGTGATGCGCCGCCGACAATCGCGGCCTGAATATACGCGGGAATCGCTCGTGAGGGACCGCTCCCGAGGGCCCGGCCGCGGGTTAGATTGTGAGCCATGACGATGACGCGAATCGCTGGGGCCGCCGCCTGCGCCCTGACGTTGCTCGGGGTCCGCTCGCCAGCGCTGAACGCGCAGGACTACAGCTGGCCGCGCCAGATCACCGTCACCCAGGGCACCATCATCCTGTATCAGCCCCAGCCTGAGAGCCTCGTCGGAAACCAGCTGACGGCACGGGGCGCCTTCGCGCTCAAGCCCACCGGCCGGGTCGACCCGATCTTCGGCGCGATGTGGCTGACCGCCACGGTCGACGTCGATCGCGACTCCGGCCAGGTCTGGATCCACGACCTCAAGGTCACCCGGGCGCGGTGGGCCGACGCGACCGCCGACCAGCTGGGGCGGTTCACCGAGATCGTGGAGACGGACTTCCCGGACGCAGGCTTCCACATCACCCTCGAGCGGCTCACGGCCAGCCTGGCCGCGGCCGAGACGGAGCGCCGTCACGTCGAGGGGATCAAGACGGACGCGCCGAAGATCGTCGTCGTCGAGCAGCTCGCCGTCCTGCTGTTGTACGACGGCCAGCCACGGACGCAGCCGATCGAGAACACCAACCTCGAGGTCGTGGTCAACACGCCCTTCGGCGTGGTGCGGGACAAGACCACCGGCACGTACTTCCTCGGCGGCGGGAAGATCTGGTACTCGGCTCCCGACCCCATGGGACCGTGGCAGGCCGGGGCGACGCCGCCCGAGGAGATCGCCCGCGGGATGGCGCCCGACACCTCCGCGACGCCGGCCCCGAATCCACCCCCGGCTATCGTCACCGCGACGCAGCCGACCGAGCTGGTGGTCACCGATGGGCCGCCGCGCTGGAAGACCACCGCCCAGGGCGCGCTGCTCTACGTCGAGAACACCGAGACGCCCTGGCTCCGGGAGACGGAGGGGCGGGACAACTACATCCTGATCACGGGCCGGTGGTTCCGCAGCACGTCGCTCCAGGGGCCGTGGAGCTTCGTCCGACCGGACTCGCTCCCGGCGGTCTTCCAGGAGATCCCGGAGGATTCGCCGATCGGGGGCGTCCGCAGCTCGATCGCCCTGACCGTCGAGGCGCAGGAGGCGGTCCTCGACCTGCAGATCCCCCAGACGACGGCGATCAAGCGCAGCGAGGCGAAGCTGGAGGTCACCTACGACGGAGACCCCAGGTTCGAGGACATCGCCGGCACCAAGGTTTCCTACGCGACGAACACGGCGTCACAGGTGCTGCGCGTCGCGGGCGTGTATTATGCCTGCGACAACGGCGTCTGGTTCAGAAGCCCGAGCCCAAGGGGACCGTGGGTGGTGGCGGACACCATTCCCAAGAGCGAGATCGACCAGATCCCGCCCAGCAGCCCCGTCTACAACCTGACGTACGTCGACATCTACGCCTCGACGCCGGAAGTGGTGTACGTGGGGTACACGCCTGGCTACGTGGGTGCGTATCCCTACTACGGCGTGCCGGTCTACGGGACCGGCTGGTACTATCCCCCGTACGTCGGAACGGTCTATTACCCCCGCCCCGTGACGTACGGAATGCACATGACGTACAACCCGTGGACCGGGTGGGGGGTGGGGATGACCTGGAGCAGCGGGTTCGTCACCTTCGGGGTGACCTTCGGCGGCTACGGCGGCTACTACCCCCCCCGCGGCTACTACCCCCCTGGAGGCCACCGCCCGGTCAACTGCTACAACTGCACGATCAACACCGGCGGCGGCCGGAACAACGTCAACATCGGCAACACGGCCGGCGGCGGTGACCGGAGGAAGCCCACGGCCTCGCAGCGCCCCGCGAACTCCAACCTGTACACTCGGCCCGAGAACCGCGCCCGCGTGGCCGACCGTTCGACGCGCGAGGCCGCGAGCCGCCAGGTAGGCGATCGGACGGCGCGGGGCTCGAACAACGTGTTCGCGGACCGGGACGGGAACGTCCACCGTCGCACCTCGAGCGGGTGGGAGACCCGCGATGGCAATTCGTGGAAGCCCGATCGCTCGGGGACCGGGTCGAGCAGGGACCGGGCCGCCAGTCCCTCTCACGGGATGGAGCGCGACTGGCAGGCGCGGCAACGGGGATCGTCGCGCTCGTCGAGTTATGGCGGATCCCGCGGCGGTCGGGGTGGCGGCGGCGGACGGCGGCGCTAGTACTTCACACCGAGCTTCGCCAGCGCCTCGGGCGGGCAGCCCGTCCATGCCATGACGAACGTGTTGCCCTGATACTGCAGGTCTTCCACGCCCATCCTGCTGGAGAAGAAACCCGAGGCGGTGAGATCGCGGAACCGATTGAAGAACGCCACCCCGTGCGTCAGGTCGGGCGGCGCCTTCGCCGGCCACGCGATCGTGTCCAGCACCGCGGTCCGCTCGGCCTCCGCACACTCGACCAGCGGCGTGCCGAAACGCCTGCGGCATTCGATGTCGATCCAGGCGAGGCCGCCGCGCATCGCCGTGCGCTGCTGGTCGGACCCGTCCGTCATCAGGAAGTCCATGAACTCGGGGACGCCCGCGTCGGTGGCGCTGCCCGAGCGCTGGTCCCTGGGGATGATCAGGTCCACCAGCACGCGCACCGTCTCCCACTCGTGCGCCGTGAAGAACGTCGGGGAATAGCTCTGCCCGGCGCCGCGCGCCCGGACCTCGCGCGACAGGGTCAGCGCGCGGCCGGCCTCGGCGGGGGTCCAGTCGAGGGCGAGGGCCGCACCGGCGCCGGTGATCAGCTTGATCGCCTCGCGGCGGCCCATTGCGGATTGCGGCTTGGGGATTCCGGATTCGCTCATATGGCCTCGCGGCGATGAGCGGTCCCAGATCCTGACGCCGGTTTCTCTACTCCGCAATCCGCAATCCGCAATCCGCAATTGTTCACAGCTCCCCCTTCCGCCGCAGCTCGGCGATCCGTTCACCGGTCCGCCACGCCAGCGCCAGGATCGTCCACGTCGGGTTCTTGTCGGCCTGCGTGACGAACGGCGCGCCGTCGGCCACGAACAGGTTCTTCACGTCGTGCGCCTGGCACCAGGCATCGAGCGCCGACGTCTTCGGGTCGCTGCCCATCCGCACGCCCCCCAGCTCGTGGATGATCCGCCCCCCGGTCGCGAGGCCGTAGCCCTGCTCGGCGGTCGGCATGGGCGAGAACACCTGCCCCCCCATCTCCGCGATGATGGCCCGAAACGTCTCCTGCATGTGCTTCGCCTGGCGGTACTCATGGTCCGACCATTTCCAGTGGAACCGCAGCACCGGAATGCCCCACCGGTCCACGACGGACGGGTCGATCTCGCAGTAGCAGTCGTCGTTGGGGATCATCTCGCCCCGGCCGTCGAGATAGACGTACGCGCCGAACAGCTGGCGGTAGGCGTCCTTGAGCGTCGTGCCGTACCCGCCGCCCACGGGGTAGCGATGGATGCCGCCGAGGAACCCCGCGCCGGGCATGTGCAGGCCGCCGCCGATCTCGATGTGGTAGCCGCGGGGGAAATCGAGCTTCCTGTTGTCCAGCCACCACGGCATGTAGAGGTGCGCGCCACCGACGCCGTCCTCGTTGTGGACCACGTGGTCCATCATCTTCGGAATGAACCCGGTCACCCCGGAGCCGGTGGTGTCGGTGATGTAACGGCCCACGACGCCGCTCGAGTTCGCGAGCCCTTGCGGGAACCGCGTCGACCGGGAATTCAGCAGCAGGCGCGCCGACTCGAGCGCGCTCGCGGCGAGCACCACGACCCGGGCGCGGACGTGCCGGTCGGCGCCGGCGGCCTTGTCCACGTAGGTCACGCCGGTGGCGAGGCCCGCCCGGTCGGTGGTCACCTCCCGCGCCATGGCGTTCGTGATCAGGGCGAGCTTGCCGGTCTCGAGCGCCGGTGCGATCAGCACGTTGGTGGAGGAGAAGTTCGAGTTGGTGCGGCACCCGCGGTTGCACTGCCCGCAGTAGTGGCATGCCGGCCGGTCGTTGTGCGGCCGCGTGATGATCGAGAGGCGTGACGGGATGCACGGCACGCCGACCCGCTCGGCGGCCTGTTTGATCAGGAGCTCGTAGCAGCGCGGCTTCGGCGGCGGGAGGAAGATCCCGTCGGGCTCGTTGGGCAGGTTCTCGCGGCTGCCGAAGATCCCGACCAGGCGGTCCACCCGGTCGTAGTACGGCTTGAGGTCGTCGTAGGCGATCGGCCAGTCGTCGCCCAGGCCGTCGATGCTCTTGCGCCGGAAATCGTACGGCCCGAACCGCAGCGAGATGCGGCCCCAGTGGTTGGTGCGGCCGCCGACCATGCGGGCGCGGAACCAGTCGAAGCTCGTGCCGGGCGCGCGCGTGAACGGCTCCCCGTCCAGGTCCCAGCCGCCGATGCAGCCGTCGAACTCGCCCCACTGCCGCTCGCGCGTGCCGCCGCCGCGTCGCGGAGACTCGTAGTTCCACGTGAGCATCGCCGAGTCGGTGGCGTTGTCCCAGGGTCCGCCCGCCTCGAGCAGCACGACGTCCGCCCCGGCCTGCGTGAGGACCCAGGCGGCCATGCCGCCGCCGGCCCCGGAGCCGACGATGCAGACGTCGTAGACCTTCTGCTGCGGAAGGAATCGCATGGCGGCAACAACGTACTGCCCTGGGGTGCGCACCGCGAGCGGGCCTCACCCGACCAACCCTGTCCGCCTCCGTCCGCCCCTGACCGCCTCTGACCGCCCGTTCTCAATCCGCCGCCATCGTGTAGCACCACGCCTCGCCCTCGAGCACCACGGCCCCGTCGTCCCGCGTCACCCGCACCTGGAGTTGGGTCACGGGCTTCGTCGGGTGCACGCTCATCACCTCCACGACGGCGGTGATGCCGTCACCGACGTGCACCGGCGCCGTGAACTTCCAGTTCTGCGACAGGAACACGGTTCCCGGACCCGGCAGGTCCATCGCCACCAGCGCGTGCACCAGGCCGGTGGTGAGCCCGCCCTGCACGACGAGGCGCCCGAACTTGGTGCGCGCGGCGAAGCCCTCGTCGAAATGCAGCGGGTTACGGTCGCCGGTGATCTCGGCGTACGTCGCCACGTGCTCCGGCGTCAGCTTGAGGGAGCGCGCGGCCTTCTGTCCCACCTGCGGCATCGCCATCGGATCTCCTGCCTCCCGTCCGTCTCGTCCGTCACTCGGCCATCAGTCGTCGCTTCGCCTCCGCCAGCGCCTTCTTCTGCTCGGGCGTGGGTGCGGGGAGCGCCAGGCCGAGGTCCTTGATGGTGGTGGTGAGCACGTCGGCCACGAGGGCCCGCGCCACCCACTTGTGGTCGGACGGGATCACGTACCAGGGCGCCCACGCAGTGCTCGTGGCGCGGATCGCGTCCTCGTAGGCTTCCATGTACGCGTCCCAATGATCCCGCTCGGCCACGTCCTGCGCCGCGAACTTCCAGTGCTTCTCGGGGTCCTCGATCCGCTCGAGGAACCGCCGCCGCTGCTCGTCCTTCGAGACGTGCAGGAAGAACTTGAGGATCACCGTCCCGTTGTTCACCAGGTGGCGCTCGAGGTCGTTGATCGATTCGTAGCGGTCCTCCCAGAACCGCTTGCCCCGCTTGCCCGGCGGCAGCTTCTGGCGCGCGAGGATCTCGGGATGCACCCGCACCACGAGCACCTCTTCATAGTACGACCGGTTGAAGATCCCGATCCGTCCCCGCTCCGGCAGCGCCTTCACGCAGCGCCACAGGAAGTCGTGGTCCAG
>Ga0055439_10000200_pt1 | contig 10683 bp, 14 predicted proteins | sample Browns_TuleB_D2_FD_57732 | JGI IMG/M metagenome (GOLD analysis project Ga0055439, IMG submission 57732) | Wetland microbial communities from San Francisco Bay, California, USA, that impact long-term carbon sequestration - Browns_TuleB_D2 | ecosystem: Environmental > Aquatic > Marine > Wetlands ...
CCATCGGGTAGGCTGTTCCCGTATGAAACCATCCGACCAACCCGGCCGCAAATGCCCCCGCCGTGAACTGCATCACTCCCATCAGGGCCGATGCGCTTCCCGCATGCGGACCGCTGGCCGACATCGCGATGGCAACCGCATTGGGATTCAGGAAGCCCAAACTGGCTATGCATAACCAGAGCGGAACGACGAAGACGAATAGGTGGGAACTTCCGGCGGAGGCCACCAGAATAACGGCCGCCGTGACGTTGGCGGCAACCGCCCATCCCAGAATCGTTCGCGGGGACCACCGCACTAAGGCGGCGCGATTAATTTGCGAGGCCGCCACCAGACCGAGTGCATTCAGTCCGAATAAGATCCCGAATGTCTTGGGAGAGACCCCGTGCAGTTCGATAAAAACAAAAGGAGAATTGGCGATGTAGGAAAACATGCCTGCCATGATCAGCGATGCGGCCAAGGCCGGGACCATGTAGCGCCTATTAAGGGTGAGGCGGCCGTAATTGCGGAGAATGCCGGTAATGTTCTCCCTGCGACGGGCTTCGGGGGGGAGTGTTTCGGGGAGTCCCGCCCAGGAAGCGATAAATCCCACCAATCCAAAGACCGCCAGTACCAAAAAGATGGCGCGCCATCCCGCCGCAACCAAAATATATCCTCCGACAAGCGGGGCCAGAATCGGGGCCAGTCCCATGACAAGAATGAGTAGCGAAAAAGCGCGGGCCGCCTCCCGCTCGTCAAAAAGATCGCGGACGATCGCGCGGCTGATAACCATCCCGGCACACCCCCCGAGGGCCTCGGTCAGACGCAGGGCAATCAGGCCGTCGATTGTCTTGCCGAAGGATGCAAAAAGGGAGGCCACTACGTAAATGGCGACGCCGACCAGCAAAGGGCGACGCCGGCCATAACGATCGGCCAGGGGGCCGTAAACGGCCTGACCCACGGCCAATCCGATAAAGAAAATCGAGAGAGTTTCCTGGACTCGTCCCGGATCAACGGAGAAGGATTGCGCCAGGCTAGGGAAACTGGGGAGATACATATCGATCGATAGCGGGGCCACGGCGGTCAGTGCGCCGAGAATCAGCAGGATACGCACGATTGACATGGGCGGGGAAAGGGTTACGGCGGCGTACTTATCGGTCATGGGCGGCTGGATTGCATCTCGGCGAAGGTTGTACCCAAATTTATTCGACACGTTGGACCATGCGGGACCCAGCCCGTCGTGCACGGTTCGGGAAGAGACCCGGCGTTGCCGGTTCCGACATCTGCCTTATTATAGATGATCGAAGCGGTACGCGCGTGAAAAAAGTTAAATGGGATGGTCATTGGTCCAGGCAGAATCTGTTGCTTTCGGCCCTTCCAGTCTGGTAGAATCCCCTCCCGTTCCTTCACACCAGCAGGATGAGAGCCCATGAATATCCACGAATTCCAGGCGAAGCAACTCTTTGCACAATACAACATTCCGGTACCGCGCGGGAAGGGTATTTCCTCGGTCGAGGAGGCCAAGGCGTGGGTGGACCAGAACCCTTCCCCGGTCTATGTGGTCAAGGCGCAGATCCATGCCGGTGGCCGCGGCAAAGCAGGAGGGGTCAAACTGACGAGGGACCCAACCCAGATCGCATCGGTGGCCGGGGAGCTTTTGGGGAAAACACTCGTTACGCATCAGACCGGACCGGAGGGACGCAAGATTCAACGTCTCCTCATCGAAGAGGGGGCGGATATCGCAAGCGAAATGTACGTGAGTCTCCTCGTGGATCGTTTTTCCGGCTGGCCGATCATCATCGCGAGCCGCGCCGGTGGAATGGAAATTGAGGAGGTGGCACAGGAGTCGCCAGAAAAGATACTTACGGCCTTGATCGATCCGTCCGCCGGTTACCAGACCTTTCACGGTCGTGGATTGGGTTATCGTCTCGGGCTGGAAAAGGAACTTCTGGGACCCTTTATTCAAATGTTGGGGAATCTGTACCGCCTGTTCATGGAAAAGGGCGCGTCGATGATTGAGATCAATCCGCTCGTGGTCACGCGGGATCATAAATTGATCGCCCTGGATGCCAAGGTCGCGTTCGATGACAACTCTCTATACCGGAACGATGACATCAAGGGGCTCCGCGACCTGGACGAAGAGGATCCCCTGGAGGTACGTGCATCGGAATTCGGTCTGAACTACGTCAAACTGGACGGGGAGATCGGTTGCATGGTGAACGGGGCGGGTCTCGCGATGGCCACAATGGATGCCATAAAACTCGCGGGTTCTTTTCCGGCGAATTTTTTGGACGTCGGCGGCGGGGCATCAAAGGAAACGGTGAAACAAGCCTTTACCATCCTCATGTCGGATCCTCACGTGAAGGGCGTCTTCATCAATATCTTCGGCGGGATCGTCCGATGCGAGCGCATTGCGGGAGGCGTGATCGAGGCGGCCAAGGAAGTCGCCATACGGGTTCCCCTGGTCGTCCGACTGGAAGGGACGAATGCGGAGGAGGCGCGAAAGATGCTGGCCGATTCCGGTTTGAACCTCATCGTTGCCAGAACGATGTGGGAGGGGGCCCAAAAAATCGTGAGCCTGATTCACGCCTGATGTTGCCTGTCGTAAGAGGAAAGGACGCCCGCCTGTTATTTCTCCTGGCCGGTCTCTTTTTGGCTGTGGGATGCACGGCCAAGACTCCCGTGACAAAGGAATTCGCGGTCCGTGAAACTTTCAAAACCGGCGAAGGAAACGTCGTCCGTGCCTTGAAGGTGGACGGGCCTTTTCTCTGGGTCGGTACCACCACCGGAATTCTCAAGATAGACCGGAAGGACGGGACCCTCGTAAGGACCTACACCAAGGCGGACGGTCTTACCAGCGGCTATATCTTCACCATTAACGTGGATCCGGAAGGATCGGTCTGGTTTGGAACGGACGCCGGGGGCCTCATGCGCCTTGAGGGAGATCAATGGAAATCGTACGGAACCACGGATGGTCTGGCCGATCCCTGGGTCTACGATATCGACTTTCACCCTGACGGTGCGATGTGGGTCTCCACCTGGAACGGAGTGAGCCGCTTCGATGCGAGGGCGCCTGCCGGGCACCAGTTTGCCACGTACGATGTTAAGGACGGCTTGGCCAACAAATGGGTTTACGGTCTCGCCGTCGATCGGGACGGTTCGTTATGGTTCGGAACCGAGGAGGGCGTCAATCGATTTGACCCGTCGGCTCCCAAGGAAAGGGCGTGGACGACCTATACGCATAAAGACGGCTTGGGCGCGCCCAACGCCCTGTCCCTCAATCGCAAACAGACGGCCGGGGAGGCGTACGAATCCCCGAAGCAAGAAAGCGGTGTGGAGCTCCCCCCGGGGCGCAGCTATGCCGGACATTTCCATGACCTGAGTGTCCTGGATGCGGAGGGAAAAGAAACCTATAACGAGAATTATGTTTTTACTGTAATGATCGATGGCAAGGGAAACAAATGGTTCGGCACCTGGGGCGGCGGGGTCAGTCGTTTCGATGGAAGGCGCTGGACCAATTTCACCACAAAGGAGGGGCTGTCCGGAAATATCGTTTACGCGCTGGACACCGATGGTTCCGGCGAAGTCTGGGCCGGCACCAACCACGGTGTATCCCGTTTTGACGGGCATCAATGGAAAAGTCGAACAAGGGCGGACGGGCTCCTCGGAGACGACGTCTACGCCGTCGCGGCGGGACCCGAGGGAAAAATCTGGGTGGGCCAACGCGGCGGGGTGGTCCAGATGGCGGAGATGACCACGGAGGAAGGAAAATGAGCATCTTGGTGGATAAGCGGACTCGAGTCATCGTCCAGGGAATCACCGGACGGGAGGGCTCATTCCACGCGACGGCTTGCCGCGAGTACGGGACAAAAGTCGTCGGAGGCGTGACGCCGGGCAAAGGAGGGACCATTTTTGAAGGAACGCCGGTTTTCAACACCGTTTATGAGGCGGTGGAGTCCGAGCAACCGGACGTGTCGCTGATCTTCGTCCCGCCCGCATTCGCGGCGGACGCAATCATGGAAGCCGCAGACGCCGGAATCGGCCTTATCGTATGCATCACGGAAGGAATTCCATTGGCCGACATGGTTCGCGCGCGCCGGTTTATCGTGGGGAAAAAGGCATCCGGAAAACCCAATCGCTCGGTCCGCTTGATCGGGCCCAACTGCCCGGGAATCATCACGCCGGAGGAATGCAAAATCGGAATTATGCCCGGCTTTATCCATAAAAAAGGATCGGTCGGGGTGGTCTCCCGGAGTGGGACCCTCACCTATGAGGCGGTCTGGCAACTGACGGGTCTGGGTCTGGGCCAGTCCACCTGCGTGGGTATCGGCGGGGATCCGGTGAACGGAACCAATTTCGTGGATATTCTCGAATTGTTCGAAAACGACAAAAACACGAAGGCGATTGTCATGATCGGGGAAATCGGCGGCGATGCCGAGGAACGCGCCGCGGAATACATCAAGGCCCACGTGACAAAGCCCGTGGTAGGATTTATCGCGGGAGTGACGGCCCCGCCCGGCCGAAGAATGGGACACGCCGGTGCGATCGTCTCCGGGGGCAAGGGGACGGCATCGCAAAAGATCACGCTGCTGGAAAAGGCCGGCGTCACCGTTGTAAAAAACCCGGCTGTCATTGGCGAAACAATCCACCGCCTTGTAAAAACAAGCAAGGCCGTCCGGAAATCACGAACCGGTCCCAAGAGAAAACGAACGAGATAATTCCTCCCGAAGAGGGGGCTGAGATGAAACGAACGCGGCCTGTATTGATCGGTGCAGTGATGGGTTTGATCCTGAGCGCACAGATGGCCTGGGCCGCGGACGCTACGACCCTGAATGGAAAGGGACACATGGGAATCGACCTCCAATCGGAGCTCATCAGCCGTAAAATGAAACTGAACGGACAGCATGAGCGCGAACGGGTAACCCGGGAAACGATTCGGCTGTCGTACGGCCTGGCCGACACCCTCGATTTGTTCGCCCTCATCGGGACCGGAAATGTCACCTTCGAGGAAGCCGACCTCGGAAGCCACAATCGTCCGGTCGCGGGGGTCGGGGTTCGATCTACCGTTCCTTTCGCGGACGGATATTACACCGGCTTTTCGCTGCAACTATTGGCCGGTCAGGTCTCAAAATTCGACCAGGGAGGAACTACGGTTTCGATCCAAGATAAATGGAACGAAACGGATGCGGCCGTCTTCGTGGGAACGAAGGATTTGATTCAAGATCCCGAGCCGGACCTTCGGTTCTACACCGGTGTCAAGTTTTCCACGCGGGAGGACAAGTTGACACCTCAAGGGGGGCCTTCGAGCACGGCAAAAGAGGACTCCAAGCTCGGCGTAATGCTCGGTATGAGTTTTTCAGACCGAAAGGTTTTTCGATTCGATACGGAGATAGGGTCGGGGGATTCCAACAATATCATGGTCCGATTGGGTCTCATTTTCTGAGACCCCGGGGCGTCTACGGCTTCCGTATTTTCTGTTGACCAACCCTTCCCGACTGTATTATCCTGAAACGCGAATCTATCGGATGGCCTCGCATGATCCAATTCGGACACGGGGCTTTTTTATACTTTGAAAGGAGGAACGATCATGGCTGTGCGTACATCAGAAGCGGAATGGCAGGGCGCGTTAAAAGATGGCAAGGGAACCATGAAACTCGGGAGCGGCGCATTCCAGGGGGCGTACTCATTTTCATCGCGTTTCGAAGAGGGGACCGGTACCAACCCCGAGGAGCTCATCGGAGCCGCGCACGCGGGTTGTTTCTCGATGGCCTTTGCCAATATCCTTTCCAAAGCCGGTTTCAGTCCGAAACGCATTCACACTGTGGCCAAGGTTCATCTTGAAAAAGTGGGCGAGGGTTTCAAGATCACCCATATTGATTTGAATACGCGCGGGGAAGTTTCCGGAATCGACCAAAATACCTTTCTCCAGCACGCCGAAGCGGCAAAAAAGGGATGCCCGGTGTCACAAGCACTAGGCGCCGTGGAGATCCGGATGGAAGCCAAATTGGCCGGATAACATTCCTTGGAGGCGGATGGCGCAGTTAAATAATATTTGGCGTAGAGGGATCGCCGCGCGCTGCATACGAATTCTGGCCGCGGCGGCCCTTTTTTTCCTCTTTGCGACTCTCGGGGATTCGATTCGAATGGTCGTTCCCGGAATGGGGACGGGGATCGCCGCCGGCGAAAATGCGCCGCATGTCGACTATGAGGCCATCGAATCCTTTCTAAGAAGCATGACGGCGAATCAGGGCATCGTAAATTTGACGGTCATCCGTGAGTCCCAGCCCTCGCCGATTCCCGGATTGTTGGAAATTAAATTTACGGTCGAAATGAAAGGCCAGCGGCAATATGGCATCGTCTACGTGTCCGGGTCGAAGATCATTGTCGGGCAGATGGTGGATTTGGAGACGCGTCAGAACTTAACCACGCAGCATACCGGCCCGCCCGTTCCGATTCGATACGATATTAAAGAATTGGATATGAATGGTAAGGTTCCCCGGGGAAATCCCGAGGGGAAGCTCGTCATCATTGAATTCTCCGATTTTCAATGCCCGTACTGCAGAAGAGCCTACAAGCCGCTTTCGGAGTTCCTGAAGAAGCATCCCCGTGATGTGGTCCTGTACTATAAGCATTTTCCCCTAACGGATGTACATCCGCTGGCCTACAATATGGCCATGGCCTCCGAATGCGCCCGATACCAGAAGGCCGAGTCATTTTGGAATTTTCACGATCATTTTTTCAGCGATCCGGAGATACGCACCGAGTCCCAGCTCCGTAAACAGGTTCGGCTATGGGCCGGAAACGACGGACTCGATGAGGATCGTTTCATGAACTGTTACGACAAACGCCAGCGGACCTCACAGGTGGATCAGGACATGTCGGATGGGCACAAGATCGGGGTCGCCGCGACGCCCACGTTCCTCGTGAACGGGGAATATCTCTCCGGTGTGCAGCCGGTTTCACGGTTTGAGCAATATCTCGAAGCGAACTAGTCGTCCCACTTCGCGGGAGGTCCCGGATGAAAGAACCGGCCAAGGAAAGGAGCACGCTGGAGAAAGTCAATCTTGTGATTCGAATTATATTGCTGGTGGGAACGGTTGGAATTCTGATTGTGGCCGCAATCGCGATGTTGAAACGGGGGACGGGATACTGAATCAGTTTAATCCCTCTCCGGTTCCGCACTCCCGTGTTTGTGTTTCACGCTATCTTCCTCGAACATCTCGCTCATCTCGTCATCGAGAGTTCCATCGTCACTGGGAATGACCGGCAGCGCGATTTGAATAGTCTTCTTCTTTTTCCCGCCCTTGGAATTGTCGGCTTCCTTCGGACCCTTGGTTTTCTTGCTCATATGATTCTCCTTATAACCAACCCTCGTGCATTCATTATACTAGGAATAGTGCCGTGTTTCAATCAAGGGACGTTCTACCATTTCAACCCGAAAAGGCCCGGTGCGGCCCACGCTTTTTGATGAATTCATAGGCGGCGACAAGCTTTCTTAACTTGGGCTCGGTGCTCCGGTCGCCTCCGCGGCGGTCGGGATGCAGTTCTTTGACGCGTCGCCGGAATGCGGCCGTAATCGACTTCATGCTCGAGCCGGGCTCCATTCCCAGCTCCTGGTAGGCCTCCTGTTCATCGTTGATTTCGTTCCGGACTCCCGAAGGCTGCCCACTTTCAAATTGTCTTAGGAATTCAAGCAAATTGAACCGGCCGGGGCGCCGGCGCATCGGTCTGTTATAGAGCTGGCTGTCGATTTCGTCGAAGTGGTCTTCCAGAAAGGTGAGGCGCGCCGATATTTTTTTCAGCCCATCAAGCTCGTGCGCGCTATCAATTTCTCCCATCAATTGCTGCAGGAGCAGTTCCATTTCGTCCAACCGTTCCTCCTGGACGAAATAGGTATCCATCCGTTCGTGGAAAACCCGCTCAAACGCCTCCGAGGCACTCTTCTCGACCTGGCCTTGAAGATTCCCCAACCGCTCTCGGAGCTTTTTGCGAAGTTCCATCGCTTTGGCATGGCTATTGTCCCTTGCCATGGACGTATCTCCGTGTTTTTTCAATTATACTAAACCGGCCGTGAGAGTTGAACAAAAATATTTCGGGTTTCGCTTTTCTTGACATTTTACCGGCTTCTTGATACGGTCCGATGGATTTTTACCAAAACGATCGAGGTCTTCCATGCTCGAAACGATTCGGCCCGTGCGGTTCTGCATGGGAATGGCGATCCTGCTGGTATTTATAGTACAATGGCATTGGACCTACGCCCTGTCGCCGGATGACAAGGAGGACGCCTACGAATTCAACCGGCAAGGAATGATTGCCATGTCTCAGGCCGAATTTGAGGAAGCAATATCCGATTTCCAGAAGGCGGCCTCCATTAAGGAAGATTACCAAATCCTTGGCCGACCGTTGATCTACACCCCCGTATTTATGACCGGCTGGGCCAGCGAAAAAATCGGCCGAACGGATGAGGCCTGCCGGGCATTTCGACGGTATCTGCAAATCGCCCTTATGGCGCCCGCCGAAAAAACAAAGGTGGACCATGCGCGGGATTATACGACACAACACTGTCAATGATCGAACAGTTCGCAAATCCCATGCCGGGAGCGAAATAACGAATACAAGGATTCATTCGAACGAAATGCCAGGCGGCGGAAAATGAAGTCCTCCATCGTTTTTTGGATTCTCATGCTCTGTATTCTAATCGGGCTTGCCGTTGTCACCCTGAATTCGAATCCCCAGCGGTCCAAATACAGTCATGCGCCCGCCGGTCCCCGTCCGATGTCCGACGAATCCATGCCTGCCGGTGAAAGGACGTGGACCAAGGTGTATGCGGAATTGTACGGCCCCAAGGGACTGGAGAAAACCTGGGAAATTGCCACTCCGAAAGGGTATTTCACAGAGGCCGACCGGGACCAATTTCTGCGGACGATTCCGGAAAAGAAACAGTTCGGAGAAGCCGAGGTCACGGTGAAAGAAGACGACGGGGACCTCGTATTCGGTATCTATTACAAAGGCGCGAAACCTTGATTCGGAATCCACGGATCATCCTTTTGTCGCTGCTGATCTTTTCCATATGTGAGCCAGAAGGAGGGGAGACTATGTCCTTTGAAATGAAGAGTGCCTCCTTTACCCAGGGACAAGCGATCCCTCAAAAATACACTTGCGATGGCCCCGATCTTTCAGCGCCTCTGGCCTGGTCCGATCCCCCCGCCGGGACGTTGAGCTTCGCCCTGATTGCCGATGACCCGGACGCTCCGATGGGTACCTGGGTCCACTGGGTACTATACGATCTCCCCCCGGAGGCGAGAGTACTGGCAGAAGGGATTCCAAAGACGGAGACCCTTCCGGATGGAACGAGGCAGGGGAGAAACGATTTTGGGCGCATCGGATACGGCGGCCCCTGTCCTCCCCCGGGAAAGGCCCACCGCTATCACTTTAAATTATACGCGCTCGACCAAAAAACGGGGCTCCGTCCCGGCGTCGCCAAACCCGAATTACTGGCAGCGATAAAAAATCACCTCCTGGCCGAAGCACAGCTCATGGGTACGTATAAACGATGAATCACCGAGGCGGGACGCCAGATGTTGACCTTTTTAGTGTTCCGCTAAGAGAGCCCCGATTCACCGTCATTGACAGATCATCCGATTCTGAATTAGAATCTATCCTCGCGATGGCGACAATGTTCGAGTCTCCCGATAATCCGCGCAGCTCACCCCGGAAGGCGTTCTTCACGATTCTGTCCTTCTTGGCCATCGCCGTCCCCGTGACCGGCGCGGATCTTCCGGAGGATCGTTCATTGGAACCCTCCCCGGACGGTGTCATCCGCGCGGAGGTCGTGGTCGATTCCTATACGTTCAAACCGGATCACCTGATTGTATTATCGGGACACCCCGTGGAACTGACGCTGAAAAGCGTGACCTTCATCGTTCCCCACAATTTCATAATCAAGGCTCCCGAGATAGGCGTCGAAGTCAACCAGGAAGTTCCTGCCGGCGATAGCGTCACTGTAAAATTTACCCCGGCGGCCGCCGGAAAGGCGGAGTTCTATTGTGACAAAAAGCTTCTCTTCTTCAAAAGCCACAAGGAAAAAGGAATGGTCGGGACCCTGGAAGTGAGAGAAGGGTCGGAAAATTGATTGCCAAACACAGGAGGTTTTTATGAAAATTCGACCGATTAACGACTGGGCGTTGATACGTCCCCGATCCGCAGCCGAAAAATCCGTGGGGGGAATCATCATTCCCGAGGTTGCAAAAGAAAAGCCTCAGGAAGGGGAGGTCCTGGCCATCGGCAAGGGGCATTTCAAGGAAGAACACGATTCAAAAGGGAAGGTCATCGATAAAAAATATGTTGCGACCGTGATCAAGCCGGGTGATCATGTTCTGTACGAGAAATACGGGGTGACCAAGGTTGAGGTCAACGGGGAGGAACTCGTTCTCGTTCGCGAAGACAACATTCTCGGAAGCTTTGTTTCATGAAGGCCGGTCGATACAGGCGGGGAATCTCATGAGAAACCGCGGAGAGAGGGCTCATCGCGGGCCCGGAAGCCATCCCCGGCCGTCGCACCGGTCCGGCGACAGACGCGAAGAGCGAGGGCCGTCGCGCCCCTCCGGGGGAGGCAGATCCGGCATTGACCCCTTTGATTTATTCTGTGCGTACCATCTTGGAATCGGACCGGACAAATCCTATCGACCCGCGAACATCCACGACGTC
>Ga0055439_10000201_pt1 | contig 10680 bp, 4 predicted proteins | sample Browns_TuleB_D2_FD_57732 | JGI IMG/M metagenome (GOLD analysis project Ga0055439, IMG submission 57732) | Wetland microbial communities from San Francisco Bay, California, USA, that impact long-term carbon sequestration - Browns_TuleB_D2 | ecosystem: Environmental > Aquatic > Marine > Wetlands ...
AACCTCTTAAGTTTCGTAGTGACCTCGCAAGTTGAAGCACTGTTCATTTTTGAAAGAATTCAAGAGTTATCTAGATGGGGCGCAATACCCCAGTTTAGAAGAAAGGCCAGGTAACAAATCGTCCGATACCTGGCCTTTTCCATTTTCCGAAGGAAAAAAGCTCGTTCATTTCTCCGCTAAAAGCGAATTACGGTTGAGATCACGAGCTGATTGCTCGAACGCGAAGCGTCAAAAGCTACATCCACCTGGAAATTATCAAAAACAACGCCGCTTCCAACGGTAATGTGGCTCTCACTTTCCGGTTTCGAAAAAATTGTTTCTACAATCAACTGGTCGATCGGTAGAAGGCCGTGCGCAGATGCAACAAGGAGGGCATTCGAAGGCTTTCTGTAGTATCCCTGGCGAATCGCGATGGGAAGGTTCTTCACCAGGATGAAAACTTCACCACCAATGTGGAATTCATAAACGTTATGAATCTGGTAGGAGATATCTTCATTTTCGTGAGTAGAAGTGACAATGTTGTATCCCGCTTCAAAAGCTGTAAGGAGGTCAGAATACTCAATGCGAACCACGTCTGAAGTGATTGTGAGCTGATCATTTGGCTTGAACGCCGCCCCTACACCAAATACATCAGGAAGTTTCAAAGTATTCGTAAAAGGGCCTGGCTTTTTGGCGAACTCACCCGTTTCCACTTCTGTTGTAGTAAATTTCGGATTCTTCTTATAAACGGCGCCGATGGAAATCTTAGGGCTGCAGCGGTAGATAGAGCCGATATTGAATGCAAAACTGCTGTCAGTATCATCCATTTGAGTCTGGAACGTTGAAACCGTTTCGTCGCCAAAAACTAATGAATTTTGAACTGCTGTTTCCCATGACAATTTCGAGTAACGTATGGATCCGCCTATCGACAGGTTCCTGTTCCATTGGTGAGCCACTGTAAAATTGTAATTCGTCACTTGTTGGTCCGATAAACCCAGAGCTGCGGCATCGATCCGGATAGGTATGCCGGAGTTATCCACCAACGAGATATTAAATGTCTCATCGATCGATCCACGGATGCGCACGGCCTCCTGTCTTGAGAAAGCAAACCGGGTTGCATGATAAGGGTAAACAAAGCTCACAAAAGATGGGCGATTAAAAGTCTCCAGATTATTGAATGATGTGATCCGAACGCCTTGTTGAGCGGCATTTACATCGTTCACGGAATTCAAGGTATTTGAATCAAAAGTGACATTCCGGTATTCGAAAGAAACTTCCGGTTTCACAAGTATCGTTAGCCCTGCGGGGTTTGCTTCGGCTGCTGTTGCGTCATCCGCCAATGCTATGAACGCATTTCCCATTGCACTGGAACGCGCCCCGGGATTCACAAAGGAAAATTGAAAATTGCGAAAGATTTCCTCATCCGTGATCGCAAGAACAAGTCCTGAGTGAAGCAGGAAACCGGGCAAAAGAATACTGATTACCGCATACTTTTTCGTTTTGTAACGGGAGCGAAGGTTGAATATTTTAATTTTCCTTGACTTTAATGACCTTGTTCGCCGGAATATTCTTAAGATCCTGAGTCTTTCCACTGGGCCAGGTTATGTGCATTAAATCCACGATCGGCGCAACGCCCAAACCAAAATCCAGAGGTAGGCTTTCCTGATTATGGCCGTTCCCCGAACCTACGGCTTTTACCTGAAACGTAAAGGCCGTCTGAAGAACAACTCTTGCGCCAATGGCGGATTTGTTGCTGCTCTTTCCACTAAGAACAACCGTTAGAAAATTATTTCCGGGACCTCCGGTGTTTTCATAAAGTGAATCACCATGTTGCTGGGAGGTGTCTCCATCACCGATCGCGATGTCCGGAGTTCCATCGTTATTAAAGTCGCCGATCGCAATACCCGTCGGATTGTCCGGATTGCTGAGATCTATTTCGGTCGCCACATGAAAACGGCCCTTCCCATCGTTTTTATACACAAAGTTTCCACCGGAACTTTGAACGATCACCAGATCCTCGTTTCCATCGATGTCAAAATCGGCAAACGCGGCGGCGACAGCCTTTTTGGGCTTACTTAGCCCTGCCAGTTTCGTTTTGTCTTCAAATTTCAAATTTCCATCATTCCTGTACAGCCGGGACTGGCCCTGACTGTTGACCAGAAACAGATCGAGGAAACCATCGTTGTCATAGTCGGCTGCAGTGACCTGTTTGCACGCACAGCTAAAGCCAACTTTCGCAGAAGATGTAATATCGGTGAAGGTCTCGTTCTTATTGTTCAAATACAGTCTGCTCTTTTTCTTGAAATTGACTACGAAAAGATCATCATAACCATCGTTGTTAAAGTCCGCTGCGATTGCTGAGCGACCACTGGATGCAACTGCAAGGCCTGCTGCTGGGGCAATGTCTTCATAACCGGCGAAGCCACTGTGCTTCAGCAACTGATTCGGGCGCCGATCATTAACTACAAAAAGATCTACTTCTTTATCGTTGTTAAAGTCGAGCCAAATTCCTCCTTGAACACCTCCCGCCGAGCTGAGCTTTGAAAGTTTTGCTGATACGGCAGCAATCTTGACGAATACTCCTTTGTCGTTCCTAAGGATCAGTGAATCTCCGTTGGAAATCGCCAGAAACAGATCCGGGTCACCATCGTTGTCGATATCTGCCCAGGAAGCGCCAATTGCATTTGCTCCCACTTTATCAAGCCTGGATTTGGCGGTGACGTCAACAAACTGCCCGCCCCCCAGGTTCTCGAAGAGGGCTACTCCGTTGGTACCCACCAAAAACAGATCCAGACGCCGGTCTTTATTGAAGTCAATCCATTGAACGCCTCTGGTTTGAATCGACTGATCTGCAATGCCGGAAGTCTGGGATACATCTTGAAAACTGATGCGAGGTGGAATTGTGCGGGACGACGTAAGTATTACTCCATAGTCATCATCCGGATCTGAGCTATCGCCGTACAGGTAATCAAGAGCCGCAAGGAAAAGGAACGTCGCGTTTGCGGGAACCTGAACTGTTACGCTTCCACCTGTATCTCCCCCCACTTGAAAATCATTTGGAATGTTAGTGATTGTTAGGGGAGGAAGGTTACAGGGGATGGAGTCCCTTGCACTGGTGCTGGAACTGAACAAGCCTGCGGTACGCATAGTGCTACCCGAACAGGGATAGACGCAAACTACGTAATCCCCACGAACTTGAAGACTGATGGTATCGCCAGGCTTGATTCCCAAACCAACCAACGAGACGGGCTCTGCAACCCGTGCGTCGGGGTCGTCTGATCTTATTGGTAAGAACGTCGCTCGCGGATCAAGAGGAATGAATAAGGACGTAGACTGAGCATTCACAACGCTGGCCCAACAGACAAGCAGGGCAAAAAGAAGAGAGCGGTGAACACTCATGCACACTTCCCCTTTTAACTGGAAGAGCAACTTCTATGCCATTCCTTACGAGACGAAGAGGCATCCTGATAGGTGACAATAATTCAAAAGCCGACAGCTTGGCAGTTCAAAAATCGCGGAAGGCTGGGCTCGAACTCAGCCCGCAGGACACACAACACGAACACGTTTAGTTCGACTGCTCATAGAGTTTGAGTATCCTTGGCGAAATGAATTGTCGGTCGTAATCCATGTTTGGCTGCAAACTTCTGGATGCAACAAACTCCTGTCTCGCTTTTTCCAGCAGGGGCTTTCCCTTCACCCCCTGAAAAAAGCCAAGCGCAGCAAGACTGCATCCCGTGTAGAAATGCGTTGTGGCATCCGTCTTTCCTGCGGCTGAAACTTTTTGGAAGAGTTGAATCGACGTATCAAAATCACCAGAATAAAAAGCGATCATTGCTTTTCGTTCATCCAACCACAGAGTAATCCTGCGATACTCGGAGTTTGAAGGATCCAGTTGCTGCAGAGCAGTCGCTGTTTTTTCAGCATTACTCCAACTTTTCGCATTCAACTGTTTTCGTATTTCCGTAATGAGGGCGGCTATTTCGATTTTTCTGTTCTGCGTAACTTCGATGCTTTTGTCGGGTGAGGTCGAAAGTTGTTGTTTTTCGTTTTGGGGGGATGGTGGAACGCTCTGCGCGGTATCAGGAAGATTGTGTGCCGGTTCATTGGGAGGCGGCTGATTTTTCTGAGCGGCAGCTTCCTTCTCACCGTTATCCGATTCAGCAACAGGCGTTGTGGGAAGGGCAGTTTCATCGACAGGTGGTTTTATTTGAGGATTCAGTTTGACCATTGCCTGTTGCGTGAGGTTGGTCATTTCTTTGTATTCTTCATCCGTTTCAGTGATGAGTCCCTTGTTCTGGACACTCAAGAATCGCTCAAGGGCATTTTGATATTTCCCGGTATGAAAATACACAACACCAAGATAGTATTCAGGGTAATAGCGCATGAATCGCGCTCCGTAAGCACGGACTTTTCTTCCTTGTTCCGGATGCTGTCTCAATGCAGCGCTTAACCTTGTTTCTGCAAGCAACCAGTTTTGCGATTTGATGTTGCTCATCGCCTCATCGTAAGCTTCGAACCATTCTTCAGCTACGGCGCAGCGTGACACCAGTACAAAAAGGAAGCAAAGTGTGGGAATCAGGGCCTGCTTTTTCATTTGAAGATTTTGTCGACTATGCGTTCGGCATCATAGGAAGGAATTTTGAACTGAAACGAATTTAATTGATCACGTTTCACTTTCACCTGTTGCGTAACTGTGGGCAATCCGGGATGTTGCAATTGGACCTTGTACTCTCCTTCCAGCAAAGAAAAACTGCAGGGTGTAATCGCCTCTTCTTTGGGAATTTTCACTCGGACACTTGAGGCTGCGGAAAGAACCTCGACGTAGGCCCACGGTGTGGCGTTAACACTCACGCTCACAGGTTTCAGTGCGATGACAGGGCGAGAAATGAACGATCCGGAGTTTTCGTGTTGAAGTATCCATACATAACCGAAGATGCTGATGAGAAGCATAACTCCAGTGGTCATCAACTTTCGTTTCGCTTGCCGCGTTTTCGCAATCCTTCCAACATCGAAATTTCCAAGGCGTGATAACACGGATTCCTGTTTGCCGGCAAGTGTTTTGGGTTCCGACATGCCGGAGAGAGCAGCAAGGAGATCGGAAACCTTTTGAAATCTTTTATCTGGAGTTTTTTCCAGCGCGGTGAGTATGACTCTTTCCAATTCAGCGGGGAAATCGGCCACCAGTTGAGAAGGCATCGTAGGAGCCTCGCTGATTTGGGCAAGAATCAATTCCGCAGGACGTGGCGCATTGAATGGCAGTCTTCCCGTCAGAACTTCGAACAAAATCACTCCGATGGAATAAATATCCGAACGTTGATCCACATTTGCGCCTTTGAGTTGTTCCGGGGACATATAGTGAAGAGTGCCGACGATCATTCCGGTTTCCGTGAGCCGTTTCACATCAGAGGAAACTGAGATTCCGAAGTCCATAATGCAGGCGCGTCCGGTTTTCTCCACCATGATGTTTTGAGGTTTCAGATCGCGATGAATGATTCCTGCGCGATGAACTGCACGCAGGCCCTCCAGTACCTGATTGATGATGGGTAAAGCTTCATCCGCTTTCAAACGGCCACGGTTTTCAAGAAGCTCGGCCAGAGTCTGACCTTCCATGTACTCCATCGAAACATATTGGGTGCCATCACTTTCACCTATGTCGTAAATACGACAAGCATTCTGATGAGAGACTTTGCGCGCTAGAACTACCTCACGCTTGAATCGTTCGAGCGAATCCGGATTGTTGATGGATCGTTTGCTGATGACCTTGATAGCCACAGGCACACCTAAGATGGTGTCCTTTGCTTTATAGACTTTCCCCATGCCACCGCTGCCGAGCAGTTTTTCAATCACAAAACGTTTCGCAAAAAGTCCACTTTCGGCCGGATCTTGCAGCTCCGGGAATTTCGGCATGGGTCCGTCGACTGTACCCGCTTCAGCGTTTTCAAGCTGCTCAAGATCATTGAGGAATTCCGCCAATGACGGATACCTCTCGTCCCTTCGTTTTGCCAGCATTCTTTCAAGAATGCGGTTTAGGGGTCGAGCAAATTCACCGGGCGAAAGGAATTCAGTAAGGGGTTTTGGAGGTTCGCTAATGTGTTTCAAGAAATATTCCTGAGCATTCCTTGCCTCATAGGGCAGATGTCCGGTGAGCATCTGGTAGAAAGTAATACCAAGGGAATAGATGTCCGATCGTCCATCCAGAACCTCGCCGTCCGCCAGCATGCCGCATTGTTCTGGGCTGCAATACTCCGGCCTGCCGAGAAAAGTATTTGTCGCGGTCATCTTTTGTCCGATTTCAAGATTCGGGAGGGCAATTCCAAAATCGATGACCTTCGTTGTTTCTCGGCCGTCTTCATTCACAAGCAGAAGGTTGTCAGGAGAGATATCGCGATGCACGATCCCTTTTTGGTGCGCTGCCTGCAATCCAAGCGCGGCATCGCGAATGATGCGGGTTGCGTGGGCCGGTTCAAATCGTGTTTGGTTTTGAATCCTGAGCAATACACTTTCACCCCGGAGAAATTCTAAAACCATAAAAAAACCGAGATCTTCCAGAGTTCCAAATTCATAGAATTGAACAAGATTCGGATGATGAAGTTTTGTGAGGATTTTTGCTTCGCGAATAAAACGCTGAACAAATTCCTGATCTTCGAAGAGGCCTTTCCGGATAAACTTGATCGCACGTTCTTCATCCAGAAAAACGTGTCTGGCCCGGTAAACCGAGCCCATTCCGCCTTGTCCGATCAGCTCCAGGATTTCGTATTCGCGGATGCGGCCGTGAAGCAAAGGATCCCCGGAAGGACTGGCCATATGTCTTCGCTCGCTTTTGTAATTATCGCACAATTGCGCCAGTTGTGCGTAGACGCTACCACGACCGCTTCGAAACCGATTGTTTCCCGCGGGCAAATATTTTGAAAGAATTTCAAACCACGGAGACACAGAGAACACGGAGAGGCACGGAGAAGAAAATACTAGCTCCGTGAAACTCGATCCAGGGCAAGCTCAACGAGTTGACCAACCGGTTGGTCAGCGAAGAGAAGATTTCATCGATTGAATATTGGCAGCGATTTGGCGGGCAAGGGCTTTCAAGCCGCCGGATGAAGCAATGTTTAGCGCTTCTTCCGCTACAGAGATAGCCTGAGGGATCCGCCGCATCTTCCATGCGAGAAGATGAGCCTGATTCGCCAGCGCAGTTGCCAGTCCTTCGAAATGATTCAGCTTCCGGTTAATTTCTTCTTGCTCTTTCAGTAAAGCCAGAGCGGAATCGTACCGGCCTTGTTCCATGAGAATGATGCCCTGTTCGCCGAGGGACTGTGCCAGTCCGGCCTGATCGCCCGTTTCACGAGCCAGCAATGTCTGTTCCTGCAGCAGAGCCACTGCACCTTTCAGGTCTCCATTCTTCTGCAAAATGACGGCGCGATTGCCGAGCAAATCAGCAACCTTTTTCTTCTTACCCAGCCGCCGCAAGATTTGCTCGCTTTCCAGGCTCAGTTCGAGCGCCACGGATAATTGTTCTTTCATCTCAAGCAGCATAGATAGATTCAATAGAACGCCTGCGAGCTTCTCTTCACTCGCAAGTGCGCGCCAGATTTTCTCTGCTTCGCGCAAACAATTTAGAGCCTTATCGTATTCACCCAGGTAATTGCAAACCACCGCCTCGGTGTTGAATGCTTCCGCAAGCTGTTCCTGATCTAGCTGCTTCCTACAGAGTGCTTTCACATCCTGAAGAACTGCCAGAGCTTCCTCCAAACGGCCTTCTTCGCAAAACGAGGAAACCTTCTTGCTCAATGCCTGCCGTTCATCGCGTCCGGCCTGTGTTAGGGAGGCGCCGGATGCTTTTGGGGCCGATCCCTTCATCAGGTTCAAAACGGGCAGGATTTCCTTTGCGAGCGCATCGAAGCCATGGCCTAATGCGAGGAGATACGCTTCCTCCGCAATCGGAATTCCCTCCGATGGTCTTCCTGATTTCTGAAACAACAAAGCGCGGTTTCCTTTGCTTGTGATGACTCCCGGCAGATCGCCCAGCTTTTGAAAGATTGATTCCGCTTCTGTGGTCAGCAGCATCGCCGCTTCGTAATTCCCGAGAGTCATCTGAATCAGCGCTCCATTGCCCAGACAGGCAGCGACATTCGATTCAGAATTAGATTCACGATACAGTTCTTCCGCTTCGCGGAACAGCGCCAGTGATTCCTGGAATTTCTTTTGCCTTTTCAGCAAAAGCCCGCGGTTTCCAAGCGTGTTTGCCAGAAGATTGTTGACGCCTGATTTTCTGGCAAGTCCTTCTGCTTCGTCGAGCAACGAAGCAGCCGCATCGTTCTGATCCAAATCCATCAAAATGGCCGCCTCATCGTTCAGAGCAGAAACGAGTTCCTCTCTGGAGCCAAATTTGCGAAACACAGGAGTGGCCTGCTGGAATAATTGATTCGCCTTTTCCAGGTTTCCAAAGTCCTTCTGCAAACGAGCCTGACCTGCCAGGCAGAGCGCAAGTCCAGGGGTATTGCCTGTTTCCCTGAAGATCTTCTCTTCCATCTTGCGGCTTGCGATCGCGCGATCCAGGTCGCCGCTGCGATAAAAAATCAGAGCCTGATTCCCAAGGCACTGAGCAACCGCGTTCCTGTTCCCGGCATCACGAAACAATTTCTCCGCTTCTCCGTTGAGTTGAATCGCTTCCTTAAATTTGTTTTGCGCCTGCAGAATCGTTGCTTGATTCGAAAGGCTGAGAGCCAGTTGATGCTTCAGATTCAAAGATCGGCACAGAGACTCTTCTTTCTGATGCGCTTCAAAGGCTTCATTGAATTTTCCCTGCAAGCGAAGAATGAGCGCCATGTTGCCAAGAGAAGTCGCAAGCGCGGTTGAATCCTGCGTCCGGACAAAATATTCTCCAAGAAACTTCTGTAAATGCAGGGCCTCCTGGAGGTGACCCAATTCACCAAGCAACCGCGCAAGACAAAATGCTTGTCGAGGGTAACGTTCGGGATCGTTCATAATTAGTTTGCAGCCATCAGGCAGTCGGTTCGTTGAATTGTTTTCGATCTGTGTCCAGTACTCTCTGAGATCAAACTCATTTGCATTCCAGGAGGCATCGAAAAACGACGGATCTGCGAGCACTGCCGAAAGTCGGTCGTAGGACGAGCTGCGCAGTAGTTGCCACGGCAATTCATCCACCTTCCTGCGGTTCACGGAATCAAATTGTGAAAAATATTCGGCCAGGCACAGGTGAACCGAAGAACGTTCTTTTTCGCTCAGTAGATAACGCTCTTCAATAACCTCCCGAAACACATCGGAAGCAAAACCGATGAACCCTGTGCGATTCATCAGGGAGTGTTCGGCGGCAAGGTAAAGTGGTATCCACTGTCCTTTCGGAAATGGTTTCCCCCGCGAACCGAGAAGATCCATCAATTCCGGTTCCGATAAACCACGCTTCGATGCCCAGATTGCCGTCATCGCATTACGGACGAGACCGGGGGAATCCCTTTCGTAATCTTCTTCGTAGCGCTGAAGTAGCTTTCCATAAAGCTCCTTCGCAGTTCTGGCATCCAGGTAATGGCGAATGCGCTCATTCAGCGTGAAATGATCGCCGTGTATTTTCAATTCTTCAAGCAACACCCGCAAATACAGCGGGGATCCGGTTTGCTCGCAAGACGCAACTCGCGCAATCTGCTCATCCGAAAGCGATTTACGAAAGTGCGACAGATACTCAACGCTGAGTTTTTCGCGCTCCTCCGGAGATAATGGCCCGAGTTGTTGAACCGTCCATTCGCGATGCGTGATGGCCTCAAGCGGACGTCCCGGAGTCGTGGAAAGAATCAGACGAACATCCGCCGGAAGCGTGTCAGGAAGCCACGCCAGATCTAATGAACCATCCCGGTCTTCAAGATGATTCAAACCGTCTATGACCAGAACCACCCTGTGCTTCAGTGCGACCTGAAACAATAAATCCCGGAACTGTTCCTTTAACTCTTGCGCCGAATCGGCAAAACTGCCCCGAATAGCTTCATCCTGTGCTGAAATTCCGAAATGCTCTTGAATTTCCCGTATCAGCCGCCTCACCATTGCTCTCCAATCGGCACTGGATGGTGACGCTCCTATAAAGTGGGCTACTACCGGGTTAGAAGGATTTTTCTCGCGAAACTTCTTTAACCAAGAAGCTAACAATGCGGACTTGCCGGATCCGGATTCACCACCCAAAATCAACGGAGGCCCATTCCCGGTTGCGGCAGCATCGATCTTTGATATCAGGTCTTCTCTCCCCACGAACGAGTAAACACATCTGGCAAGAAAGGCTTCGTGCAACGCTCGTTCGCGCTGCCTGGCGTCAGGTAGTTTGTCTGCTGGAAACAGATCGCCGACATTTTTCGATAAATCATCAAACACCAGAAGGCCCAGTTGGCGTGGATCGGAATATTCCCGGACCGGCAAGCCACTGCTCCTGATGTGATCCTTGAGTCTTGAGAGTTTCTGCCTGCGCTCTTCCGCCAGCCGGTCTGCTTCTTGAACACCGAAAATACTGATCTCGGTCTCGTCCGGTTGCTCGATAAAAAGCTTTTTTTCTTTTTCGGAAAATTGATCCGTAAATGTACTGTTACGAAAATAGAAATAGCTGCGTTGAGCCATCTCCGGCCGATTGAGAACACCATGATAAATCTCCAGCTCCGTTACCGAAGCTCCGGCGTGAAATGCCAGCCACTGCTCCTGATCCATCAGATC
>Ga0055439_10000203_pt1 | contig 10604 bp, 11 predicted proteins | sample Browns_TuleB_D2_FD_57732 | JGI IMG/M metagenome (GOLD analysis project Ga0055439, IMG submission 57732) | Wetland microbial communities from San Francisco Bay, California, USA, that impact long-term carbon sequestration - Browns_TuleB_D2 | ecosystem: Environmental > Aquatic > Marine > Wetlands ...
GTCGTTCAAAACAAGGATTGGAATGCAATGGCTGCACCCAATGGCTCCATTTACGTATACAGTGGTTTGCTGAAGGACATGGATGATGATGAAGTTGCGGTGGTTCTCGGTCATGAATTGACGCATGCGACTCATGAACATTCTCGAAAGCAGTATAAGAATTCGATCCTAATTCAAGTTGCAGCTATCGGTGCTCTGGGGATAGCGGGCCAGTCAGCGGACAGCGACAAGATGAAATTGGTTCTTGGAATCGCCACCGCGCTTGCGGTATCTGCGTGGTCGAATGGTTACAGTCGCGATTATGAAGATCAAGCAGACCGTGTGGGTCTCCGTTACGCATACCAGGGCGGTTTTGCGGTTCAAAAGGGCCCACTCCTGTGGGCAAGGTTTGCGCAAAAATATGGCGATCAGAACAAGGTCGCCAACTTCTTTCTTGGCAACCATTCCGTAGCGAAAGACCGCCAGCGCAATCTGGAAATGGAACTTCAATTCAACTATCCTGCTGCCGTCGTTAAGGCCCCGTAAACAGTTGTCTCTTTTACGTTCGTATAATGCGGTCATCTTTGATCTGGATGGCGTTCTTGTAGATTCTTACGATTGCTGGTTTCGGCTCGTAAATGATCTTCTCACCGAACAAGAGAAGCGTCCCTTATCCAAACAAGAGTTCGATAAAACATGGGGTCAGGCTCCCGATGTGGACCGCGAAAACCTGTTTCCTGAGTGGAGCTTGCAGGAACTGATGGATCACTACGATCAACGCTTCCCAGCTTACGTCAGGTGGTCCAGGGCTGAACCGGGGAGTCGAGCATTCCTTCAAAAAATTCGTACTCTCGGAAAAAAAACGGCGGTGGCGAGCAACTCGCCGACTGTTGTGGTGGATTTGCTTTTAGGATGTGCAGGCTTGCAAGATCTCGTTGATTTTGCAATTGGCGTGGACCAGGTCGAAAATGGCAAACCCGAACCGGACTTGCTATTGAAAGCGCTAGAGTGTTTACAATTGAAAAGGACTCAAGTTTGTTACATCGGTGATTCCATTTTCGATGAACAAGCGGCAAAGGCCTCCGGTATTTTCTTTGTTGGCTACAATCGGACCGGCGATATTTCTGTGCGGAATTTCGAAGAACTATCGGAGCTTTTGTAGGCCGTACTTACTTTGGATGCAGGTTAGCCAAGAGGCGGCTGCTACAAGAACCGTCACTACAACTTTCTTCCGGCTACCAACTGGTTCAGGAGAATCGCCCCCAGTCCTACTTTTTTCATCCAGCGTTCGATGCTGAGTTCTGCGGGAAAACCGATGGGAGACATCATGAATTTTTCCGCTTCCAGGATATCGAATTTGTGAATTGAAACGAGTTTTGCAAGAGTTTTCAGATTGAATGTTTCCTGGTGATCGTCTTCCTTTAAGAAACCAAGTTTAGTTGCGATTTCTTCGAACAGCGGCACGGGCGTGGTAATGACGCAGACGCCGGCAGGGTTCAGCACACGTCGGATTTCCGCAACGAACTTTGATGGATGGGGCACATGCTCAATAATGGCCGTTGCGATCACGGCATCGAATGAGCAATCGGGGAACGGAAGTTGCTCGGCATCCGCCTGCAGGACAGGACATTTACGAGTGTTCGTCTGGAGTAATTCCCAGGATAAGTCCAGACCTACAGCGATTGCTGGTTTTGTTTCTGAGCAAACGAGATCGAGCAACAGGCCATCTGCTGTTCCAATATCGAGAATCCTGGGGTTTTGAGAAGCGAAAGTTTGCAGCACTCTTGCCACTTCGAAACCACGCCGCCTGAAACGGTAACGGGGCCCGGGGCTTTTCAGTCGTTCGTCGTGATAGCCGGCGCCCATGACGCCTCGGGGATGGCCGTGTTCTATGTGTTCCGCTTTTTCCATATGGTTTCCGGGGAGCCGGAGTGATGGTTTTCCGCACGGGCAAGCACAAACAATAAATCCGAAAGGCGATTTAAATATCGGATCACTTCCGGGTTGATCTGTTGTTGCTCCGCGAGTTTTGTGACGCTTCGCTCCGCGCGTCGGCAAACCGTGCGGGCATAGTGCAGGAATGCTCCGGCAATGCTTCCGCCCGGCAGAATAAAGTTCGTCAGCGGTGGAAGTTGTTGTTCAAAACGGTCGATTGAATGTTCGAGATTTGTGGTCATTGCCTGGTCGATTCTCCAGCGCGTATCATCCTGATCCTGTGGTGGCGTGGCCAGGTCTGCCCCGATCTCGAAAAGGTCGTTCTGGATCAAAGACAGGATCTCCTGAATTTCCTGATTTTGGATGTAACATAAAGCCACACCGAGCATTGCGTTACACTCATCCACATTTCCGTAAGCATCTACCCGCGGATCATGTTTCGGCACGCGAGCCCCGCGAAATAGGCCGGTTTCTCCCGTGTCGCCCGTTTTTGTGTAAATTTTCATGAATGCTCCGGATGCAATCGCCTGTAAAGTTTATCACCTTGAGCGCTTCCAAGTTTGTTTTGCAATTCCCCTTTGGTCGCGCGTCGGATTTTTTCAAAGCTCCCGAAATGTTGCAACAGCAGCTGCTTGCGTTTCGGTCCGATTCCTTTAATTTCATCAAGCTCCATTTCCATCGAACGCTTGTTGCGCAATTGCCTGTGGAACGTGATCGCGAAGCGATGGGCTTCATTTCGGACCTGCTGGATCAATTTCAGTACGGGAGACCGTTCTTCCAGTCTGATGGAATCCGCGCGCCCCGGCAAGAATATTTCTTCCTCTCTTTTCGCAAGTCCCATCGCGGGTTGATCATTCATCCCAAAAGTTCGCAAAACATCCAGGGCAGCGTTGAGCTGGCCTTTGCCTCCATCGATAAGGATCAGATCGGGCATAGGCCACTCTTTTTCCAGGGCTCGCTTTACGCGTCGTTGAATGACCTCAGCCATCGAGCGAAAATCATCCGGGCCGACCACAGTACGGATCTTGAATTTCCGGTAATCGCTTTTCTTCGGGCGTCCCGCTTCCCACACTACCATTGATGCAACAGAATGACTTCCCTGAATATTCGAAATGTCGAAAGCCTCGATCCGATAGGGCAAGGTGCTCATGTTAATGGTTTCCTGCAGGGCTTTCAAGGTTTCATAGCTGCGCACCCTTCCGGCGCTTGAGTTTACCTCCAGAGCGATCTGGGCATTTTTAATCACCAGTTCCAGTAGCTTCTTTTTTTTGCCGCGCGCCGGCACGTGGATCCGTACCCCGCTTCCTTTTCTTTCGGCTAACCACTGCTGAACGGCTTCACGATCCGGAAAATTGTGCTGAATGTAGATCGTTTTCGGAAGAAACCTGGGCATGCTGTAGAACTGCATCAGCACATGGGACAACAAACTTCCTTCGTCCGTGATCAGCTTGCTTTCAAAGAAGAATTCGTGACGGCCGACGATCTGCCCGTTGCGCATGAAGAAAATTTGCACCGCAATGTTTTCTTCGGTGCGGGCGTATCCAAAAAGGTCTACATCTTCCAGTTCGTACGAGATCAATTTCGGACGGGTATTCAACTCTTCGACCGTGCGCGAGAGGTCGCGGTAGTTTGCGGCAAGCTCGTATTGCTGGTTCGTAGAGTACTCGTACATCTTTTGACGCAGCCGGGCTAGAAGATCGTCTTTTTTTCCTTCCAGGAACATTTTTACATCCGCGACTGCGTGGTCGTATTCTGCTTTTGTTGCCTGTTGCGCGCACGGACCGAGACAGCGGTGGATGTGGTAGAGAAGGCAGAGCCTTTGAGGCTCGTCCGTGATCTTGATGTGACACTGTCGCAGCAGGAAATATCGATAAATGAGGTTCAATGTCTTTTTTGCCAGAGAGGCGGGAATAAATGGTCCAAAGTAAGCCGCACCGTCTTTTCGCACCCGCCGCACGATGTAAGCGCGGGGATAGTCTTCCTGGACGGTCAATTTGATGTACGGATGTGTTTTGTCATCCCGCAAAAGAATGTTGTAGCGCGGCTGGTTCTGTTTGATCAGATTATTTTCCAACATTAGCGCTTCTACAGCTGAATCAGTAACTATGAAATCCAGATCCGCGGCTTCCGATACCATCCAGTAGGTGAGTGGTCCGCCTGTAACATCGTAAAAATACGATCGCACTCGATGAATCAACGATTTTGCTTTGCCGACGTAGATTACGCGCCCTTTCGCATTTTTAAACAGGTACACTCCGGGTTTGTCGGGCAGTTGCTTCACCCGTCCCAGTAATCTTCCCCGTATGTCACGCATTTTTTTATTTTCAACAGATCTTGTAGGGGCGCGATTCATCGCGCCCGTCACGGCCGGATAACGGGGCGCGCAGGGCGCCATAAATGGCGCCCCTACAAGCTTACTCTCCGTGCACTCTGTGTTGAAAAAAGATTATTGCAGCAACGAGATTTCGCGTTCTTTCAGCTTCTTGATTCTGTCTCGGATCGCTGCGGCCTGTTCAAAATCCAGTTTTTCCGCCGCCTGCAGCATCTCCTTTTCGGCGGTGTTGATCATTTCGTGAAGTTGACTTATCGAGCGTACATCTTTCAGCTCCGGATCATCGGTTACCGGGACGGTATAGTAATCGGCGTCTTCCGGTTCAGCAAAGCCGTCATCAATCCTTTTGTGGATCGATTGCGGCGTGATTCCATGATCCAGATTAAACTGGAGCTGAACCTTCCTTCTGCGATCCGTCTCCGAAATTGCTCCACGCATGGACCGGGTGATGATGTCTGCGTACATGATCACCTCGCCGTTCACATGGCGCGCAGCTCTACCGGACGTCTGGATCAGGCTGTTCGTCGATCGAAGAAAGCCTTCTTTGTCTGCATCTAAGATCGCAACTAGACTGACTTCCGGCAAATCAAGTCCCTCGCGCAGAAGATTGACGCCAACGAGAGCGTCAAAGACTCCGCGTCGTAGATCGCGCAAAATGACAATACGGTCCAGAGTGTCGATTTCAGAATGCAGATACCGGACGCGAACGCCGTATTCCGAAAGAAATTCCGTTAAGTCTTCCGCCATTTTTTTTGTTAGCGTTGTAACAAGAACTCTTTCATTTTTCGCAGCCCGCTGCTTGATCTGGTGCAGCAGATCGTCCATCTGGCCTTTAATCGGTTTAATGATGATTTCCGGATCCGTGAGCCCCGTCGGTCTCACGATCTGCTCCACCACAACTCCCTTGCTCTGTTGAAGCTCGTAGGGTCCCGGAGTTGCTGATACGTAAATGACCTGGTTTACACGCTGCTCAAATTCCTGAAAATTGAGAGGCCGGTTATCCATCGCGGATGGCAGGCGGAATCCGTGTTCCACCAGGACGCGTTTCCGCGATTGATCTCCTTCATACATTCCACGGATTTGCGGGACGGTTACGTGACTCTCGTCAACTACCAGCAGGTAGTCATTCGGAAAATAATCCGTTAGCGTTGCGGGAGGAGACCCCGGAGTTCTGCCATCCAGATGCCGGGAGTAATTTTCAATGCCATGGCAGAATCCCGTTGCTTTTAGCATCGCAAGGTCATACATCGTGCGTTGATGCAGCCTTTGCGCTTCCAGCAGTTTACCCTGCTGATCAAGCTGCGCCGTTCGCTCCTTTAGTTCCTCGCGGATCGTTTCCATCGCTTGACGGATTCGGTATGCGGGGGTTACGTAGTGGCTCTTCGGAAATATGATTGTTCGACGAAGCTGCCGGATTTTCCTGTTGATCAAAGGATCGAATTCCGTTATGTTTTCGATCGTATCTTCAAAAAGTTCAATACGAGTAGCGTGATCATCATAGGAAGGGAAGATTTCCACCATGTCTCCGCGCACACGAAATCTACCGCGGCTCAGCTCGCTTTGCGTACGCTGATACTGAAGCTCTCCAAGCCTGTGCAGAATTTCGGACATCGTGAACTTTGCGCCGATTTCCGCGGACAACAACATCGAAAAAAAGGAATCGGGCGAGCCCAATCCGTAAATGCAGGAAACACTCGCCACAATGATAGAATCTCTCCGTTCAAATAAAGCGCGAGTGGCAGAAAGGCGCATCCGGTCAATCTCTTCATTGATCAGGACCTCTTTTTCAATGTACGTATCAGTGGAAGGGACGTATGCCTCCGGCTGGTAGTAGTCGTAATAGCTGACGAAATACTCGACTGCATTTTCAGGGAAAAAGTGTTTAAACTCCGAGTAAAGCTGAGCCGCGAGGGTCTTGTTGTGAGCCACAATCAGAACGGGTCGATTCACTTTCTCAATGACCTGCGCAACCGTAAAGGTTTTTCCCGAGCCTGTGACACCCAGCAACGTCTGATGTTTTTCACCGGCCAGCACACCCCTGGTAATCTGTTCAATCGCCGGCGCCTGATCCCCGCGAGGGGAATATTCTGTTTTTAGTTTGAAAGACATGGATTCCTTATAAGCAGTAACAAGCTTTCTATATTAATATCAATACACGATGATGACACTCGATATTCTTTATGAGGACGAGAATCTCGTGGCGGTGTGCAAACCGTCGGGAATCCTCGTTACCCCCGACCGTTGGAATCCCAGCATTCCGACGATTCAGGATATGCTGCGCGAATACCTCCGGCGCAAGGAAAGCGGCCACTCAAATATTCGTGTTGTTCACCGTATCGATAAAGATACAAGCGGGGTCACCCTGCTTGCAAAGAACATGAAAGCGCAAACCTACCTTGGCCGCCAGTTTGAGAAAGGCGAAGTAGGAAAAACATATTGGGCCATAGTCAAAGGAGTGGTCCAAAAAGCGGAGGGCATTATCAACCATCCGCTGATGGAGTCGGCAAAGAAGCCAGGTACGATGGTGATTCATCCAAAGGGGAAGAAGAGCATCTCTGTCTATAAAGTCATCGAGGTGTTCAAAAATAACACGCTGCTGGAAGTAAATCCGTTGACAGGTCGTACTCACCAGGTGCGGGTGCATTTGCTTGCCATCGGCCACCCTTTGTTGTTCGATCCCATTTATGGCGATTCCGAACCGTTGTATCTTTCCGATTTGAAAAAAGACTACAAAGAAAAGGAGGGCAAAGAAAAGCCGTTTCTCAAACGCCTATCACTTCATGCCTTCCGTCTGTCTTTCCGAGAGCCCGGTGAAGGAAAGACGCTGGTACTGGAAGCTCCGTTGCCCGATGATCTTTCCAGAACGCTGAAGTATTTCCGAAAATACATGTCCTGCGCTCAAGCATGATCCGCACCAAGATTGTGATGGTTATGGGCTTTCGGCATTCCAGCACCAATGCGCTCTTTGACCGCCTCGCAGCAAGCCGGGGAATCCTTGCGTTTAATGAGTACGCAGACGATCAGATTTATCGTAATTTTTGCCTGAGACCTGAGCGAGAAATTCGGAATCAAAAGATATTTGCAACAGCCAAAAGACCAGGACTGAAAAGAAATTCTCTGAGTTTGACGCACCTGGTATCCTGACAGAGAAGATCCCCGTTATGGATTTCTGCCGACAACCATTGCGTACCATGCGCCTTCTGCGCGGCCTTGCTGGACACGGCGAAGCACACCGTTGCCCAGGCTGGTGCGAGGGTTCGTTCCTTCCCAGAGCACATGAATGTCCCGGTATCCAGCCGCATGGAAGAGTTCTTGTAATTCGGGAAGTGTCCAAAGGCGCCAGTCATAAACGAAAGCGTTACGAATCATCGTCCCATCTTCAAATAAGAAGTGGATTTTACAGATGATTCGATGCGTGATCGGATCAAATCTCGTCACCTCCCAGACATATTGAAACCCGTCGACATCCCACACCTCCTGGTCCTCAATTGGGACAGCGCTCCCTCCTTGCACATCCAGAATAAAGACACCGCCGGGCGCCAGCGCTTTCTTGGTACTCTTCAGGTAACGGAGCAAGTCTGCGCGGGTTTTCAAAACCGAATAGCTGTAGTTCAGGGCAACAACCATGTCAACCGGTTCAGTTCGAGCCAGCGTTGCATCTTTGTGCAACAAATGAATTCTAGTCTGCTGATGGTTTCGTAAACGCGGAAAATTCTTTTGTCGGCACCATCGTAGCGGTTTCGTATCAAGATCAATACCTATTCCGCGATTGCGTTTATCCAGGCGAACGAACTCGCAAAGCAGGTTCGCGGTTCCGCAAAAATCTTCGCGCAGAATTCTCAAGGGCCTTCCTGTCATCTTCTTGAAGCGCCTGGCCAGGAATCGGGCGTCATCCTCAGGTGTCTGAACGCTCCGCAAGTAAAGATCGTACTTGTCTGCGTTGCGTGAAGTGATTTTCATTTTGCGATTGTTCCAATATACCGTTTTGTTGTTCAAAAGTTTATGATATGGTGGAAGAAATTTTCAAATACCGGTCAGCCGGCTTGCGGAGTATAAAGCAATGAAACGATTTTCGATACTGGCCCTTTTCCTGCTCCTGGTTGCAGCAATTTGTTTTGCTCAGAGCGGGAAACCCAACATGGTCATCGACCAGGAAATCTTTGATGCGGGGCAAGTGATTCGTACGGGCGCTCCGATCGAACATGTTTTCCGTGTTAAGAACACCGGGGACAGCGATCTGAACATTCTGGAGGTGAAACCCGGGTGAGGCTGCACCGTGACCAAATTCGATAAGGTCATACCTCCCGGTTCGGAAGGTAAAATTTACGCAAGCATCGACACAAGTCATTCGCAAGGAGCGATTCAAAAATTTATCGATATCAGAAGTAACGATCCGGCTCATCCGATGATAAAGGTCTCCGTAAAAGCAGTCATCAAAGCATTGGTCAACATAAATCCGGAATATCTGCGTTTCAATGTGCTCAAAGGGAATCTGGAATCCGCAAGTGTGATCTTGGTTCCTGAGCCCTCTGTAAAGCTATTGAAGCCTGTGGTTGACTCAGACATGGTTTCCGCGGAGCTAACTCCGGATAAGATCGGAAGGCAAAGGCTTACGGTTTCACTAAAGCGGACGGATATGATCGGAACACACACGGTGGAAGTGAAGGTTCCGGCGGAAGGTCCCGTCAAAGAAGTTACTGTTCCGGTCGTGATCGTGATACACGGTCCGCTGGCAGTGAATCCGTCGGTAGTTTCTTTTCAAGTGAATAGTTTTCCCGAAGTCGTTCAGACGACCTCGCTTCTTCAACTCATGCAGGAACCGAGTTCAATGTCTGCTGTCCTGGAGAAGGCCGGCGCCGGTCGGCAGTTTCAGGTTCTTTCAGAATCGAATGGTTGGTACCAGGTCATTCCGGTGGAAAAGTCGGGAGAAAAGAAAGCAGGGCCAAAATCCGTTCCATACAGCCAGATTGGATGGATTCAAACCACCGGATTGAAGGCGATCAAACCTTCTGAATTTCCGGGTCCGCAAACGGTGCAAATTGAAAGTTCTATCGGAAAGCCATTTGTTGTGCTCGGCTTGAAATCAACACTTCCGGCGATCCAGGTAGTGCAAAAAAGCGGGGCGCAGGTGGGCAATAGCTTCGAGTTTACGGTCTCCTTGCAGAAAGTCGACGGCGCAAAGAAAGGGAGCCAGCAGGGAGAAATTGTTATACAAACCGACAACGCGGATCAGCCGCAAATTAGAATTCCCTTGTACATCATTTACACGTAGCATCACGAGGTTTTTGTGGATTTTACTTTCACCGAAGATCAAGAAATGACCCGCAATCTGGTGCGGGAGTTTGCAGAAAACGAAATTGCGCCCAAAGTTCGCTATTTTGATCAAACTCAGGAATTTCCGCTGGAAATCATGTCCAGGCTTGGAGATCTCGGCTTGCTCGGTGTCGTTTTCCCGCCGGAATATGGCGGCGCAGGAATGAGTTATCTGGAGTATGTCGCAGTCATAGAGGAATTGGGCAGAGTTGATCCTGCGATCGGATTGAGTGTTGCCGCACACAACGGTCTTTGTTCCAATCACATTTTTCTATTCGCGAATGAAGAACTGAAGAAAAAATATCTGGTTCCTCTGGCCTCGGGCAAGAAGATAGGCGCATGGGCTCTAACGGAACCAAACGCAGGCAGCGATGCAAAAGGTTTGCTGACTACTGCCGAAAAGCGAAACGGCTGTTGGGTTTTGAACGGAACCAAGAATTTTATCACCCACGGAACGGTGGGCGATATCGCAGTGGTTATGGCAGTAACGGATCGATCCAACCCGAAGGATGGAATAACTGCGTTTATTCTGGAAAAGGGTATGCCGGGATTCCGGGCGTCGAAGAAGGAAGATAAGCTCGGGCATCGCGCTAGCGATACTTCCTCACTCACGTTCGAAGACTGCGAAGTGCCGGATGAAAATGTAATTGGAGAGCCCGGGCAGGGTTTTCGTCAAACAATGCAGATTTTGGAAGGTGGTCGTATTGCGATTGCGGCATTATCTGTAGGCACTGCCCAGGGCGCCTTCGATCTTGGGCTAAAGTATTCAAAAGAAAGGAAACAATTTGGTCACGCGATATCAGATTACCAGGCAATTCAGTGGATGCTTGCGGATAGCGCCACGGAAATTGAAGCTGCACGACTGTTAACGTACCGTGCGGCATGGCTTCGACAGAACGGACGTCGATTTGCTAAGGAAGCATTCATGGCAAAACTTTTCGCGAGCGAAGTTGCTGTGCGTGTGGCAGACCGCTGCGTTCAGATCCATGGCGGCTACGGCTATATCAAGGATTTTCTTGCTGAGAAATTTTACCGAGATGCCAAA
>Ga0055439_10000205_pt1 | contig 10556 bp, 8 predicted proteins | sample Browns_TuleB_D2_FD_57732 | JGI IMG/M metagenome (GOLD analysis project Ga0055439, IMG submission 57732) | Wetland microbial communities from San Francisco Bay, California, USA, that impact long-term carbon sequestration - Browns_TuleB_D2 | ecosystem: Environmental > Aquatic > Marine > Wetlands ...
GAGACCTCAGAGCAAAACCGTGAAATGCTCACATTCCTGGAGCAAAAGGGTGTGCCGGTAAACTTGATTTCGAGCAGACTGGCCCATTCGATTTCCGATGTCCAGGCCGCCCCCGGCCTGATTGCCTTACTGAAAAGGCCCTTTCATCAGGACCCGAATTTCAGACGTCTAGCAGTATTCTTGATCTCCGTGCGTGATCCGGGAAATTTCGGCACAATCGTTCGAAGCGCAGAAGGAGCCGGATGCGAAGTGCTCTTTTACAGTTCTGATTGCGTTGATCCATTTCAGCCGAAAGTTGTGCGCGCCTCGATGGGAAGTATTTTTCGGGTGCCTTTAATGGAAGTCCGAGACCCGAAACTCTTTCTGGAAAATCAATACGCAAACAAGATTGCAGTTTGCCGACTGGAGGCCCGGTCCGGCAGATCCATTCAGAACTGGAAACCTTCAATGCCCGCACTGATCTGCATTGGGTCGGAAAGCCACGGCTTGCCGAAAAACCTTCCCGTGACCGAAATAGTCTCCATACCCATGTATGGCGCTGTCGAATCGTTGAATGCGGCAGTTGCGGCATCTATTTGTTTGTACTGGATATCCCTCACGTGTCCGAACCAAAACTGATCCGTGCGGTCGGATTCAAAGAAATCATTTCACTCACCATCAATAGCATCATTGGCGCAGGCATTTTTGCATTGCCTGCTACTGCTGCAAAACTTCTTGGCATTGCAAGTCCAATTGCCTTTCTGGTTGCCGGTCTGCTTGCTCTGATCATCGTCCTCTGTTTTGCGGAGCTGGGCGGTAGATTCGACCGGACGGGAGGAGCATACCTGTATGCAACCGAAGCTTTCGGCGCCGGGCTATTTTCCTTCCTCATCGGATGGATGTTTTTTTTGTCTCGACTGACTTCGGTCGCTGCCCTTTCTAACGCAATGGTCGACTTTCTCGAATATTTCATGCCTCTTGTCGCGTCGTGGCGTGCGATTCTCATTGTGATCACGATCGGTTTGCTCGGACTGATAAATTATCTGGGAATTCGCTTCAGCTCACGACTCATCAATGCATTTACCGCAGCCAAATTGCTTCCGCTGTTATTGTTTATCGGAATTGGCCTCTTTTTTGTTGATTGGAAAATGTTTTCGGGAATACATTTCCCCGCGGTGCGTCCGCTTTCCGAAACTTTGCTTGTCGCGATTTTTGTTTTCAGCGGATTTGAAATCATTGGAGTGCCCGCCGGCGAAGTTCTCAACCCTCAAAAAACTCTTCCACGCGGACTTCTGGCTGGGACCACCAGCGCCATTGTGATCTACTTTCTGATCCAGGTGGTAGCCGTGGCCAATCATCCGGACCTTGGTGGATCAAAATCACCGATTGCAGAGGCAGCAGCGCACTTCATGGGTAGCGGAGCGGCAGGCATCATCACAGTCGGCGCAGTGATCTCCACAATCGGCACCATGCTTGCAATTGTCCTGGCAGGGCCTCGAATTCTGTTTGCTATGTCTCTACAAAATCAGATGCCGTTACCATTCGGTAAAATTCACCCGAAGCTTCGTACCCCTCATTTCGCAATTTTCTTTTTTACAGCCGTTTCGGTATGCATCGCACTTAGCGGAAAATTTGCAAGCCTGGCTACTTTGAGCGCGATGGCGCGCCTCGTTACGTATGCCGGTTCTGTCCTGGTGCTTCTTCATCTCCGGCGAAAACAGCCTTCCCCCCATACGTTCCGTATACCCGGCGGCCCGGTTCTTCCCGCACTCGCCCTGGTTGTGTCGCTCTATTTGCTCACCGCGGCAACGAAGGCCCAATGGATCGCCGGCTCCATCGCCCTTGCAGTTGGATTCATTCTGTATGCTGTACGCAGGGCGCATTGAATTGCGCCCCTGCAAATCAAAACGATTGACCGCGCCGCAACTTTGTATTGCAAAGTAGTTTGCTATGATGTATTATTGCGAGTAGATGAACACCGTACACGAAGCGATCAAGCAGGTTCGCGAATTGCAGCAAAAGATTTTGGAGAAGCAGCGGTTTAAAGGTTATTCGGGCCGCGCAAGGGCAATCTCCGGAACGCTGGCTCTCGCCGCAGCGGCAGTGATGGCATCTCGATACTGGCCGCAAACGAATCTGGCGCACTTAATCGGCTGGTCCATTGTATTTACCCTGTCCGTATTGTTGAATTTTGGAGCCATTCTCTACTGGTTTCTGGCAGATCCGCGCGCAAAGAGAGATCTGCGAAGGCTAAGACCTCTTGGCGATACGTTACCGCCGTTGTGTGTTGGTGGAATCCTTACCTTTGCACTCATCACGAACGGACTTTACTCCTGGCTTTTTCCGCTATGGATGTGCCTTTTCGGACTTGCCAATCTTGCATCTCGTCACGTCCTTCCACGCGCAATTTCACTGATCGGATGGTTTTACATTCTGGCTGGAAGTCTGTTGCTACTTTCCGGATTAACCAGTTTCTCAAATCCATGGCCCATGGGCATTATCTTCTTTGCGGGAGAATGGATGGGCGGTATCGTTCTTCATTTTGATGAGAATTCCTCTTTAACAACATTTTTTCGAGGGCGCGAGAAATTTCATGCGGAAACAAGATAACCCATACGCAGCTTTGAATAGAATCTTCCACGAGCCAAACAGGCTGGCCATTGTCTCCGCCCTTTGCAATTCAGAAGAAGGAGCAACCTTTCACGATTTGAAAGAGGAATGCGGACTAACCGACGGCAACCTCAGCCGCCATCTGAAGTCTTTACAAGACGCGCGGGTGATCCGAATTAAGAAAACATTCGTGAAAACCAGACCGCAGACCACCATTATTCTTACCGACAAAGGCCGTGAGCATTTTGTCGACTACCTCCAAGCGCTTGAAGAAGTGCTGCTCAAAGCTGCTGAATCCGTGTCCTCAACTCTGCCTGTGAGCCTTCAGAAAACCGTAAAGGCCTGAAATGGACCACAAGCTCCGTACAAACTTCATTCTTATTTCATTGCTTTGCATTGCAAAGTACTTTGCACATATAATTGACGACTTAAACAAACCGAGAGGTATTCTCAGGAGAACACCCTCGCTGCTTTGGCTCACGGAGGTCCGATTGTGTTGAAGAAAGCAATGGTTCTGTCATTAAACCCCTCAGCAAAAGTCTACTATCAACCGCTCTGCATTCGGACGCGTGGATGCATGGAATTTCATGATTGCACGGATCTCATTCAGGCAATTTTGAAGCAATCGCCGGTTCAGGAAGGGATTGTACACATTCAGAGTACACATACGACGGCCGCAGTGCTTGTGAATGAAAATGAACCGCTGGTTTTAGAGGATATGAAGCGCATCCTGGAAAGGATCGCTCCACAATCAGAAGACTATCTGCACAATGATTTCACAATCCGAACCGTGAACATGACGGATCGCGAAGATCGAAATGGGCATTCGCACTGCAAAGCAATTTTCCTACCCGTTTCGCAAATGATGAACGTAGTGGAAGGTTGTCTGGATCTTGGAAGATGGCAGCGAATTTTCCTTCTGGAATTGGATCGCGCAAAAGAGCGCATTCTTTCGGTAATGGTTATGGGAAGTTGAATTTGTACCGCTTCCAGCAACCCGGGATTCACCGCAGAGATCGCGGAATAAACAGAGTTCGGGAGCATCTGTTTTTTTCTCTGTAACCTCTGATGCAAAAAAGCTCGCAAGATTCGGTCGGTACAAAGATGAATACGGTATACTATTTCATCCCATGGAATGGACGGAAATTAAGCAGGCTGGTACGCGTCGCGAAGCAAGGTCGGAAGGGCACACTGAATATCATCGCCAGGTGAGTTCACCTCGCGTGCTCTATCCAAGGGATGTAATTGTCTGGTTGCCTCCTTCCTATTACAAAGACCAGAGAAGACGGTACCCTGTCCTTTACATGCATGATGGTCAGAACCTCATGGATCCAAGCACGGCCTTCCTCGGAGTCGATTGGCGTGTCGATGAAACAGCAGCGGACCTGATCCATCGAAGGAAAATGAAAGAGATCCTGATCATAGGGATTTACAACACACCGGATCGCGAACAGGAATATACCGGGTCTATCAGCGGACGCAATTACGCGAGTTTTGTAATTCAGGATCTCAAGCCGATGATCGATGCAACGTATCGGACAAAAACGGATCCGGAAAATACAGGAGTTATGGGGTCGTCTCTGGGTGGTCTGATCGCTTTTCTATTTTCGTGGTGGCATCCTGAAGTTTTTGGCAGAGCAGGATGCATGTCGAATTCTTTTTTTTGGCACAATTACCACGTGCTCCATGAAGTCAAAGCTTATGAAGGCCCCAAAAAACCGGTTCACTATTATCTCGATGTAGGCAGCAGAGAGATTTTTCTTCGAACAGGATACAAACAAATGACTGCTCTTCTTCGGCAAAAAGGTTTCCGAAAAAACGTGGACTTGCAGTACCATCTGGCCAAAGGTGGTTCCCACGATGAAAAATCGTGGGGTAGACGCGTCTGGCGTCCCCTCACCTTCTTGTTCCCAAATTCCAAATAACAAGCACAAAATTCGAAATAAATCCCAAACTTCAAGGCTCAATTTCTCAAACTGACCGGGCCACGCTTGTTTGAAAAATTGTAAGTTGTGATTTGGAATTTTGGAATTGTGTCTTGAAAATTAAAGCAGCAGGCCGGCGGGGTCTTCGATAAATCCTTTGATACTGCTCAGGAACTGAACGGATTCCCGGCCATCCACCACACGATGATCATAACTTAAAGCGATGTACATCATCGGGCGAATTACAATTTGTCCGCTCTGCACAACGGGCCGGTCTTCAATTTTATGCAAACCGAGAATTGCCGCCTGCGGCGGATTGAGAATCGGCGTGCTCATTAGCGATCCGAAGACTCCCCCGTTGGTAATGGTGAATGTTCCTCCGCGAAGATCATCGAGCGATAAAGTGCCCTGGTTGGATTTCTGAACAAAAGACCGTATCCCGATTTCGATTTGAGCGATAGACATTTGATCGGCATCGCGAAGCACCGGTACAACCAGGCCTTCTTCCGCTCCGATCGCAACGCCAATGTCGTAATAGTATTTTTGGACAAGCTCGTCGCCCTGAAGCTCGGAATTGATTTGCGGAAATTCCTTCAACGCTCCAACGGCTGCTTTTACAAAAAATGAAGCAATGCCCAGTCCAACTCCATATTTCTTTTGAAATGATTCCTTGTGAAGTTTGCGCAGTTCCATAACAATACTCATATCCACTTCGTTATAAGTGGTAAGCATCGCCGCATTGTGTTGCGCCTCCACCAAACGCTGGGCAATCGTTCGGCGGCGCCTGCTTAGACGCCGGCGTTCTTCGCGCCTGTCTCCTGCGGGAGCCGCGGAAGCAAAAGCGACCGGGGTTTCGACTTTGTCCGATTTCGACTTTTGCATCTGCTCAATACGTGCTTGAACGTCTTGCAGCGTAATTTGATCTCCGGAACCCGTTCCGCTTAGATCTTTGAGATCAATGCCCTGTTCCTGTGCCAATCGCCGCGCGGAAGGCGTTGCTTTCGTTTTTTCTGAGGGCCTGGCTGCGACCGGGGCTTCAACCCTCTCGGCGGGCAGCGTTGGAATCGATCCACTTTCGGAGATTACTCCAAGAACGTCGCCGATCTTTACGTCCTCCCCCTCTTGACGTTCAATCTTCGTAAGGACGCCCGCCTTCTCTGCGCCCACTTCCAAATTGACTTTATCCGTTTCCAGCTCCACAAGAGGTTCGCCGGGCTCCACACGCTCGCCTTCTTTCTTTAGCCATCGCGCAATGGTTGCTTCCACAACAGATTCACCCAGCGCCGGAACTAATATTGTAGTTTCGCTCATGCTACACCTTTATCGTCGCAGGAATTTCGATTCGAAACGCCTTTTCAAGCAGAACATTTTGACGAATCGTATGTCTGGCCGCAGAACCTTCCGCGGGGCTGGACTTGCGGTCTCTTCCGATATAACGTAGCGCACAGCGGCCGCGCAAAAGGTCTTGGAGTAGAGGACGCAAAAAGGACCACGCGCCCATGTTTTCCGGCTCCTCCTGAATCCAGACCACTTCATCCACCTGTATATATTTTCCCAGCGCTTGCTCCAACTGGTCTTTTGGAAATGGATAGAGTTGCTCCAACCGGATGATCGCAACGGGCAAATTTTCTTTGCGATAGTCGCTTGAGATCAGATCAACAAATATTTTGCCGCTGCACAACAGGATCCGTTTGATTGAATCCGCTTTTGTTCTTGCTTCTGTGTCATCAATCACCGGCATCCAGCTTCCTTTTGCCAGCTCTTGTGGTGAGGAAGCGGTCATGGGATGGCGAAGCAGACTTTTGGGTGTCATGACGATCAGTGGCAGCGGATCCGTTTTCAGCAGTAGAGCTTGACGGCGCAGCAGGTGAAAATACTGCGCTGCTGTTGTGCAATTGGCAATTCGCATGTTTGTATCTGCCGCAAGTTCCAAAAAGCGTTCCAATCTTCCAGTAGAATGGTCCGGACCCTGTCCTTCATAACCGTGTGGAAGTAATAGAACAAGAGAGGGTGTCAGGCCCCACTTCGACCTGGCAGACACAACAAATTCATCGATGATGACCTGTGCGCTGTTGATGAAATCGCCATATTGCGCTTCCCACAAAACCAGTCGTCCGGGCTCCTGCACGTTGTATCCGTATTCAAAACCAATTGCGGCCGCTTCCGAAAGCGGGCTGTTGCGGATCTCAAAGGCCGCCTTTGCCTGCGGCAACGCCTGAAGCGGAACAAACATTTTGCCGTCTTTTACATCGTGAAACGTCGCGTGTCGCTGGCTGAATGTTCCCCGCTCAGCATCCTGGCCGGTTAAACGGATGGCGATGGCGTCCTCCAAAATCGATGCAAATGCAAGATCTTCAGCTGTGGCCCAATCGATCGACACTTCGTCCGGATTATCAAGAATTTTGCGACGACGCTGCATCGCGCGTTCGATTTTGCGATGAAGTGTAAAACCTTTCGGAAGCTCCAGCAGTGGTTCATTCAGTTTCCGCAGGCGATCCACAGGCACAGCAGTTTTTACTCGCTTCGCAGCACCAGGCGGCGGCGGACTGGGAAGCGGCTCCACAAGGGCCTCTTCGGCCTTCAGCACTTCAAGAGTTTTTTGCAGATCATCCATTCCTTTCCGAACAAGATCTTCCGATCCTTCTTTCGGGATGATGTCTTGCTCAGCCAGACGGTTCGCCCAAATTTCGCGTACCGAAGGGTGTTTTTCAATGATCTGATACATCAGGGGTTGCGTGAATGCAGGTTCATCACCTTCATTGTGTCCAAAGCGCCTGTAGCCGATCAAATCAATCAAGAAATCCTTTTGATAGCGAACGCGATAGGCGAACGCCAACCGGGCAGCTTCCATACACGCTTCGGGATCATCCGCGTTGACATGCAACACCGGAATTTCAAAACCCTTCGCCATATCGCTGGCGTAAAGAGTACTGCGGCCGGCCTCAGGTAGCGTTGTAAATCCAAGTTGATTATTTGCAATGATGTGGATAGTCCCACCGGTACGATATCCGTGAATGCGCGAAAGATTCAAAGTTTCCGCTACGATTCCCTGGCCGGGAAAAGCGGCATCGCCGTGAATCAGAATGGGTACAGTAACTCCGTGATTGAATTTAGGAGCGCCGCGTTGATCTACAAAGGTTCCGGCGGCCCGGGCCATACCTTCGACAACGGGGTTCACTGCTTCGAGATGACTCGGATTGGGTGCCATACTCACGGTCAAACTCAAGGGCGCGCCTTCCTGGATTTTTCTTCGTGCGCCCGCGTGATATTTTACGTCGCCCATCCAGCCAAGGTCATCTTCAAAAATGGTTTTGCGGACGGGATCCTTGAACTCGGCGAGCAACTGTACGTAGGGTTTGTTCAAGACATGGGCAAGGACATTGAGGCGTCCACGGTGCGCCATGCCGATTAGAATATGCGTCATTCCTGATTCCGCGGAGAGGCCGAGGACTTCATCCAGGATCGGAACCATCATGTCCAATCCTTCTAGAGAAAAACGAGTTTTACCGGGAAAAATCCGATGGAGAAATCGTTCAAACACTTCAACTTTCGTTAATAATTCCAGCAGTTCTCCAGCTTCGGCCGGATCCTTGGAGCGAAACTGTCCTGATTCGGCAGCGGAACGAAGCCACTCACGCTCTTCCGGAGAGTGAACGTGATCATAATCGTAACCCGTTGTGGAAGAGTACACCCTGCGGAGGTTTTTGATAGCTTCCCATGCGTTGTTGGATGTCTGGGCGATAGGGCCGACGATCAGCGCCGCCGGAAGCTGACGCAAATCTCCTTCAGTAAGGCCGTAAGTTGCGAATTCAAGTGAAGGATCGCCGCGTCGTTCGCTATTGAGCGGATCCAGTTGCGCCGCCAGATGGCCATGTTCCCGGATTGCTGTTGCCAGATGGACGGTTCCAACAATTTTATCGATGGCCTGTGGTGTTGTGGGCGCGCTTGCGCCGACCTCCGGTTGCGGAGACTCCTTCCAGGATTCAAAATAAGCCCGCGAGTCAGGATCTACTGAGTCCGGATCACTCAAGTAACGTTCGTATAGCTCTAAAACGTAACCGGCATTCGGACCGTGAAATTCCCTGCTCCAATTCATGATCCTCCATTATATAGAGAATGGCCTTCACTGAAAGAGAACGGTTTCCCCGATCCATAGCCTTGTGTCATAGACACCAGACCAATAAACCACAGTGGACTCAGAGAAAACATATTCTGTCTCTGTACGACTCACTCTCAAATTGTTGTTTTTTTCAACCTGATTGTAAGTTTGTAGGGGCGTCGCCATTTATGGCGCCCTACGTGCCCGTTGTGCGGGCCGTGATCGGCGCGATGAATCGCGCCCCTACAAGATCTGTTGGGATTGCGGGCCTGGCCCGCGCCGTGATTTCTGTGTCTCTGTGGTGAATCAATTTTTTGTCTGATTGAGTTCAATCCGCCGGGAGTTTCATTTTTTGCAGGACGGCGGAGGTTCGTGCATTGCCGTTTGTGGCGCGTCCCGGCGGGCCGAGTTCAAGCTCAAGAGTCCGCCGGAGGCGGGCGTTACAAAAACCAAGAACACCTTGGAGATAAGGTTAGGAGATTTTCCGGGCAATGGATCCCTGAATTTCCATGGACAAAAGTTGTGAGATCTAAATTACTTCAGGATTGCCGTGCCGCTGAATGATCAGTCGCAGGAACTCTCTGCGGTGAGTTCTATTGAATCTCGATTTCCAGGAGTCGTACGACTTCCAGTTTACGAAAACGACGGGCCTCGCTGAGTGCGGTGTTGCCTTCATGATCGTGGATGTTCGGATCGGCTCCTTTTTCCAGCAAAAGACGCACGAGGTCTAACTGTCCTTTTGCTGCAGCATTCATGAGTGGAGTTTTGCCGGATTCTGTTCTTGCATCAACTTCCGCTCCTGCTGCAAGAAGTGCTTTCGTGAGTTTGAGATTTCCACGAATAGAAGCATGATGAAGAGCTGTAGCCCCGTAAAGCCCTTTCTGATTTACATTGCAGCCGGCAGCGACAAGCGCCAGTGCAATATCCGTGTATCCCCAGATTGCAGCTTCCAACAGAGGTGTTGCGCCTTTGCTGTTTGTCACATTAGGATCGGCGCCTGCGTTCAGCAGCGCGCGAACAGCTTCGAGATGACCAAAGCCCACTGCCTGATGAATGGCGGTTCCTTTGCTGTCATCCATTTCATTGACGCTACCGCCCGCCTTCACAAGTTCTTCTATGATGGACGTATGGCCCATTGCTGCGGCGGCGGTTAAAGCTGTCCAACCCCGATAATCTCTCGCGCGAACATCCGCGCCGCTTTCCACCAGTAGTTGCACGGTTTCCGCAAAATTGCCTTCAGATGCTTCCATCAACGGAGTGAAACCATCTTTGTTCTTGCAGTTTGCGTCGGCGCCCTGCTCCAGCAGTCCGCGAACAGAATCTGTTTGTCCCGCCGCCGCCGCTGCCATCAACGCAAGATCCAGATCGTGATCGGCACAAGCGGGGCGGATCAGTACGGCGAAAACAAGTACAAACAAAACTCGTTTCATACTCAGTACTCAGCACTCAGCACTCCCAAATAACAATCATCACGAAACAAAACACATTATGCAATGCTGGAACACTTGAACCGTTGAACCTTTGGTAGTAGCCTGACCTCAATGAAACTGATCTGGGGTTTGTTAACAGGTTTCTTTTTGATTGCTTTGTGGTCCATTATCCGACCGCATGATCTTTTCACCTGGTTTCTCGAAGCGACACCCGCTCTGATCGCTTTAGTGATTCTGGCTGTGACTTACAAAACATTTCCTTTGAGTAATCTCGCTTATGTTTTGATCTGGCTGCATTCGATTGTCCTGCTAATCGGCGCTCATTACACCTATGCGGAAGTGCCGCTATTTAATTGGATACGGGACACCTACCACACGCATCGAAATAGTTATGATGGCATCGGTCACTTTGCGCAGGGCTTCGTTCCGGCGATTGTTGCGCGCGAAGTTCTACTTCGAAAAACGCCCTTAAAACGGGGCTGGTGGCTGACATTTATTGTCGTTTGCGTTGTG
>Ga0055439_10000206_pt1 | contig 10529 bp, 11 predicted proteins | sample Browns_TuleB_D2_FD_57732 | JGI IMG/M metagenome (GOLD analysis project Ga0055439, IMG submission 57732) | Wetland microbial communities from San Francisco Bay, California, USA, that impact long-term carbon sequestration - Browns_TuleB_D2 | ecosystem: Environmental > Aquatic > Marine > Wetlands ...
TAACTTTTCCTTGTTAATTTTTGCATATTTCATATACCTTGCAAGTCCATTTCTGCCTAACTTGAGAGCAATTAGGTATATTACAAATGCTCCTAGTGTTGCTCCACATCCTCCCGTAATTCCTACACCTAAAATGTGAAATAACGGCATTTCGTTTTTCAATATTACATATCCAGCTAATGGAAAAACAGCTTCGCTAGGAATTGGAGGAAAAATGGTTTCAAGAAGTGCGGCAAAGAATATCCCTGGATAGAGATTATCTGAAACTAAAGCAATAACCCATTCAATGAATGTCTCGATTTCAGTCAATTACTTTTGGTTCCGTTAAGTAATAATGTAATTCAGTATAGCACTCTACACAATAATCATTTTCGTTTGTATGCTGGCAATTATGAGTTTTTTTAACATCTTTGCCACATTTAGAACATAAAGCCATTAAGGTCTACACTGATTTTGATTTTTTTAGTTTTATAGCCCCTAATGCAATGATTAAAGATCCAATTCCAATTAATCCACCACCTTCTCCTGCCATTCTTGCGGTATTGTCAGAAATTCCATTAGATATTGAAATTATTCCACCAATTATTATTAGAATTCCAGATACAATGATCATTATACCTAAAGGTTTTGATGACTCTTTTCTAGAAATGAAAAAAGATACAATCGATAAAACTATTGGTGGTCCCCCAAATCCAATTCCTCGTTCCATTGCATTTAGTGGTAAGAACCCTTTTCCAGCAATTCCTTCACCAGTAATTACATCCATCCCATAAATTACAAGTAACCCAATAGAAATTCCAGTCAGAATCATCGCTATTTTTACCATCATAATGATGCTGGTCTTTTCTATAATTAATAAACCCTAAACTTAGTTTGTTTTCAACTTTAGGAACTACTTTAATAGTCTTAGAACTGCTTTTAGGATTATTTTAGAGATTTTTGGGTAGCCTTACCAGAAAAGTTGTAGGATTATTTTTTACAGTTATATTTCCACCGTGTTGCTCTACAATACTTTTACAAATTGAAAGACCAAGTCCAGTTCCCAACTGTTTGGTAGTAAATAATGGATCAAAAATTTTGGATAAATTTTGAGGTTCAATACCCTTACCAGAATCTTCAAACGCAATTAATACATCATTTACATTATCAATTATTCGAATATGTACTTGGCCTTTCGTTTCTACTGCTTGTATAGCGTTAAGTATTAGATTTGTAAACACAGCCTCGATTTTTCTATAGTCACAGTTTATTCTAACATTCTCCTGATCAATTTTCACTGTAACATCATTTGGAATGGTTATGCTATCTTTTACATTATTTATGATATCTAAAACAGAGTATGGTTGAAGCTTTAGCTCAGATGTTCTAACAAAATCAAGTACATCATCTACTTGATGAGACATTCGATTCATTGCCCTACGAAGCCTTCCATAGTATTGTAGTTTTTCTTCGATTTTTAATTTTGGTTTTGATTCCATTAGCTCAATTGTATTTTTTATTGTTGAAAGAGGATTTCTCAGGTCATGTGCCATTCTTGATGCAAGTTCACCAATTATTGCAAGTTTTTCTGATTTCATTAATTCACTACTTTTTTCATCTACCTGTCGTGAAAGATAATCTCGCTGTAGCTCCAACTCTTTTTCTTTTAGAACCACCTTTTCAAGATTATCACGTAAATCTTTTGTAAGTTTTACATTTTCTTCTTTATGTTTTTGTAATTCTTTGTTTGCCTGTTCAAGCTCTTCATTTTTTCTACTTAGTGATGAAATTAAATCTTGTAAAAATGTAATCTTTCCTTTTAGATCTGCATTGATTTTGATTGCACCTCCAAACTGTTCACTTGTTTTTGTTGCAAGCTCTTGAATTTGGGCTGCTCTTTTTTCAAGCTCTAATTTTGCAGCATCTAAATCCTTTAGAGCTTTTCCTTTAAACCCCATAAATTCTTCTAAAGTTTCAAAATCTGATTTTGAATCAACTGATAATGATGTATTTTCTTCACTAGATGACTGCAATTCCAACTTTTTTTTGTTAAATAATTGGTATTATCTTGTGTTTGTTCTATTAGGACAGACCCATTTGATTCCTATCTATTTTCAAATTGATCCTAAAAATCCAAATATTACATCCCCATAAATTAATTGAACAATTAATCCACCTGTGATAAATAACATGTATGGCACCCCTGGAGTAATCCATGTGTTGGGGGTGTGACAAAATTCGGAATTTTCAGCATGATGTAAAACCAAATTCAATTTTTTGTGTTTGCCAATATTTTTTTCAATCGAAAAACCGAATTTTGGGTTTTTAGCGCGATATCCCAAAAACATTGCCATTATGCGTTTTCTAGTTGGTTCCTCAAATCCCTCAAAGATGTTATGTTTCCTTGCCAATTCAATTAGATTTCTAAAGAAATTAATGAACAAAGGACTAATTGATATTAATACAGCATTTGTCAATATTGTAAATGGAGTAATCATTCTATCTGTAAATGATATTTGTGGAACTAATGCAGCCAAGACAATTATTGCAAACGCATCTGCACCAGCGAAGAGACCCACTCTCCAAATAATTATTGCAATAGGTGCAACAATTAAAGAAATTCCAATATTTATTAGACTTTCAGATAAGTTTGGTTCAAAAATCAGTAAAATAGCTGCAATAGCTCCAAAAATAATCCAGACATAATCGCTAATTTCCCTTTTTGTAACGTCAGTAAATGATGCATATCCTAACATACCTATTGCAAGAATAACTCGCAGGTGATTGAGGTCAAAAAGTGATTCAATCATGTTAATCTACAATATAGAATGAACTTGTTTACTATTTAATGACCTGTTTGCGCAATTGCATAAAATTGAACATATAGTAAAAGAACTAGAAAAAATAATAAAATTTGGGGATATGAAGATTGATTCATTCATATCATTATGCCAGTATTTTGTCTACAGGCTTGGCTTTTTTCCACAAGTGTGAACACAGGCTAAACATGTTGTTGATCATCTCTTGAGAGTTTGTGAATAGAATCGAGTCATTATCATCATTCAAGTCCATCGTTTCTTTGATAGAACCAGACATGATTAATTGACCACCTTCTTCTACAATTACTCTGCTTTTTGATGGTAATTTACCAACTCTTGTTTCAGTTGCTTTTAATCTACTAATTAATGGAAGTAGACTTTCACTCTCCGTATCTGTTAATACCATTACCTGCCCTCCATTTTTCTTGCATAGTGCAATTTTTTCTGGAATTGCAGTATGGTACATTCTTAGTATATCTTCAGCTGTGGTGACAATGTAGATTGTTTTCGAAGAGTCTTGTATCATTTTTCCAATTCGCGAGTAAATATTAGAGCGACCTTGGATAATTGATATTGAAGAGATTTCTGAAACCTGTTGTGGTCGGTTTAGATTCTTCAAATCTGCAACAATTTTTCGTGAAAGTTTTTGCATCGTAGTAATTTCATCTTCTTTACGTTGAATTACTGATGTCAATGCATCTTCTGGAGAAACTGCCTCGCAGATTGTAGGGTTTGAAAACGTAGTAGTAATCAATCCCATATCTCGAAGTTTGTTTAATGACCTGTATGCTTTGCCTCTATCGATTTCTAGTTTAGAGGACATTTTACCAACTGTTAATGAACCAATTCGTAAAAGGCCCAAATACATGGTAGCATCGGTCTTGTCTAGGCCAAAGTAAGAAAGTTCTGTGAGTAATTCTTCTTCTATATTCATATTTCCTCACTCTTGCCCTCCGGTTGAAACCTGTGTTTTTCCTGCTTGCGCAGAAGTTTTGGTGTATTTCGTTGTGACCATATTTCCCAAGTTTGTTAAATTCAGACAAGCTAATCAGTAGCAGTATGTAATATTTCGAACAGACAAAACTACGCATGATTTTTCACTAAATCATATTATTCTAGGTTTTATACAGGAATGAAATGTATAGATTTTTTAATAGATTTAATTTTGTTTAGCAAGGCTTCAACATCCCCAGTATTTTTTGAATCTATAATGTTGATATGACCCATTTTTCTATTTGGTTTAGATTCATTTTTTTTATACATTTTTAGAAAGACGTCTTCATCTGGTTCAATCTTGATTGGTTTGAATCTTCCTTTGAAATTTTTAGGTCCAAGAATATTATACATTACTGTATTGTATAGTAATTCTGTACTGCCTAATTCCAATCCTAAAATTGCTCTCAAATGTTGTTCAAATTGCGATGTTTTACTTGATTGGAGTGTATGATGTCCAGAATTATGGACCCTTGGTGCAATTTCATTTATCAATATTTTATCATCTTTTGTTACAAACATTTCAATTCCAAAAACTCCGGCTCCCTGTAGAACCTCCATAGTCTTTTTAGCTACCTCTTCAGCCTTTTGGGCAATGCTAGCACTAACTCTGGCTGGAGCTATTGTAATTTTGAGAATATTATCTTCATGAATATTCTCAACCAATGGATATGTGGCTATTTTGCCTAAGGTATTTCGTGCAGCAATAACAGATACTTCCATCCTAAAATCTACAAATTTTTCAAGCATCATAGCCCGTCCTTCAAATAATTGAAATGCCTTACATATCTCATCTGCTGAATTAATTTTAAAATTCCCTCTTCCATCATATGCATCTCTTCTAGTTTTGAGCAAGCATGGAAAACCAAATTTTTCTACTTTTTCATTCAAATCTTTTAAGGAACTGATTTCAGTAAAATCTGACACCGGTAGCCCATTTTCAGATAGGAATTTTTTTTGAGTTAATTTATCTTGGATTTTTTTTAAGGTATCTGGAGAAGGATTAATGGATACTTTAGATTCAATTGATCTTAAAACATCGCTATCTCCTGATTCAATTTCATATGTTAAAATATCACATTTTGAGGCTAATTCTACAATAGCATTTTTATCTTTAAAATCTGCAACAATTTGTTTTGCACCTACTTTTGATGCGGGACAATCTTTGGTTGGATCTAAAACAATTACTTGGGAGATTTCATCTGAAAATTTTTTTGCCGCTTCGGTAAGCATCATTCCAAGTTGACCTCCTCCAATTATACCTAAAACTTTGCCCATTAGTCTATTCAGATAAATTGTATAATTAAGTTAATACATTTTTGATTGCTTTAGAAATTTTATTTTAATCTAAATTGGTTTTGAGCTTGACCATATAAAATCAAAAAGTAATTTCATCGAGTAAATTAAAGACGAAGAATCAGTCCACATTGCAGAAATATTTTGTAGAGATTTTGATTCATTTTTTGTAAAGAAAATCATTTCTTCATTATCTTTTATCACAAAACAGATCTCATCATTAATGTTAGATGGCATGCATTTAATTTGCTTTTTATCCATATTTTCAAATATGTATCTAGTTTTTTCTGAGCATGATGTAATGATCTTTGATTGACATTTCTTAGTTGTTAAATTATCTAAAAAATCTGAGTGATATAATCGAATATGGTCTTTCTCGGATCCTAAAATAATAATTTCATTTTTTGTTTCTGATATCATTTCTTTTAATTTTGCATTAATTGGATTTGTTCCTTCTAGCATTTGAAATCTATTTTCTACATTTTCAGTTTTTTCTTTCAAAAATTCAGGTATACTGTCCCAAAGTTTGATAATCGTTTCTTCATTTTTTTCTAAAGATTTCACTCTTTCTTTTTCTGCATTAACTAACGTTTTGACTGCCTTGTTTAGTTTTAATGCGGAGAATTTTATTGGATGTCCAAAAGTAGCTAAAACTATTCCTTTCTTTTGTAATGCTGCTAATAGCTGATATGTTTCTGTACGCGCAATTTTTAATGCTTTACAAACTTCGGGAGCAGTCTTTGAACCATATTTGCCTAAGAAAATATACACCTTTGATTGGTTTTCAGTTAAATCAAATTTTGAAAGCTCCTCTTTGAGTTCATCGGCTGATATCTTATAATCATGTAAGCTAGAGCCTGAACATGAATCAAATATTGTTTGTTGAGTCCCTTCTTTCATATCCTTCGTGCCGATAATCATATCAAATGCATGATCTTATATCGTACAAAGGTCAGCTAGTTTTGATCGCTCTGATCGTATATACGATCTAATTTGTGACTGAAGTTAGTTCAAATAAGCATTTTTGTATGAGAATACCGGTTTTACCCTATTCATAACACTGAAATGGTTAATCTTTGGCCATACTAATATGACATTAAGAAAAACTGGCAAACATAAGAGAAAAGCCGATCATAGAGCTGCACGTAGACGAAAAAAACAATCAAAAAGTGGGAAAGCAAAAAAAAGATAATTTTTGTTCTACATCAAGGTTAAAAACATCACTAGGTTTTGATGTATTGTGGGAACACAATATAACAAAAAACCTCTGGTTGGAATCATAATGGGCTCTAGCTCTGATAGTAGGATAATGCATGGAGCATCTGAAATATTAGATAAATTCAATGTTAAACATGAGGATCAAATAATTTCTGCTCATAGAACCCCTACCATGTTGGAGAAGTATGCAAAACACGCTGAAAGTAGTGGTTTTAAGGTAATAATTGCAGGTGCAGGTGGGGCTGCTCATTTACCAGGAATGATTGCTTCACATACAATTATTCCTGTTATAGGAGTACCAATTCTTGTTTATAACGATAAACAAAATAAAAAATCTTTAAAAAATAAATTTTCGGCATTTCGAGGATTGGATTCTTTTTTATCAATTTCTGAGATGCCTTCCGGTTCTCCCGTAGTTACAGTTGGTGTTAACAAATCAGGAAATGCTGGAATCTTTGCAATTAAAATTCTTGGAAACGAGTTTGAGGATTTGAAGAAGAAGTTACAACACCATAAACAGAGCCAGCATAGATCAGTATTAAAGGAATCTGCCGAACTAAAAAAAATAGGCCTTTCCAAATTTGTCAAAAAAAAAAATAAGTAATACTATGTTAATATTTTGAAATTAATATTTTTTTTCTTTAAATGTTCAATTAGATTATCTGCATGATTCTGCCCCTCTGTCTCAAGACTCAATGTTACTCCTGCAGATCCTGCTGGGATCTCTGAGCTTAATCTATCATGTACAACTTCAACAATATTTACACTTAATGAAGCAATCTCATCAACTAATTCTTTTAATGCCCCAGGTTTATCATGTAATAAAATAAAAATTTTAACTAATCTTCCCATCTGTGTCAAGCCTTTTGCTACTATTTGACCCAGAAGATACATGTCTACATTACCTCCTCCTAGAATTGGAACAACTTTTTTTCCTGGAGCTGGTTTTGCTGCAAGTAAATATGCAAGACCAACAGCACCTGCAGGTTCAACAACCATTTTACCTCGTTCCATAAGTAAAAACATAGTTTTAACAATGTCAGAATCATCTACTAAAACGATATCATCTATTTGGTCTTTAATTATATTGAAAGTTACCTGTCCAGGTTTTTTTACTGAAATTCCATCAGCTATAGTTACTTCCCCCCCTACTGATTGTAGTTCCCCGGAGTCAAAGGAATTTTTCATTGCAGGAAATGCTCTTGACTGTACCCCAATTACTCTGATTTTTGGATTTTTTGTTTTTACTGCTAGTAAAATTCCCGCTGCCAATCCGCCTCCTCCTATAGGTACGTAAATTTCATCTACATCTGGTAAATCTTCCAATATTTCTAATCCAATAACTCCTTGTGCCGCGATAACATGTGGATCATCAAATGCATGAACTATGTTGGCCCCTGTTTTATTCGCAATTTCTTTGGCTTTGGACCAAGCTTCATCATAATTACTACCTTCTAAAATGACTGTAGCGCCATACCCTCTTGTTGCAGAAACTTTTGCAGGTGAAGCGTTTTTTGGCATCACAATTGTGCATGAAATTTTTTCTAACGAAGATGCAAATGCTACTCCCTGAGCATGATTTCCCGCAGATGCAGTAATTACTCCTTTCTTTTTTTCTTCTTCTGTTAAGGATTTAATTTTAAAATAAGCTCCTCTTATTTTGAAGGAACCAGTTTTCTGTTGAAACTCAGATTTGAGATAAACCTCAGAACCAGTTAATTGGCTAAATATTGGAGAATGGGTGAGAGGTGTTTTTCTTATTTCATTTCCTCTTTGAGATTGGGCTTTTAGTACATCTTCATATTTGGGGGTCATCTGATTTGTGTTTTAGTTATTGTATTTTAATTATTGTAAAAATCTAGAAAAAACACGATAAATTTTCAAATTTTAAATTAATAACTATGCCAATACTGGAAAGCTTTTATAGTTACAAACTGATCGATAAAAAATAGTCAAGGGCCTGTATAACTCCCCTAAGAGGCACCTCGCTTCAGTTTGCGGGTCCTTGATATTTGATATGTTAAAATGTTAGATAAAACTGTTTTTTCATAATTTCATAATTTTTATGAACTCATCAAATCTCTCAGATAATTTTTCTTTTATTTTATTTGGAATCTTTTTTGGATCAAATAGTCCTTCTTTAATATTATTTTTCAAGTATTCTAAATCAAAACTGCAAAGACATCCTTCTTCTCCTGTAACTAATTTTGAATCATCAATTAAGACTGGAGTAGTTTGATAGATCTCCATCAACAAATTATCAAGTTCGTTAAATAGATTTTTTTTCCTTTTTAATAAATCATCAACATTGTTCTCTGTTTTTCCTTCAATTTCTTTGTAAATTTTTTCTCGCAAGTTATCGTTTTCATAAAAAATTTTGAAAAGATCTTTAGATTCAAGATCTCCATATCCCAACTCTTTTAGTTTTTCTAAAATATATTGATCACCATTCTCTGCCAATTTTATCTCAGTATTTTTTGTCTTATCAATAATTTCAGATAGTTCTTTTTGATACTCGATTACTTTGTTATCAGGTTTATAGAATAGTAAAACATGGAATTGAATTGACATATGACATGAAAGTAGGTAGTTTCCTTCTTTTAGTTCAAATTTAACAAAAATTCGTCTTAAATCATCATTATTTGTAACAGAAATATCTCGAGATTGCCAATCAGGCAAATTATTTGTTATTTTTTTGAAATATTCATGAATAAGTAGTGGATCAAAGGTATTTTGATCTGCTATTGTGCTGTCTCCAAGCATTCCTTTAACAGTAATTGTTTTAGTTAGATCTTTCATTTTTTCAAAAAAAAGTTTTTGAATGATTTCATTTTTTTTATTTAATAATTGAATAAACTCATCTGAGGATTTAATGCCAAGGCGCACACCTTTTGATGGCTCCTATCTAATAAAATCTTACAGCATATTGGTAAATACCACTTTTTATCAATATCGATATTTTGAAGAAAGACATGATTTTAAATAGGAAATTTAAGGAAATAGCTTATTGGAGACAGAAAAAATTATTTGTTGGAATTGCAGTGCAGAAATTATTCAATATTATAATGAACGTTATAAAGGAAAACGAGCAAGATGCCCAATTTGTGGTGTAGATTTTCCTCTGGATTAGGAATAAAATATGACTGAAAATCAAGAAAATTCTAATAATGATTTAATGAAAGATTCCACTAACTTAGTATCAAACGAAAATACTATTCATGAAAAAACTAATGATCATAAATCTCCAGATTATGTAGACATCATTCTACAAAGAAAAGGAACAAAAGTTGTAGATTTAGAAACTCTTGTAAAAGAAACTCAAAAAAGAGTATGGGCAGCATTAAAGCAGGGTTATGAATACGAATCTACAATTATTGGTGAATCTGATAGATTTCTACGTGATTTAGTTTCATCGAGAGTACATATGATCGTTCTATATGTTGATTTAGTTGGATCGACTGAAATCACATTGTCTTTACCTGAAGAAAAGGTTGCAATAATTATTAGATCGTTTGCCCAAGAAATGTCATCCATTATCAAAAAGCACGATGGCTATGTTTTAAAATTTGTTGGTGATGCTGTAATTGGTTATTTTGTTGCGGAAGCAATGCCATTACTTGCAACAGATAATGCTGTAAATTGTGCAAAAGCAATGATATCTGTTGTTGAAAAAGGAATGAATCCAATTTTGAATCAATATGATTATCCTGAATTAAAGATAAAGATAGGTATGGATTTTGGAGAAAACATTATAGTACGATATGGTGCCGATAAAGAAAAATCTCATGTAGATATTCTTGGCCCTACAATGAATATTGCATCAAAGATCCAACATAGTGCTTCACCAAATCAAATTCTAATTGGTGACGATGTGTACATCAGATTGCATCCAGATATGCAAAAACAGTTTAAACAAGTTGTTTGGACTCAAACAAATTGGAAGTATCATGATAGGGAAACAGGAAGATTGTACCCAGTGTATGCTTATATTGGATAATAATTTTTCAAAAAATTGATTATAACTAAACTGTAAATTTTTCAGGACATTCTATGTGCTCGTAATGATGATCTGTGAATTTATCTTGAATAACATAAATTACAATTTTATGTAATTCATATGTTCGAATATTTTTTTTACACTTCAGACAGTTTTTTCTTCTTAATTCCTTCATTTCAAAATTAGCGATCAAAGATCTCTATAAGGATCAGCGATCAGCTCGATCT
>Ga0055439_10000209_pt1 | contig 10494 bp, 11 predicted proteins | sample Browns_TuleB_D2_FD_57732 | JGI IMG/M metagenome (GOLD analysis project Ga0055439, IMG submission 57732) | Wetland microbial communities from San Francisco Bay, California, USA, that impact long-term carbon sequestration - Browns_TuleB_D2 | ecosystem: Environmental > Aquatic > Marine > Wetlands ...
AGAGCAGACCCCTTATAAGGGTCAGGTACCTGGTTCGATCCCAGGTGGGCCCAGAGGAGAACTCGGTGTCGGAGGATTACCATTGAAAGAGCAATTGGAGCAGCTCATTCGGCTTCAAGATATCGACAACCGAAGGGGTATTTTAAGAAACGAGATTGATCGTAGCCCTGAACGAATTGAATTCGCCCGTCAAGGGCTTGTCGAAAAGCAGAAAGCCTTGGCCCGTGTACATGCCGAGGCCGAGACCTGCAATCAACAGAAGCGGGAAAAGGAAAGGGACCTCGAAACCTGCGAGGAGCGTCTGAGCAAGACCCGAAGCCGTCAAAGTGATATAAAAACCAACAAAGAATATCAGATTCATCTCCAAGAGATCGAGAACTTGAAGACAGAGAAGGGCCGGGTGGAAGAAGAGTTGTTGGTACTCATGGAACAGCTCGAGGAATTGAAGCGCAAAGAGGCCGATCTCGCGCAAGATATTAAAACAACCGAGGAAAGCTTCGAATTGGAAAGGCAACGGTTGGAGAAGCAGTCCCTCGCGTTTTCCGGAGAACTGTCGGCGGTGGAAAAAGAACGGGAAATGATTCTTCCAACGGTCGAACCGAAGCTGCTAAAATTATACCAGCAACTAAAGAATCTTCATCGAGAGCTCGCCGTTGTTCCCATCCAACATGGGACCTGCGGCGGTTGTCACATGAACATTCCACCCCAAATGATTGCCGAGGTGAGATCCCGTCTGCGGATCTTGACATGCACACAGTGCCAGCGGATTGTTTATTGGCCTGTCATGGTGGAACAGGCTGCGGCGGTCAGGGATGCCGGCTCGCCTCAAGCACCTGCTGCGTCGTCTTAAAGTGCCACTTGGCCACTTTCTTAAGCGCCTCGCCCGATCTGTCTCTGGCAATTCGTATGGCAACTTCCCGAACCTGATCGGACGCTCCCTTGGGCAAGGCGACCCCAAGCTCTTCCGACAGCCGGTCCAGCCTTTTTAGGAATTCCGCCCGGGCCAGGATAGAGGCAGCCGCAACGGCGATATCATCTTCCGCGCGGGGCCTCTGCTCGAGGAGAATCATCCTACCTTTCTCCATCAAAGCGTTCTTTATGAATCGCTCGTCCCCAAACTGATCCGCAATAGCCCGAGGAGAGTCTCCATCCGATAATAGATTTTCCAGCGCGCGCGCGTGCGCCCAGGCCAACAATCTATTTAAATTTCGAAATCTTTCATAGAGTTCGTTGTACTTTTCAGGTCCGATCGCCACTATCGAGTGGCGACAGGCTTCTCGAATCGCCGATTCCAAGGTTAGGATCCGCCTGTCTGAGAGGCGCTTGCTGTCCTTGATTCCTTTAGCAGCGAGCAGGGCGGAGATTGCCGGGTCGACTTGGACGCCGGCTACCACGAGCGGTCCAAAGTAGTCCCCTTTTCCGGATTCATCCAAGCCGATCCATGTATCTTTACCGATGGCCGGCGTCACGTTTTGAGTGGAACCGTGTCTGATGGGGTATTTCGGGAGGTCCACTGCTTCCATGTGTATACGGCAATGCCTGAGATGAATAGCATGACGCTGAAAACTTGCGGAACCGGGAAAATTCCTCCAATCATCAAGGAATCCCCTCGAAAGAATTCTAGGATAAAACGGACAACGGAATAAATGATCACGTAGGCCAGGAACAGCTGGCCTTCGAATCGCGTCTTGTCTCGAAAATTCCACAATAGAAACAAGATGAAGAAATCGGCGGACATTTCATAGAACTGGGTCGGATGGAGAGGAATATTGTGCGGGGCCTGGGATGCGGGATCCGTGAAGGTGATTGCCCAGGGAAGAGTGGTGGGTTTTCCGAAACTGCAGCCGTTCAATGTGCAGGCCCCCCGACCTACGGCCTGTCCCAGCATGATGGACGGGGTAAGGAGATCGGCAAAACTCCAAAAGGCCAGTCCCCGTTTCTTGCAAAACCAAATACCGGCAAGAATTCCGCCCATGAGTCCGCCATGAAGAGCAAGCCCTCCACGCCAGATGGCGGGGATATCGAGCGGATGGTGCAAAAAATAGATTGGGTTGGAGGCGAAAACATAGTAAAGTCGGGCTCCGACGATCCCGGCAATGACGACATAAAAAAGAAGATCATAGATGAGCTCGGGATCGTATCCCTTGCGACGAGCCTCCCGAACTCCGAGAATCGCTCCAGCGAGGAAGGCCAGGGCGATCATGACTCCGTACCAACGAACCTCCATCGATCCGATCTTGAGGAGTATCGGATGCATCTACTTCCTGTCTCCCTTCTCATCCATCTCTTCAATTTTGACCGTAAGTGTTCTCTCACCGCCGTTCCGGATGGTCTTTAGCTGAACCTCCTTTCCGATCGGCGTTTCGGCCACGATTGGGGGGAGCATGCGCATCTGGTTGATCTTCTTCCCGTCAAATTCGATAATGACATCCCCACGCTCAAGGCCTGCCTTTGCGGCAGGGCTGTTTTCAAATACGTCGGATATCAAGGCCCCTTTCTTTTCCTTTAGGCGAAAGGATCGCGCCAGATCGTCGTTCAGCTCTTGAATCATCACCCCCAGCCAGCCCCGTGAAACTTTCCCGTACTTTTCCAGTTGGTCGACGATTTTCTTCACCTGGTTGATGGGAATCGCAAATCCGATTCCTTGGCCAGAGGGATTGATGGCGGTATTGATTCCGACCACCTCTCCGTTTGTATTGAATAGTGGGCCCCCACTGTTTCCGGGATTGATCGAGGCGTCGGTCTGTATATAATCGTCGAACGGGCCGGTCCCGATCGCCCGGCCCTTGGCGCTTACGATACCGACCGTCACGGTTTGTTCCAATCCGAAGGGGTTCCCGATTGCAATGACCCATTCTCCGACGTCCAACTGGTCGGAATCGCCAAGTCGAACGACTGGAAGACTCTGGGAATCCTTGATCTTGATCAAGGCCAGATCTGTTCTCTCATCACGCCCGATTACTTTGGCTTCAAATTCGCGTTCATCGGACAGCCGGACAATGATTTTATCGGCTTTTTCAACCACATGATTGTTGGTGAGAATAATCCCGTCTTTTTTTATGATGAAGCCCGATCCCAGGCTTTGCCCGCGGAACTCTTTCGGGAGGGTATTTCCAAAAAAATCCCCCAGGGGGGGATGATCTCCGGGAAGGGGGATTTCCCCCGGAGAGCTCTTCTGGGTTGTGCTGATATTCACGACAGCCGGTTTTTCATGCCGGACGATATCGGCGAAGGAGAAAGGTTTTGCGCCGGGTTTGGCGGAGGGAGGTGCGTCAATGGGCTCCGCCGAAATCCATGGTGGACAGATAACCAATACCGCGGCTGCAAGGCCCGCAAGCAAGGCCCATCGCATTTTCATACGGATATTATTGTCCAAGGGACCATCCGATCCCATAACGGGTCAGCCATGCTGCCAGTATGCGAAGAGAGTTCGTAAAGATGAGGACACCGACCACGATCAGGAAGAGCCCGCTGACGAGAGAGACGACCCACATGTAGTCCTTGAGACTTTTAAACGAGGTCAGAAACGCATTCACGCCCATCGCGGTAACCAGAAGGGGAAGGCCGAGACCCAGCGAATAAACCCCAAGCAGCTGGATCCCGCTCAGCATGGATTGTGTTGTACTCGCGTAGAGAAGTATGGTGCCCAGAATCGGCCCGACACAAGGGGTCCATCCGGCAGCGAACGCGATCCCGATGAGCACGGATCCGATCGCTCCCGTCGGCCGGTTTTGAAAGTGAAACTGGCGGTAGGTCATAAGAAAAGGAATTTTCAGTATCCCGATCAAGTAGAGACCGAATACAACGATCAGGATTCCTCCGATCTTTCGAATGAGACCTTGGTAGACCAGCAGGGCCTGCCCAACAGCCGTGGCGGAGGCCCCGAAAGCGATGAAGACCAACGAAAAGCCGAGAATGAAGAGAAGCGAATTTTTCAAGGTGACCCAGCGAATCTGCTTCTTTCCTTGGGGATTGGTCATCTCCTCGAGGGAAAGACCCGTAATATAGGAAAGATAGGAGGGTACCAGCGGAAGAACGCACGGCGAGACGAAGGAAAGAAAACCGGCGGTAAATGCAATGGTGTAGGAAATCGTCTGAGGGGCTTCAACCATGACTACCTTGCCCTGAGGAGTTTTTCAATTAGATCTCGAGATTCGGGAGCATTCCAATTCCGCGCCCCGACCATGCGATGGGTTATTACACCGTTTCGATCCACCAGCACGGTCGTCGGAACGGACTGGATCAGATACTTGTCATCCACGCTGAAGTCCGGATCCAAGAGGATCGGGTACGTCAGCTTGAATTTATCCACGAAGGGTCGAACGACGGAGGCGCCTTCCATGTCGTTCGATACCGCAAGCATTTCAAGGCCCTTGTGCTTGTAGTCGCGATACAGGCGTTCCATCGAGGGCATCTCGGCCTTACAGGGGCCGCACCACGTCGCCCAGAAATTAACAAAGACGACCTTGCCGTTTAGACTGGCCATGCTGACATCCTGCCCGTCGAGATTAGTCAATCGGAAATTGGGCGCCATATATCCGATCTTCGGCGCCTCCTCATGAGAAATCGCGGTTATCGCAGCTGGCGGATCGGACTTTTGGCAACCGAACAATAATAGAAGCAGTACGGTTGATCTGATGGAGGTATCAATAAGCTTTCTCATGAGCCATCTTTCAGAAAACCTGCGGAGCTTCGTTTTGTCCGATCAAAAAGGGGGAAGGGGGAATCCCAGCAGGTTATTCGCCTTCTCGAGGATGTGAGTCAGATAATTATACAACAGATATCAGTCGGGTACAAGCCGGTTTGAGAGAGCCTCTCAAAGGGCCGGAGGATTACCTGCGCGAAGGCTCTGCAGTGCTTTCTTCACAAAATCCGAGTCTTCCGTTCCGGGGGTCAGGTTCTGAAAAGCCTCCGTCCAGCTTTTATCCACCAGATCGTACTGCTTCAGCCGCAAGAGCGCTACCCCTTTGTACCAGAGAATGGCCGGATCTCGGGGTACTTTCACCAAGGCCGTCTCAAAATGGTTGAGTGCCTCCTCCGAGCTCTTCATATCCGTGGGAGGAGCGGTCTGGAGGATGATCACCCCCATAAAAAAATGGCCCTCATAGTTCCCGCTATCCAGTTCTAGCACTTTAGCCCAGGCCCGACGGGCGTCGTCTATTCGTTGCAAAGTCATATAGGATCGCCCGGCCATAATCTGTCCCTGGAGATCGTTTGGATTGTCCCTCAGATGTTTTTCGAGTTTGGCCACCATCTCGGCCGGATTTGGCACGCCTTGAGTCGCCGGATTCCCTTCACTCTCCGCGTACCGTTTTTCGGCTTCAAAACCGATTTTCCCATTGATAAAAGAAAAGATCCCCGCGGCCGCGCCGACCACCACAAGGCTGAGCCCGGCGGAACCGATCCAGTTCATCCACCCGCGAGAATGAGCATGAGTCTGGGGGGATCGGGCAAGGGGGGCCGGGGCTTTCGGAAGTGAGTCCAATTCAAGCAAGATTCGACCTAACCGGCTCTCATCGATCAACTTGAGACGTTGGTAGTCGGGCGGTGTCAGTCGGCCTTGAGCGAGGTCCAAATCCAGTTCCGCCAGTGAATTCATAAGCGTCTGCCTTTCAATCTCAAGATCGATCCGTTCCTGATCGGCTGAAGCCTCGGGTCCCATCGGAATGGGCGCGGAAGTTCGAATCCATAACGGAAAAACGAGGACGAGGATCGTAATGATCAGAAGGAATCCGATGGAGAGGGAAAACAGGGTCATTTATTCTAAGGCTCTTTAATCTTCTCTGGAATGGAACTCGGCTTCGATTCGTTTGCGGACCCGATCATCGATTGGCGCGGGCGGATCCTTTTTGGCCGCCTGGGCCTGTGCAACCCAACGCGAGATCGTAATGTAGAGGAAAATCCCGCCTCCGCCAAGGAGAACAAACGGTCCGGCCCATAATAGCCAGTTGAGGCCAGTCTTTCTCGGCATCAGGAGAATGTAATCACCGTAGCGGCTGAGAAAGTAGGCTCGGATCTGTTGCGGCGTTTCCCCCTGCAAGAGCTTTGCTTTAATCAAGTCCCGCATTTGATGTGCCAGTTCAGCCTGGGATTCCCAGATGGACTCGTTCTGACAAATGGTGCATCGGAGGGTTTTGGCGATGTCACGAACCTGTAAGTCGATATCTTCCTCTTCGACGGTCGTCGCCTTGGCGAGATTCGGCGAACTCAAGAACGGCATGGCCAGGGATACTATACAGATGACAAGGAATTTCTTCATGAACGGGAAACGGGTTTTCCTTCAAGAAGAGGCTGCAGGATATCATCGGTGATATGAACGTAATTGGGACCCACGATGGGGCCGATCGATTTGTACCGGATAATTCCCTTCCGGTCGATTACAAATGTCTCCGGTACCCCGTAGACTCCGTAATCGATCGAGATCGCGCCTTTCAGGTCCCGGATATGATCAAAGTTACTTCCGTTCTCTTGAAGATATTTTCGCGCATCTTCCACCTGATCCTGGTAGTTGATTCCCAGCATAACAAAATCGGGGTTCTGACTGAAGTGCCGGTTCAGGGCGAGAAGATTTTCATGTTCCGTACGGCATTCAAGGCACCATGAGGCCCAGAAATTAATCAGGACGACTTTTCCCTGGAATTTATTGAGAGAAATTGTTTCTCCGGTTCGTACTTCCGGACCGGAAAAGATCGGGGCTTCCGTTCCGATCAGGACGGTCGGAATGGAACGGGGATCGCCCCAAAGTCCCTTGTAGAACAGGGTCAGAAGTCCAACAACGGCCAAAACGAGTATAAGGTGCCAAGACCTCATAGAGATGCTTTCATTCGCGGTCTGAAAATGTTAAGAATGACGCCCAATCCCATCACGCCGCCGCCGATCCAGACAAGAAGGACGAGGGGATTGATCAGTGCCCTTACCGTCACGGTTACACCGTCCGCCCCGACGTCGGGCATGGTCAGAAAAATGTGGCCCAGATGAACGGTATGGATCGCCGCCTCCGTGGTCGGGGTTTGGGAGACCGGATAAATTCGCTTCTGAGGATGGAGTGTCGCGATGAGCCGGTCTCCCTTGTATACATCGAAGACGCCCTCCTCGGCCGTCCAGTTGGCACCTGAAACCTCGTGGAGCCCGACCATCCGGATGGTGTACTCCTTAAGCTCAAGCGTATCTCCCTCGCGCATAGGGACCACTTTCTCAACCTGATAGATCGTGGAGGCGATAATCCCGACCACCAGAATTAAGACTCCGATGTGGGTCACGATGCCGGCGTAGCGCCTCTGGTTGCTCGTGAAGGCCTGATAAAATCCAAGCAGGTAATTGATCTCGTGGCGACGAGCCCAAAGCGCGGAGATCTTTGCGAAGTCGAATACGATCGTGGCACCGACAAATGAGACGGCTAAGGCACCGGCCAGGCCAAAAACCGTCCGGATTCCCATCAACCACGCGGCAGCCGTTGAGATCGCGGAGATCAGGATCGGAAGCAGGAAATTTCTCTTCAGATTATCCGCCGAGGCCTTTCGCCAGGCGATGGAAGGACCAATCCCCATCATGATGAGGAGCCCGAGGGCCACCGGCATGAATACGGCATTGTAATACGGCGGACCCACGCTAACCTTTGCGGTCTTCAGGGTCTCGACCAACAGGGGATAGAGGGTTCCCAAAAACACGGTCGCCGCCGCGACAAGGAAAAACAAGTTGTTAAAGAGGAAAATCGATTCCTTGGAAATAACCGAATCCATCTCGATTTGACTCTTCAGACGCCCTGATCGTACGATCAGCGTTCCGAACCCCAGGCATAACATGATGGCCAGGAAGATCAGGATATATAAACCGCGTCCGGGATCCGTGGCAAATGTATGGACCGATGACAAGACGCCGCTTCTGACCAGGAACGTTCCGATCAGGGAGAGTGAGAAAGTGACGATGATTAGAAACAGATTCCAGACCTTAAACATCTTCCTTTTTTCCTGAACCATCACGGAGTGCAGAAAGGCGGTACCCACCAACCAGGGCATAAAGGAGGCATTTTCAACGGGATCCCATCCCCAGTATCCGCCCCATCCGAGTTCGTAATAGGCCCAATATCCGCCCATCAGGATGCCCGTGGTAAGAGCCATCCATGCGAATAGCGTCCAACGTTGAGTGACTTTGATCCATTCCTCGCCCAATCGTCCGGAGAACAGGGCCGCCATGGCAAAGGCAAACGGGATGGAAAATCCGACGTACCCCAGATAAAGCATGGGCGGGTGGACGACCATGGCGGGATCTTGCAATAAGGGGTTGAGATCCTTTCCGTCAAGTGGAACCGGGTAGATACGTTCAAACGGATTGGAAAGGAAAACAATCAGGGCGAGGAACCCGAACATGATCAGCGATTGGACGGATAGAAGGTACGGCATGGTAACGGGCTGTGTCCGCCAATGCATCCAGACGACGAGGGTGCTGTAGGCCGTAAGGATCCAGACCCAGAGCATGAGTGATCCCTCGTGCCCTCCCCATAAGCCGGCTACCTTGTAAAAGACGGGAAGCTTGCTGTTCGAGGTCGCCGCGACGTACCTCACGGAATAATCGTTGGTAAGAAAAGAATAAATCAGTGCGGCCATTCCGATTGAGACGAGGAAAAAATTGAGCGTGACGGCTTGGCGAGCGATCCGGACCCAGTCGGGCCGATGGGTCTTCAGCCCATAAATGGGACTGACGATTCCGATCACCGAAAGGACCAGGGCCAGAACGACGGAAAAATGTCCAATCTCTATAAACATTCCGGTGCTCTATTCGGCGACCCTTTCTACGGCTGCAAGGTTTTCAGAAGATCCTTCTTGGGGAGTTGAATTCCGGCCCGCTTCATTTCGATGGGCATATAATCTTCGGAATGTTTGGCCATAATCAGGTTGGAATGGAATCGCCTTTGGCGGTCCCAGTACCCTTCGACGACGGCACCCTTGCCTTCCTTGAAAAGATCGGGTGGAATCCCCTCAAAATCAACCGGGATGGTGGCCGCTCCGTCCGTCAGGGTGAAGCTCATCTTCAGAGTGTTTGGGATGATCTTGAGGCTTCCTTGCACCACCATCCCGCCCACCCGGATTTTCTTCCCATAGTAATCCGGCGCAAATCCGACGACTTCGGAAGGGGTAAAGAAGTAAACCAGGTTTTGTCCGAACTGGCCCAGGCCGAGATAGAGCAAGCCCCCCGCTATCACAACCAGGCTGATCCCCAGGCCTAATTTTTTCCTTTTATCCAAACTTGTCGCTCTCCGGTTCGTATGTCTTCGACAACTTGATCTCATTATACAACAGCCGCACCCGTCGTTCCATAAGAAAAAGGAAAAGGGCCAGGGGAATCATGACGAGATAGGCCGCGGTGATGAATCCATAATTCGGCACGAGGTGAATTTCATCCGCCAGAAATTGCTGGCTGTCTTGGCCCCATTCTCCGACGAGAACAAGCGTTTTCAACTCCCGGACAAGGTCCGGGTCGCTTCCCCGGTAAACCACGGAGATGTGTTGTCCGTTCCGGACGAGTGCAAACCGGATCTGGGATTTTTCCGGTTCCTTCATAAGACTTCCGGCTTCGACCATGCCGATTATTCGAACGGGGCCCGCGGGATGGTTTCTTAAGACCTGTTCGGGAGACATCGGCTGCACGTCTCTGTAATAACGATTCGCACCCGCAGTAACTATCCAGAGCCCGATCAGAATTATTACCCCCCAGCGGAGATAGAATCCTGTCATCCTCTGCCCCTCACAGGTGAACTTCTCCCAGCAGACGGCCCTTCTTGGCCTCTAACAATTGCCTCAAATAGAGGAGCTGGGTTCGAACGCCCACCATGTAGGTCAACAGGAGGTAAAATCCGATGGACATGAGAACCAGAGGGTAGAGCATGACACCGGCGATTGCAACCCCCCGGGTGGAGACCGACAACGGCTGATGGAGCGTTCGCCACCACTCGACCGAGAAATGAACGATGGGGAGGTCCACGGCCCCCACAATGGCCAGTATTGCGGCGTAACGGGCCTCCCGCTCTTTATCGTCGATAAACGTGCGAAGCATCAGGTAACCGATCAAAATCAGCAAAAGAATAGTGAAGGAAACCAAACGGGCATCCCAGGTCCACCAGGTGTTCCAGGTCGGTTTGCCCCAGATGGAACCGGTAAACAGCGCACCGGCAGTGAAAAAAACGCCGATTCCCGCGGTCGCATGTGCGAGATTATCGATCAGCGGATCCCGCTTCCAGAGGTACCACAGGCTGGCCACCGTCAAAATCCCGTAGGCCGTCATGGATGTGCTGGCAAACGGAACATGGACATACATGATGCGAACGACTTCGCCTTGATAGGAATCGGGAGGGGAGGCGACCAGGCCGAAATAAAGTCCGATCGCGATGCAGGCGGCTCCGGATGCCCCGAACCAACCTTCGAATCGTCGAATCCATCGAATCATAAAATCCGGGACATATAACTTTGCTGTCCCTCCTCCATCAGTGGTCCAAAATGA
>Ga0055439_10000210_pt1 | contig 10492 bp, 10 predicted proteins | sample Browns_TuleB_D2_FD_57732 | JGI IMG/M metagenome (GOLD analysis project Ga0055439, IMG submission 57732) | Wetland microbial communities from San Francisco Bay, California, USA, that impact long-term carbon sequestration - Browns_TuleB_D2 | ecosystem: Environmental > Aquatic > Marine > Wetlands ...
AACCGCCTTCGGTTTCGTGAGCGCCTCCCGCTCGATTGCCGAGATCGACGGCGATCGGGTGGTGTATCATCCCCCGATTCCGGAAATCACCGTCGAGCCGGGATCCCCCGGCCGGAACGGTGTGGCAGCACGGATTGATTTCCTGACCGTTCGATATTGAAGATAACACCCATCCCATGAGAATTCACACGGCGGACGGAAGGACCTTCCGGCTGCTCTGCATCATCAGTTTTCTCGCGTTTTTAAGTTACGATTTAATCCGGTCTCCTGTCCTTCCGCTCTTTGCGAAACGGCTGGGGGGAAGTCCTGAAACCATCGGTTTGATCGTAGGGATCTCGACAATGACTGGGATCCTGCTCAAACTTCCGGCCGGGAGTCTCTCCGACCTTCTCGGGCGCAGGCGTCTTCTATGGATCGGCCTGATCGTCTTCGCGGTTGCACCCTACTTTTATTTTGGAGTCGACCGGGTTTGGGAACTCGCGATTCTTCGAGCCTTCCACGGATTGGCCACCGCGATCTTTGCCCCGGTCGCCATGGCGGTCGTGGTGGATATATATCGTGAAGGCCGGGGAGAGGCCTTAGGTTGGTATACCTCGTTCAGCCAAGCCGGTCGGTTGTCCGGGCGCATGATCGGGGGCTATTTTTTAGTCTGGTTTGGATTTAGGGAGACGTTTGGAGCCTGCGCCGTGATCGGTTTAGTTCTACTCCTGTTATTTCCCCTCTTAATTCTTCCCCGAGATCATCCGTCTCGCCCTTCGGCCCGACATCATTCCCGGTCCGAGCTTATGTCTGGGCTTCGCGAAATTTGCAGTGATCCGCGCGTGTTGATGGGCAGCGGGATGGAGGCAGTTTTAATGACCGCGTCCGGGGCCTTGATGGCTTTTTTGCCCCTGTACGGAATCGACGCGGGATTGCACCCCGGCCAAATCGGCCTGTTATTCGGCGGGATGGGCATCGCTTCGATAGTGGCGAAGCCGATCATGGGCCGGATTTCGGATCGGACCGACCGCCGACGCTTGATCATTGCGGGGGAGCTGATCTGTGCATCGGCCGTGGCCGCCCTGCCGTGGAACGAGGGCTTCGCCGGATTGCTTTTTCTTTCCCTGCTATTTGGATTCGGGGAGGCCGTGATCGGTTCCTCGACCTCCGCATGGGTGGCCGATTTGTGCAAGGAAAAATCCTTGGGTTCGGCGATGGGCGTATTTGGAACGATCATGGATACCGGTCACGTCGGAGGACCGATTCTGACGGGAGTTTTGATTGGATTAGCCGGATACGCCGGGGCCTTTGCGGGAATCGGTCTCATCCTCGTCATCATGACGCTGCTTTTTGCGAGAATGACCCGGGCGATTGAAGTCGAAAGATAGGCTCTCTTTCCGACCCTGTCAAGCCGATGAAACGGGGCGAGGAATCGGCCATTCCATCCGTGCAGCGCCACCGATCGGACACGGTCCTTGCGAGCGCGAAATAGGAATCGACCCCAACCGGACGAGACCAATCCGTCTCATTTTTTCTCCTTGGTGGACGTGTTGAGGCCCAACATGCGGTTGATCGGGCAGTATCCAGCAAGGCCCGTGCCCAGACCGACGAGGGCGACGATTCCAAATAGCCAGCGAAGCGTCGTTTCCTCTACGGCAAAGAGGATGGCCAGGGATGCAAAACCGATCGCCAATCGAAAGAGCCGGTCCAGACCGCCCACGTTATTCATTTTCTTCCCTCCTGTGGATTTGAAATCCGGGGTAAGGATTGGCACGGCCGGATCGGAGCCACCGGCCCGGATTAAGCCCGCGCCTTAATAATTGCCGATACGTGGTGAATCCCTGGAGAACTTTCCCGTACTCGATAAACCAGCGCGGACGTCGGGTGCCTGCCAGAAAAGCGATTCGCGGAAAGTGGTAGACGATCCACGCGATCCGACCCGCCGCCCATAGTTCCGGATGGATTTCCCTTTGAACAGCTTCGGTGTACGCATGTAAAGGTTTTCCCTCCATAAGAAACTCCGCAACGGCACGAGCGGCCAGGCCTCCGCTCCATATGGCGTAATAAATTCCCTCGCCAAGAAATGGGTCGACGAGGCTTGCCGCGTCGCCTGCCAAAAGCGCACGACCACACACCAACCTGCCCCCCGAAGCAGAAAAATGAGGAATCAGATGCCCCATGGGCTTTTGGGTCTCCTCCGCGGGGAGTGAAGAAATCCCATTCGAAAACCGGCGATACTGTGATCTCAGATCCTGCCGTTTTCTCTTAAACGTGGCCAGACCCCCGGAAAGTTGGTTGGACTTTGGGAAAACCCAAGCGTACCCGTTCCGAATGGCTCCAATATCGATCAGGACACTATCATCCGGCCACGGCCTTCCGTAAACCGGCTTGGTTTCGGATTCGAGTGCGACCCCGGGACGGTCCCGGTGGCCGGGAAATAGGCTTCTGGAGACCTGACTCGGTACCCCGTCCGCTCCGATGATTGTGAGGGCACGATACTCTCCACGACCGGTTTTGATGCGCACCCACCGGTCGCGGTTCTCGATTCCGACAACCGATTCGTCTTCGTGAATTTCACAGCCCGCCTCCCTCGCCCGATCCGTCAGATACGCATCGAAGCGGTCGCGCATGGCCATGTAGGCGATGGGTTCTTCGAATGAAACCGAGAAGCGGTCCCGTCCCTTGTAAGCCATCACGAGGCGAGTGACTGATTTTTCGATCGTGGTGTGGTATTCGCGGCCGATGAGCCGGTCCAGACGTGCCGAAATGCCGCCCCCGCAGACCTTATAACGCGGGTGTCGATGCTTTTCAAGTGCCAGGACCCGAATTCCCCTGCGTGCCAATTCAAATGCGGCCGTGGCCCCGGCGGGTCCCATCCCGATCACAATGGCATCATAAACCATAATAAAAACCCCGGGGTGGATTCTAGCAACTTGCCGTCCGGATTTCAATGGGCCCCGAGGCCCGTTGTTTTTCCCGCAGTGCCTGTGGCATCGGAGGGGTCTCGTGGCCATAGGTCACTGTAGAAAAAGAGGTTCCGGGACTCCGCTTTTTGTTCCTCTGCTATACTTAATCCAGTTGGAATATCAGAATTTATCAGGGTTTTTATGCAATCGTCGGGAGGGGTTTCGGTGCAGCCGGTCAAATTGATCAAATCTGGAAATTCAATAGGAAATCTTAGGATTTGGGGACTTGTGATATTCCTCATCATCCTTCAGGGAGCCCCCGCAAATGCGGAGGAGACCCAAAGTCCGGCCACAGAAAATCCAAAAATCAGCCGACAACAGAGCGAGCTGAACCAGCTTCGCGAGCGGGTAAAGCAACTCGAGGATAAACAGGCCCTCGAGGACTTGCAGCCGGAATTCGGTGTCAACTTGGGTGCCTACGGGGACGTCAATTTTGCCACCCCAAATCGCGATAGCTCGCACAGCACCTTCTGGCTGGATTCCCTGGACCTCTACAGCACCGCAAATTATGGTCCAAGGCTTAATTTTCTCGCGGAGTTACAGGCAGAAGTTGAAGATTCAAATGAAGGAAACTTTGATGTTGAACGGCTTTGGGTCGGGTACACATTTAACGATCTATTTATCGTCCGGGCGGGTCGGCAACATACGGCCCTTGGGTACTGGAATAACACCTACCATCATGCCAAGCAGCACTATTTAACCGTCAACCGGCCCTTCTTTCTGGAATTTGAGGACGAGGGGGGTGTCTTCCCGATGCACAATGTGGGGATGGAATTGACGGGATCATTGAATAACTCCGGCAATCGGTGGACATACGACCTGAACATCGGAAACGGGCACTTTATTGATCCGGCAACGGGGTACCTTGTTCCGGTACAAGTCTCGAACAATTACGGCACAAGTCTGGTCGCGTTACGAATCTCCAATCGTCCCGCGGGCGATCCCGGGTTGACGCTGGGTGCTTTCGGTTCGGCCGAGCGGGTAGCGGTTCAGGCCGGCGATATCGTTGATGAACGCCTCTACGGAGTTGATTTGTCTTACGTTGAAGGAAGCACGGAGGTTATAACCGAATTCTTTAGGCCGGTCAATAAAGAGAAGTCCGCTTACGCGTACTATGCTCAGCTCGGGTACCGCGTCCTGCCGGATCTGACCCCCTACGCACGCTATGAGGCTTTGTTTACGAATTCCTCCGATCCCTACTTTTCGGAATTATTGAATGGGGTTACCCGCAGACAAATCATCGCGGGCGTGCGTTATGACCTGGACCCGTTGAGGAGTGCTTTGAAGCTTCAGTATCGCCATGACGCAAAGGAAGGGAGCAAGATCTACAACCTTGTCGAAGCCCAATGGTGTTTCGGTTTCTAAAAAAATGAGACATCATACCATAAAAAAACAGGTCTGCAGTTTCCTGATCGTCCTGAGCATGGGCCTTTTGTTTGGATTTCCGGCAAATTCCTGGGCGGAGTCGGTGGCGGTTATTGTATCAAAAGACAGCGCGCTTCTCCATCTCTCCAAACCCGATGTCCGGGGGATCTATCTCGGAGAAATCCGTTTTATCGGCGGAATGCCCGTTCGACCGCTCCAGTATCCGGAAGGGCAGGTGAAGGATATTTTCCTCAACGGACTCATCGGGATGACATCAAAGGATTACAAGCTATATTGGGTGAGGAAACTTTTTCAAGAAGGGTTGATGCCTCCGACGGTGAGGAACGATCCGTACGAGATCATGGATATCGTCAGACAGGATCATTGGGGGATCGGATACGTGCCAAAGGAAATGGTTGATAAACTGAATGAGGTCATCATTCTTTTCACCATCCAGGGGGTTCGACCTTGAAAATCGGCATCCGAACGAAGCTGATATTCTCATTTTTGACCATCAGTCTCTTTTTTATAGCCTGCCTGGGCATTGTCTCGATGGAGGTACAGGAGGTCAACGTCACCATCATGCATATGCATGAAGAGGCACACAAGGTGGAGCTGACCGATCATCTGCAATTGTTGCTTAATAAATTTCTTCAACCGGCGAATAACTATCTCATTACGGGCGAAGTCAAGGAGCGGGATAATTTTGATCAACTGAGCAGCGAAATTTTCCGAATCATGAAGGAGCTTCAAACGTTTCAGGGTGGTCAGCGATGGGAAATGCTGTCGGGTGAGCTGAACCAGGATATTCTGCGGCTCAGCGAGCAATTGGTTGCGATTTTATTCATTGCTGACCCCGTGGGGAATAAGCACGCCGGCCAATTAATTCACAACGCGACCGTCTCTTCGGAGGAAATGATAAAGAAGGCGGATGAGTTTCATAATCTCTCGGAGCAGGAGATGATCCGGATGGCCCAGGATGCGAGAGCCAACAATAAGAAGGTCAACATTGTGTTCTACGGGACCATCGGGGCCAGTGCGCTCTTTTTCGTCTTGATTTCATTGTACGTCTCCCGGTTCTTCATCCGTCCGATTCTCGATCTGCACCGAGGCGCGCAAATCGTGGGCCAGGGCAACCTGAACCACCGCCTGGCCGTCCGGACGAAAGACGAGATCGAAAGCCTCGCCAATGAATTCAACCGGATGGTGGAGGCGATCTCTCACATGAAGGACGAGCTCGATAAAAAGGTGGAGCTGAGCCATCAGTTGGCAATTACGGATCCGCTGACCGGGCTCTTCAACCGTCGATTCTTCATGGAAAAATTAAGGGAGGAGACCAAGCGCAACGAAAGATTCAACCATCCCCTGGCCATCGTTCTCATCGACATCGACAATTTCAAGGTCTACAACGACAATAACGGGCATTTGAAGGGGGATGATCTTTTGAGGACTTTCAGCGCTATTTTAAAGCGGCAGGTGCGGAGTGTCGATTTTGTTTGCCGGGTCGGCGGTGAAGAATTTATGGTCATCCTTCCGGAGACGGATTATCTTACGGGGATCAAGATTGCGGAGGGACTGAGAAAAGCCGTCGAAAGCTATCCCTTCCCTTTTGGAGACAAGCAGCCCGGCGGGGCGTTGACCGTCAGCCTTGGCGTTGCCAGTAGTGTGAAGGGTGAAAAGGACCCCCTGAAGCTGATCAAGGCGGCGGATGACGCGCTCTATCAGGCGAAACGAACCGGTCGGAATAAAATAGGGGTGGTTGAATAGGAAATCCCTCGTCCTGCCCGTTCTTTTTCTCCTTCTGCCCCCATGGTTCAAAAGATCACTCAAGAGATCCCTGAAAGCCCCCGTAAAAATCGTCCCAACATGCAATTCCGACCCACCCGCCTGCTTTGACACCCGAAATCATGCTCTGGTATGATAGCATCCATGTTTACCGGCATTGTTGAAGAAATGGGCGTTGTTCAGGGCGTCAACCGTGCCCAAAAGACCCAGCGGATGTCAATCCTGGCCAAAACCGTACTCGAAGATCTGGCGGTGGGCGACAGCATTTGCGTGAGCGGGGCCTGTCTGACCGTCGTGGCGAGAACGGACAGTGAGTTTATGGCGGATGTCTCTCCGGAGACGCTGGCCGTCACGGGTTTGGGCCTTCTCAAGGTCGGAGACGCGGTGAATCTGGAAAGGGCCGTACGGGTCAATAGCCGGTTGGGCGGCCATCTGGTGACCGGCCATATCGACGGCATCGGACATATCCGCGAACGCCGTCAGGAAGACGAGGCGTTGATTCTGGTGATTGAAATTCCCGGTGAATTGTTGCGGTATTGCGTAAGGAAGGGCTCGATCGCCGTCGAGGGGATCAGTTTGACAATCAATCTTGTGAGCGACAAGAATATCCAAGTTGCCGTTATTCCCCACACCTCCAGGGTTACCACGCTTGGACTAAAGGGAATCGACAGCCCGGTCAATCTCGAATGCGACTTGATCGGCAAATATCTGGAGCGACTTCTTTTGGATCGAGGTCCGGAAGGAAATCCGCCAAAGGTCGACCGGGAATACCTTCGGCGCCGGGGTCTGTTGTAATTCGGCAGTTGACAACGGATCCCGCGGTCTGGTATACGTGAAACCACGAATTACAACAGACATCCAGGCCAAGGGAACCCCGTTGGAATCGGGGGCGGTCCCGCCGCTGTAAGTGGGGACGAAGCCTGCAATGAAGTCACTGTTCGTCGTTGGACGGATGGGAAGACGCAGGCGGAGGATGATCCACAAGCCAGAAGACCTGCCTGGGTGAGCGGCTCGGTCCTTTTCGAAGGAACAGGGGGATCGGGCGAACCTTAGGGTGAAGAAGCCGGGTGCAATCCTCAAGGACTCCCTTTTTGGGCGCTTTGGGGATTTTTTATGGGCACCCGTTCAATCCGCGGTACGATTTCATTTCTTCTTATTGTAATAACCTCCCTCGTATTTCTGCCTCTTTCCGTATTCGCCGAATCCATAACCATTACGGATGACCTCGGCCGATCGGTAAGCCTGGAAAAACCGGCCGAGCGAATCGTCTCGCTGGCCCCCGGGCTTACGGAAATTCTCTTTTCGCTCGGTCTCGGGAGTCGTATCGTCGGTGTCACGGATTATTGCAACTACCCCCCTGAGGCCCTTACGAAAACGAAAATCGGGGGATTGAACCCTAACATTGAGAAGATTCTGATCCTACATCCGGATTTGGTTGTCGGGGTGGCCGGGCGATTTCAACAAGAGAACCTCGCGCGATTTGAGCGATTTCGTATTCCCTATATCGTCGTGGATCCCGTATCGTTGGAAAAGATTTTTCAGACCGTGCTCATCCTTGGAAAAATTACGGGGCGGTCGGAAATGGCGGCCGAGAATGTGCGACACCTTCGGAACCGGCTGGAGCAGATCCGTCAATCGAGCCGCTCGGAATCGCCGCCTCGGTTGCTTTACGTGGTGGACGACGACCCGTTAATTTCAGTGGGGAAGGGAAGTTATCTCGATGATCTTATCCGGGATGCCGGGGGAATCAATATCACGGGCGGAATCGCAAAACCCTACCCGCTGGTCTCAATGGAATACGTCATCCGGGAAAATCCGCAAGTAATCATTCTTGCTACGGATGCGGATCGAAAACTGACGGATATTCAGAAACGCCGATGGGACAGATGGTCCAGCCTTGCCGCGGTTCACGACAAAAGAATCTACAAGGTGGACCGGGATCTGTTGAACCGACCGGGACCGCGAATCCTTGAGGGTCTAGAGGAACTGGCGGGTCTCCTGCATCCGGTTTCCACCTCTGATTCGGATCGGTGAAAGATGCTGACATTTGGGAGGTGGTTGTCGATTCTTTCGCTTCTGGCCGGAATATGGGTCGTCACGGTCCTGGTTTGCCTGCTTTACGGAATGGAACCGATCACCTTGTCAGAGGCGGCCCAAATTTTCTGGGCGAAATTCTATTCCGGTGATCAAGCAAGTATTGATAGCAGCCGAAGCGTGATCCTTCTGGACGTGCGTCTGCCGCGGGTATTGCTCGCCGGGGTTGTGGGCGGTGCGTTGGCTTCCGTCGGAGTCACCCTGCAGGCCCTCCTTCGAAATCCGCTTGCCGATCCGTTTGTCATCGGCATATCGAGCGGAACGGCTCTGGGGGTCGTCCTTTCCATCCTGACAGGTCTGAACTTATCGGTCTGGGGATTTTCGGCGCTGCCGGTTTTTGGATTTTCAGGGGCGCTTCTCACCCTGATGTTTCTTTACAGATTGGCGCGTATTCATGGACGGATTTCCGTCCAGACACTTCTGCTGGGGGGCGTTATCCTCAATGCCATGCTGTCCGCCGTCATTATGTTCATCACCTATATGGTCGACGCCAACAGGGTCCTGGGGATATTCTACTGGCTGATGGGGAATCTCGGCTCATTGGAATTGAAGGCCCTAGGCGTGGTTATCATTTACGTGATGATCGGAATGGTGGCGCTGTTTCGAATTGCGAGGGGACTAAACCTTCTGGCCCTTGGGGAAGAAGCCGCCGTCACACTCGGACTTGATGCCGAACGGACCAAACGCGCCGCCTTTTTCGCTTCGGCCCTTCTGACTGGGGCCGTGGTGTCCGTCAGCGGACTCATCAGCTTCGTGGGCATCATGATCCCCCACGTTCTTCGAACGCTGATCGGGCCGGATCATCGCCTTCTGCTGCCGGCCTCGATATTGGGTGGGGGTATATTTCTGATGTCGGCCGATACGCTCGCGCGAACGTTGATTGCGCCCACCGAAATCCCCGTCGGTATAATCACGGCGCTTTGCGGAGGACCGTTCTTTTTGATTCTGTTGCGCCGGGGAAGAATGAAGTTTTCCGGATCCTGAGGGCAAAAAAATCCAGCGGAGTACCCCATGTCGGAGTTGTACGCATTGAAAGGGGTCGGTTGCCGTTACGGTCAGAACCGGGTATTGAATGGAATGGATCTGACGATTGCCCGAGGCGAGCTGCTCGGGGTCATCGGTCCCAACGGCGCCGGGAAAACGAGCCTCCTGAAGCTCTTGGGAGGACTCTTGCGTCCGGCGGAGGGAGAAATCCGTTTGGATTCCCGAGACCTGAGTTCCTTTCCCCGACAGTGGCTGGCCCGCCGGATCGGCATGGTCCCTCAGCAATACTCGCTCATCTTTCCCTATACCGTGGAGGAGGTCGTCCTGATGGGCCGAAGCCCATATCTGAGGGGATGGGCATTCGAGTCCGGCGAGGATCATCGAATCGCCCGGACGGCCATGGAGCGAATGGAAGTCCAGGAATTGTCGAGGCGATTGTTCGACGAGTTGTCGGGTGGAGAAAGACAACGGGTGATCATTGCCCGGACGCTTACCCAGCAGCCCGAAGTCCTTCTGCTGGATGAGCCGGTTACGTTTCTTGATCTATACCACCAGGCCCGGATCTACTCGATGCTTGAAGATCTGAATCGGACGGAGGGGATCACGGTCGTGGTCGTTCTGCATGATCTGAACCTGGCCTCCCGGCTCTGCAATCGTCTGCTGCTTCTGTCCGACGGAAGGATCGCCCGGCAGGGTACGCCGTGGGATGTCCTCACGGAAGGCGCGATCGAACAGGTCTACCGCTGTCGGTGTCATATCGACTCACACCCGGGGACGGGAAGGCCCAGGGTCACCGTTTTATCGGCTGTGACATGAAGGAATTGCACGGGATCTCGCGCTTCGCGATTGGAGCCTCCGCGGCCGTCCACATTGGGATCGCTGGGGTGCTGTGTCTCCACATCGAAATTCCTTCGATTCGGAGCGGGCCCGTTTCCGTCCTGGAGGTCCGTCTGGCGGATTCCCTTGAGGCCGATCCGTCGTCCGCGGGGAATCGAAAGGCCTCCGCGCCGAATCCGACACGAGAAACGACACCACCCATTCGGGTGAAAAGGATGAGCCCGACGCCAGCCGGGCCCGACAATGGTATTGAGACGGAAATCCCCTTGGTTGAAGACGAGACGAAATCTATTCCGCCTTCCGCGGACACACGAGTGAAGACTCAAGGGGTGAACCTCGGTCTGTCCGAGTCGACAACTTCTGAGGAAAAGACGCATGAAAACGCGGAGGGAACGGATCGTTCGAATGAAATGGCTCAATTTCTGCGGAATGTCCGATCCCGGTTGGAGAGTGCGAAGCGTTATCCCTGGCTGGCTAAGATG
>Ga0055439_10000212_pt1 | contig 10475 bp, 12 predicted proteins | sample Browns_TuleB_D2_FD_57732 | JGI IMG/M metagenome (GOLD analysis project Ga0055439, IMG submission 57732) | Wetland microbial communities from San Francisco Bay, California, USA, that impact long-term carbon sequestration - Browns_TuleB_D2 | ecosystem: Environmental > Aquatic > Marine > Wetlands ...
CGTTTCAGGGGGTGTGTTGATACGGGCGGTCCCGGATTCGTGAGGGTCCTGGCGCACCCAGCGACGAGATTGGAGACTATCCGGGATGTCCGATGTGTTCCACGAGCAGACGGGCGACCCGGCTCAAATCGAATGGCCATGCGTAGCGGATCCTGGCCTCCGGGTTTCGGAGTCGCAGCTCATCGAGAAGCACGGGGATTTCCACTTCCGAATGCACCCCACCGGGGGTCATCATCGTGGGGACGACGGTAATTTCCCCCACGCCCCTCTCGATCATGGCATCGACCGCCTCGATCAGGGAAGGCGAGCAAAACTCGTTGTACGCGACGGTTAACGACGTCCCGTTCAGACCGCGCCGGAGATGAGCCGCCAGCGATTCCAGGCCGGTTTTGTAAGGATCGTTCTCGGGTGTCCTCGTCCAGGATCGGATGCGCCGGTCTAATTCGATCTCTTCAAGGGCCACCGCACCACCAGTCTGGTGCCGCCGGGCCTCGAGGGCCTTCAGTTTCACCACCCACTCCCGGGGGCAGTCCTTGGCCACCGCCCCGTGTCCTACGAGGATGACGCCCTTGTTGGCGGAAATCATTTTCCGCATCCTTTTTTCGATGTCCTCGGATCCCATTTTCGGGCTGCTAGAATTTCAATGCCGCTGATCCGAGCAGATATTTGACGTCGTCATCCATAATTGAGATTCCAGCGCCCACGAAGGGTGTCGAGAGGTCTCTGTTTAGGAAGTTGTCGTATCCCCCCTGGATGAAGAGATATTTAAAGAGCGAAAGGGCGGCCGTGGCCTTGAGATGGAGATGGGGGCTTTCGGGATCAGGGCTGTTATAGTCCCACCCATCCGCGCTGATTCGAAGAATATCGTTTAGAAAATGTACATCGACCCCCATACCCAGCGTACTCTCCATTAGCCCAAACCGGAGCGTGACGTCCGAAAACCTCCGCCCGAATTCGGCGCTGAACTTCAGCTTGTTCTGGGATTTGACCGTTGTTGTCGGAGGATTGTTGTCCACCTGTGTCGTGGTCTCGGTGATCTTCCCTCGGGGGTCCTTCACGACCTCAAGGAGATAGAACTTGTCTTCACGGGGCTGGAGCCGAATGGAGAAGTACCCCTTGTTTTCATCCGGCCTCAGCTGGAATTCGTTCCGGAACCCCACAATCGTCTTAAACCGTTCGATCCGATTCACGGTGTTGCTTACACCCTCCAAAGCCGTTGTAATCTGGGTGTAGGCTTTGTCGTCCGTAAAGAGTTTTCCGATGGTTCCCTCTCCCTTTTCCACCTTCTGAGTGATATTATTGAGTCCCTCCAAGGCTGAATTCAGTTTATTATAGATGTCTTCTTCCTCAATCAGCTTGCCCAGCGTTCCCTCGCCCCTTTCGACTTTGGTTGCGATCGCTTCCAGTTTCTCCGATGTCCTGTTCAGGCTTTCAAGGAGCTTCGGCAAGTCTGTTTTGAGCGAGGAGCTGGCTTCTGCAATATTGGCGACGGCCTTGGTGAAGTTTTCACGATTATCTTTCACGGTAACATTGAGGTTCCGGCTCAATTCACGGATATTGGCCACGATTTCCTTGAGCGATTGCTTGCCCTCTTCGGTGCCAAGCGCCTCCCGAAGGGAGGTGCTGACGGTCTTGACGTCTGCTGCGATTCCGCTGAATTGATTGATCAACTTGTCTAAATCGGCCACCGATTCGCTCTGGCTTATTTCGTCGCCGTCCTTCAGAAAATTGTCCTCCTTGCCAGGAACGAGTTCGAGGAATTTATCTCCCAAAAGTCCCGTGGCCCGGACGGCGGCCTGGGTTCCCTTCCGGAGCTTAAACTCCGGTCGAATTCGCAGGGTGACCCTGGCCTGGCCGTCCTGCAAGGTGATCGCTTCGACCTTGCCAACCTCGACGCCCGCCACACGAATCGACGATTTTGTGTCGAGTCCCGAGACCGTGTCGAACAGCGCAAAGAGACGATAGCCTGCCTCCGTTCCAAAGCGATAGCCGCCCACCCGGAATGTCATGTAAGTGAGGATCAAGATCCCCACCAGGACCATCAGGCCCACTCTGGCTTCCGTGCTCAATCGCATCTAAGCTCCGGCATCTATTCGATTTGAACCTCTAACCCGTTGAATGGGTGCGGTCCGGGATGGCTTCGGAACCGCCCGTAAATTCGTCTACACCGTTTGAATCGGGCCCACCGAGCTACCCGTAACAAATTGATGAACAATCGGGTCGGTGCTGTTCCGGATTTCATCGGGCGTTCCGACCGCTTGGATCTTTCCCTGAAAAAGCATCGCGATCCGATCGGCGATTTTATAGGCGCTGACCATGTCATGCGTGATCGCAATTCCCGTGACCTGAAGGCGCCTTTTCATCTCGAGAATCAATTCATTGATTGCGTCGGCCATGATGGGGTCCAGGCCGGTTGTCGGTTCGTCATAAAGCAGGATTTCGGGTTCCATTGCCAGGGCGCGGGCCAATCCGACACGCTTTTTCATTCCGCCGGAAAGATCCGCCGGCATCCTTTCCTCGATTCCGCGAAGCCCGACCACGGCCAATTTTTCGATGGCCCTCTTTCTGATTTCCGCGTCGTCGAGATTCGTCTGCTGCCTCAGCGCAAATCCGACGTTTTCCAAAACGGTGAGCGAATCGAAAAGAGCGGCGTATTGAAAGAGCATTCCGAATTTCTTTCGAAGCTCATCCAGTGAACGCTCCTTGAGGGCGGAGAGATCATTACCCGTTACGATAACCCTCCCTCGATCTGGCCGAATCAGGCCGATGATATGTTTCAAAATAACGCTCTTGCCGCTGCCGCTGCCGCCGATGATCACCATCGTTTCGCCGCGCTCGATCGACAGGTTCACACCCTTCAGGACATGATTATCTCCGAAGGATTTGTAGACGTCGATCAATTGGATGATCGTTTCCCCCACGAATCCCTCTTTCAGAATAACATTGAGGTCAGAAAATAGTCGGAAATCAATATCAACATGGACGATATAACAACCGCACCGGTTGTGGCTTTTCCAACGCCTTCCGCGCCTCCCTCCGTATTGAAACCCTTGTAACAACTGATCGTCGCGATGATAATTCCGAAAACGAAGGCCTTGAGCAGGCCGCCGAAGATGTCGTCAAATTCGAGATAATCCGTCGTGCGTCTCATGTAAACGACCGGGTTCACGTCCAGCATCTTGACCGCCACCAGGTATCCGCCCGCGATCCCGATGGCATCCGAGAAAACCGTCAGAATCGGGAGCATGAGCATCCCGGCCAGGAGCCTGGGGACTACGAGATATTTGATCGGATTCGTGGCCATCGTACTCAGCGCGTCGATTTGCTCGGTAACGCGCATTGTGCCCAGTTCTGCCGCCATCGCCGCGCCGGCCCTTCCGGCGACGATCAAAGCCGTAAGCACCGGACCCAGTTCCCGGGTCATGGAGAGAGCCACGACGGTTCCGACCAGGCTTTCGGCGTTAAACCGTTTGAATCCGGTGTGGCTTTGAAGGGCGAGAACCATCCCGGTCGATACGGCCGTGATCAGAACGACCGGAACCGATCGGACACCGACTTCTTCCATCTGTTTCAATATATTCCGGAATCCCAACGGGGGACGAATTGCCCATTTGAGGGTCTGGACAAAAATGACCGAGACGTTCCCGATTTCTTCGATGAACCTTGTAGTCTGGAACCCCAAGGTCTCAAGCCAGTTCATCATGCGGCATCCCCGCCGTGATAAATGCGTGGAACGCGATGATTGACGGCGCAAAGGACCTCGTAGGGGATCGTGTTCAATGCCCGGGCCAGTTCATCCGCCCACAGGGCGGCCGATTTCTGTATGCCCATCAAGACGGCCTCGTCGCCGAGTCGGACGGAGGAGAGTTCCGTGACGTCCACCATCGTCATGTCCATGCAGACTCTCCCGACAACCGGTACACGTTGTCCGCCGATCAAAACCTGGCCGCGATTCGACCAGGCGCGACTGTATCCGTCGGCATATCCAATGGGCAGTACCGCAATCAGGCTCTCGCGCCGCGTGGTGAAGGTTCGACCGTAGCTGATTGGCGTTCCGGAAGGCACCCGTTTCAACTGGATAATCCGGGTCTTGAGGGTCATCACCGGTTTGATCGGCACGGGGACTTCCGAGGAGGGTCCGTATCCGTAGAGCATGAGGCCGGGTCGGACCATGTTGAACCACGAACGTTCCAGATTCATGATGGCCGCGCTATTGGCCATGTGGATCAGGGGAATCTTCAGTCCGAGGGACTCGACCGTCTTTAGAACTTTCAAGAATCGTTCGACCTGATCGAGGGATGAGGGATTTCCGGCGAGATCATCGTCTGCAAGATGGGACATCAGTCCGGCGATCACCATATCTTTGCGGGCTTGCATCCGCTCGATAAAGGAGGGGATATCCTTGTCCAACAGGCCCAGACGACCCATCCCGGTATCGATCTTCAAATGGATACCAACCGGGCGGCGGCCCGGCCTTAAATGACGCCTCAACCACTCCAATTGATCGGCATGGGATACGACGGGCGTGAGTCGATGTTGGAGAATCGCCTCGGCTTCGTCCTGAAGAAAACCGGCCATGACCAGGATGGGCAGGGCCAGGCCCGCCTTGCGAAGCTGGAGGCCTTCCTCCACGAAAGCGACCCCCAGTCCTTGGATATTTTCGGAGAGCGCGGCATTCGAGATTGGAACAATTCCGTGACCGTAGGCGTTTGCCTTTACCACCGCCAAAAGGGAACGATGAGGTCCGATGCGTTGGCGAACGATTCGTAGGTTCTGACGAAAGGCAGCCAAGTCAATTTCGGCAACCGTTGGATGCGACGGGGTGAGGGCGGCTCTCTTATTGGGGACTCGTGATGACCTCATGGGGTTTCCGATCGACTGGAGCGGAGTGAGACGGTCGCGCTATCGATTTTTGATTTCGTGACCCTATGCTGTTCGGTGAATGCCGGCTCATCGGAGCCTTCGGCCGATTCCGCTTCGAGGGAGACCGCCCTGGCCTCAGCGAGCTGTCCAAGATTCAGAAGAAGGAGGGCCCGTGTATCCAGATAGAAGGCTCGATGGGCTTTATCCACGGACAGCGCGCGGTCGATCCGGTCGGATGCCTCCGAGAGGTGGATCCCCTGTTCGATGCAAATCCAGGCCAGATTATTATTGGCCATCGCGTGATCCGGATCCTGTTTCAGCAAGCGGCGGTAAACTTTTTCCGCCGAGGAATACTGTTTCTGTTGGGCGTAAACGTTTCCCAGGCCGGCTAACGCGGGTTCAAATTTCGGATCGAGATCCAGAGAGGCCTGATATTCCCTTATGGCCGCGTTCCAGTCATTCTGAATTTCATAGCTGAGTGCCAGCTGAAAATGCTCCTGCGGTGTGAGGGGATCGTGCAAAAAGACGATTCGGGGAATGGATCCGCATCCGCTGACCAAAACCAGAATTCCGATTCCGATCATTCGCCGGATCCTGTCTGTCATGAGTCCGATGATGGGTTCTCCTTCGGAAGAATCAGCAGACTCCAACGGCCCGTCATGGACCAGGCGCTCAAGAATCGATCGAGCGGAACTCGCTCGTATGCGACATCTCCAGAGTGCATGACGATCTCCGAATGAAGATCATCATATCCGGTAACGACGACAAAATGGCCCCGGGGAAAAACTCGCCAGCCGAGGTTAAGAAATGCGATCACCGGCTGTCTCTTACTCAAATGGCTTCGCAGGTCCTCCAGATTTCCAGAATAGGCGGAGGCGGTTAGGCCGTGATTCCTTGCGGCCAATTCCAGATCCAGGGGGAGACTCCCCTTCAATTCCTTCAGCTCAATCTCTCGGGTAATTTCTTCCAGTGTGACCGGATGTCCCCAATAGGTCAGCAGACTCGACAAAGCCGCCGGCCCGCATCCCAGCTCTTCCTGAGGAAAGAAGGGGACGCCGGTCGTAATCGAACCTTCATGCGGGATTGACTTTGATAAGACCGAGGCGTGGTCCGCAAACAACAAAAAAACCACAAAGGCGAAAATGACGTACCCCGTGCGGGGGAGATGTCGCAACCGCTGCTCCGGGTGGGATCCGGAGAGTCCGCCGGGGTTGCCTTGGTCGGAACGATTGGACGTTGTCACATGCCTCCCGAAAAACCCTCTTCGGCCCATGCGGCCGGCCCTTACCGAGATTTCCGACCGTGCGCCTTTCCAACGAAAAGGCCAACCGACTCCGGCCTGAACGGCCTGGATAAGAACGATGACGGACGTTCTACTTTGTAATGACAATCCGATGGCCCGTTAACTGAAGCAGGACTACCACAAGGATCGCAATTACCAACAGCACCACGACTGTTCCGAGGGCGTCTCCTCCGGGCTGGATTGCATCCAATTGGGTAGCGACTTCGTGAAGTTGCCGGTCCGAAAGTTGGCCGAGGCGTGCCTTGATCTCCGCTGCAGTCAATCCAAAATCAGTGAGGCGTTGGGCCACGAGTTTCGACTCCAGCACGGATTGAATCTTCCGCAGCAACGCCTCGCGATCTGTACCCCTTCCTCCCGGATTCGTCATGATTTCGGAAGGCAAGAATGCGGCCGCGGCCGGTTGGAGGAACAGGACCAAATTCAGATTGCTGATGATCAGGGCAATGATGATGAAGGTATGCATGCGAATACGAAATGATACTGACATGGGACTCCATCTCCTTTGATCAACCCTTTTCCAGAATCTCGCTTTCTTTGTGTTTGATGATCTCGTCGATATTTCGGATGAATTCATCGGTCAGTTTCTGGATTTCCTCCTGCGATTTGCGCAGGGCATCCTCGTTGAGCGAGCCGGACTTCTGCTTCGACTTGAGTTCTTCGTTCCCGTCGCGGCGTATATTCCGGATAATGATTTTTGCATCCTCTCCTATTTTCTTGCAGTGCTTTACCAGGTCTTTCCTCCTCTCTTCGGTCAGCGGGGGAATGTTGATCCGCACGACCTTGCCGTCGTTGTTGGGCGTGAGCCCGAGATCTGATGCCAAAATCGCTTTTTCAATTTCGGGAACCAGATTAGGCTCCCAAGGCTGAATGGCGATCGACCGGCTTTCGGGAACGGAAAGGGAGGCCAGCTGCCGGAGGGGAGTCGCGGTGCCGTAATAATCCACTTTGATGTTGTCCAGAATTGCGAGCGAGGCTCTTCCGGTCCGCACCCCGGCAAATTCTTTCCGAAGATGTTCGACCGCCCCCTCCATTTTCTCCCTGACTTTCTTCTTGATTTCCGTCGGCATGGACGTTTTCGGCCTCCGTTAGGAAGTCTTTCGTACAATCGTGCCGAGCTTTTGCCCGACGATAATTCGTTTGATATTTCCATGTTCTTTCAGATTGAATACAATCAGCGGCAGGTTATGATCCATGCAGAGTGTGACGGCGGTTGAATCCATCACGCGAAGGTCTTTTTCGATTACTTGGAAGTAGGTCAGTTCGTCGTACCGTTTGGCATTGGGATGTTTCATCGGATCGGCATCGTAGATGCCGTCGACTTTGGTGCCCTTCAAGATGACTTGGGCCCCGATCTCCATCGCGCGAAGCGCGGCTGCGGTATCGGTCGAAAAATAAGGATTGCCGGTTCCCCCGGCAAAGATCACGACCCGTTTTTTTTCAAGATGCCGGATGGCCCTGCGTCGGATATAGCTTTCGGCCAGCTGTCTCATCTCGATGGCGGACTGAACGCGGGTGAAAACGCCTTTCCGTTCCAGGGCGTTTTGAAGGGCCAGCGCGTTCAACACGGTCGCCAGCATTCCCATGTAATCAGCCGAGGAGCGTTCCATGCCGTCCGCACTGGCCGCGAGTCCCCGGAAGATGTTTCCGCCGCCGATCACGACCGCCACCTCCACGCCGAGATCGTAGATATCCTTGATCTCGCCGGAGACGGTGTCGATCACTTTTGGATCGATGCCGTAGCCTTGATCCCCGGCCAGGACCTCCCCGCTGATTTTCAGAAGTACACGTTGGTACTTGGGCGCAGTCATTCCTCGACGGTCTCTCCGAGTCGAAATCGGGCGAATCGACGAATGGAAATATTTTCTCCGAGCTTGGCGATCTTCTGACTGAGCAAGTCTGTGATGACAATTGCGGGGTCCTTGATGAAGGGCTGTTCAAGCAGGCAGGTTTCGGCGTAGAACTTTTCGACACGTCCCGCGACGATTTTATCAAGGACAGCGGGGGGTTTCCCGCTTTCTCTCGCTTGCGCCATGTAAATCTCTTTCTCTTTTTCTACAACGGCTGCAGGAACATCTTCTCGCTTGAGGTAGACCGGAGTGGCGGCTGCGACATGCATTGCCAAGTCCTGGGCCAGTTCCTGGAACTCCTCCGTTTTGGCCACAAAATCGGTTTCGCAATTGACCTCCAGAAGGACGCCGAGTTTGCTTCCGGCATGGATATACGAGGCGATCAGCCCTTCATTGGTGGTCCGACCGGCCTTCTTTTGGGCCGTGGCCAATCCCTTCTGTCTCAGGAAGTCGACCGCCTTATTCATATCCCCGCCGGCCTGGACCAAGGCCTTCTGACAATCCAAAATTCCCGCGCCGGTTCGTTCCCGCAAATCTCTTACCATGGTTGCGTCGACGGCCATTATCCTCCCTCCACGATTTCCATCGTCGATTCGGATCCGGAAGCCAGGGTCGGATTTTCGGGCAATTCCGTTTCGGATATGGGGGCAACGGGTGGAAGAGAAACGCCCGTCGCATCGCCCTGCTTCTTGGCACGCAACTGGAGGCCTTCGATGGCGGCATCCGCAATTCTGGAAGTTATGAGCTTGATGGCGCGAAGGGCATCGTCGTTTCCCGGGATGATGAAATCGGCGTCCTCGGGGTCGCAGTTCGTGTCTAAAATTGCGATTATCGGGATGTCCAGGCGCTTCGCCTCCTGAACCGCGATGTGCTCCTTTTTGGTGTCCACGATGTAGACCGCCGCCGGAAGGGTTGTCATATCCTTAATCCCGCTGAGATATTTGTCCAATTTCAGTCTGTCTTTCTCCAGCCGGGCGACTTCCTTTTTGGTCAGGCGATCGAACGTTCCATCCGTCTGAGCCGCTTCGAGTTTCTTCAGACGCTCGATGTTCTTTCGAATGGTCGGAAAATTGGTCAACATTCCACCCAGCCACCGCTGGTTGACATAAAACATCTGACAGCGCTTGGCCTCCGCCTCGACGACCTCCTGGGCCTGTCGCTTGGTGCCCACAAATAGAATGGACTGGCGGTCCGCCACGATTTGCCGGATGAAATCGTAGGCCACCTGAAATCGCTTTTGCGTCTTCTGGAGATCGATGATATAGATGCCGTTGCGCTCCCCAAAAATGAACTTTCTCATTTTGGGGTTCCAACGTTTTGTCTGATGGCCGAAATGGACCCCGGCCTCCAATAGCTCTTTCATCTGAACCGCTGACATAAGACCCTCCCGTGTGGTTAATCCTCCGCCTGTTCTTCCATTCGAACCGCTCACCCTAACGGGCGAGCACCACGTCGAATACCGATTCCTCGAACCTCATGGGAAATGCGGTCAGGCGTGTGAGATGTTTACTTCAAAGCCTTCGAAAAATAACATATTAAGCAGCTTTTTGCAAGTGAAAAGATTGGGGTTACGATCGATAGGCCGCGTTGATGCGAATGTAACTTTCGGTAAGATCACATGTCCATGCGGTCGTCGAGGCCGATCCAAGGTGAAGATGGATGGTGAGGGCAACGGACTTCCTTTTCAGCATCCGGGCGGCTTTTCTTTCGGCGGTTTTTCCCAAACCGATCCCGTTTTTGACCAACGGGACGGGATCGATGGCCAGTTCGATCCGATCCGGGCTTATTTTTTCACCCGAGGCTCCGATGGCGGCCATCACGCGACCCCAGTTGGGATCCGCCCCGAAGAAGGCGGTCTTGACGAGATTGGAGTTCGCCACCCGCAATGCGATTTTCCGGGCCTGTCGTTCATCGGCCGCTCCTCTCACGCGGATTTCGATCATTTTGGTCGCGCCCTCGCCGTCCGAAACGATCATCCGGGCCAGCTCCAGGCAGACCGTATCCAATGCCCTCTGAAAACTCTGGCGACCGCCGATCGTCTTTTCGAGATCCGGATTCCCCGCCCGACCGTTGGCCAGACACAGAACCATGTCATTGGTGCTGGTTTCCCCGTCGACCGTGATCATGTTGAAGGACCGGGCGACTGCCGAGGCCAGCATTTTCCGGAGCAGGGGCGGCTTGACACGGAGGTCTGTTGTCAAAAAGGCCAACATCGTGGCCATATTGGGCTGAATCATTCCCGAACCCTTTGCGATTCCACCCACGGTGACGGTCCGTCCGCCGACGGAGAGGCGGACGGCCGCTTCTTTGACCTTTGTATCGGTAGTCATAATGGCGCGTGCGGCATCCGCGCTTCCTCCGGGATGAAGGCGCTTTGCGGCCTTCGGTATTCCCGTGCGAAGTGGATTCAGTGGCAGGGCCTCCCCGATGACTCCGGTCGACGCAACCGCGACCAGTCCCCG
>Ga0055439_10000214_pt1 | contig 10447 bp, 10 predicted proteins | sample Browns_TuleB_D2_FD_57732 | JGI IMG/M metagenome (GOLD analysis project Ga0055439, IMG submission 57732) | Wetland microbial communities from San Francisco Bay, California, USA, that impact long-term carbon sequestration - Browns_TuleB_D2 | ecosystem: Environmental > Aquatic > Marine > Wetlands ...
GATGCTGCACTCGCGCGGATCTTCCAGATAATTGCGGTAGTGGGCCTCGTAGCGCTCGCGATCGTCTGGATGGATCCACACGGCTTCGCTCTCGTAGGAGCCGTATTGGGCGACATATTCGCTCGGGGTCAGTCCATACGGTCTCGCGAACTGCTTCGACACGAAGACGTAGGAGCGCGTGCGCTCGTCCCAGAGCGCGTAGCCGATTCCGGCGATCTGCTCCGCGATGTCGAGCACCATCTCGCGCTGTCGATCAGAGTTCTCCATCGATCGTTGCATCCCAGGGCGCCCGATGCCGGTCGCAGCTACCACCCAGGAGGATTCCCCGGCCCCGGAGAGGTTGCCGCAAGCCGTGAAGATCGGCTAAGCGCCGTGATCGTTTCCGCGCACGAGCTACCCTATTCTAGTCCGGCTCGTCGCGCGACATCGGGACCTGCGTCCCGGGAATGAGCCCGCCGAGGGCGATGATCGGATGTACGTGATCCTTGGGTACTGCTTGAAGTGCATATCCTGATCGAGCTCGCGATTGGTGCGGCCGGGATCGTCTTCCTCGTCGGCGGAGGGGAACTCCTCGTCAAGGGCTCGGCGGCGCTCGCGCGCGCGATGGGGATCTCCCCGCTCGTCGTCGGCTTGACGGTCGTGGCCTTCGGAACCAGCGCCCCGGAGCTCGCGGTTAGCATCCAGGCTGCGCTCACGGACTCGGGCACGCTGGCCTTCGGCAACATCTTCGGCTCCAACATGGCGAACATCGGCCTGATCCTCGGCCTGGCGGCGATCTTCCGTCCTCTACCGATCGATCACGTCGTCGTCCGTCGAGAGCTGCCGATGATGCTGCTCGCGCTCGCGGCGGCGATGGCAATGGCATTCGACGTCGACCTTGGCGAGCAACGCGATGCCTACGCGCGCGGTGATGGCCTCGTACTGCTGCTGTTCTTCTTCGTCTTCCTCTACTACACGCTGGGAGACCTCGCCCGGCAGCGTGAAAATCATCGGGCCAAGACCAACGGTTGCGAGCCGGGCGCTACAACCCCGACCTGGGCGGCGGACGTCCCACAATCCGAGGAGAGCCGACACATCCTCGTCAATCTGGTGCTCATCGTGGTTGGCCTCGCCGGCCTGATCTACGGTGCAGACCTCGTGGTCCGCGGCGGAGTCGGCGTCGCGAGCGCGATGGGGGTTCCCGAGGTCATCGTGGGGCTCACGCTGGTCGCGGTCGGCACGAGCCTCCCCGAGCTGGCAGCGACACTCGCGGCGGTCCGGCGCAACGACATCGCCCTCGCAGTGGGCGGTATCGTCGGATCGAACATCTTCAATACCCTGTTCATCACGGGCGTCACGGCGGCCATCAAGCCGATGCCGATCCCGATTGGAGGACACCTGGATCTCGCAGCCTCCGCAATCTTGTCGCTAGCGCTGTTCTACGCGGCGCGGACCCACAACCAACGGATCACTCGCTGCGAGGGCTTCGCGCTACTTCTGGTCTGGGGCTCGTACATCGTCGGGCGGAGTGTCTACCTCGCGATGTGAGGCGATTCCTGGACTGCCTGCGAAGTCGCGATGCATCGCCCGCTGCGCGTAGACTGCCCTCGGTTGTCGCGACGCCTACGTCTTCGACAGCGGGATTCGGACCGACCCGAACACCGCATTTCGGTCGAGCGTGTAGCGAGCGTCGATCATGTACACGGCAGGCGGATCGACAGAAGCGTCGACCTGGAAGAAAGGAAAGCGCGCCCAGCCGAGAAAGATCCGGCCATCGCGGGTGGCGGCTGCCGCGCGTGCCTCCGCGTTCTCGCCCTTCGGGACGCGACGTGGATCGAGTCGAAACTGGGGCTGCGGCAGGAGCGTCACGACGCCCACCCGGTATTCGGACCCTGCGTCGATCACGACATACCGCTCGAACGGGTCGACGGGTACCGGAGCAATCATCAGTCGCGGAGCTTCGGCATCGCCCAGGCTCGCCTCGACGACGCGGCGCGAAATCGCCTCGCCGGTCGCCATGGCCGTGATGTAGGCGACGACTGCGATCAGACCGACACACGCAGGGCGCGCGAAGACGCTGGACGCGGCGCGGCCTCGGCGCCAGCGCGCAGCGACGAGCGCGATCGCGAGGATCGTCCACATCCACGGGTCGGCGATGTACAAGGTGTCCCCGTAGAACCACGTGCCGTCGAATGGCATCAGCCAGCGCACGCCGTAGACGTTCAGGAAGTCGAGAGCCGGGTGCGTTGCGATCGAAATCACCGAGAGGGTCAGCAAGCCGTTGAAATTCGCGGCCACGGCGGCGGGCTCCCGCGCGCGTCGCGAGAGCCGCGCGATCCCGAACATCGCACCGGCCAACAGGAATGGCAGGACGACCAGCGCGAGAACGCCGTGGGTGATGCCTCGGCGGATCTCGAGCGCCGCGGTTCCGCCCCAGAAGTAGGAGATCGCATCGATGTCGGGCAGGTTTGCGCCGATGATCAGCGTCGCTCGACCAAAGCGCGACTTCTTCTCCAGACCCGTGCTCGCGAGCGCAGCTCCAACCAGCGTGTGACAGATCGGATCCATGCCGGGTCGCCCGTGATTTGCCGGTGAACGGGCAGAGTGATAACACACCGGCCGGGGTGGGTCAGTCAGTCTTGCCTTGCGCCGACCGCGACGGACGATCGGTGCACGAGAGGTGTCGAGCGTGGCGGTGCATACCCATACGGGCTTCCGGCCCTTCGCGGGCTTCAAGCTGGCGATCTCCGCCTACGCGGCCATCTGGGGAACGGGCTTTCTCTCCTACGTCGCGATGCCGTACCTGATCGGCAGTGTCGCTGACGGCATGGGGCTCGGAGTCGACGAAGCGGGACTGATCGGCTCGGCGGAGCTGCTGATCGTGGCGCTCAGCGCGTTCGCGGTCTCGTCGCGGGTTCGGATTCTGCCGCGCCGCAAGGTCGCATTGCTCGGTGGCGTCATCGCGATCGCGGGTCACGTGCTCTCCCTGCTGACCAGCAGCATCGTGGCACTGGTCGTCTGCCGAGCACTCGCGGGTGTCGGAGCCGGAATGGCGCTCGCGATCGGAAACGCCTGCCTCGCGGCGTCGCACGATCCATCGAAGGCCTACGGCCAGGTGATGATGCTGCTCGCAACCGTGACCGCCGGCGTCATCGTGTCGCTCGGCTACATCACCGAGACTTGGTCGTACTACGGCGTGTTCGGTACGCAGGCCGTCGTCGTCGCGCTGATGTTGATCCCGATGTCCTACCTGCCGGAGCGAGACGAAACCCGGCCCGAGGACGACGTCACCCACGGCAAGATTCCGATGCTGCCCGCGGCCATGATCGTCCTGGGCATCGTGATGTGGCACTTCTGCGACAACTCGATCTGGGGATTCTCCGAGAGGATTGCGACCAAGATCGGCATGAAGCCCGACGTGATCGGTTGGCTGCTGGGTTTGGGCCTGTTCGTCGGGGTGCTCGGCGGCTTCATCGCGTCGAGCATCGGAACCCGCTACGGCAGGATCTGGCCCGTCTGCGTCGGGATCGGAATCGCGGTGACGTGCATCTCGGTGATCACCTCGACGGGCGTCATCTCGGTCTACACGACGAGCATCCTCAGCTACATCGTGTGCTTCATGTTCATTTCGTCCTACATCTACGGCCTCGCGGGCGAGCTGGATCACCACGGGCGGGTGATGGCCGTGGCCTCGGGCGCCGGCAACCTCGGAGTCGCGCTCGCCCCCTCTCTGAGCGGCAAGCTGATCGCGACCGCAGGCTACGAGGCGATGGGAAGGGTCGTCATCTCGACCCTGATGATCGTGATGATGCTGAGCATCGCAGTGGGATGGCACATCAACCGGGAGCTGAGACACGCTGCTTCCGATCGGGGCGCGTGAATCGTCTTCTACGCTCTTGCAAGGTCTGGAGGCCCATGATCCGAGAGGAGCAGCTGCGACCCGTGCGACGCAAGCGCCGCCAGAGCACGCGCGAAATGCTTCGCGCGCAGCGCGGCGATGGAATTCGAACCGATGCCGTGCACGCGGGGCTGTCCGGTGGACGCTACAAGCCACTCACCGACCGCGACATGCAGCGCATTCACGACACGGCGCTGGACGTCCTCGAGCAGATCGGAATCGGAGAGCCGATCCCCGGCATCCTCGAGGCTGCGATTCCCAACGGTGCCGTCCTTTCGGAACGCGGTCGTCTGTGCTTTCCCCGCGGTCTGATGGAGGATCTGATCGACCGCAGCTGCAAGGAGTTCACCCACTTCGGCGTCGACCCCGCCAACGACGTCCGGATTGGCGCAGACCGGGTCCACTTCCGCACCTGCGGAGAGGCCGTCAACATCTTCGACTACGACACCCGGGAGACACGACCCTCGACGCTCGTCGATCTGTACGACACCGCACGTCTCGCCGATCGGCTTGCGAACATCCACGCCTTCTGTCAGACGGTCGTCGCGACCGAATACAGCAGCGATGCGTTCGTGCACGACATCAACGCACTCTACGCCCAGCTGGCCGGAACGCAGAAGCCGCTCGCGATGTCCACGGCGACCGCGGACCACGTCGATCACTTCATCCGACTGCTCGATCTGTACCTGGGCCGGGAAGGTGCATTCCTCGAGCGTCCATTCTTCAATTTCGGCGGTTGTCCGATCGTTTCGCCGCTGCGTTTCGGCGCCGACAATGCCGAGGTCCTCGTGAAGTGCGCGCGACTCGGAATTGCGTATGACATCGCGGTCGCTTCCCAGGCGGGCGCCACCGCGCCGGCGGCACTCGCGGGAGCGCTCGTGCAGACTTTCGCCGAGACCCTGGCCGCGCTGGGCGTGATGAACCTGATCCGCCCGGGGACGCCGTTCTTGATGGGCGCGTGGCCGTTCATCTCGGACCTGCGAACCGGATCGTTCACCGGCGGAAGCGGTGAGCAGGCGCTGGCCTCGGCGGCAATCGCGCAGCTTTGCAACTTCTACGGATTGCCGAGCAGCGGGAGTGCCTGCATGTCGGATTCGAAGCTGCCGGACGCCCAGGCGGGCTACGAAAAAGGCATCACCGCGACGCTGACCGCGATGGCGGGCTGCAATTTGATCGGCGAAACGGCGGGCATGCTCGGCAGCCTGATGGCGTGCTCGTTCGAGGCGATGGTCATCGACGACGACATGATCGGAAACGTGATGCGAGCCGTGCGTGGAATCGAGGTCACCGACGAGAGCCTCTCGTTCGAAGTGATTCGCGATACCGTCGAAGGCTCGGGGCACTTCCTCGATCACCCCCAGACGCTGGCGCTCATGCAGACCGAATACCTGTATCCGCAGCTCGCGGATCGCGGCACCTACGACGATTGGAAGGAAAAGGGCAAGCGCGACGCCTATGAGATCGCCCACGAGAAGGCCGCGAGGATCCTCGCCGACCACTATCCCGTCTACATCGACCCGGCGGCCGATGCGCGGATCCGAGAGCACTTCCCGATCCGGCTCGAGCCCAGAGACATGCAACCCGGTAACGGTCGCTGGTAGCACCGCCCCACAACGCCAGCACCGCGAGCCATTGCACGGTCAGCGGATCTCTCCGTCGGGCTTGCAATCGCGCCTACGGCAGCGGTACGCAGGAGCGCGTGCGCCGGCCGATTTTGTGACAACAGTCACGATTTGGTGTTCGCGGTCGGACGATCCAGCAATTCATGCCGGAGCCGCGCTTCAACACCTTCATCTGGACCGACATCGCGCTCGAGAGCGAACGCGGTGAAGGGAGCATCCAGAATCTCGGTCCGGGCGGCTTGTTCGTCAGGAGCTCGACGATCGGCAGGACCGGCGACGAGGTGCGCCTGAGCTTCGAGGGCCCGGACGGCGAAGTCGTGGAAGTCGCCGGGATCATCTGGTGGACGAAGTCCAACCTCGGTGGCCGTGGCCCCGGACTGCATGGCTTCGGCGTGCGCCTGATGGCATCGAGCGGCAACTACCGATCGCTGCTGGAATCGCTCTCGCACCCGCGCTGGAGGCCGACGCGTCAACGCTGCGCGGCCTGACGCGAGCCGATCACGGCTCACCGTTCGCCACGCAGATCGATCAGAGCGGCTTTAGAAACAGTGCCGCTTGGCCCACGTTGACGGCGAGCTCGAACAGATAGCCCATCTCGAATCCGATCTCGCTGCGCGGCGGATCGAGCTCCGTGGCGATTCCGTTGCGCTCCGCGACCGCCATCGCGTTGCCCGCAAGGACGTTCAGGAACTCGCCGACCCCGTCGACCAACATCTCGGTATCGAGGGCGTCGGGCTCGAGACCGCTCGCCTTGGCGGCGAGCTGCCGTGAGAATTCCTCGTCACCCACCAGACAGATCAAGAGACTGGACTCCCCCTTGACCGAGACCCCGACCCGAATCGGAAAATCCGGGGCCTCCGTGACCGGTTCACCGCTACCCACGCGCGTCGCAATCCGCCCGACGCGCATCAGCAGGTTGGGAAACAAGTCGAGCACGATCGGCGCAATGGCGTTGCCCTCGAGACCGTTCGGGAGCGCGAGGTTTTCGATCCGATGCGGCGCCTGATCCTCTTCGTAGTCGACGAGCAGCTCCTCGAGGCGCTCGTTGGCGAGGTGGCCCAGGCGGACCAGGGCCTGGCCCACGCGCAGACGGGTCCGCCATTGCAGCTGGACCAGGTTGTCGATCTGCTCGACGCTCAGCAACCCCATTTCGCAGGCCAGCTCGCCAAAGGGCATGTCCCGGTGACGCTGTTCGGCGTTGATCTTGTCTGCATCCGCCTTGGAGATCAGTCGGCCTTCGACGGCCAGCTCTCCAATACTGCGGTTCTCAGCATCCATCAGCATGAGAGCGGCGCGCAGCTGCGCTGCATCCACCTCGCCGCGCTCGATCAGATATTGTCCGAAGAACTTGACGCCCATTAGGGTCTCCGCCTACGACCGAGCCCGCTCACACTCCTGTGCGAGCAGGGCTTCTAGAATGTCTTCATCGATGGGTTTGCTCAGAACCTGGATGGCGCCCAGGCGAAACGCTTCTTCTGCCTTCGATGCCATCGCGCCGACCGACGAGAGCATCGCAACGCGCGTCTCGGGATTGCGCGACTGGATCAAGCGGAGGGCCGCCAGGCCGTCCACATCGGGCATGACGATGTCCATCAAGACGAGATCCGGGCGAAGCTGGCTGACCTGCTTGACGGCTTCGGCTCCGTTGCGTGCGGTACCCACCACTTCGACTGCACCATTGGCCGCTACGGCCTTTTCGATCTGAGCGAGGACCGTTCGGCTATCGTCGACGATCAGCACGGTCAATTTCTTGTCGGACATGGATCCCCCATTCGAGCCGGGTGACACGCGAGGTCTCGGACCTCCAGGAGCGTTCTTCGTCCGGACGAACCCGCCAGTTGAGATCCAACGAGGGCGAATCGGCCCGAGCGGACAAGAAACCAAGTTGCGCGCTGCTGAGGTGCATCGCGCCATTGCGAGGGATCGCTCGGGATCCGAGGCCGCTCCAGCGTTTCCCGGCGGGCCGCCGCTCAGTCGTCGCGGCGCAGCCCTCCACACGTGCAGGCGGGGACATCGCGCGTCGCGAGCCGCAGGAAGTCGGCCTCCGTGAGGATCCCGACCAGCTCACCGTCTTCGTCGACGACCGGCAGACAGCTGTGCTTGCTGCTCAGCATGTAGCGGGCGGCTTCCGCCGCGCAGCAATCCGGCCGCACCGTGTCCACCGATTTGTGCATGAATTCGGAGATCGGTCGATCACCATCGCTCTCGATGCGACGACCGGCCGAGTGCAGCGCGGCGATGATGTCGCGCTGGCTGACCAGACCCATCAGGCCCTGGGCGTCGTCCGACACCAACATATGCCGAAAGCGACGCTCGTGCATGGTCTGCCAGACCTCTCCCACGGGAGCGTCGGGTCGAACCGTCACGGGATCGGGCGTCATGAGATCTGCCACTTCTCCGCTCGCGCGACAGGGTTCCATGATCTGCATGCCGATCGCCTCCCAGCCTTCCTGCTCTTCCTGCTGCCAGACCGCCAAATCCCATTATCGAATGAATCGACTCGGAACTGGAGCGCGGAATAGGGGTCCGCGGCAACGCCGCGAAGGAGGCGAGCTGATTCGATCGGATCAGACCCGGTCCGATCTGACCGGATCGGGATCCAACCTGATCTCGCGCTGGGTTATGACAGCGACTGTACGCGCGGCCGCTCGAACGGATCTCGAAGCGGCTCGACGCAGACCGGTAGGCGCGTCCCCGTTCGGCCGCGCCACTCCCGGCTGCGCCACTCAGTTACAGCGCTTGTAGACCGTCCTCGTCGAGTTGACGCATTTTCCGAAGGATTGTGCGAACAGCCCGAAGTCCGAAAAGCCCGCAATTCCGTCACCATCGAGATCGACCGGGCTCCCGCTCGCTCCACCGAAGCCCCCGCCCACCATGCCGAAGAACTGAAGGAATAAACCGTAGTCCGCAAAACCGACCATTCCGTTCCGATCGAAATCCGAGCTGATTTCCCTCACGATCGGAACGATGTCGCCGTCGTAGTAGACGGGCTCTCCGCTGCTGTTGTCGATGGCGGTGACCCAGACATCGTGTGCTCCGAGATCTGGGATGCACACCGAGTCACCGATCTGCGCCGGTACACAATGATCGATATCGTCGAAGCAGAGCTCATACTCGATGCCGGGAATCGGCGAAGGCGCCCACTCCCAGACCGGACATTCGACTAGCACCTCCTGACCGTCCGGCCACTCGGTCGCGGCGGCGTTCGCAGTCCAGAGGATTGGCAGAAGACTCAATGCCGCGATCGCGGCCGTAGGGGTTCGTTTCCAATACATACAGCGACTCCAAGTCGACGGATCTCGCGAGGTCGACCTCCTCGCAACCTTCCGCTCCTGAACTTTCTGTCGCCCCAACGTATCGGTAGGTCAGAATGAGACTCTGTGAGCCGAGTCACAAGCCCCAGTGCCGTTCAACATTGCAGTCTCGCTGGATACGGATTTCAATCAAACACCGTTTGCAACGGTTCGACTGCGACCGACGAGCCGCGAGCAGGGTCGTGTAGGAGCTTTACTCGACGGACGGTGCGCGAACCCGCCTAGCGCAGCGGCTCGCGATGCGCTCCCGCGCGAATTCGTCGCCGCGCGCCCAGCAAGGCGCGGAAGCTGCGCCGGAGGCCGGCAGCCCGGACCATCCGCCAGCGCCGAAAGCCCGCGAAGCGCGGTGCGGGCGCACCCGCGAGCCGCAGCCCGGCGATCCGCGCGGGATTTTCGAGCTTGCGCGGCAGGTGGTCGGCGTGCATCGGCTCGAGCTCGTCGATGCCGCACGGCGCGAGCCCGATCGCGCCCGCGGCGGCCGCCTCGGCCACGAGGCGCTCGCCGCGCGCGGTCCTCGCAATGAGCAGGTTCACGCCGGGGGCTTCTTCGTGAATCGGTCTCCCGTCCCTCATCTGCCAGCCGTCCGGGCAGGTGACATCGGCGAGCTCGCCGATCGCATCGGGGCAGATCTTGCAGCGAAATTGAATGTCGTAGCTCCAGGGTCGGCTTGGATCGAACCAGGTCTCCTCGTAGGTCAGGTCGTAGGCACGCCCGTCGCAGGTCTCGACGTGAGTCGGCCCGGGCCAGCCGTTGCCGCGCCAGCGAAACACTTCGACCTGATCCTCGGGCACACCGTGATAGGCGGCGATCTTCCGTGCCGTCTGCAGGCTCGGGACACCGCCACAGAAGATCGTCAGGCAGTAGGGAATCTGCTCTGCGACACGGGAATCGATCCGCGCGAGATTGCGGATTGCCGCGACGTCGCACGGCTTGCCGAGCAGCGCGAAGCGGCGACCCTCATCAAGCAGCCGATGTACGTGCACGAGCGGGGCGGCAGGCCCGTAGCGGGATTGCGCACCCGACACGACCTCGGCCGAGGTGGTACTGACCAGCGCTTCGGTCCGCAGCGGATTCCTGGTCGAGGCGCGCACGTGCAGGATCGAATCGACGCGACCGCTCTCGAGCAGGAACACCCCGAGCGCGGTCATCGATCCGCCCGCTGCGGAGCGGAATCGCACGGTCTCGTCGGATGCCCAACCGCGATGCAGTGAGCGGATCGGCCCCCAGATTGGGTGCAAGACGCCGGGATGCAAGGTGCTGCGATTCGGGATTCCTTCGGATGCGACCTGCGAAGCGTCGGGACCCGTGACGCGGATGCCCGGGCAGACCGAGCGAATCTGGCTCAGCAGCTCGGGCCGAAGTGTCTCGCGAACGTGCGGCCGGATCTGGCCATGGGAGGTGATCTGCATCTCGACCCGGTCGAGTCCTGCGAGGCTCGCGCACAAGCCGCAGCCCGCGCACAGGCCGTTTTCGACGATGTCCTCCAGATCGAGTGCCTTCACGGCTCGCCGTCCCGAATCGTCGCAAGCGGTGCAAAAACGAAAGCCCCGCCGACTTGCGTCGACGGGGCTTCGTCAATCAGTTGGGCGATTGGCCCTACTGCGGCACTACGTTTTCGGCCGCTGGTCCTTTCT
>Ga0055439_10000215_pt1 | contig 10447 bp, 9 predicted proteins | sample Browns_TuleB_D2_FD_57732 | JGI IMG/M metagenome (GOLD analysis project Ga0055439, IMG submission 57732) | Wetland microbial communities from San Francisco Bay, California, USA, that impact long-term carbon sequestration - Browns_TuleB_D2 | ecosystem: Environmental > Aquatic > Marine > Wetlands ...
CGTGTGGAATCCCGTTGCGAAGAATCTGTGCCGATCTCACGCACTTCGCGATCCATTTTCTGCTTCAGTCTGTCCTCCAAACGCCGGAGTGTATCTTCAAGCTGACGCATTTCCTGATTGAAATCCTCGCGCGCTTTCTCCAAACAGCGGTTGGCGAAACTTTCCAGAGACTCATCAAATTTTCTGTCCAGTTTGAAAATGGGATTGTACTCAATTTTCATGGTCTCTGTGGAAACCAGATGCTGAAGGAAATCTTCTCTCAGCTCTTCAAAGTGTTCTGCTGAAAAATCATAAGCGTTGTCCGGTACAAACAAGGAGGACAGTTCCGGGTCCGTTCTGGAATCATGAAAACTCCAGGCTGCATTCAGATTTTCTTCCCAGCGGCAGACCTGGCGTTTCGGCGGAAACGGGACAACTTTTGTAATATCTCGTTCTTGATGAAGGTTCCATCTTGTGCCCTGGAAATTTGTCCGGGCAATGGCAAGAATACCTGGCTTGTACAGAACATGCTTTGTCACGATCTGCTCCCCGCATGCTTTCTCAAATTGCTTAAGCGCGTCGGGTTTTCGTGCGTGGTAAACGACTTCGATTCCGGCCGTAATGGAAGGTGGCGAGGATAAGTAAACGGCTGCCGGGGTCCCCCGTGCTCTGTGAGATTTCTTTCCTCCGCTCAATTCAGTCATATTCACTCTGTTTCCGATAATTCCGATCGGAGGCTACAGGATCCCAAAAGTATAGAAGGGCGCAATTTACGACGCCCTGCGCACCTTGCTGTCTCTGGCGCAGAGCGCGATGAATCGCGCCCCTACAAAATGATTCCGTTTTGCTCTCCAATTTAGTTTCGCACAGCGCAAAATGCAAGTCAAAAGAACGGACTGTTCAGTAGTTGCTCGGTGTTGTGTTACCTCAGACGAGACGTTGATAAACGGAGCAACAGAGAGCAAAGCATCATTTTGTTTGCTTCCGACTAATCGGTATTCGGGCAGATGAATCGTAACTTCTTCGGACTATTCAAGCTTGTAACAAGGGTGTATGATTTCCGTAACAGGGGAAATTTTGTCAGGGGAATATTTCAGGATATTGCTGCTCGAAGAGGATCCGGTTGACGCTGACCTGATCGAGAGATCTTTACGACAGGCCAGTTCCAAGTTTAGCATTCAGATTGTACACCGGGTGCCGGATAGCGTGCGGGAATCCCAGAATGCGGATCTTTTGCTCTTCAGCCTGTCAAGAAATATTCATCTGGAGGAACTCGCGTATGTGCGCTCTGCTTGTCCCTCGATTCCTATTGTGGTCATGGCCAATTTGGATGACACGGTAGTAGCGCTAAAAGCGGTAAGGGGAGGCGCTCAAGAGTATCTATTGAAAGGGCAGACCAGCTCGACTTTGCTGGTTCGCACGATCCGCTATGCGATTGAGAGAAAAAGAGGGGAAGAGGCCCTTCGTTATCGTCTTGAGTTTGAAAAGTTGATCGCGACAATTTCCACACATTTTATCAACATTTCACTGGAACAAATCGATCGCGGTATTAATCGGGCGTTAAAGGCCATTGGCGAATTCGCAGGTGTGGATCGGAGCTATCTAAGTCGGTTTGACCAGGATGCTGTTCCTCCGGCATATGAATGGAGCCGAGACGCCGGAGAAGGTACTCATGAAGCACACAGAAATTTTCGCGAACGCGAGTTTGCGTGGGTTGCTGAAAGGTTAAAACAGGCAGAAACTATTTGCGTGCATCGTGTTCAGGACTTACCTCCTGAAGCTGCTGCCGCCCGGCATGAGTTTGAACTTGCAGAAGTCCGTTCCATCATTTGTATCCCCCTCATTTATGGCGGCAGTGTCGTAGGCAGTCTTGGTTTTGAATCGGTCCGATCGGAGCAACAATGGTCGGACGATATTGTTTCCCTCTTGAAAATTGCTGGCGACATGTTTGTGAATGCACTTGAACGAAAACGCACGGAGTGGGAAATTCAACGTATTCGCGAGATGCTTCTTCTCTATTCACGCGCTACAAATGAAGTTCTGTGGGATTGGAATCTCCGGACCAATGAAGTTTGGTGGAATGAGAATCTTCAGCGGATTTACGGACATGTAGTGGAAAAGGTGGATCATAGCTGGTGGATCGAACGCATTCATCCGGATGACCGTGCGGAAATTACTGCAAAAGTTCAGAATGCCCTCCGGGGCGGTAGAACTTTCTCGGCGCTCGAGTACCGGTTCTGTTGCGCCGATGGATCTTTTGTCAAAGTCCTCGATCGAGGCTATGTCGTTCTCGACTCGCAGAAAAATCCTATACGGATGGTTGGCGCGCTCATGGACATATCCCAGAAAAACTCCGTCAATACCGCACCAGAGAATACAATTCGCCAAACTTTGTAGGGCCGGTTTTTCGTATGCATTGAAAAGGCCCGCTTCAGGCCTGTTGAACTTGCCAAATAGAGCCGCGGGGCGGCTACAATGGGTCTTACAACTTCAGGTTATTGCAACGTAAAGATCCATCACGTTGGTTCCCGTTGGGCCGGTCACGATGTTTTGCCCGACTGCTTTGAAGTATTCGTAGGAATCAAAATTCTGTGCCGCGGTCTCATACGCCTGAACTCCTGAAGCGCGGTCAAACGTTTCGTTGTCGGTCCATGCTCCTGCGGCAGGGGAATTGCCGTCAATCCCGTCTGTGCCCGCTGCCGCAAACCATCCGGAATCGTGGCTTAGCTTTTCTGTCATTAGCAAAGCAAGGTGTTGGTTTCGACCTCCGGTCCCGTGCCCCTTCAGGCGGACCGTGATTTCTCCACCCCAGATCAGTGCTGACTTTTTAGGAGCGTCTTTCATTTGCTCGAATACAACTCTTGCAGCATTTTCGACATCCCCTTTCAACATTCCAGTAACTGCCTGAATCGTGTATCCAAGATTGAGTGCTGCAGTTGCCGCAGCGTTTCGAGCAATAGCATTCGAAGCAATAATTTCATGATGCACGTGAATCGTTCCCGGCTTTGGGGTTTCCGGTAAGTTCCCGGCAATTCCGGCTTCCAGTGCTCTTCGAGCGTCCTCCGGCAATTCCATCCAGAGATCATGTTTCAGCAGAACACCCTTTGCTTCTAAAAAAGTAGTAGCATCAGCGTAGAAAGGTCCTGAACCGATGGTTGCCAGGTCGTCGCCGATGACATCCGAGATGACAAGAACCGCCGTATGGAGATGGCCTGCGATTTGAGCCAGGCGACCTCCTTTCACGAGGGATAGATGCTTACGGACAGCGTTGATTTCCTGAATCGAAGCTCCGGACCGGATCAACAGGTCATGAACCCGCATTTTGGATTCCAGAGCTACAGAAGACAACGGAAACATGCAAAGAGCGGAGGACCCACCGGAAAGCAGTACCAGCAGCTCGCTACCGGAAGATATTCCTCGAAGCCAGGCTACTAGTTTCTGTGTGGATTCATAACTTCTTGCGTCAGGTACAGGATGGGAACCGCGATACACGCGTATCATCCCCTCCGGATCGTCGTAGGGAGAGAGTACAAAATAATCGTTGCAAGAAGCTGAAGCCAGGACTACTTTCGCGCAATCCACAGACGCCTTTCCCAGACACAATAGATAGCGTTCTCCGGCATCCAACCAGGGACGGATCACAGGATCGCGATTCTTAAGAAGAGATGGGATGATCGAACCGGGCCTGACCGACTCTATTCCCGCTCCAATGATCGCCTGTAAATCTGAAGAATAAGACACTCCTTCATGATACCTGAAAATACGGGCGGGATTAGTGGAGCGCCTACACTCGCGCAGGTGATCCATTAGTCACGCCCGCAAAAACGAACTCTACGACGAATTCTCTTTCTTTCTCGGGCTTTTTGGTTTTTTCTTTACGATCCTGTGGATCATACTCCTCAAGCGGTAGTGGGATGGGTTCCCATTGCTGCCGCTCGAGTTCGTCTTTCTCGCGCTTTAGCTTGTCAATGATGTATCCTTCGATCATCTTCTTGCCCTCCGCATCGTAATTCAGCAATATCCGTGCCTGTTCGTATTCATTGCCAGTAACCTGCTGAAATTCCATTACTTACCTCTATTCATTTAAACGTAGATACCTGCAAAAAGTTCTTAGAAGTGTCCATTTCCATGTTGCACTGGCCGTTTTTTGCAACACAAGCATGTTCATCCCGTCATACTTATGGTTTAGACTTATGGTGGCGCTTACAGGGGTAACGAGAACTCTCGACGAGGAAAGCTCGTTTCTTAGGATGGACCTGTGCCCCACAACTTGATGCGTAGTAGAAAAATTGTTCGACCAGCCCTGAGCTTTCTGCTTCATGTGATACGGGCGGTCGGCAAAAACGATAGTTTGGGCATGGCCGCGGAATGCGCCTACGGCATGATGTTTGCCTTCTTCAACTCACTCGTTCTGGTTGTCGCAGTGCTCAGTATTCTGGGAACGGATCGCGAGGTTTTTAATTCCATCATCTATTTTCTGGGGAGTTTTCTGCCGTTCGAGCTGTACAACCTGATCAGGAATCAGATCGTGCAACTTGCCCAGTTGAAAAAGAGCGGGATTCTTATTTTTGCGATTTTCGCTACTACCTGGACTACTACCACCCTGATGTTCATTTTGAAGAAGAGTTTCGAACGTTCTTACCACGTCAAAGAAACGCGGTCCGGCTGGAAAGTACGATTGATCGCGCTTTACATGGCGGGGATGGTGGTTCTGGGAATCTCCGGAATGATGGTGCTACTCCTGTTCGGCTTACAGATTGCACACTTTCTTGAGACTACATTCCCGTACGCGTATCTTTCACCGATGTTGATCCGCTTGCTGCGCCTTCCCGTAGCCGTTCTGGGGACTACTTTGATCGCTTCCGTACTTTACTGGGGTTTAACCAACGCCCAGGAAAGACTCATTGATGTAATGCCGGGCGCCGTGTTTTTTACGACATTGTGGTTTATCACAACCAGCTTTTTCGGACTTTACCTGCACAATTTTCCATACTACAACCGGGTTTACGGCACACTGGGAGTCTTTATTGTGCTAATGGGGTGGATGTATCTAACGGCACTCACTTTGCTCATCGGAAGCGAGGTAAACGCAGAGCTCTACCGTCGCAAATCGGCAAAACGGCAGCCTGTTATTTCACCTCAAAACTGACTGTTATTACCACCTGGTATTCGGTGACGTTGCTGCCTTTAATCGCCCCGCGCATCTCTTTTACTTCGAACCACCTCAAATCCCTTAGTGTTTCTGAGGCTTTGGCCACCCCGTTTTCTATCGCCGATTCAAAACTCTTCCCGCTGACCCCCACAAGATCGATCCGTTTGTATACTCTGCTCAGTTCGTGGTTTGTTTTCTTTGCCATATGTTCTCCTCTGTTTTAAGAATGGTTTTGCAGAGCATTTGTCACAAAAAAGCGAATTTTGCATCCAGGATTATCCGTGAACCCCGGCGATTCCTGTGATGCCTCTAAAGGCAAATGCTCTGCCACAACACTCAACACCTATTCTACGCCGTGTTAGACTGATTTTGTGGCTGAAGCACCTAAGAAGAGAAAGTTTGAAACATCATTCCGGCAGGAAATCAAGCCTCACTATCGGCCTGAGGATCTCTCCGGTTGGGAATATCAGAATCAATTAGCTGATCCTGGAACCTTCCCGTACACGAGGGGAGTTCAAAATTCCATGTATCGCTCAAGGTTCTGGACCATGCGCCAGTACGCTGGTTTTGGCAGTGCAGCGGACACGAACAGTCGCTTCCATTACCTGCTGCAACAAGGACAAACCGGATTGAGCACCGCTTTTGATCTGCCCACACAGATGGGCTACGACTCCGACCACGAGCTTTCCCGCGGAGAAGTCGGCCGCGTAGGTGTGGCCATCGATACCCTGGAAGATATGGAAAATCTTTTGGATGGAATTCCGCTGGATCGTGTGAGTACCAGCATGACCATCAACGCGACCGCATTTATCTTGCTCGGGTTGTATGTCTCGGTTGCGAAGAAACGATCCATTCCACTGACCGAAATTGCGGGCACTGTTCAGAATGACATCCTCAAGGAATATATCGCGCGCGGAACATATATTTACCCACCCGGTTTCTCCATGAAACTGGTCACCGACATCATGGAGTTTTGCCAGAAGCACGTTCCAAAATGGAATACGATTTCGGTCTCCGGCTATCACATCCGGGAAGCCGGGAGCACTTCAGTGCAGGAGGTCGCTTTTACAATCGCAAATGGCATTGCCTATGTCGAAGCTGCACTGAAGGCCGGAATGGCGATTGATGATTTCGCTCCGAGGTTTTCCTTTTTCTTCAGCGCCGACAACAATCTTTTTGAAGAAGTTGCCAAGTTTCGCGCTGCACGCCGGATGTGGGCGCGCCTGATGAAGGAGCGTTTCGGGGCGATATCAGAACGCTCCTGCCAGATGCGTTTTCATGCACAGACTGCCGGTTCCCGGTTAACCGCGCAGCAGCCGCAGGTCAATCTTTCGCGGGTGACTCTCCAGGCGCTCGCTGCTGTTCTTGGCGGAACGCAATCTTTGCACACCAATGCATGGGATGAGGCCCTTGCGCTTCCCACTGAATCTTCCGCGCTGCTTGCATTGCGCACGCAACAGGTGATTGCCCACGAATCCGGAGTCGTTGATACCGTAGATCCACTAGCTGGATCGTACTATGTTGAACGTATGACAGACGATATAGAACAGCAGGCACAGATATACTTGGAGAAGATTCAAAATCTTGGAGGAATGCTGAAGGCAATCGAGAGCGGTTTTGTCCAAAGGGAAATTCAGGACAGCGCCTATCGTGCCGCTCTGGCGCAGGAATCGAAGGAAGAAATCGTAATCGGTGTGAACTTGTTTCATACGGAAGAAGCGCCGATCAAAGGCATACTCACGATCAATCCGGAAATAGAAAAGCGGCAGATTGAGCGACTTCAGGGGATTCGCAAACGCAGGGATTCAAGAAAAGTCGAGACGGCATTGAAAGGGATCGAGCAAGCGTTGCAGAAGCAGGAAAATATCATGGAACCTCTAATCGAAGCGCTCGGCGTATACGTAACACTCGGAGAAGTTTCCGATCTACTGCGGAAGTACTTTGGGGAGTACCGTGAAACCGCGGTTGTCTGAGGATATTTTTAACCTTGAGGTCGCGGGAGACGCAAGGAATGAAAGACGTTTTACTCTGCGAATTTCGGGTTCTCTGCGGTGAAAAAAAATGGATTTACTGGAAGTGCGTGGGCTGCGAACGGAATTCGTCTCACAAGACGGCGTATTGCCTGCCGTTGATCGGATCACTTTTTCCATCAAGGCGGGAGAGATCCTAGGGCTGGTAGGTGAATCCGGTTGCGGAAAAAGCGTGACGGCGTTAAGCCTCATGCGTTTGATTTCGCCACCGGGGACAGTAACCGCCGGTGAGATCTTACTGGAAGGCCAGAACCTTTTGGAATTACCCGAAAAAAGCATGCAGAGGATCCGTGGCAACAAGATCTCCATGATCTTTCAGGAGCCGATGACCTCGCTGAATCCTGTTATGAGCATCGGGGACCAGGTGGGCGAGACTTTGGTCATCCACAGGGGTTACACAAAGAAGAAGGCCAGGCTCACTTCCGTCGATCTTTTGAAAGCTGTAAGAATTCCTGATCCGGAAAAGTGTGTCCATTCCTATCCACATCAGCTCAGCGGTGGAATGCGTCAACGGGTTATGATTGCAATGGCGGTTGCTTGCAAACCGGCATTGCTGATTGCCGATGAACCAACCACAGCTCTGGATGTGACAATTCAAGCGCAGATCCTGGATCTGTTACAAAGCCTGCGACAGGAATTCGGACTTTCCATTTTGTTGATCACCCATGCGCTGGGTGTCGTTGCTGAAGTTGCCGACCGCGTCATAGTGATGTACGCAGGAAAGATCGTTGAGGAAGCCTCCGTTCGCGAAATTTTTGAGAGTCCGAAACATCCCTACACGATAGGACTCTTGGATTCGATTCCGCGAATCATTTATCAGGGGAAGAAAGCGGAGCGGCTAAAAACAATTGATGGAGGAGTTCCAAACTTGCTTCATTTGCCTCCCGGTTGCTCCTTCTTTGATCGTTGCAGTAGTCGAATGGATGTCTGCAAAACCGTTTTTCCTGAGGAATTCTGGGTGAACTCGCAGCACCGAGTGGCATGTTATCTTTACTCGCATGAGCCTGCTTGAGGTCCGCAATCTGACAAAACACTACCCTGTTCGCCGGAGTATGTTTTCGCGCGTTTCCGGAACGCTTAAAGCCGTGGATGATGTTTCTTTTTCTGTTGAAGCCGGGCAAACTTTTGGTCTCGTGGGTGAATCGGGATGCGGAAAAACAACGCTTGCTCGCTGCGTGCTCCGGCTCATCGAACCGACTTCGGGTGAAATTCGGTTTTCAGGACAGAATATTCTGCAACTCTCACCCGGTGAGTTGCGCCAGATCCGCCGGCGTATGCAAATGATTTTCCAGGATCCTTACGGATCTCTAAATCCGAGAATGAAAGCATCTACCATTCTCGAAGAACCTCTGGTGATTCATAAAATCGGAGACAAGCGCCAACGAGCGGACCAGGTTACTGACCTCATGAATATGGTGGGTTTGGATCCTGCCTACAGGAAACGATACCCGCACGAATTCAGTGGTGGTCAAAGACAACGCATCGGTATTGCGCGTGCTCTTGCACTGAGACCCGAGCTCATTGTTGCCGACGAGCCGGTTTCGGCGCTGGATGTTTCAGTTCAAGCTCAAATCATCAATTTGCTGAAAGAACTTCAAGAGAAATTGCGCCTTACTTTTGTTTTCATTGCGCATGATCTTAGCGTAGTTCAGCATTTTTCAGACCGAATCGCAGTAATGTACCTGGGGAAAATTGTTGAGGTTGCCTCCAGTCTGGAACTATTCCGGCAACCCCTTCACCCTTATACTCTTGTACTGTTACGATCCGTGCCGGTTCCGCAACCATCCGTAAAGCCAAAGAAGGAGCCGCTAAAAGGCGAGGTGCCAAGCGCTCTCCATCATCCGCGAGGTTGCAGTTTTCATCCGCGATGTCCGATCGCTGTGGACCGATGCAAGATCGAGACACCCCTTTTGCGTGAAATAGCCACCGATCATTGGGTCGCCTGCCACCTCGTGTAGATGTGTTTGTTATTGTAGATTGTACGAAACAATGGATTCTTCAGGGCAAAAATCTAAAATCGTCCAATTTGCTATCTGCAATTTGCAATAGGCCGTCATTTCCTGCGGGCCTGCATCCACGCATACAGATGAACAAGCGACGGTTTGTCCGGCAGCGCTCGTTCCAAACGAGCTAAATCGTGAGGCGTATCAATATCGAAACTTGTTTCGAGTAGTGCGTAAGAATGCGATCCAATTTGCTCGAGAGTCTCTTTTAGCACCGTAGACTTTCCCCACGAAATGTTTTGAAAGATCTCGGGAATCACCGTGCGCAAACCGATCAAGTAATAGCCGCCATCTTCCGAAGGGCCGAACACTGCGTCGCATCCATCGAGCAAAGCGAATGACCTGGATACCAATTCGACCGGAAAAGTTGGAGAATCAATGCCGACAACCACGACCTTCGAATCGAGACCCAACTCTTTTCCGAACGCCTGAAAAAGCCGTTCTCCTAGATCCGAACCTGTCTGGGGGCAAATCGGCACATCCACGCTCCATGGCAGGTAACCCGATCCAGCGAGGTACAAGATCGGGCTAAACACTTTCAGTTTTTCGAGCGTATCTCTCAACAGCGCAACATGCAGTGAAAGGCATTCTTCCTCTGTAAGTATCTGCTGCAGGCGGGTTTTCACAAGACCACGGTCTGCGGACTTGCTGAAGATAACTACCTTGTTGCTTGACACTGAAATAAAGCCCCACTTATAATTGATAGTAATTCAGCGATATCGATGAAAGAAGGTAAATTTCGGGTTCTCATTTTCTTCCTGATTGCCCTTGCTTTGGCTCCTGCATATTCTAGCGCCGACGTCGAATCAAAATCCAGCATCATCGGAAGTCTTGTCGGCCCCTCGCAAAAGCCGGCATGGGGAGTCACGGTGCGTTTGCTCGACTCTTACTTTCTGAATGAAGTTGCAAAAATTTCCACCGACCGCGACGGCAAATTTGTCTTTGGAAATCTCTTGCCCGGGCTCTACCTGGTTTCGGTGGATCTCCCGGCTCTCGCCGGCATATTCAAACGCGTCCAGGTTGTATCGGATTCACCCACGTTTATCGATTTGCGTTCCATCATGAGTGAAGATGAACTGAAAGATCATGACGCCTGGGAGAAATTCAAATGGACGATTCGAGTTGCAGGGCGTAATCCACTGCGCGACGACTTTACGGATTCCGATGGAGACACTACCCCGGACGGATTTTTCGCAGCACTTAAGAGTTTCAGGGATGACAACAAGATTAGCGGCGAAGTTTCTTACCTCAGTCTTGCGCCGAATCCGGCCAGTCAAAACTTG
>Ga0055439_10000218_pt1 | contig 10368 bp, 10 predicted proteins | sample Browns_TuleB_D2_FD_57732 | JGI IMG/M metagenome (GOLD analysis project Ga0055439, IMG submission 57732) | Wetland microbial communities from San Francisco Bay, California, USA, that impact long-term carbon sequestration - Browns_TuleB_D2 | ecosystem: Environmental > Aquatic > Marine > Wetlands ...
ACAAGCAGGCTGGCAACGACCCCAGACAGACCCACCCGCCGAGTCTCACAGTCCCTTGAGGCGGCTTCGGCGCGTGCCGGTCGTCGATGTCCGTGAGGTCGGGCGATCGCGCCGCCACTACCAGCCTACGTCAGCTGCTGAATCACCGACTCCGCCGGTTGCGGGGAGGTGATCGGATCTGCGTGCCGATGCACGATCCTCCAAGCTCCCTCCTCCGGGCGGAGGATGCTCGTCACCCGCAGCGCCCCTGAGGAAGTCTCTTCGTTCACGCCGATCTTGGCTTCGAACCGCTCCACCTCGACGAGATAGGCCAACTCGGGCGTGACGTAGGTCACCAGCGTTTCGAAGCCAGTGGCGCCCCCGTCTCGGTAGTTCGATGCGGCACGCTCCATCGTCTCTTCGACCCGCGACCACCCAACGGCTACCGGCCCGAACGGATTGCCGAGGCTTGCGTCCTCTCGGTGGGAGTAGAGGAGCTTCGCCGGCTCGGGGTTGCCCCGGAAGAACTCGTCCATAGCACTGTGGTACAGGGCGACGAACTGCTCGAGATCCGTATCGGCCATTCCGCTCCACCTCCATCGCCTCGCCGTGTCGATTGCCCTGGGGGGTTCACATGGGCGGCCTTCGGACGTGTCCGCGAACTCCGAGTAGATCACACCGGTCTGCGCGAGTGATCAGAAATGTTCTTTGAGGGGGCGCTTGCTGCCGAGGATCTTCGGCCCTACGGTTCGTTGAACATCGGGTGCGGCTCGCCGAGCGTCGTCATCCTCTCGTCAAGCGCCCGGGCGAGATGCTCGGCGTTCTGAAAGAGGTCTGGCGCGTCGAACTTCGCTCGCATCCCCGAGACGAGCGGTGCGACCTTGTTCCAGTACAGGAGCACACTGTCTCCGAGGAGATCGTCAAGCAAGTCAACGGTCGTCAATCCGCGTCGGTGGAGGAGTCCCATCATCGCGAATAGCTGGTTCACCTGGTAGACGGCGGCCAGATCTTCGGGAGCCGACCGGTCCTCGAAGTCGTCGTAGCTCGTGAAGTCGAACGAGAGGACGCGCGTGTACCCCGCTGCGAATGCCGGATCGAGGAAGGGAGAGTAGAGCCGAATGACCAACTCCTCCTGGCGCTGCCGACCGAGCCCTCGGAGCTGAAGCAAGCCGACCGCGACTCCGAGGATCAGGGCAAGGCCTCCAAGGGCGGTCAGGACGTCCACCACATCATTCATCGACACCCTCCTTCGCCTGCGCTCGGCCGACTCGCTCGCGGAAAGCCCATCTGCATGGAGCGAGACTCGCAGCTAGGGGCATCGAAGTACAGCCCCTGGCCCTCAGCGTCCGTCCAGAGGGACATCGCCTGAGTGTGCCAGCGTGCGGGAATGTCTCTTGACGGCGCGGGCGCGTCGCGGGTTGCCCTGTCCCGAGCGCGGAGTGGTGGCAGCGAGTTGCTTCGAGAGGCAATAGTTCCGAAGTAAGACCAGGCGCAGTAGCCTCCGCTCGATGACCGGGCAGCTGCGGATCTACGTGGCGGGCGCGCTCTTCTCGGAGGCCGAACGCGCGTGGCTGGACAAGCTCGCGGCACGGATCCGCGGAGAAGGCTTCGACTGCTTCGTACCCCACGAGGAGCAGCGCACCGAGCTGAAGGAGCTGAAGCCCGCCGACGTGTACCGGATCGACGCAGAGGGCATTCGCTCCGCCAACGTTCTGCTCGCCTGGCTCGACGGGCCGAGCATCGACGACGGCGCAGCCTGCGAAATCGGCATGTTCGCCGAGCTCGTCGCAAGGGGCGATCCACGCTACCGCGGCATCGTGGGGCTCGTCACCGACCTTCGCCTGCAGCGGCAGAGGGGCGTCGCGCTCGGTGACGGCATGAACTTCTTCGTTGCCGGGGCAATCGCGGCCTGCGGGCGTATTTGCTGGTCGGTCGACGAGGCGGTCGAGGTGCTGAAGGAGCTGGCCGCGAGCCCGCGCTAGTGCTCGGTTTATGGCAGGGCGCTGCGCTCAACCCACCACCCGATCTGCATCGCCAAACGGGAGACACGGAACAGGGCGCTGTGTTGCGCGAGCGGCAGCAATGTCCCTTGAGCGGGGCGTTTCCCAGGGGACGGTGCACGCCTGAGCTGCTACGGCAGCGGAACGGTTCCACCGCCCGCGAGGCAGTCGGCGAGGTAGAGCGCCGTTCCGAGGTCGCCAGTCCACAACGAGTAGCGGCCGCGGCCGAACTTGGCACGAGCGCGTGCGACCTGAGCGACCGATTGCATTGCGAACGCGCGAGCGCGCTCAAGCCACATCTCATCGCGCGTCCGCTCGAACAAGGCCAGGAAGGCGTAGCCGTTGCCTGAAGTGCCGTGGCACAGGTTCGCCCCTTTCGACAGCGGCCCAGCTCGCCACGGGAGCTCGCCACCGGCGAGGAGCAAGCGCCCATGTCCATCGTCCTCGGGCGCCAAGTGAGCAAGCGAGGCGATCACACCGACCGAGGTACGGGACGGCCAGTTGGCGAGTCCGTTCTCCAGGACCGCGTACCGAGCCGTGGACTCCGCTGTCCGACGATGAACCACTTCATCAGCATCCTGAGACAAGGCTAGGACGCAGCCCGCGAACCCGTGCGCCGGGCCAATGAACTGGTCAACGATCCCGTACAGGTGCTGCGTCCACAGTCCCGTCTGCTGATCCCATTCATTGCGGAGCCATGCGGCGCTATCGCGCCAGAGCTCGAGCCACCTCGCCTCGCCGGTCAAGTCGTGCATTGCAGCGGCGGCGAGCATGGTTCCCGGGCTTCCCCACATCAGCTCGCAGCGCTCGTCTTCGGCGTTGCCCGCGATGAGCTGTACAAGCCTGTCGGCGTTTTCCTGCGACGGGGAGAGCCGCTGCAACACCAGCCGGATCCCAGTCTCGCCCATCCAGAGACTGCGCTCGTGGTCCTCATCGGGAAAGTCGGGCTCGTAGTGCATTTGGAGATAGGGAACGTGCGCGCGCCGAAGCTCCGCTAGCCCACGAGACTGCAAAGAGTCGAGCGCCCGAACGACGCCCGCACCGCCCATATAGACCGTCCGAAAGCGAGGCTCCCCGTCGATCCCTCCATCACTGTCTTGGGGATGCGTCGGCCAGCCGTCGTCGAACGAGTCCTCCGCGTCCTGGACAATCTCTCGAATCGAGGCGCGGACGCGATCTGGATCTCACTCGTCCTCAATCAGCCGATCGTGGGCCTGCGGGGAGTAGAGCATTGGCCGAGCCTAGAGGCCACGAGAGGCTCATACCTGGAGTGGCGTGCCCGACGGATCGCGACTGTTCCGGCCCGACGAGGAGTCGGTCGCATGCCCGAGTGTGCGGGAATGTCGCTTGAGCCTGCCGCCTCGGCTTAGTGGGTGACCATGGCCCGCCTGTTGCGCGCGACCTGGACCGTGCGTTGCGGACTGTGATCGCCACGGGCTTCCTGGTCGCGCTCGGATGCGCGGTCGCCACCGAGGTCCGTCTCAGACGGAGCGACGCGCGAGCGTGCTCCGCTCCGTCTCGTGCAGTGCACTAAGGAAGGGTGAGAAATCCTTCGTAGTGATCGCTCCAACGCGGGCTGTGGACCACATCGCCACCCCGCCCGCCGCCGGTGATCTGAGCGTACTGACCTGTTCCGCGCACGAACTTCCAGGTATTGGTGCCGGCGAGGTACCCGTTCCCGGCATCGACATACTCCATCCGGGAGCGGACCACGAAGCTCCCGAGCTTGCCCTTGCGGGTGGTGACGTACTTCTGGACCGTGACCCGCTGCCCGTCGCGCATCAAGATGCGCTCGCTCCAGGAGGAGGTCTCCGTACCCGTGTCAGGCTTGAGGGCTCCGGGCTGCAGCGGGGTGAAGACGAACTTCCCGAACGCAGTGGCGTTCAACACGCCACTGGACGTGATCGCCACCTGCTGCTTCGCGGCGGCGTGACCGGCCGCGGCAACGGAGGTCAGGGTGGCCGCCGCAGCGAGCACGGCGAGCATGATGTGCCGAGCCTTCATGGCTCCTCCTCTCTGTGGTGCTCCACTCGTCACGGCCCGGACACCTACCCAAACGGCCCGGAGGTCGCGATCCGCCCATCGGGGAAGTACGGTTCGATCGAAATATCCGTCGGGTTCCCGGGCGTCCCGTCGGCCGCTTCATCCAGGCGCCACCTCAACCAGTGCGTCCCCCACCCTTCTTCGCGCACGAGTCCGGAGAGAGCATCGGTGACCTCGCGAGCGCCCTCGGTCTCGACCTCGTAGCAATCCCCGACCCCCGGGGTTGCCAAATCGGCGGTGGGTGTCCGGGGCTTGTCGCGGAGCAGCTCAGCTGCTCGCCCCGGCAGCAGCGAGAGGAGCTCCGCCGCATCCTTCGGCGGCGAGGTGTAGATGCACACCGCATAGTGCGACGGCACGTAGGCCCTCACCTTCTGAACGCTCCAGGCGCTCGAAGGCAGCGCTGATGCGGGGTCCGTGAGCAGCGCGTAGACCCGGCGGAGAGCGGAGAGCTGCTCCGGTGTCGCGGCGGACATACTCTCGAATCCGGCGTCGTAGTTCCCCCAGAGCAAGCGAGCCGATCGGTCGCCGTCGGGTACCGCCAGCACCCCCCATTCGGGGACGTAGTCGTCCGGAACGACGAGAGCGACGCGGGAATCGTGGCTCCCCCACCACGGATCCTCCCCGGCCGGAATCTCTTCGACCAGAGCGCGACTCTGAGCGAGCAGCCTGGCTGCAGCCGCCCGCACGAGCTCGACTCCTTCCGGCGCGAGTCGCTGCTCGAGGTAGCCGGAGTTGAGCTCGTTCGCACCCTCGGGGATCCTGCTTCCCCCCAGATAGTGGGGTCGGCGGTCCCAGATGATGCGGCCGTCGGCATACACCCAGGCGCGGACCATGTCCCTCCGGTTCTGTTGCGCGGAAAGTGGCTCAGCAAATCCAAACCACTCGACGACAAGGTCGCTGCTTTCCGGGGTGCTGGGGGTGGCGCCGACCGGCGGCAGGCCGATGAAGCCCTGGTCAAGAATCAGGACGCGTACGGTTCCGTACGCTGCAGTTCCGATCGCAGCAACGAGCACTGCGGCCACGAATGCGACGTGGTACCGGCGACGGCCCTGGCTGACCGCGGTAGCCGCTGCGGCTTCGCGCAGAACATCGTCCCACCTGCCTTCGAGCGGCTCGGGCGCGAGTGCGGCGAACTGAGCGGCGAGCAGGCCGTCGTCATAAAGAGTCATACCGCTACCTCCTCCGTCGAAAGCTCAGCGCCGAGCTCCTTGTACGCCTGAGACAGGGTCGCGGCGACCGTTCCTTCGGCGATACCGAGCACCTCGCCAATCTCGGCATAGGAGAGATCTGCGAAGTAGCGCAGGAAGATCGCGGCGCGCCGCTGCCGTGGCAGTCGCCGCACTGCGGCTGCGAGCGCTTCGTTCCGGCTCTTGTCGACGAACGCAACGTCTGGCAACTCATCAAGCGCCAGCTCCCGAGATCCTTGTGACCCGATCGCGACCCGGAAGGCGATTCGCCAGACCCAGCCTTCGAGCGATCCGTCACCGCGGAAGTCGCCTTGATTCCGTAGCGCCCGGAGAAATGCCTCCTGCACGACGTCCATCGCGCTCTCGACGCTGCCCGTTACCGATGAGAGCATCACCTGGAACGCGCGATGACGGCGTCTGTAGAGGTCCTCCAAGTCGGACTCCAGGCCACCCATGCTCATAAGAGCGTGGCGAGCAGCGAATCCTTTAGTGGGCACGTGGCTTCATCGTAGGACGACGGCCCTTTCCCCTTGCGCCGGAGAGGGGCTACTCCCATGCGCGAGCGTGCTCCCGTTCGACGGTGCGTCGGTCGTCAGGGTTGAGCGAGAGCCTCGGCGAGAAGCGTCGAGACGTCGGCGACCCTCATTTCGCTCCCGGTCTGCCGCACTCCGTCGTCGAGCATGACCGTGCAGAAGGGGCACGCGACGGCGAGCGTCTCGGCACCGGTGGCGGCTGCCTCCCGCACGCGCTCCTCGTTGATCTGGCTCCCGCGCTCCTCCATCCACATGTGCGCGCCGCCTGCTCCGCAGCAGAAGGTCTGCTTTCCGCTGCGTGCCATCTCGATCGGCCTCCCGATGCGCCCTACGATCTCCCGGGGGGCGGCGAGGACGTCGTTGTGCCGCGCGAGGTAGCAGGAGTCGTGGTATGTGATCGCCGCGTTTCCGCTCACCGGCGCCAGCCTCCCCTCGGCGACGAGTTGCGCGAGGAGCTCCGAGTGGTGCACGACCTCGTACCGGCCGCCGAAGTCCGGGTACTCGTTGGCGAGGGTGTTGAAGCAGTGCGGGCAGCTGGCGACGATGCGCGTAACGCCGGCGGCGTTCAGCGTCTCGACGTTCGCCTGCGCGAGCGCCTGGAAGACGTACTCGTTTCCGGCCCGTCGTGCCGGGTCGCCGGTGCACGACTCCCGCGGGCCGAGGATCGCGACGTCGATTCCTGCGGCTTGCAGGAGCTTCGCGGTCGAGACTGCTCCGGCCCGGGCGCGCTCGTCGAACGCGCCGGCGCAGCCGACCCAGTACAGGACCTCTGGCGCGGGGTCCCCCGGCTCGAGTACCCGGATCCCGAGACCCTCGGTCCACCCGATCCGCTCGGTCTGGGGCTTGCCCCACGGGTTCGAGCTGCGCTCGACGTCGCGCAGCATCGTCTCGGCGTCGGCCGGAATGCGCGACTCGACCATCACGAGGTGCCGGCGGAGGTCGACGATGTGATCCACGTGCTCGATCGAGACCGGACACTCCCGCACGCACGCGCCGCAGGTCACGCAGTCCCACACCACCTCGTCCGTGACCGCGCTCGGCACGAGTGCGGAGACGTCGCCATCTGCCAGCAGCGCGGGGCCGTCCGCGAAGAGCTGGTCGCGGATGCCCATGATCAGGAGCTTCGGGGAGAGCGCCTTGCCGGTCGCGTAGGCCGGGCATGCGTCCTGGCAGCGGCCGCACTCGGTGCAGGACATCGCGTCGAGCATCTGCTTCCACGTCAGGTCGGCCACGGTGCCGGAGCCGAAGCGGAGCTCCGCCTCGTCCTCCGCCTCGAACTCCAGCGGCTCAAGGCGCCCGCGGGCGCGAGTACGCCCGAACCAGACGTTGATCGCGGCCGTCGCGATGTGGAGGTGCTTCGAGTGCGGCAGGTAGGCCAGGAAGCCGAGGATGAGCAGGACGTGCGTCCAGACGAAGACACGTTCGAACACCTCGGTCGTCGTGTCGTCGGAGAAGAGACTCGAGAGCGCGTCCGAGACCGGCGACGCTGCGGCGGGCCAAGGGCTCTGGCCGAGGGCGATCAGCGTCGCGTGCCAGAGGAGCAGGCTCGCAACGATTCCCGCGATCAGGACGAGGATGAGGTCGGCTTCGCCGAGGTGACTGCCTTCGAAGCGTCGCGGCCGCTGCACTTTGCGGATCCAGAACGCCGTCGCGACCCTGGCGAGGACGAGCACGCAGAAGAGGTCGACGAGGAATGCGTACCAACCCTGGCTGGCGAGCCAGCCGAACAGCGATCCGGACGGGAGTGCGTCCTCCCCGCGGACGATCGCGGCGACCGCCATGAAGATCGTCGGAAAGAGGACGAGGAAACCCCAGAAGATGAAGGCGTGCATGAGCCCCGGAACGAGGCGCTGGAAGAGCTTGCGCTGTCCCAGGACGATGGTCGCCTCGTTGCGCAGGCGGACGGGGACGTCTGCGCTCCGGCTGGTCGGTCGCCCGAGTCGGACGACGCGGGTGAGGAAGAGCGCCCTCCGCGCGAAGAGCCAGCCTGCGACGGCGATCGCCGCGACGAGCGCTATCGTCGAGGCGACGCTCGCGCCCGTGCTCAGGCGCCTTTCGCCTTCCTCAGCTCGGCCGAGATCGCGGGCACGACCTCGTGCAGGTCGCCGATCACGGCGTAGTCGGCGCTCGCGAGGATGGGCGCCTCGGGATCCGTGTTGACCGCGATGATCGTCTTCGCCCCCTTGCACCCGGCCATGTGCTGCGTCGCGCCGGAGATGCCGCAGGCGATGTAGACGTCAGGAGCGATCTTCGTGCCCGTCTGCCCGACCTGGTCGGTGTGCGGCCGCCAGCCGGCCATCGTCACGGCCCGCGAGCACCCGACGGCGCCGCCGAGCAGGCCCGCCAGCTCCTCGACGATCGCGAAGCCCTCGGGCGAGCCTACGCCGCGGCCGGCGGAGACGACGACCTTGGCCTCGGCCAGCGACACCCCACCCGCCGCCGCCGGCACGCGCTCTACGACCCGCACGAGCAGGTCGGCGTCGTCCAGCTCCGGTGTGAACCGCTCGACCGGAGCGGTTGTCGCGGACGCCTCCTCGGGAGCGACGGAATGCGGTTGGACGGTGAGCAGCTTCAACCCGCCGTCGAGCCGCGCGTCTTCGAGGAGGCTTCCTCCCCAACGCACGCGCGTGACGGCGAAGAGATCTCCGGGAGTCGCGGCAACGCAGTTCGCCGCGAAAGGAAGATCGAGTCGCGCGGAGAGATGGGCGAGGACCTCGTTGCCGCGCTGCGTGCCGGCAGCGATGACCGCGCTGGGAGAGAGGCGCTCGGCGAGCTCGGCGAGCGCGGCTGCGATCGCCGCCGGTGCGTAGGACGCGAAGGCCTCGCCCTCGGCGACGTGAAGTGTCTCGACTCCTCCGACCTCGAGCGCCTCCCCGGCGGCGAACCCGTGCAGCGGCTCGGCGAGAAAGCGTGCGAACGCGAGCGCCTGCTGCGTAAGCTCGCCCGCTTCCTCGACGTAGACGACGACCATCGCTACGCAGCTCCCAGCTGCTGGAGGACGTCCACGACGGCGGGGGCCGCCGCCGGGCCTTCGCCGAGGATCACCGCCTCCTTGCTCTGGCCTTCCGGGACGACGAGCCTGGCCTTCTCGAGCCGAGAAGGTGCCCGCTCGGGCGAGCTCGAGTCGATCGGCTTCCGCTGGGCACGGAGCTTCGCCGGAACGGAGGGGTAGCGCGGCAGGTTCAGGCCCTCGAGCACGGTCAGGACGGCGGGCAGCGGCAGCTCGTACACGTCTCGGCCGCCGGCGACCTCCTGTTCGCAGCGGACGCCTCCGTCGCCGACAGCGACGCCCTTTAGGCCGGTCGCGGCCGGACGGCCGAGGGAGTACGCGGTCCGGATGCCGACCTGGTAGCCGCCGGCGTCCGCCGACTCGTTGCCGAAGAAGACGAGGTCGAAGGGCCCGCTCGCCGCCTCGTCGGCTCGGATCGCGTCGACGATCGCCGCGGCGGTCGCCTGCGCGTCCCACTCCTCGCCGTCGGTGACGAGGTGGATGGCCCGGTCGACGCCGAGCGCCATCGCCTCTCGGAGTTGCTCCTCCGCCTCCGGCGGGCCCAGCGTGAGCACGACCGACTCGCCGCCGTGGGCTTCGATCAGTCGCACGGCTTCCTCGACCCCGCACTCCTCGTGCGGGCTGATGGCGAACCCGAGGTGCTTCGTCTCGATCGCCTGCTGATCCTCGGTGAGGACGATCTTTCCGCCGGTCATCGGCACCCGCTTGACGCATACGAGGACGCGCATCAGCTGCGGATCCTCGCGTTCTCGGGGTCGAAGAGCGGAGCTGCGCCGACGCGTGCCACCGTGACCGGGAACCGCTCGTGCATGTACTCGACCGCGAGCTCCTGCGAGCCCTCGACCGCGTGCTCGGGGGGAAGGTAGGCCATCAGGAGGTAGGAGCCAAGCGAGGGCCCGGCGCCGGCGCTGGTGACGTAGGAGCGGCGGCCCTTGGCGTCCGTCAGCAGCCTGCCGTCCCGGAGCGTGATCGGCTCGCGTCCGAGCGGGTAGCGCTTGACACCCGAGGTGGAGGTGTGGTCGTCGACGGTCAGCGTGCAGAGGATCGCCGCAGGCTCCTCCTCGCGGTGGCGGAGGTGCGCCTCCTTCCCCACGAAATCCTGCTCCTTCACCCTGGGTCGCTGCATCCCGGCCTCGACGACGGTGTACTCGCTCTCGAGCTCCGCGGCAAAGGCGCGGTAGCTCTTCTCGAGTCGACCCGTCGTCCCGTAGACGCCGATCCCGCAGGCGGTGAGCGAGTGCGGTTGGCCTGCTTCCCAGAGCACGTCCCAGAGGCGGGCGCCCTGTTCGATCGGCACGTACAGCTCCCAGCCCAGGTCGCCGACGTAGGAGATCCGGGAAGCGAGGACGAGCTGCGAGCCGATCTCGAGCGTGCGGCAGTGGCCGAACGGGAAGCCCTCGCTCGAGACGTCGTCGCGGGTCACGCTCGAGAGGATGTCGCGGGCCCGCGGTCCCCAGAGGCCGATCGTCGTCCAGGCGGTCGTCACGTCGTCGAGCGTGGCCGAGCCGTCCTCCGGGAGCAGGTCGCGGAAGACCTTCTTGTCGGCCATCCCGTGCGCGCCGCCCGTGACGATCCGGAAGGAGTCGTCGTCGAGCCGCATGATCGTGAGGTCGGAC
>Ga0055439_10000224_pt1 | contig 10322 bp, 9 predicted proteins | sample Browns_TuleB_D2_FD_57732 | JGI IMG/M metagenome (GOLD analysis project Ga0055439, IMG submission 57732) | Wetland microbial communities from San Francisco Bay, California, USA, that impact long-term carbon sequestration - Browns_TuleB_D2 | ecosystem: Environmental > Aquatic > Marine > Wetlands ...
ATCGGGAAGAGCACCGGTGTGGAAGTGGATTTCCCGCTCCCGGAGGGAGGGGGCCGGTCGGTCCGGATCTTTACGACCCGGCAGGACACACTGTTCGGGGCCACTTTCGTCACGCTGGCACCCGAACACCCCCTGGTGGATGAAATCATCCGGGGAAAAGAAAAAGCCGCCGGAGTCCGGGCATTCGTGGATCGGATCAAGAAACAGGACAAGGCGGTTCGCACGGCGGACGATTTGGAAAAGGAAGGAATATTCACCGGCGCCCATGCCCTCAACCCGATGACCCGGGAGCCCATCCCGATCTGGATCGGCAATTTTGTCCTGATGGAGTATGGTACCGGCGCGATCATGTGTGTGCCGGCCCACGATCAGCGGGATTTCGAATTTGCGAGAAAATACGGCATCCCAATCCGTCTCGTTATACAAAATCCGGCAGCCTCGTTGGATGCGAAAACCCTGACGGCGGCTTATTCCGAAGAGGACGGCCGGCTCGTCGATTCGGGAGCGTTTTCCGGAATGACTTCAGAGGAAGCCCGGGAAAAGATCGCGGACTTTATTGTATCCGAGAAACTTGGCTCGCGCAAAATCAATTATAAACTCCGCGATTGGGGAATTTCCCGTCAACGGTACTGGGGTACACCGATCCCGATCCTCTACTGCGATTCCTGCGGAACGGTCCCCGTTCCCTACGCCGATCTCCCGGTCACGCTTCCGCAAAACGTCTCCTTGACCGGAAAAGGCGGTTCGCCGCTGCGCGAAAATAAAAGTTTTCTAAATGTAAAATGTCCGAAGTGCGCGGGAGAGGCGCAACGCGAAACCGATACGATGGATACCTTTGTTGATTCCTCCTGGTATTTTCTACGGTACCTGTCTCCAAAATTCGATGCGGCTCCGTTCGGTCGCAAGGAAGCCGACTACTGGATGCCGGTGGATCAATACATTGGCGGAATTGAGCACGCGGTTCTGCACCTCCTGTACGCCCGATTCTTTACCAAAGTCATTCGTGACCTCGGCCTGGTGAAATCCGACGAACCATTTACAAACCTGCTGACCCAGGGAATGGTCTGCATGGAAACGTACCGTTGCGAGGTCCACGGGTGGCTTATTCCCCTGGAGGTGGTCGGCTCGGAAAAAGGAGGCTGGCGTTGCCCGCAATGCGGCCGGCCGGCCGAGCGCGGCCGCGTTGAAAAGATGTCCAAGTCCAAGAAGAACATCGTCGATCCGGAACAGCTGATCGCGAAATTCGGCGCGGACACGGCCCGGCTTTTTTCCCTCTTCGCCGCACCCCCGGAAAAGGACCTGGAGTGGAACGACGCGGGAGTCGAAGGCGCATCCCGTTTTTTGAACCGCGTGTGGCGACTGGTCGCCGGTCGCGCATTCCATGACTCGGGTGACTCGGTGAAGAGCATCCGGTCCGACGCCACCCGGCGCGGCGCGGCGCTGCGCCGGGCGACGCACCGGACCATTCAAAAAGTCACCGAAGACCTGGAGGGAAGCCATACGGAGACGCCCGGAGCCCTCGCTGAAAGCGGATCGAACGTTTCCTCGGTCCGCCATAGGCCCTTTCAATTCAATACCGCCGTGGCGGCCCTGATGGAGTTCTATAATACGATCACCGAATGGCAGCGGGAAGGCGCTGCGGGGGAGGATGAACCCATTTTAAACGAGGCGATTCGCACGCTCATCCTACTTCTCTCGCCCTTTGCGCCGCATATCGCCGAGGAACTCTGGATGAAGACGGGGCGCCCCGACAGCGTTTTTAATCAGCCGTGGCCGAAATGGGACGAGAGTTTTTTGAAGACCGACGAAATCACGATCGTGATCCAGATCAACGGCAAGCTTCGCAGCCAGATCCGTATTCCGCCCGGCCTCGAAGAAGAGGATGTCCGCGGCCTGGCTCTCTCTGACGGAAGGGTTAAAGAATGGATGAAAGACCGGTCCCCGAAAAACGTGATCTATGTCAGAGACAAACTGGTCAATATCGTCATATGAACTCTTTATCTTTTCTCATCACCCCTTGCGCCTTATTCCTCACGGTTCTTGCCGGCTGCGGCTACAATACCGGAGGGGGTGTTCGACTGCAATCCAGTCTGCAGACGATCGCGGTTCCGGTCTTTTTCAACGAGACGCTCGAGCCCACACTTGAAAATGCCGTGACGTCGGCCGTGAAGCAGGAGTTTCTGACCAACGGCCGGTTGAGTGTCGTCAACGATCCCGGGGATGCGGATCTCGTCCTAAAAGGAACGGTGACCTCTTTTGGCCTCACGCCCCTGGCTTTTGACCCCGCGAGCAGCGTCGTGCTCGAATACCGGGTCCGCATCCGAACATCGATCCAGCTTGAAAACCCACGGACACAGAAAATTTTGTGGCAGGATCCGGGGATGGAAGCGTCGGCAGAATATGTCGTCAATTCGGATACTTCCGCGAATCGTGTGGCGCAGGATCATGCCATTGCGGAGGCCAGCAAGCTGTTGGCTGAAAATGTCATTCACCGCGTACTGGAAGGGAACTGATGCCTCCACGTTCCGGGGTGTTGAGCTATCAGGAGTTCATGGGCCTCTTGGATCGCGGAACTTTCGCCCCCCTGTATCTCCTGACCGGAGAAGAGGACTTCCTGATCCAATCCGCACTGGAACGTCTGGTCCGCACCGCTTTGGATCCCGCGGATAAGGATTTTAATTTCAGCGTTCTGGAAGGTGAAACCGCCACGGCGGATGCAGTGTTGACTGCGGTTGAAAGCCTTCCGGCCTTTGCCGAACGGCGTTTGGTGGTCCTCAAGAGCGCCGAACAACTACCGGCGGTCGAAGCCAATCGCCTCGTAACCTATCTGAATAACCCCTCCCCTACCACTTGCCTTGTCGCCGTTGCCCCAAAATTTGACGCGCGACGGTCCTTCTTCCAAACCCTGAAGGCACGGGCCACCGTTGTCGATTGCCTTCCCCTTAAGGACACGCAGGTTTCGGTATGGATCAAGGCCCAGGCCCGGTCCCTCGGTTCTACCATCTCGGAGGACGCCGTCCTGTTCCTTAAAGAACGCGCCGGGCGCGATCTGTTTCCACTGCACAACGAATTGATGAAGGCCATGGTCGGAAGCGATCATCCCAAAACGATCGAATTGGAGGATGTTCAACGGGCATGCACCGCTTCCGGAAGCGCTTCGGTATACGACCTCTTGAACGCGCTGTCCCAGCGCAGCGTCGATGCCTCTATCCGGGTACTGGACTCACTCGTGGATGAAGGCGAGCCCCCGCTTAAAATTCTTTCAACCATGAGTTACCGATTTCGCATGGTCTGGAAGGTCAAACAAGCCATGCAGGCCGGACACAACGATGCGGCGCTTTTGCGAATGTTCGGTCTGGGTCAGTGGGCCGGAGGGGCCGTAATAGCATCGGCCAAAAAGTACTCGGAGAAGGACCTCCGGTGGGCGTTTCAGCGTTTGGTCGAAACGGATGCCGGCCTTAAGGGGGGCCTGCTGGCCCCGAAGCTGCTGTTGGAGATTCTTGTACTGGACCTGTGTTCCGGAAAACAGAAAGGATTACGCCGATTTCTGGGCCGACAGCCCCTTCTGTACCTTTAGGGTCAACCGGGAAATCTTGCGGGATGCCGTATTGCGATGAACAATGCCCTTCGTAACCGCACGGTCAAAGGCCGATGTGGTCTTGATCAAAAGCGCCTTTGCCTCCTCGGATTGCATGGAAGCCAGAGCTGTATTCATCTTTTTAACCAGGGTCTTAAGCGATGTCAGGACCAACTGGTTCCGGGCATGCCGTTTTTTTGACTTCCGGGCCTGCTTGATCGCCGATGCATGATCTGCCATATGAGCTCCTTAACGCGTCAATTCTCATTCCGATAGTGGCTCGAGATAAAGCAAAGTTCTGTTTTCTAGCACGAAGACGCCATCGGTGTCAAGGCATTTTTGCCGATCGATGCGGATGCTTCCCTCAAGTCCAGGCATAACGACATGACCGAAGAACGTCAGCAAATTGCCAGGGCCGCCGGTCTGATCGGGTTGGCCACTTTCTCCAGCCGAGTTATGGGTTTTATTCGGGACATGGTTCTGGCCCGGCTTTTCGGGGCCGGGATGGCGGCCGACGCCTTTTTCGTCGCTTATCGGATTCCGAACATGCTCCGCGAACTGTTTGCCGAAGGCTCCATATCCGCCGCCTTCATCCCGGTCTTTACCGAATACCTGACGAAACGTTCCCGCGAGGAGGCCCGCAAACTGGCCTCGGCCGTCTTCACGCTCCTGCTTATTATTGTGACGATCGTTTGCGTCCTTTCGATCCTTGCCGCCCCCTGGATTGTCCAGGCCATCGCTCCGGGGTTCGGTGACGAGCCGGGAAAATTCGACCTGACCACGATGCTGAGCCGATTCATGTTTCCCTATCTTTTGTTCATCAGTTTGGCCGCGATCACCATGGGCATGCTCAATTCGCTCCGGGCCTTCGCGGTACCGGCCTTCTCCCCGGTCATGTTTAACATTTGCATCATCGGGGCGGCTCTCGGGCTCTCCCCCCTGCTTACGGAACCGATTTTCGGCGTCGCGGTGGGTGTCGTGGCCGGCGGAGCGGTCCAGTTTTTGATGCAGCTTCCAAGCCTGTCCCGAAGGAACATGATGATCGGCTTCCGATTCGACCCGCTCAATCCGGGCGTAAAGCGAATTGGTCTGTTGTTGCTTCCCGCCATGGTTGGATTGTCCGTCACCCAGGTCAACATCCTGGTTAACACCCTCCTGGCCTCCTTTCTGCCGGAAGGCAGTCAAACCTATCTCTTTTACGGAATGCGCCTCGTCCTGTTTCCCTTGGGCATTTTCGGTGTGGCGCTGGGCACGGCCATCCTGCCCACGATGGCAAAACAGACTTCCGACGGCCAGATTCAAGAATTGAAAACTACCCTCTCGTTCGGATTAAGGTTGGTTCTTTTCATCATCATTCCGGCCATGATCGGACTGATGACCCTTCGTGTTCCGATCATCCACCTTTTTTTCGAGCACGGGCGCTTCACGGCAGCGGCGACGGCGGGCACGGCAGCGGCGCTGCTCTTCTATTCGGTCGGGCTGCCGGCCTTTGCGGGAATCCGCATCGTGGTCGCCGCTTTCTATTCCCTCCAGGATACGAAAACGCCCGTGCGAATCGCCATGGTTGCCATGGGGGCCAACATCGTCTTAAGCCTGATCTTGATGCGACCGCTGCTGCACGGAGGACTGGCCCTGGCGACTTCCCTGGCGGCGATCATCAATTTCGGCCTGCTGGTTCGGATTTTAAATCGCCGGCTGAACGGGATCGAATGGTCCGTCATTATACGCTCCGTCGTCAATACCGTCGCGGCCACCGTTCCCGTAGGGGTGATCGGATGGACGGTCGGAAATCTTCCGATCTGGACGTTTCGTGACGATTGGGAGAGCAAGGCCGTCTGGTTGTTCGGGGCCATCGCCCTCTCGATTCTGAGCTATATCGCCGCCAACCGCCTCTTGAGGTCCGAGGAACTGACCTTTCTGTGGGACACGATCAAGACCAAGTTCGGGAAGAAGGGGGCGCCGCCGGCATGAGAGCCGTCATCCAGCGGGTAGTGGAAGCCCAGGTCAGCGTTAATGGAGAGACTATTGGACGCATCGGTCCAGGCCTGGTGATTCTTCTCGGAGTGGTAAAGGAGGACACCGAGCGCGAAGCCGAGCGATTGGCCGAACGAATACTCACCTATCGAATCTTCGAGGATGAAAACGGCCGGATGAACCGCTCGGTTCAAGATGCCGGCGGACAGATTCTTGCCGTTTCCCAATTCACCGTAGTGGCCGATGTCGCCAAGGGTACGCGGCCGAGCTTCACACCGGCGGCCCCGCCGGAACGGGCTCGGGCGCTTTACGAACGGTTCCTCGACCGGATTGCATCATCGGGCCTTTCGGTCGAGACGGGGCGGTTCGGTGCCCGAATGATCGTCTCGCTTCACAACGACGGCCCGGTGACGTTTATCCTCGAAAGTTAACCCGCCCCTCTTTGGAAAAAATTGTTCTGGCTCCGGGATTCTGTTATAGTAGCAGCATGTTACGGGCCGTAATTTTTGATTGCGATGGAGTGATCGTCAACAGCGAGCCGCATCACCTGACCGCTTTTCGGGAAGTTCTCGCGACGGAGGGCATCCCGCTTTCCATTGAGGAGTACTATACCAAGTATCTTGCCATGGATGACAAGGGGTGTTTCGAAGCTGTCTTGCGCGATCACGACCGTCCGATCGACAACAAAATTTTAAAAAGCCTGATCATCCGGAAGATGGAGGTGTACCGCCGGCTCTCGAATCAGGAACTGATCCTCTATCCAGGGGTGGTGGAACTGGTGAATAATCTGAAAGATCGGTACAGGCTCGCCATCGCCTCCGGGGCGTTCCGCGGGGAAGTCAAGTATGCCCTGGAGAAGGGAGGAATCCGGAGCGCGTTTCCCGTGCTCGTGACCGCACAGGACGTTCGGAACGGAAAACCACATCCGGAGGCTTTTCAGACCGCGCTGTCACAGATCAACCAACAGGACCCCGTCCCTTCCCCACCCATTCGGCCGGAGGAGTGTCTCGTCATCGAGGATTCGGTACATGGAATCGACGGGGCCAAGGCCGCTGGAATGAAGTGTTTGGCCGTCACAAATTCTTACCCGAAAGCAAAACTGACGCGCGCCGATATCATCGTCGACAATTTGGAAGGAATCGAACCCCAGGATCTGGAAGCGTTATTCTAGGTATCCCGGCCGGCCGGTCCTACGATTCGGAGGGATCGTCCATTTTCTCGCCGGATCTCCGTCCCTTCATAATCATGTCCAGGGCCTTGCGAACGCGCCGGGCGCGCGTTTCGACCCTCCGGGCCGCCATGACCCAGCGTATGTATTCTTTTTTTTCGGTATAGGGAAGTTTGTCGAACAGGCTCTGGGCGGCCGCGTTACGGGAAAGGGCGGCCTTAAAATCACGGGGAATTTCGGAGACCGGGATGTCCGAATCCAACCGGAGCGCCACCTGAATTTCCCGGCCTTCTTTGATCTTGGCCCCCTTCCACAATTGCGGGTTGACCATCATGAAATGCTGGCCGTCCCCCATCGGAAAGAGGGAACTTCGAAAGGGAAAGCCGTTGACCGTGCCCTTGACGGACACTCGGGAGGGGGTTCCAAACACCTCCTCGACGGAAAACGGAACCCGAAAAACCGTCCACGCGTCGCCTTCCCCCATCGATTCGAGTCGGGCGGTAAAGACATGTTCCCCCGGGTGTTTTCTTTTCTTGCGCGTCCCCGCGGATGATTTCATCAGGTGGGTCGTCCTCCCGAAGGAATGCCTGTACGATAGCCCAATCGATTCCGGCCAAAGCCGGCGATGGGGAGCTCCCGTCTTGGAACGATGGGAATACCGAACCTACTCACAAATGGCGCCTTTGGCCGCCGACTGCACATACCGGGCGTACTTGGCCAGCGCGCCATGCGTGTAGCGGGGTCGCGGTGATTTCCACTTACGAAGCCGTCTCCGGATTTCTTTCTCTGGGAGCTCGACGTCGATCCGGCGCCGGGTTGCGTCGAGGGTAATCAAATCCCCGTTTTTCAAAATGGCGATCGGCCCCCCCACGGCCGCCTCGGGAGCCACATGACCGGCCATCAAGCCGTGCGTCGCTCCCGAAAACCGGCCGTCCGTCAGCAGCGCGACATTATCCCCCAGGCCCTCCCCCACCAGCGCGGCCGTCAAGGCCAGCATCTCCCGCATCCCCGGCCCGCCTTTGGGCCCTTCGTAACGAATGACGACGACGTCGCCGGCCTTGATCCGCCTGCCCTTCACCGCGGCGAAGGCATCCTCTTCGCGGTTAAAGACCTTTGCCGGACCCCGATGCCGAAGATTTTTCACACCGGCCACTTTAACGACGCATCCTTCGGGTGCGAGATTTCCCTTTAAAACCACGATTGCCCCGGTTGGATTTATGGGTGATTTTACGGGGTGAACGACATCCTGGTTTTTCGGAAACACGATGTCTTTCAGGTTTTCCTTGACCGTCTTCCCCGTCACGGTCAGGGCCTCTCCGTGAAGCAGTTTCGCATCCAGGAGTTCCTTCATCACGACCGGGATCCCGCCGATTCGGTCAAGATCCACCATCACATACCGCCCCCCGGGTTTCATATCGGCGATGTGGGGCGTCCGCCGGCTGATTCGGTCGTAATCCTCAATCCGAAGTTTCACGCCCGCCTCATGTGCGATGGCCAGCAGATGCAACACGGAATTGGTCGAGCCGCCGATCGCGACGCAGACCGCAATCGCGTTTTCCAGCGACTTGCGCGTGATGATGTCCCGCGGTTTGATCCCCAGCTTGAGTAAATTAAGAATGGCCTTTCCGCTCTCGACACAGACCTGCAGCCGTCTTTCATCGACCGCCGGGACCGTGGCGCTCCCGGGAAGGGACATTCCCATGGCCTCGATTGCCGAGGCCATCGTGTTCGCCGTGAACATCCCGGCGCAAGAGCCTTCTCCCGGACAGGCGACATTCTCAAGAGACTTGAGCTCGTCGGTGGAAATCTTTCCCATCGCATAGGATCCCACTGCCTCGAACACGTCCTGGATCGTGACATCCTTCCCGTGAAAATTTCCGGGCATTATGGTTCCACCGTAGATAAAAACCGAAGGAATGTTCAGCCGCGCGCTGGCCATCACCATCCCGGGCAGACTCTTGTCACATCCGGCGATCGTGACGAGCCCATCGAACCGTTGCGCAAAGGCAACCAATTCGACCGAGTCCGCAATCGCCTCCCGGGTCATGAGCGACGCCTTCATCCCCTCATGCCCCATGGCGATGCCATCGCTGACCGCAATTGTTCCGAACTCGACCGGCATCCCACCGGCCTCGCGTACACCGTCCTTGGCATGTTGCGCGAGGCGGTTCAAATGAATATTGCACGGAGTAACTTCGTTCCACGAGCTGGCCACGCCGATATGAGGTTTCACGAGTTGTTCATCCGTGAAACCCATCGCATGGAACATTGCCCGGTGGGGCGACCGCTCCGGGCCGTCGGTTACGTCATGGCTTCGAAATTTGAGCCTATCGTTTTCCTTCGAATTCATCTCCTGCTCCTCACCCGATTTCCGTCAAGGTTTCGTCCACCGTATCGTGAATTAGAATCTCATTCTTGCCTGGCACTTGTCATGATTTCCGCCCTTCGCCAACCCAATCCTAAAGGCGATTTCTTAAAATTGTTTTTGCATGTAAAAAGATCCTGGTTCACAGTTCTTGTCCAAAAATGGACACTTTTCTAGTAATTTTTCATAATAGTTATGATATAAAAAGTTTAAGGCCGCTATTATCCTCCAGTCTCTATTCGATGTTAAAAAGGCTTCCAACAAATACTGCTCGTTCCACAATCTCACTTCATCCACAACCCACTCTTCCGGGTAATCCTTGGGTGAAAAAATATCGTGAATGTGAACAATGACCCCCTTTTTAAGTTGCGGTAAAAGCTCAAGATACTCAAAAATAACATCGCCCTGCGGTCTTATGACATGTGAAGAATCGATAAATAGTATATCGTCAACATCCAGTTCCTGAAATACTTCGCCATTAACTTGCTCGACTCTCTGGCGAATCACTGAGACACCGGTTCTGTCCAACCAAGGGATTTCATAGGGCTCAATACAAATGTGTTTACATGAGTAACTCGAATCTTCCTTTTTATTGGTGTTTATTGCCCGTATGGCCATAAGTGTTGAATGGCCACTTCCCACCTCTATAATTCGCCTGGGCTTCTTTATCCGGATCATGTGATACCAATACTCAGCATCTCCTGCTATAAAGGCTCCATTGTCAACGAAGAAATCCAATTCACTCGTTTTCGAACGCGATAGATTATGCAGTTCTTTATCAGATTTTATCGAATTTAACATTCTTAATTGTTCATCCACGTTCCAGTCAATCCCCGGAAGTTTTCTATTACTCGACAACGGATATCGCAAGTATTTTTTGTCAAACAACGGCTCAAAATAATGATCCCTTATAGGAAAACATTTTGCCCTCAATAAAGCTTTCTTGCTGTATGGCATTCTTACCACGCCTGCTTCCCTGACCATCCTTAAAAACAAGGCGGAGATAAAAACGAACGGAAATAGCAAGGCGTCCACTTTGGGTAAAAATCTGACTATTCTTCCCCACACTAAATTCCCCTGGACTGAGAAAAACTTACCCTCTCCTCAAAACTTGCGATTCATTTGATGCATTTGTTTTCGCTGCGCCAAACGACATGAATCCATTGCGCGAAAATATGGCGGAGAGGTAGGGATTCGAACCCTAGGTGGAAGTTTCCCCCCACAACTGCTTAGCAGGC
>Ga0055439_10000225_pt1 | contig 10271 bp, 6 predicted proteins | sample Browns_TuleB_D2_FD_57732 | JGI IMG/M metagenome (GOLD analysis project Ga0055439, IMG submission 57732) | Wetland microbial communities from San Francisco Bay, California, USA, that impact long-term carbon sequestration - Browns_TuleB_D2 | ecosystem: Environmental > Aquatic > Marine > Wetlands ...
CAGTTTGATTTCGTTATCGCCCTTAAGGTATTTGCGAAATCGCGTCATCAATTCGTCCCCCAGAACTTCGCCGGGCTTCTCTGGCCGGTGGGTCATGTAAGTGCGGATTTCGTCGAGCCGCTTGTCCGCCTGATCGTTGCCCTTGAGGCGCTTTACCTTCTCTTTGGCGGCGTCGAATGCGTCGAAGGTCAGCTCGCTGAATCCCAGCTTGCGGATCCGCATGACCGCTTTCATCATGGCCTGGTTCCGGTATCGCGTCAACATCGCCGAGGAAATCTCGGCCGCTCCCTCCTTCCGGGCCCGTCGTTCGGCGGCTTTTTTTATTCCGCTCCGGACGAAATCGGGGGAGGTCTGGAGCCGGCGCCATGCCTCCTCGGACCATTTTACTTCTTCAAGCGGGGTCTCCCAAACGGCCCTTAGATTTTCCTCCGTCATCCGGGTCATGCCCTTTGAACGGGCGAGGTCTTCGGCGTCGCTTTTGAGCATCTGGGATACGAAATCCGTCGCGACGGGAGGCGCGCCCTCGATTTTTTTCATGAGAAGGACCTTGGCGCCGTCCGTCCAGGGCATTTCGGCTTCCGGATTCTGGTCCTCGAGCTCGCCCAAGGCCTCGACTTTTTGCAGAAGATCCACATTGACCTCGAGATGTCCGCGCTCCATCGCAATCTCTTCGGCGATCTGTCGGACCATTTCCCGCATGAAGATGGGAACCGTGGCCAGGCGCTCCCGGGCCGCAACGGTCCAGGGAAGATGCCCTTTCGCCATTTGGTCGGCCGCCTCTTGAAGGCCTTTTTCCCCGCCCAGCGCGCCCATCGATTCATTCTTCCAGGCGCTCAGCTGATCCACGGTAATGATCGAAAGACCCATTTCCCGAGCCTTCTTTTCGGCCAGCTTCTTCACCATTCCGCGGAGAAACAAAGGGGCATTCTCGACGCTCTTCAGCGCGTCGTCCGTCCATTGAATCTGTGCGTCCTTCGGCATCGAAACACCCTTAAATCGGTTTGGGAGGGATTATTCTAGCACCCCCGATGATGCGGGTCAATCTCGGGTCCGGCGATCCCTCACTTTCCGAATTCAAAGTTGACCTTTCCTTGAGAATTCGTTGAAAGATCAACGGATTGTTCCCGAAGTTTCATGAAGGGATGCCATGCGGTCACCCGGTACCGGCCCGGAGGCAGATCTTTGATGCTGAACCTTCCATCCGGTCCGGTGATGGCGTAATACGGGTTATCCACGGCATAACTCCAGGATTGCATGAACGAATGCTTGCCGCACTGGGTCCAGACGATTTTATTATCCCCCGGGACCTTAATGGCCTGCGACAGGCGCGAGTTGGGTAGGGCCGCGCGATCAAAAATACGATCGCCGCGTCGATTGGCCACAATGGAATACGTTTGGATGTCATGAATGACATCGTCATGATTGAGAAAACTCATCGTCTCGCCGTCCCGAACGACGGAAACAAAGGGTCTGAATTCACAGTCCTTAATTCCGATGAGGACTTCCTTACCCGGAAAGGGTTTGCCCCGCGACACATTTTGTACGGCAACAACCACGTCTTGAAAACCCCCGTTCTCGGAAACGGAAAAATCCCGCAGGAGCCGATGGCCCTTCCCGTCCGAAATGCGCTCGCAAAGGTCCATATCCGGATAGACGATCAGCCCGAATGGTCTCGGATGCGGGACGGGACCCTTGAAAATCACCTGTCCCGTGATTGAGGCGCCATTCAATACGGTCGACACTTCGTAGGCCGATCCGTTCACGGGAATCGTGAAAATAATGCTGAAAAAAAATGCGACAAGACCCAAGGCTGGGGATCGTTCATTCATCAGGTGATCCTGTAACGTCCCTTAAAAGCTCATAAATATATCCCAATCGAAGCTACACCTAAATTGAGATATTTCACATTAAAATCCATTGGTTACGTTGATTGACCCCATTGGCATCGGAGATATAGTTATATGAAGAGACGTTAAGTATCGCACAGCAAACCGAGGAGGTGTTACATGATTTTCTTTATCCCGTTGGTTCTGTTATCCGTTCCGCTTTTCATGGTCTGGACCATGGTTGCCTCACACAGTGCCGATAAGTTGAAATAAAATCTGAGTCGATCCGATCGCACAAGGGGGGTTGGGAACTTCGTCCAACCCCTTGGCGTTTCTTCTCCTGAACAATTCCCCCGCTCCCGTCCGAAAGTCGATCTTCACCGTGGACCCTCGACCCTCCGACCGCTTAGGACCGTTTCTTGCGGAGTCGGATGACCAGCGGGGCGCCTCCGAAATCGAAAGAATTCCGAAGAAAATTCTCAAGATAGCGGAGATAGGGCTCCTTGATCATTTCCGGCCGGTTTGAAAAAATGACAAAGGTGGGCGGGCGGATCTCGGCCTGCGTGATGTAGTTGAGTTTCACCGGACGTCCCTGTCGCTGCGGGGGGGGATTGGCCGCTACCGCATGTTCGAAGGCCCGGTTCAACGCCCCCGTGGAGACGCGATTCGAATAGGCTGTCACGATCCGGTCGATCTGATCGAAGATTTCCTTGATCGGCGTTTCTTTCAGAGCCGAGATGAACAGGATCGGGGCATAGGCGATAAACGAAAGCCGGCGCCTCAATTCCGTCCGGATCTTCTCCACCGCCTTCGAATCATTCCGCCGCAGATCCCACTTGTTTACCAGGATCAAACAGCCCTTCCGCGCCTGCACGACCCGGCCGATGATTTTTGTATCCTGCTCGACGATACCCTCCGTTGAATCCAAAATGATCATGGCCATGTCACACCGCTCGATCGCCGTCAACGCCCGCGACAGGCTGTAGCGTTCCACCCCGCGTTCGATCTTCCCCCGCCTTCGGATTCCGGCGGTATCGACGAAGCAGTAGTTCTTGCCCTTGTGACGGACGAGACTGTCGATCGTATCCCGCGTCGTTCCCGGGGTCGAATCGGTAACAAGACGATTCTCCCCGAGAAGGGCGTTGATCAGCGTGGACTTGCCGACATTCGGCCTTCCCAATACGGCCACACGGGGAATCGGGGCGCCTTCCTTCTCCGCTCCCTCGGCCTCCGGGCTCTCAGGCAGGAGCGGAAGGATCGCCTCCATTAATTCGTCTACGCCGAGGCTGTGTTCAGCCGAAACCGGATAAATCTCCTTGGCGCCGAGTTTATAAAACTCGGACGCCAGGATTCCCGACTTGGGCGTGTCGATTTTATTCACGGCATAGAAAACGGGCTTTTTTACGCGCCGCAGCAGAGAGACGATTTCCTCGTCGAGGGGTGAGACGCCATCGCGTCCGTTAAAAACTGCAATGAGGATATCGGCATCGGCCATCGCCCATTCGGTCTGCGACTTGACCTGGGCCAAAATGGAATCGCGCGCTTTGGACGTCGGATCCAGTCCGCCGGTGTCTACGAGTGTGAAAGACCGCCCGCCGTAGGCCGCCTCGGCGTAATTCCGGTCGCGTGTGACTCCGGGAATGTCCTCCACGATCGCGGCCCGGTGCCCCAGGATCCGGTTGAAGAGTGTGGACTTCCCGACATTTGGCCGGCCTATGATGGCGATGATCGGTCGTCTCACAACCTACTCTTCAATCCCCGCCAGCTTCAGCGTGTAAAGGTGATGGTAGAGCCCGCGGCGCTCCAGGAGTGCCCCGTGCGTGCCCTCCTCCACGATCCGCCCCTTGTCCATCACGAAGATCCGGTCGGCTTTTTGAATGGTGGTCAATCGATGGGCGATCACAAACGTCGTCCGGCCTTCCATCAGACGGTCCAGCGCCTCCTGAATGGCGGCTTCAGATTCGTTGTCCAGTGACGAGGTCGCCTCATCCAGGATGAGGAGGCGTGGTGCCTTCAGAATGGCCCGCGCGATCGCGATGCGCTGGCGCTGGCCGCCCGAAAGGTTGATCCCTTTCTCGCCTACGATCGTATCGTAAGCATCGGGAAACGCCGTGATGAAGTCGTGCGCGTTGGCCGACTTCGCAGCCGCGATGATCTCCTCGTCGGTCGCGGCCAACTTGCCGTAGCGAATGTTCTCCTTGATCGACCCGCCGAACAGGATCGTCTCCTGCGGAACCAAGCCGATCTGCCGGTACAGGCTGGCCCTCCGGACGGTTCTGATATCGATTCCATCGATCTGAATCGAGCCGGATTTCGGATCATAGAATCGATGAAGCAGTTGGACCAGGGTGCTCTTCCCGGCGCCGCTGGGACCGACCAGCGCGACCATCTCTCCCGGTTGAACCTCAAAAGAGATGTCCTTGAGCACCGGATTGTCGGGTCTATACTCAAAATTAACGTCCCGGAGTGTGACACGCCCCTCGATCCGCGGCATCTCAATCGCATCGGGAAGATCGTCGACCTCCGGAGCCGTGTCGAGAATCTCGAATACGCGCTGGGTCGCGCCCTGGGCCTCCTTCACCTGGGAGAAGAGGCGGGCAAAACTCCCGAATGGGCCGATCAGTATCCCGGCATATAGAATGAATGCGATCAGGTCGCCGGGCGTAATCACGCCCGCAATCACCTGATGCCCGCCGTACCAGAGAATCCCGGCCGCCGCGCCGAAGGTGGCGATCGAGATCAGGGGGATGAAGACGGAAAGGACCCTCGCGCGTCCGAGGCCGGTCGCGACCGTATTTTCAAGCTGATGGCGGTATCGCTCGGCCTCGTGGGATTCGGCCACGAACGATTTTATGATCCGGATTCCTGAAACAAATTCCTCCAGCACCGTTGTGGTATGGGCTGTCCGGTCCTGGATCTGGGTCGAGAGCCTTTTTAATTTGCGGCCGAAAAACATCCCGATCCCGGCAATCAGCGGGAGGATCCCTAAAATCAACAGGCACATCCGCCAGTTGAGATAGAACAGGATCACCACTCCGCCGATCAGCGTCACGATCTGCTTGGCCAGGTTGATCGGGACATCCGTGGCGATGGATTGAATGACCGAGACATCGCTGGTCAGCCGGGAGATTAACTCACCCGTCCGGCGCTTTGCGAAGAAGCTGACCGACAGGATTCCGAGATGCCTGAAGAGTTTCATCCGGAAGTCGGCGACGACCCGCTGGCCGATGTAGGCAATCAGGTAGCTGTGGCCCATTGTCAGAAGGCCCTGGACGATGAAGAGTCCGATCAGGGATAGAATGGACGAATCGAGCGAGGCCGTATCGGGCTCATGCAGGAAGGCATTGACCACGCTTCGGACGATCCACAAAAGGCCCAGATTTGTCGCCGCCACCGCCGCCAGGAGTACGGCGGCCAGGATCATCCGATGAAGGTAGGGTCGTATGAACGCGACGAGTCGCAGGAGATTTTTCATCAATTTCCTCCGCGACCATTATAACTTACGACACCGCCGCCCAACAAGTTCTTTTCTGAGGCCCTATCCCGGCCTCTTCATTCCGCAGGGGGAATCGTTCAACCACCGCGTAAGCTCGAGGGCCGGGATGGGTTGGCTTATGAAGTAGCCCTGGGCCTCGTCACAGCCCATCGCGATCAGGCGATCCAGCACGGCTTGCGACTCGACACCCTCCGCCGCGACCTTCAATCCGAGATTGTGCGCCAGATCGATCGTGGATCGCACAATGACGGCATCGTCCGTATTTCCGGACATGCCGATGATGAACGATTTGTCCACCTTGACTTCCGTCACCGGTAATTTTTTCAAATAACTCAAGGAGGAATACCCCGCGCCGAAATCGTCGATGGAGAGCCGGATCCCCATGCCCCGCAAACGCGTGAGGATTTCCATGGCCCGCGCCGGGTCGGCCATGATCGCACTTTCGGTGATCTCCAGATTCAGCCCTTCCGGGGGCAGATGGCTTGCGGCCAGCAATTCGGCGATCCAATCCGGAAGGTGCAGATCGTGCAAATTCCGAACGGAAAGATTGACCGCGATCGTGATTTCCAATCCCGCCCGGCGCCACGCGACGCCCTGCCGTGTCGCCTCCGCAAGCACCCACAGGGTCAGCGGCTTGATCACCCCGATGTGCTCCGCCAAGGAAATGAATTGATCCGGATGGATCAGACCCTGGTGCGGGTGTTGCCAACGGACCAGGGCCTCCACCCCGATGGTCCTGCCGGATTTCAGATCAATTTTGGGTTGGTAATGCAGGATTAGTTCCTTCCGTTCCACGGCGTGTCTCAACTCGCCCATCAACGTCAGGCGGCTCGGACTGTGCCGATCGTGCTCCAGGATGTAAACGGCGTATCCGCTCCCGGACTGCTTGGCCTGATACATGGCCACATCCGCTCGACGCATCAACATGTCGACATCTTCCCCGTGCTCGGGAAAGAGGGCAATGCCGATGCTCGCCCCGATATCCAGAAAGAACCCCTCGACAACAAACGACCGGGTCAGCGCATCCAATATCTTTTGGGCGGCGACGGTCGCCCCGTCCATATCGGTGGCCGGGAGCAGGATGGCAAACTCGTCCCCTCCGAGACGGGCGATTGTGTCCGATTCCCGAAGCACGCTCAGGACACGCGGTCCGACCAATTTCAGCAGGAGATCGCCGTGATGATGGCCGAGCGCGTCGTTGACCTCCTTGAACCGGTCGAGATCCATCAACAACAGGGCCAGCGGTTTATTTTCGCGTTCAGCAGCGAGAATGGCCTGCCGCAGTCGGTCGAGCACCAGGGTCCGGTTCGGAAGATCCGTCAGGGTGTCATGCAGAGCCTGGTATTCCAGCGCAGCCGCCTGAGCCTGTCGGTCGGTAATATCACGGACAATCGCCAAAACGTCGTTGGGACCGCTCTTGACAATCCGGGCCTCGTACCCGCGGAGCTGAGTCATCGCCAAAAAAGGAAATTCGAATACCTGTTTATCCCCGGAATCCAGCGCCTGCCTGACATGGTGTAAAGCCTGTCGTGCGACGTCGGCCGGCAATAAGGACTTAATGTTTTTCCCCAGGAATTTCCCCTCTGGAAGAACCGGCTCCGGGTCCTTGGACGGAATGAACTCCAGCAGCACTCCTTCCCGGCTGATTCGGAACATCATATCCGGCATCGCGTTTATCAGAGCACGGTTCCGGGCCTCACTGCTTCGCAGGGCCTCATCGGCGCGTCTGCGCTCTGTTATATCGACGACGAATCCCTCGAGCGCTTGAAGATCTCCCTTTGAGGAAAAAATTCCACGGCCCTGTTCCCAAACCCATTTTTCCGAACCGTTCGCGGCGATGATCCGGTACATCAACTGAAACGGTTGCTTCCTGCCCAAGGCGGCCTGGACATCGGCCAAGACGGCTTTTTGATCGTCCGGGTGGATGATATGCCGACCGTAGGAGACGTTGCGGTTATCGACGAGGTCCGAGGGACGGTAACCCGTCAGCCGGTAACTCCCTTCGCTGATAAATTCCACCGTCCAGTCTTTGTCATTCTTGCAACGGTAGACCATTCCCGGAAGGTTGCTCATCAGGGTCGAAAGAGCGCGCTGGCTTTCCTGCAACGCCGCCTCGGCCCTTTTGCGCTCGGTGATATCCTCGATCAGTCCGATTGTATGCGTGATGTTTCCCTGCCGGTCGCGAATGACCCCCACGCTGAGGGTGATCCAGACAATGGCACCATCTTTTCTAACATACCGCTTTTCCATCACGAAACCATCCCGCGTTCCATCTATGACCGTTTGATACAGCGCATTGTTGTTCGTCCGGTCATCGGGATGGGTAATGTCCGTAAATGTCAGTCCCTTCAATTCTTCTTCGGAGTATCCGGTGATTTGAGATAATGCCCGATTTGTCTCCACAAACCGTCCCGTGCGATCAACCAATCCCATCCCGACCGCCGCATTCTTAAACGACGCTCGGAATCGCTCTTCGCTTTCCCGAACCGCTTCCTCGGCCCGTCTGCGATCGGTGATGTCGTTGACAACGACAATCACGCCAGCTATTGCCCCCCTGGCATCACGCAACGGCGATGCTTTCCCCGTCAACCAGAGTGTTTTCCCGGCTCCGGGCTCGTAATTCGAAATGTCCGGGGATGAAACAGTTTTTCCAGAGAGAGCCCGTTCCAGCATGGAAATAACTCCATGCTCTTTGAGAAAGGGGAAAACTTCCATGGGGTGCTTACCCAACACCTCGCGAGCCGGTTTACCGGTCATGTTTTCCATAAATCGATTCCACAATCGGTACCGGAGGTTCCGGTCGTAAACGATGATCCCTTCTTGCGCGTTTGTAATGATTTGTTGATTGAACTCGCTCGATTCCCGGAGCGCCTCCTCGGCCCGCTTGCGATCGGTGATATCACGGGCCACGCCGAAAAATCCGATCACCTTTCCGGTGTCACCAACCTGCGGCACGACTTTATCTTCCACCCATCGATATTCCCCCGTGTCTTTATGCAGGAGACGATACTCCCGGACACCGGTTGACCCCCTCTCCAGGATTTTGCGCGTCGATTCCGTCACGATCGGAACGTCTTCGGGATGGAGGATTCGGAACCAGAGCCCCTGATCTTCGATGAACTCTTCCGGCCGATATCCTACGATGTCCTCCGTCCGGGGACTCATGAACTGGAACGTGCTCATCATGGGATCATCTTTGACGACAACCGAATAAATAATTTCATCGATATTCGTCAGGATCTTCCGAAGCTCTTCCTCGCTCCGCCGAAGCTGCTCCTCCCCCAACTTGCGGTCCGTAATATCCTGGGCCGTTCCGTGCATCCGGATCGGCCGGCCCGCTTCATCAAGGATGACCTCGCCGTCGCAATGAATCACATGAATGGTTTGATTTTTCCAGACGATACGGTAGTCAAAGCGAAAGGGTTTGTGATCCTCCATAGCTTGCTGAACGTATCTGCTGACATGACTCCGATCCTCGGGATGAACAAAATTTAAAAATGTTTCAAAGTTTACGATCCTTTCCTTGGGCTTCAAGCCAAAAATCCGGAAAAGTTCATCCGACCAGCTGACCACGTTCGAGAGAATATCCCAATTCCAGCTGCCGACATGGGCAATCTGTTGCGCATCAGCCAGTTGCCGCTCGCTTTTCCTCAGTTCCTCCTCCGTTTTTCTCCTATCGGTTGTGTCGTGGACGGTGGCGAGCACGCCGATGATTTCACCCTTGGCGTTGCGGAACGGGCCGTATCTGGCCGAAGTCCACCCCGTCACACCCGTTTCCTTGATGAAGATTGGAATATCCATGTACGCAAAGGTGTCGCCGGACAAGGCCTTTTCGATACAGGCCTCGATCCCTTCCACGGCCTTTCTTTCCATTTGAAGCTTGCCGTTTTGTTCCAGATAAATGGACGGAAGGTCCCTCGGACGTTTCCCCAAGACCGCCTCCGCCCGCAAACCGGTCAGTTCTTCCATATAGGGATTCCAGACAAGGTATCGGAGCTGGCGGTCGTACAGGATAATGCCTTCCCGAACATTTTCTATAATTTGCTTGTCGAGCTGATTGGATTCTTGGAAGGGCTTGTCCTTCACGCGCCCGGGGGGTTTGACAGTCTTATTCCGTGTCCGGGGGATCTCGGACAACCTTTTGGTCTTCTTGGGCATGAATTGGGCTCGCCTTGTATAGCCAGGTCATTGGTGCCTGCATGGCCGAGCCTGTCACGACGATGCAGGGGATGGCCAGGCCGCCCAGACAATATTTTAAATATATCTCTGGATTCATCACGTGTCAAACCAATCCCGTCCCTGCCGTGATCTCCAACTATCCAAAAAGCTTGACAAAATGACCATTGACATGGTTCGAGGCTTATTCTATAGTGTCGATTCGATCGGGCAGGAAACCTGAGGCGAGTAGGTGCATGTATGGCGGAGGGGATGGGAGCGCGGCCATGGAAGGCCCACCCGGGCAAAAATTGGGACCTCGGGGAGCGGGCATCCCTAAAAGGTCCGTTTCAAACCGCGAGTTCGGAATGGATGGAACGTCTCGAAGACGGTCCGATCGCGGGGCGCGTGGATACGGTGAAATTCTATGCGATTACTTCTCGCCCACCGCTCCGGCCATGACGATGACCACCAAGGCGACGACGAGTAGAACCCAAAGCGGAAGATACGACACAGGATCACCTCCTTATTGCCCTATTTGTCGACCGTATCATGATGCTTTCGATATTTTAAGTCAAGGGATATCTCGCGGAACGCCTTGACAGACCGTCAGGTTCGGGGGAAAATGGACGATGATTGAATTGTTGGTGGTCGCCGGAATGGTCGCTTTCATTGTCGCCGTCCGTTGGTTGGTCGAAGCCACCCTTCCGGGATCCGCATTGACCTTGTTCGGCCTGTGCATCTTCACCGCGGGGATTTTCGAAGGAATTCCAAGCGGATTGTACTACCATATG
>Ga0055439_10000227_pt1 | contig 10259 bp, 6 predicted proteins | sample Browns_TuleB_D2_FD_57732 | JGI IMG/M metagenome (GOLD analysis project Ga0055439, IMG submission 57732) | Wetland microbial communities from San Francisco Bay, California, USA, that impact long-term carbon sequestration - Browns_TuleB_D2 | ecosystem: Environmental > Aquatic > Marine > Wetlands ...
TCCGAGCTGTCGGGCGATTTCCGGAGTCAAGTCCTGGAGCTGCATTCCCAGCTTTGAATCCGAATTATCAGATGAATCCTGGGAGAGTTTGTCGCCTTTCAATTCCTGAACAGTGGTCTGTACTGTTCCACGATTTCCATCCCGGACGAAGCCGAGTTCTGCGCTTGCTCCAGGCGCAAGCGAAGAAATTGCATTTCGCAATTCGCCGCTGTTCTGGATTGGGCGGCCGTTGACGGATGTGATTACGTCATAACGTTTGAATCCGGCCTTCTCTGCGGGCGATCCTTTTTCAACATTGCTGATAACGGCGCCTTTTGCGTTATCGAGCCGCAAGGTCGTTTGCATTTCTGGAGAGACATCTTGAATCGTAACGCCCAGATAACCGCGCACAACGTGTCCGTTCAGCTTTAATTGCTGCATCACGTTTTGAATGATGTTCACAGGAATCGCAAAACCGACGCCCGCATTGGATCCGTTGGAACTGAGGATTGCAGTGTTGATGCCGATCAGATTCCCGTCAAGATCGACAAGCGCCCCACCGCTATTGCCCGGATTGATTGCTGCATCTGTTTGCAGGAAATTCTCATAGTCGGCAATACCGACATTCGAACGCCCTTTGGCGGAAATAATTCCCGCGGTTACAGTGCGCTGTAAGGCCTCTCCGAACGGAGAGCCGATCGCAAGAACCCATTGACCAACTTCAATACTGTCGTAATTTCCGAATGAGATCGGATGCAATTGCTTGCTGTCCACCTTGATTAAAGCAAGATCCGTTTTCGCATCTTTGCCGATAATTTTCGCAGAGACGCGGCTTCCATCCGGCAAGGTTACTTTCAGCTTCGTTGAGTTATCGACCACATGGTTGTTCGTAACAATATAACCATCAGCACTTACGATCACTCCGGATCCGATCGTCTTCTGAACCTGTTCGCGCTGCTGTGGTGTGAAATCGAAAAAGCGATTAAAGAAGTCATCCGGGATACCCATGTTATTGGCTTCCATTTTCTCTTCGTTCATGATCATCACAATCGATGGAGTAACTCTCTTCGATACCTCAACAAACGCCTGGCTAAAAGCTTTGGCCGTGTTGAGCGCCCCGGGAAGCGGCTTCTGAATAGTCTCGGATGGGAGCTGAGCTTGAGCGGTTCTGTTATTGGGAGCGATATCCTGAGCATAGAAATAGGAAGTTGATCCGATCAAAAGTAGAGCTGTAAGTACTGCCATAGCGCCGTAGATAATTTTTTTCCTCATATAACACCTCCTTTATGGCCGTAATGAATACAACCGGCGTGCCAGCTTTCTTGTTGAATCGTTTCAATAACTTAGAAACTTTTGGCGAATCCCAATGGGTAGTTTTGCAACACTGCTCTGTTGAAGAAATGAACAATTTCATGGAGGGGATAGAAGGGTCTGCGAACTCGTTAGAATTGGCACCCCTTTTGCGTAAAGCCTGTTGATGGTTTCCATAACACAGCAGGTATCACTGGGAATGCGTAAAAGCGGATTTTTTTCAGGACCACTGAAAAAAATAGCTCTTGCAATCATCCTTTTTGTTACCGCCATTTTCATTCTGAAGCATGGTTTGCGTAATTATGAATACCGGGACATTGCAGCCGCGATCGTCACAATTTCACATCAAAACCTGTTGTGGGCATTGCTGCTGACTGTATTAAATTATTTTGTTCTCACCTGCTATGACGTGCTTGCGTTTCGCTACATTGGAAAATCCCTTCCGTACAAGAATGTCGCGCTTGTGTCGTTCATCGGTTACGCATTCAGTCAAAGTCTGGGATTGCCGCTCGTAACCGGCGGATCTGTTCGCTACAGGCTCTATTCCAAATGGGGCTGCTCAACCGGTGAGATTACCCGAATCACTGCATTCAGCGCGATTACGTTCTGGCTGGGAATTCTATCTGTTGGCGGAATCGCGATGCTGATTGATCCAATTACTTTGCCGGTAACAATCCACGTGCCGTTTGCAACACAAACAATTGGAATTCTGCTGATCAGCATTGTGATTGCTTATTGCAGTCTTGCAGCTTTACAGAAAGGTCCGGACCGGATCTTTAGCTGGAAAATAACGTTTCCTTCCTTCCAGCTTTCACTCGCGCAGGCAGCAGTTTCATCCGTTGACTGGCTGCTTGCAGCCGGCGTTCTTTACGCACTTTTGCCTGCCAGTTCCCTATCCATTCCGCATTTTTGTGCGATTTTCCTGACGGCTCAAATTCTCGGAATGATCAGCAATGTTCCCGGAGGACTGGGAGTTTTTGAAAGCATTATGGTTTTACTCCTTTCTCCGCAGATCTCCCCGGCCATTTTAGTTGCTTCGCTTCTGGCCTACCGTGGTGTTTATTACTTGCTGCCGCTGACGATTTCCATGATCACGCTTGCAGCACATGAAGTCGGGCGTAAAAAGAGACTACTTGCGCGAATCGTGCGGATGCTCGAAAGGCGATTTCAAGAGATTGCTCCAAGCATCTTTGCGGTTGCGGCATTTGCTGCGGGTGTCATTCTCATATTTTCCGGCGCCACGCCGGCTGTTCCGGAACGGTTGAACTGGCTCACCGAATTACTTCCTCTTCCACTTGTAGAATTTTCCCACCTGCTTGGAAGTCTTGCCGGAGTAGCGCTGCTGTTGCTGGCGCACGGTCTGCAAAGAAGGCTTGACGCTGCATACATGTTCAGCACCGCTCTGTTATTGATGGGCGCAATCGCATCGTTGCTGAAAGGATTGGATTACGAAGAAACGGTGATCTTGCTGATCTTGCTCGCTGCGCTCGTCCGCAGCCGGTCTATTTTTTCCAGAAAAGCCTCTTTGACAGCCGAATCCTTTACATGGCCGTGGATAGTATCGATCCTGCTGGTTTTATTGAGTTCTGTCTGGCTGACGCTTTTCTCGTATAAGCACATTCCCTATTCCGACCGGCTGTGGTGGCAGTTTACGGTTTCCGGGGACGCTCCGCGTTCGCTCCGGGCAGTATTCGGAGCGATCGCATTGGCTTTTGTGGTCGGACTCCGGCAAATGCTTCGTCCTGCAGGAGTGGAGACTACCCTGCCGACCACCGCCGAACTGAAAGCCGTTGGGGAGATCATTTCACAGTCCTCTTATTCTCCTGCGAACCTTGCACTCCTCGGCGATAAATCCATTCTTTTCAGCAAGACCAACCGCTCCTTTATCATGTACGGAGTCGAAAAAAGAAGCTGGATCGCTTTGGGGGACCCTGTGGGACTCGATTGCGAAAAAGCAGAACTGGCCTGGCGCTTTCGCGAGCTATCCAACAGTCACAACGGTTGGACCGTTTTCTATGAGGTAGGAAGCAAATCGCTTCCACTCTATCTGGAACTCGGCCTGACGCTGACAAAAATAGGCGAAGAGGCGATTCTACCTCTCGATCGATTCAATCTGGACGGCGCATCGCGAAAAACATTTCGCCATCTTCTGAACAAATTTCAAAGGGATGGTTACACCTTTGAAATTATTCCGCCTTCTGAAGTTCGCAATCTCTTACCCGAGTTGAAGAAAATTTCCGACGCATGGCTGAAAGAAAAGAAAACACGCGAGAAAAGCTTTTCGCTTGGTTATTTTCATCCGCCGTACCTGGAGTATTTTCCCGCCGGAATCGTCAAACAAAATGGAACCATTCTCGCATTTGTCAACATCTGGGTAAGCGCAGAAAAGGAAGAATTGTCGCTGGATCTGATGAGATTCCTGCCGGAAACTCCCAATGGCGTTATGGATTACCTGTTTCTAAATTTGATGCTCTGGGGAAAAAAAGAAGGTTATCGCCGGTTCAACCTTGGGATGGCGCCGCTATCAGGCCTGGCAGACCGCCAACTGGCGCCCATTACCAGCCGGCTTGGAGCGATCGTGTTCCGTCACGGTGAACATTTCTATAATTTCAAAGGGCTCCGCCAGTACAAAGAAAAATTCGATCCCGTCTGGGAGCCGCGGTATCTGGCTTCTCCGGGAGGGCTCGCTTTGCCGCGGGTTCTCTCCAATATTGCTGCGCTTGTCTCCAGCGGGCTTAGAGGAACAATCGGAAAATGATCCGCAATTTAACTATCCTTTTAGTACTACTCTATTCGTTACACGTTTCAGCGGAAGAACGCATCTTGCAATTTCCGCGGTTCGGCAAAATCCATGTATACACAGTGGCAACGCATTCCCGGGATGTGGTGATTCTACTTTCGGGAGGATCCGGGTGGGGGGAGAACATTGCAAGCATGGCAGTGGATCTGACGTCGGGCGGAGCCATGGTCGTGGGAGTTGATATTCGCCAATATCTTGACCAGTTGAAACAGCCGTCCAAAGGTTGCTCTTATCCGGCGGCAGACCTTGAAGATCTCAGCAAATTCGTTCAAAAAAGCTACGAATCTTCGGCCTACAAGATTCCCTTTCTTGCCGGCTTTTCGTCGGGCGCCACGCTTGCGTACGTTGCGCTCGTTCAGGCGCCATCCAATACATTTGCGGGAGGAGTAGGCGTCGATTTTTCTCCTGACCTTCGAATCGCCAAATCCTTTTGCAAGGGCAAGGGCTTGGAATGGACAACAGGATCCGAACCGGGTGTATTTCATTTTCTTCCTGCAAAGTCACTGGAGGAGCCCTGGATTTCAATTCAGGAAAGCTCACCGAAAGAATGGGCGCCTCAATTCAAGGGAACCTTCGCGAAGTTGTTTTCCGCAAAACCAACGGGCTTGCATCCTGCTGAATCGATTCCGGCTTCTGCTGAAGTAAAGGACCTTCCGTTGATCGAGCTACCTGTAAAAACAACGGATAGCCGTTCCCTTGCAATCATCGTTAGCGGTGACGGTGGATGGGCCAATATCGACCGGGAGATTGGAAATTACTTATCGGAAAAGGGCATCCCGGTTGTGGGATGGAACTCTCTGCAATATTTCTGGAAAAAGCGCACGCCTGAGGAGTCGGCGAAGGACTTGAAAAGAATTCTGGAGCATTATCTTGCGACCTGGAAGAAAGGAAATGCAATATTGATCGGGTACTCCTTTGGCGCGGATGTGCTGCCGTTCATGGTGAGCCGCCTTCCCGCGGAACTCCAGCAAAAAGTGCAGGTAATTGCGCTCCTGGGCCTCGACAAAGAGGCTGATTTTGAATTTCACGTAACGGACTGGATCAATGTAAGCAGTGATACCGCGTCCCCCACACAACCGGAGATCGAAAAGATCAAAGGGCCTCACGTCCTTTGCTTTTACGGCGAAAATGAAACCGATTCGCTTTGCACAACTCTGGACCCGAAAGTTGCCATTCGAATTCCAATATCCGGCGGTCACCATTTCGGCGGTGACTATCAGGGTATTGCGCTTCGCATCCTCTCGGAAGCTTCTTCCTAGACCGCACGGAGAGTCGTCACAAATGAAGTGGATTGATTCGATCGGTAAACAATCCAGAGCCCTCATTCTCCTTGAGGGATTCCTGCTGGTTGCTGTACTGGGTGTCATTGATTACGCAACCGGAGAAGAACTTTTTTTTCTGGAATTCTATCTGCTTCCCGTGATTCTGCTCACATGGTTTGTTTCTGAAAAAGCCGGAATCGCCGTTTCGATGGTGAGCGGCATCTTCTGGTTCGTGGACGATGTTCTCGGGCGCCCACCTCAGGGAAGAATGGCTATTTCTTATTCCAATGTCTTTTTGAAAATGCTCGTCTTCATCATTTTTACGCGGATCCTTTCCGCCTTAAAAAACGCAATTGCCAGAGAAAGGCTTGCGGAGCAGAAAAAGGCAAAGCGCGAGTTGGAAATCGCCCGGAAAGTGCAGGATGGCTTGTTTCCGCAGGTATTTCCTCAGATCCGAACTCTTGACTATTACGGAATTTGCGAAGCCGCAAACGGTGTAGGCGGCGACTATTACGATTTTCTTCTGCTTTCGACCGATACTCTTGGAATTGCAATCGGAGACGTATCGGGAAAAGGCATCTCAGCAGCCCTGTTGATGTCCAATTTGCAGGCGATGTTGCGCAGCAATGCCCTGCTTTACAAGAACACAAGCGATCGACTGGTTTACGACATCAACAATCAGTTATACAGGTCTACAACCGGATCAAAATTTGCGACCTTCTTTTACGGCATTTACGAAGATGAGTGCGGACGGCTAACGTATGTGAATGCCGGACACAATCCTCCGTTTCTGCTTAGAAACGGCTGTATATCTCAGCTAAATTCCTCCGGAACAGTGATCGGCCTTTTTCCGAATCGCGAATACCAACAGGTTCAGTTGCAACTCCAAACCGGAGACTTGCTGCTGCTCTTTACCGATGGCCTGGTGGAAGCCCAGAACATGCAGGAAGAAGAGTTTGGAGAGGAAAGACTTCACAAATGGTTGCTCGACAACGGCGCACCTACGGCCAGGGATCTGATCTCAAGCCTGCTGAAGGAAGTAGGAGCGTTCGTAGGTGAAGCGCAGCAGCATGACGATTTAACGGTTGTCGCGTTGAAGATTCTGTAGATGCTGCGGAGAATTGAAACAAAAACGTGAGGAGATATACCACAAGCAATGGGCAAACAAGAAAATCGTCGACGCGGGACTCTGGCATCCATTTTGATGGTGGATGTGCCAGAGTACCAAATGGCTTCCGCAAGTCCCACGAAAAAGATTCTGATCGTAGATGATGATCAGCAGGTTTGCCGGTTGCTTTCCGGGATTCTAAACTCCGAAGGCCGCGTTGTTGAAAGCGCAGGCAGCCTTACAGAAGCGCTGGAAATCCTCAATCGCGAAATGGTAAATGTACTGCTGCTCGACCTTTATCTCCCTGATGGAAACGGCCTGGAACTGCTTTCTCAACTAAAAAAGGTTGGACCCGCTCCCGTTATCATCATGATGACTGCTTTCGGCGACTGGGAATCGCATGTAAAGTCCTATAACCTCGGCGCCTTTTATTTTCTCGATAAGCCCTTTCAACTCACCCAGGTTCGAACACTGGTAGAGCATGGCTTGAAGTTAAGCCGGGTGTAGGTTTAACGTTGCAGGTTTCAGGTTGGAACCTGCAACCTGGAACCATTCTGCGTATACTGGACGGCGGGAGTCAAGTGTGAGCTGGTTTCATCGCCTTGGGCTAAAAACAAAATTCGTTCTTGTTACCTCACTCGTCGTTCTGGCGATTTGCGGCAGCCTTTTCTTTTTTATTGAAACAATCCTGCGGACTTATCTTCGTTCAGAAATGCAAGAACAGGCCGGTGAAATCGCTCAGAGTTTACAGGATCAACTCTCAAATTTTTACAATCCCGCATTTGTTCAACAAACCGCGGAACGATTGCTCCATGAGCGGCCGGAAATTTCACGCATCGCGGTATATCGCAGGGCCGGCAATGTCATGCAGTTGTTCATACAATCCAGTTCTACGGATCTTCCAGGGCACACGGAACTGTACAAAACTGCCGTCACGAAGCGTTTCCCGTTCCGTTACGAATTCCGTTATCTCGATCAAGAGTTCTGGGAATTCGCTTATCCCATTCTCTCCGGCGGTGAAGTGCGAGGATTGACCGCAGTTACGTTGAATTTTTCACAATATAAAAGGCTCCTTTCCGCTCTTGGCGGCGGATCGCTGTTGATTCTCACTGCGGGATTGATTTTGATGCTGATCGGCATGGGATTGTATGTCGAAATCATCGTCCATCGTCCACTGGCTGAAATCGTTAAGGCGATGGAGAAGGTCAAACAATCCAGTTTTGATACCAGAGTGGCGGTGCATTCACACGATGAAATCGGACAACTGGCAGAATATTTTAATTCGATGACGCTATCTCTTGGCGAAGCGAATGAAGAGATTCGGAGACAAAACCGCATTCTCGATCAGCGCGTCAAGGAAGCTACTTCTGAACTTCTAGCGCGCAATCTGGAGCTGTACGAAGTTCAGCACGAACTCCGCCGGGCCGGAAGACTTGCAACGGCCGGTCAGGTTGCCGCGATGCTGGCCCACGATCTCGGATCACCATTAAGTTCCATCTCGGGGCATCTGCAACTCATGCTGGAAGAACAAAGTAGGAGTTCACAGGACCGGGAGCGACTACAACTTCTGCTGAACCAGGTGGAAAGATTGTCCGACACAATTCGCAACTTCTTAACCAACGTCTCGACCCCTGCGCTTCACCTTCAGGATTGTGACGTTCACGCTTTGATCAGGCATCTGATCGAACTCGTTACGCCGTTAATTCGGGAAAGGAACATTGAAACACTCCTGGATTTACAAGACTCGCAGCCTTTTCTGAAGGCGGATCCGCATCAGTTACAACAGGTTTTCTTGAATCTGTTTACAAATGCAATTGACGCAATGCGCGAGGGCGGCACCCTGAAAGTGGAAACGGATTGCCTGGAAAAACAGATGGAAATCAAAATTGAAGACACCGGTCCGGGAATTCCTCCCGGTAACTTGAAGAACCTGTTCCAGCCTTTCTTTTCCACAAAAGAATTTGGAAAAGGTACAGGATTGGGTCTCGCAATTTGCCGTGAAATCATTCACGCCCACGGAGGAGAAATAACGGCGGAAAGCAAAGAAGGATCGGGCACCCTGTTCAAGATTCTTTTGCCTCTGCCTGAACCAGTGTTGAGCGCAAGCAATGAGTGATGAGCAACGAGTGGCATCATTGCCGCGAGACCGGCATAATAAACGTGTGGACAAAAACATGCTCCCCCGGAATACTCCATTACTCATCGTCCATTACTCTCTATGAAAACACCTAATCTTCTCATCGTTGACGATGACGCGGTAACCGCGGAAATGACCCTTGAAGCGCTGCGGAAAGAGGATTATGTCATCACGGTCGTTCACAGCGGGTCTGCTGCAAAAGAAGAAGCGCGGCATCGTAATTTTGATCTGGTTCTGACGGATCTTCGAATGCCCGATACGGATGGCATCAGCGTTCTCGAATGGTTCCGTAAAGAACAACCGGACGCGATCGTTGTTCTTATGACGGCGTTCGGTTCCAGTAACTCCGCAATCGAAGCCATGAGGCAGGGTGCATTCGACTATATTAGTAAGCCTTTCAAAATTGAAGAGCTGCGGAAGATTGTCCGGAAGGCTTTGTCCGTTCGGGCTGTAAAAACTGCTTCGCTGGAGGAATTTGAAGGCGAAGAGTTTGAAATGATCATCGGCCGCAGCAACGGAATGATCGAAATCTATAAAGTAATCGGGCGTGTTGCAGATTCGGATGCGGTCGTGCTGATTGCTGGAGAAACAGGCAGCGGGAAAGAACTGGTTGCGCGCGCATTGCACGAAAAAAGCGTGCGCCGGCCACACCCGTTTCTTGCCGTGAATTGCAGCGCATTTACCGAAACTCTGCTGGAAGCGGAATTGTTCGGCCATGAAAAGGGCGCCTTTACCGGAGCGATCACCGCGCGGCCGGGTATTTTCGAAGCCGCCGGCAACGGCACGGTTTATCTGGATGAAGTTTCCGAAACTTCCACCGCGATGCAATCCAAGCTGCTGCGTGTCCTTCAAAATCGCGAGATCAAACGGATCGGCAGCAACCAGATCATAAAAATCAAATCACGCATCGTGGCATCCTCCAACAAAGACTTGAAAACGATGGTTGTTAATGGAGAGTTTCGCGAAGATCTCTATTACCGCCTGAACGGAATTACGATTCACGTTCCACCTCTCCGTGATAGACGCGAGGATCTCCCGGAATTGATCCATTATTTCCTGAAAAAATACGCGGCGGCCGGCAGAAAAATACAGATTTCAGAAGAAGCGTACAAAGAACTACTTGAGTACGATTGGCCGGGCAATATCCGGCAACTGGAACATGTCCTTCAGCGGGCTCTCGCAATCGCAACGGTGGATACGATACTGCCCGAACATCTCAATATGGAAGTGGTGCCGACATCGGCTCCTTCCGCTTTCGATTTTCAAGAACAGATCACACTGGATGAGCTGGAAAAGCGTTACATTCGATATGTGTATTTGAAAACCGGTAAAAACAAAGTCCGTGCCTCGGAAATCCTGGGCATTGATCGAAAAACGCTGTACAGCAAACTCGCCAAGTACGAAATCGACGGCGCCGATTGATTTTGTTTTGCGAAACCAGCGCGAGGCAGTGTCTCTTTACCCCCTCCTCTCATAGCATGGGAAATACTAAATATTCGTGCATTGCCGTTTGTAGCGCCCGTCCAGCGGGCTGAGCTCCAGCTCAAGGGCCCGCCGGGAGACAACCCCCCTCTAACTCCCCCTTCATAAAGGGGGGAGGATGCCGGCTAGAAGCCGGCGGACATCTATGCCGGCAAGATGCCGGCGCTCATTTCGACTGTG
>Ga0055439_10000229_pt1 | contig 10195 bp, 10 predicted proteins | sample Browns_TuleB_D2_FD_57732 | JGI IMG/M metagenome (GOLD analysis project Ga0055439, IMG submission 57732) | Wetland microbial communities from San Francisco Bay, California, USA, that impact long-term carbon sequestration - Browns_TuleB_D2 | ecosystem: Environmental > Aquatic > Marine > Wetlands ...
CGTGGGCCCGAAGGGGTCGAAGTACCGGGATCCGAAGACGGGCGAGGACGTGACGATGAAGAACGCCTGGCAGGCGGATGTGCTGGTGGACCGGTCGCTTCCCGAGAATGAGGATCGGTCGGACTACCGGGATGCCTCGCTGTATTTCCAGGATGAGGACAACATCATCGGAACGGCCTTCATGCCCTACATTCAGAATATCGCGGGTCTGACGGGTGTGAACTACCGGAGCGAGCCGTGGGCCTATCGGGAAGAAGAAGGCTGCGAAATGGGGACCATGTTCACGCCCTGCGTGACCGGGGAATCGGAGCCGGCCACGCCGACGATCATGGCCAACGCGGGAGATCCGGTCCGGATTCATGTCTTCGGCGCGTACAACGAGCAGAACCAGATCTTCAGTCTGGAGGGGCATGAATGGCCGCTTAAACCGGACATGGTCGGGGCCGATCTGCTCAGCTCCAGCGAGTTCGGCGCGTCTGAAAACCTCGATGTCTACATTAAGGAAGGCGCGGGCGGACCGTTCCATCTGCCGGGGGACTATGTCTGGCAGAACCACCGGATGCCGTATACGCAGGCCGGGCAGTGGGGCTATCTGCGGGTCCTTCCGGCCGGCGATCGTCGAATCCTTCCGCTCAACAGCGGAGAGACGGGTGGCCGGACGGCTGAACGGCCCTCGGACGGAAACGGGGTTCCGGTTTCCATGTTGGATATGAAATAGAACGAAACAGCAAGGTATTCACCTTCGGGGGGCAGGAGGAGCAAGAACGGTCCTCCTGCCTCCTTGTTTTAATATCCATTGATCTGGCGGTCGTGCATTTGTTATCATGGAACTTGAAGGAAAGTTTTAGCCATGTGATGAGGAAGTGAAAAGGAGGAAGAATGAAACGTTTATTCTTGATTATCGGCGTGATCTTGCTGGGAATGGTCGGTTTCTCAGGGATTTCCGCTGCTTCGGGGTACAAGGAAATTACCGTAACCGATGGCGGAACCATTACCGGGAAGGTCACATTGAAGGGCGACGTTCCGGAAGCTCGCGTTTTCCCGCTGGCTCTTTATCCCTTCGGAACCTATTGCGCCAAGAACAAGGAAATTTCGGATGGACAGGGCAATGTCCGCATCAGTGAGTTTACGGTCGGGCCGGATCACGGGCTCAAGGATGTCGTGGTCGCGGTCGAGGAAGTCAAACAAGGGAAACCGTTCAAGCCGATCGTGGCCAATCTGGTGGCACGGGGATGCGAGTTTCTGCCCTTCGTGAGCGTCGTCCGCAACCACGGGACGTTCGTCATGAAGAACGAGGATCCGATCATTCACAATGCCCAGCTCTATCAGGCCGAAAAGGGGAACATTCTTCTCACGGTTCCCAATCCCCCGAATTCGACCGGGACCTTTCCAATCGAGTTTCAAAGGCATAAAAAGATCTACCAGATGATCTGCGGGATGCATGAATTCATGCAGACCTGGGGTTATGCCGTGGACAATCCTTATTACGCGCTCACGGACGAAAACGGCAATTTCACGATCGGGGATCTCCCCCCCGGGGAATACGAGGTCGTGGCCTGGCGTCCCCATTTCAGACCGGTGGAAAAGGAGATTAAGGTCAAGGCCAACAAGGCCGTAACCCTGGGATTCGAATTTGATTCAAGCACGGTCAAACGTCCGCACTACGAGACCCAGGAGAAATTCCGAATCCAGCAACAAGGCAAATCCGGGGATAAATATTAGGCTGCATTCGGTGCGCGTGCGGGAAGGAAGACGACGATGACGTCCCCAAAATTCCTGTCGGTTACGTGGATCGGGGGGATGGGTCTGATGTTCTTCCTCGCTTTCGGCTCAACGGGGGCCTGGGGATACGAAGAGACGGCCGTGATTTCGGGCGGAACTGTTTCGGGAAAAGTATTCCTGAACGGGGTCCCGCCTCCCACGCGGATCTTTCACATGGTCTTCTCTCCGAATATCGAGTACTGTTCAAGGATCTCGGATGGAAAAGGGAACCGGCTGTTAAAGGAATTCCGGGTCTCCCCCGATAACGGATTCGAAAATGTTGTCGTCGCGGTCGTGGGAGTCGAACGGGGGAAGCGTTTCGATTACAACCCGGAATTATCGATTCAGACCTGTCAGATCGGACCCTTCGTGATTCCCGTCCGGAATCAACATTCCATCACGCTGGTCAACAAGGATCCGATCACGCATGACGTCCAGGCTTACACGTTGAAGGATGAATATACCTTCGGTATGTTTAACAAGCCGATGGTGGCCGAGACCACGGCCCTGAAGCAGGTGCGTTTTCGGAAGGATCATTATATCTTCCGCACACAGTGCGGGATACACGATTTTATGCAATCGTGGGGAATGGCCGTTGGAAACCCGTACTTTGCCGTGACCGGTCCGGACGGATCCTTCACGATTCCCGACCTGCCGCCCGGGACCTACGATGTCATCGCCTGGCATCCCTACATGAAGGTCCAGGCGCAGCACGTGACCGTCCCCCCGGATGGGAAGGTTGTCCTGGATTTTCAGTTCGACGCCTCCGAGGTGGAAGTTCCCACCTACAGTGTTCAAACCGGCTACCGGCTTGAGACCGCCCTGGATACGGTCCATCTGGATCCCCCCGACATCGAGCTTCAAACGCCCTGATATCGAGGTCACGGAGCGCCGAGCTTTTGGGTATCCGCCGATAATTCGGAGATCAGCTGTTCGGTTTCGCTGCGAAGTTGCGCTTCCGTCACTGCCGGATCGGAAATGCCTTGCACTTGCTTTCGAAGGGCGTCGATTCGCTGTTCATATTCCGTCGCGCGCGCCGGTCCGAGCCCCTGCGAAATTCTGTTCTTCAGCCCGGATTCCCCGTAAAGCATCGAATTGGTCCGCATGACGGCCGAGGTCGCGGCGGTCTTGTTTCCCTTCTTCCACAGTGCGATCGCCCGGTCCAAGGCTTGACGGATGTCATCCACGATCGGGGCCCAGTTCCGGTGCACTGTGTCGGTCAGATCCGTTCCGGGAGCGGCCGCGGCCGAAAGCTGTATTTCGATGGGCCGGGATTTCTCATCCACCGTCACCGTCCTTTCCCCCCCGGCACGCTCGCGGGGCGAAAGCCGCGGATGCCAGACCTCGATTCGATATGTACCGGGAGGAATGTCCCGGATGATGAATTCCCCCCGCGCGTCGGTTGACGCGAAGTAGTCCGACGGGGCGACATAGATGAGTCCCCGCATGGTGGGATGCGTCCGGCACCGAAGCGGCACGGCGCCGGGGTGTTTCAATATGATCCTTTTAATCGTGCGCGGGAGATGGGCGCCGGTGTCAAATCGATTTTTCGGAGCATCGGAATAGATATTATGAATTTCGTCGTCCTGGTTCTCAAATAATATCGTGCTTCCGGCCGGAACAATGAGAAAGTCAGGAATGAACCGGATGTTTTCCTGCCGGATGGTCTTCTCCACCGGGCTCGCGGGAATCGACTGTCCCTCGGGGGGTTCGAGGTAGGCGACCGCGCGGGAGGCCGGTTCCGAATTGATCAAGACCTTGCCGTGGATCTCCCCGGATAGGGCCGTGTGGGCGGGCGCCAGAAGGCATGACGCGGCCCAAAGCCAGAGGACGGCCGCCGGAGATAGAACTCCGCGTCGGTGATCTGATTTCCGTATGCGCTGTAATTGCATGCCAGTATCATCATATCAAAAACGAACTTTTCGCGACAGGGGGCGGCCGCGGCGGGGTTGTTTTTTGCGGAACGGAATGTTACGATCAGCCACTCCGATGAGGAAACCAACGATTCGCAAAATCTGCTTACACTACCCGTTGTTTATCATGGCGGCGGCGATCCTTCTCCTGATCGTCCCGGCGCGAATCCACGCCGCCACGGACAAGGAAAAAGCGGCCTCCTACTACGAAGAGGCCACGAACCTGAACAAGCAACGCCGCTTCGACGAGGCGATCGACAATCTCCTCGCGGCCATCCGGTTGGACACGGAAGATAACCGGTATCATCGGATGCTTTTCATCACCTACATCTCGACCCGGCGCGGACTGAAGGGCATCGAGACATACAAAAATCTCGCCAAGGAATTTCCGAACAGCCCGGCGGTTCACTATTGGCTGGGAAGGTTCTATCTGCAGAGTCAATCGTTTGATGACGCGGTTCGGGAATTCCGGATATCCACCCGTCTGTCCCCGAAGGATGAGCATCCCTGGATATCGCTCGGGCATGTCTACTGGCGCCAGGGAAAGGACGCGGAGGCGTTTGAGGCCTATACGGAAGCCAACCGGCTGTCGCCCAATGTCGCGGTGGTTCACGGCGGGCTGGGAAATATCTACTACAAGCGGAATCAATACGACAAGGCCATGAAGGAATACGAGGTGTCCCTCAAGCTCGATCCGTCGTCCACCGAGATCCGGTATAATCTCAGCCTGATCTACGAGAAAACCGGGAAGATCGACGAGGCCGCGAAACAATGGGCGCAGATCCTGGACGACGATCCGAACGAGACGCCTGCGCTGGAACGGCTCGCCCGGTATTACTACAAGAAGGGGAGATACGCCGAGGCCGTCCAGGAGTACACGATGCTCACCCAGCTCCGGCAGAGCTCCACTGACGCCTATCTGGAGCTGGGGGAATCCCAGATCTTGTGGGCCGCCTCGCTGGATAATCAGGAGGACCGGACCCAGTTGATGGATGCGGCGGCCGAGTCCTTCCAGCATGTCCTGCTGCTGGATCCGAAGAACGAAAAGGCCAAGAACTATCTGGACCGGTTGAAATCCAAGACCCCCTCCGAGGATAAAAAATGAAACGGTTTCCATCCCATGGCCTTGGCCGAATCGGGTTGATGCTCCTCGCGGCGATGGCACTCATCGGCCCCGCCGCGTCGGTTTCGGCGGATGCCGTTTACGATTGTCAGGCGAAAGAGAACCGCGCCAAGCCGACGACGGTCGAATTCGTGCTATCCAAAAAATGGAAAGGACAGGCCGAACAAGTCACGCAGGAGTTCAGTCTTGGGCGGAACGACATCAAAGTCAGGATTAAGTTTTATCCGATCGGAGACCCCCCGACCAATATCGGCATTGGAAAATGCGTTACAGCCGAATACGGCCGGTTGGCAATCCGGGAAGCCGTCAAATATTACGGAAAACTGGACCGTCTGATCCGCCAGGACATCCTTCCCCATCATTGGGTCAAGATCGGCTCGACCGATACGGCCGAGCTGGCCTGGGTTTCGATCGGCCCGGACGATCTCGCGCGGCTGAGCGATCCGTCGCTCTCGACCGAGAAATTCCAGGATCTCTACCGGCAGCTGTCCACGCCGAAGGAGCGGAAACGGCCGTTCGGAATGGGGAGCGAGAAGATCGAGGGGAATCCGTGAAGGCCGCCGGCGGAATCGTTGGAGTCACGCTGATCGCTGCCGCGATCCTCTCCGCGCCGGTGCGTGCGGCGGCGTTCGACCGGGACGCCTCGCAGATCGTGGTCGTAAAGCATGAATGGCACCCGGACGAAGTCTGGGAGAAGATCGGGAAGACCAAGTTCATCTGGCAGGCGACCGTCCGGAACGATTCGGACCTTCGCAAGCGGGTGTATGTCTATTACGATCTTCTCGACGGAAACGGCGTCCCGGTGGCCCGGAACGTGACCAATGAATACATCGACCCCCACCAGACCGTCGATGTGAAAGCCAATTCATACATCCTGTCCGAAGACCTTCCCAAAGTCCGTAGCAGCCGCGTCACCGTCAAGGTCGGCCTGTAATCCCAGACGAGCTATACTTATGATAGGCCGCTTTCCCTCCAAGCGAGGTTCGGCTTGCGGAGTTTTTTCCGCGAGCAATTCCCACTTAGACGGTTGGTAAAATATGGGTAAAGGCTTTGAGTTTTGGAGCACAAAGAACTTATATCCATTTCTCGCAGCTTATTGGGCCATTTTTGCGGCGTTTGATTTTATCGGTACGACGATTGCGCTTCTAAATCGAAATCCATTCTATTACTTCATTTTGGGAGTGGTGCCATATCCAATATTAAAAATTTATGGGTTTATTCATAGCCGTTACGATCGGCTTGAAGAATCGATTCGTGATGCGGATCCTGAGCTTTACAATCGGTCCCTGCCAGAGGAAACATACAAAGGGGCACCAGGTATCGGGAGGAGTGAGAAAGTCGCTAATCGTAGTCGTTTAATTGTTGAACTCTTGCGAACCGGAAAGCGAAGTCCAGATCCAAGGGTCGCCGCATACGTAAAGAACATCCGAGCAATGGATATAAGCTCGATGGTTAGTCTGGGGATTTGGTTCTTTACCTTTTTGGGCCTCGTGTTTTTCCTATTCCTGACCAGATGACGGGCGTGAATTGTCAAATGCAAACGATGAAATGATGCGCCGGGCGGGGATGATAATGTGGATAGTTCAACCTGACCCTTTCTGCGTACATTCTTTAGATTCAATAATCGTGGGTGGTCTGGGCTAAATCAATAGGGTTAATAATGCCTCCAAAACTACAATTGACGGTAGTCCTCCTTCTTATATTTTCGTTCTACGGTGCCGGATTGGTTGACGCGGGAAACACGATTGAGTTCGGGATGGTTTGGGAAAGCCAGACCTTGACGGATAGGACGATTACATCGTTAACAGCTGCCGATTTGAACGGAAATCATATCAAGGAGATTGTCCTCGGTGATATTGGAACTGCACATTTACCCAGCCATCCAAGAATCGTTGTTCTCGAATATAACGGCAATGAGTTTAAGATCTTGTGGGAGAAAAAATGGACTGATGTGAGCAAGAGCGTTACTCAATTCAATGCATTGCGGCGGTCAAGCAACCCAAAGGTCTGGAACTTATTCGGCCACACTATCGTGGAAATTCAACCTCCTTTTCTTGCGTTGGAATTTCGCCAGGGTAAATACCAATTCGATGAGATGTATGTAGACTTAATGGAAAAACCTCCGATCAATCGGTCGATTTGGACGTGGACAGGAAATGATTTACCAATAGCTGTTGTTGATCTTAACGGGTTTGGAGTCGGGGAGATAGTTACCTTCGAACGCCGTAAAGAAAGTCGCGCTGGGGATATTTTGAGGATCAGATCGATGAAGCCCGGTTATCCGATCGTGTGGGAAAACGTAATGACCCGACCATTGGATTCGAGATCCTTCGTTGGGCGATTTGATTCCGGAACGCCAGAACAAGTCTATATTCCCCCCGTTCTACTCTCGGCTGCCGGAAAGGATAAATACTTAACCGAAGAGGCGGTCCTAGAAAAAACGAATTCTAAGGACCGCACCTTCCTTGATGCTAACGGCGTGGGGTCGACCAGAAGGATGGACCTAAGCGAATTGTGGGGAGTGCAAGGCTATTACGGAGACAAGAATCCGCTTGTGAGGTGGGCATTCAATAAGAAAATGCACAAGTTCATTCCAGAAGAGATAAATGTGTCGATCAGCCCTGACTTCCTAGGCTTTAGCCAGATCGCCTTGGGCGATGTTGATGGTGATAAATTGGACGAGGTTGTGGTGGTGGAAGGTGTGGGTCACCTTGGCCCAACCGATCCTGAAAATACAGAATATGGACCGGACATATTGGATCAAAAGGAATTTATCCACGTCTTAAAATGGGATGGCAGAAAGTATGCCAATACTTGGACGAGCTCGCCATTTTCGGGTAAAGAATGGATTAGTAAAATTCTCGTAGATGATGTGATTGGAATTGGAAAGAAACAGATCGTGGTGGGGACTGGCGATGGGAAGATTCAGATCTGGGAGCGGAAATAAATGATGAAAGAGAGAAAAGGGAGTAGCTCAAATTGACAGTTTATACACTAAAAAGAAGTATCGTCATGGCATATGTATCGACTTTTGGTGCCTTAGCAATACTGACCATATATTTGTATTTCGCATCAGGAGACCCTCTTAGGTTATTTGTGGCGGCAGGATTCATGGGATTTGGTTTCTTAATACCGTTGGCGAAACCTCAAATCATTACTGATGATACTATGATAATGAAAAAAGTATTCGGAAAAGTCGGGCAGGAATCTTTATGGAACCAGATTTATAACGTTAGGACATTTCGTGATAATGCGGGTTTCTTTGTAACCGTTCTCAGTTATCCCAAAGATGGGAATAAACGGTCAGGAGGTATTGGATGGATTTTTAGAAGGAATCCAATTTCCGGTGCGCTCGCTGTCTCGGCACAACTCAATGGCTACCTTATGTTGCTTAAGGAGATCAGAAATAAAGCAACAAGTGCCCAATTTGATGAGATGACAGATAAAGTAATAAGAGATGGGATTAAGCTGTCCACGGCCAGAAAAGTCTTCTGGATTATCGCAATACTGTTTTTTTCGGGAGTCCTGCTTTACTTGATTATCTCTTACAAAAGGTGACAGGCTACTTATTTGCGATGGTATCTGTCGTCAATAGTAACCCGTGCTCACGATATCCATATGGATGAAGATATCAAAACTAAAAAAATCCGAGTAGAATTTTTTCAAAGTAAGGACAGCTTAGGATGGATTCTAATTCATTTCTACGCTGAGGATAAACACCACCAGCCGAATGCATCCTGTGCTTTTCCCCCATTCAAAGATTTGGTGAAGCTTATCGAAGATATTCTCTTTGGATCCTTGCCGGCTTCGTTCAGGCTCGATGAAGAGGGCTATATCAAGAAAATATCTGCATTACCTTACTCCGATCCATACCAATTTGAATTCGTCATCGGAACGCTCGGAGAACGGCGATTCTTTGATGGTTTGTTTTACAAGAAACAGTTTGTTGAAGAATTCTATGGAAAGTATGTTGCTTTCGTGGCAAATGACTACGAAAAAGACAAATGGTCCAGAGTTGAATCGGAGAATTTGAGTCAAATCAATTTAGACAGGATAAGAATGGGTCTTGAAAAATAGGGGACGTACTGATACTGAAATGAATTACCCCGGAACCTCGTGCAGGCCCCAGGGGGATTCTTCCATCCACTTCTTGAATTCCGCGGCCGAAATAGGACGCGATCCACTATTTCTGTTTATTCCGCTCATTATAGTAGAACGTGCCACGCCCGGCCTCCGGGGATCAACGCATTCCTCCTGCCATGAAAATTGTCGCAATTTTTCCCCTTGACAAGATTTTCGAATCGGTGTAGAAATCAGCTTCCACCGGGTGGAGTTAGCTCGGAGGGAGGAGCATCCTTCACCCTACCATTAACATTGAAGAATTTGAGCCAGAATGCGCCCGCATCCGCGTCATCGTAATCCGGGAAAAATCCGCGAATTCACCCATTTCGTCCTTCCGCGTTTTCAGAATGTTCTTATAAATCAGAATGATAATCAAAATTGGACGACTAAAAACAACGGGAGATTGTGCCATGAAGTGTAAAGGAAGAGCAGTTTACAGCGGCCTGCTGACCCTTATGCTGGTTCTCTGGACCGGGAGTCATGCCTTCGGCGGGACGACGGATGCCACCGAGACCGACCATTCGAGTATGCAAGCCATGACGGGGTCCGGTTGGGAGCAAAAATACAAGGACCAAATCGCCCGGGAAAGCAGTCAGGAAGGCCGTGCCGGTCACTCGGATCAGGTCGAGGCGGCGATGCAAAAGCTGATGACCGAGATTAACAAGGGCGCCGGCGGCCACGCCTCGCATACCGGCGGATCGGGTCTCTTCGGCGACATGGGAACGATGCAGCAGATGGACCGCAGTTTCTTCCTCGGCCCGGCGAGCGCCGGCGAGAGCATTGCGTTGGGAGGACACTGTCCCGCGAGCGCTCCGGTCAAAGAGTACGATATCTCGGCCATCAACATCGAGATCACGATCAATCAGTGGCTGGACTATTATCCCGGCTACATGTACGTCCTGACCGAAAACCTCGAGAAGGCCCGTGCCGAGGAGAAGAAGAATCAGGAAGCCCGTGCGAAGCCCGGATACGATCCCGGCGCCGTCTCCACGGGGCTGCAGACCGACGTCATCCAGCCGCTCAATATCCGTGGAAACCAGGGGGATTGCGTCGTCATCACCCTTCGAAACAAGATGGAGGACGATGACGTCAGCATCCACATCCACGGGTCCAGCATGATCGTAAAATCCAGCGGCCAGGCGGCCACGATGGCCAACCCGGATTCCGACGTCAAACCGGGCAAGAGCCAGGTTTTCGAATGGTACATCCAGCCGGACGAGCAGGAGGGGGCCCATACCTTTCACAGTCATGTGGGCCGCGAGATGGCCAGCCTGGG
>Ga0055439_10000230_pt1 | contig 10181 bp, 3 predicted proteins | sample Browns_TuleB_D2_FD_57732 | JGI IMG/M metagenome (GOLD analysis project Ga0055439, IMG submission 57732) | Wetland microbial communities from San Francisco Bay, California, USA, that impact long-term carbon sequestration - Browns_TuleB_D2 | ecosystem: Environmental > Aquatic > Marine > Wetlands ...
CCGCCTACACCCGGAGTGACATCAAGGACATGAGCAAGCGTCCCCTTGCCTTTGTCTATAACGGTGGACCCGGATCGTCTTCAATCTGGTTGCACATGGGAGCATTCGGCCCCAGGCGCGTGGGTTCCGTTGATGTTGGAGGCGCTACCACACCGCCCTTCAGATTGGAAGACAATTCAGAATCTTTGATCGATGTATGTGATCTCGTGTTCATCGATCCGGTCGGCACAGGTTTCAGCCATCCTGTAGGGGAAGCCACAGGGAAAGATTTTTGGGGAGTGGATGAAGATGTCGCTTCCCTTGAGCAATTCATACAGCTCTACGTGAGCCGTAACAACAGATGGAATTCTCCAAAATTCCTGATTGGGGAAAGCTATGGTACGTTTCGGTCAGCTCCCCTGGTCAATATTCTTCAAAACAAAGACGGCATGTACTTCAATGGAATTGTGCTGATCTCGTCCGTACTGAATCTCGGCACCATTTCGTTTCATCCCGGCGAAGAGATGCCCTATGTTTTTTACGTGCCAAGCTACGCGGCTACAGCTTGGATCAACAACGTGCTTAAGGATCGGCCGGAGAATTTGGATAACTTCTTAAAGGAAGCGAGGCAATTTGCACAAACGGAATACGCTGCCGCACTGCTGAAAGGAAAAGCGCTCACTTTACCGGAAAAGACGGAGATCGCGAAGAAGCTCTCGCGCTTCACAGGCTTGACCGAGGATTATTTGATGAAGGCCGACTTGCGTGTGAATCTAGCACAATTCATGCAAGAGTTGCAGCGCAGTCGCGGCTTGGTGACAGGAAGATTGGACGCTCGCTTCACGGGTCCGGCCTACGATCTGCTTAGCGAATACAGTGAATATGACCCGCAAGATGTTGCCATCACAGGGCCATTTGTTGCTGCGTTCAATTCCTATGTGCGAGAAGACTTGAAATTCGGACAGCAGAAAACTTACCACCCGCAAGGAGAAGTCTTTAAAGACTGGAACTGGAAGCACACGGGGGGCAATAATTTCGGCTTCCCTGGCGCGCCGAATGTGGAAGGCGATCTGGTTGAAGCGCTTTTTACAAATTCGCATCTGCAAGTAGAAGTCGAGAACGGTATTTTTGACCTTGCCACTCCATTCTTTGCTACCGAATACACAATGGATCATCTGGGGCTTCCGGACAAACTGCAAACGAACATCCACCTGAACTACTACAATGCCGGACATATGATGTATGTACATGATGAGGATCGGGTGAAGCTCAAGGCGAACGTAGCAAAATTCATCGAAGCAGCATCAAGAATTCAATAGGGTTACTGTCAACTCACACTAATTGCAAGTTCCGGATTTCTCCACGATCATGGCTGCTCCAGAGAGCTGGGCTTTACGTTTTCCATTCCCTCCGCAGTTGGAGCTCTCGCTCAGCACAAGTCGGTAAGTTCCCGGTCCTTTGATGCTGTAGACACTCAGAACGTTCGCACTTCCAGGATTAGAAACACCAAAAGCTTTCAAAACGGTTTCCGAAGTATCGGGTGCTCTTAACCTGATTTCCGTGCAGACTGTCAGGTCGGTATTACCACTGAGGATCCACGCAAGATTCGCAGCGGTGGCTGCTCCTCCGGAAACGCTGAAAGAGGGAAGTAGCGGGGTATTTACGCTATTGTCTTGTGCTTCAATCGATCCCGTTTGAGTAGCGGTTTCGCTTTCCGGAACGCCGCCTGTTTCATCCGAAGCAGAAACACCACTGGTTGTTGAATTCAAGCCGCAGCTATTGTTGTATCGAACGCTGTAAACATACGATACGCCGTTTTGTCCGGTAACGTCGGTGAAGCTTGTTGTGCCATAGGGCTGACCTGGCGCAATGACGAGGCCGTCCCGCAGTACGTCATAAGTACGAATTCCAGTTCCGTCATCTCCCCAGCTTGCCGGATCCGCGTTCCAGGAAATGAGAACACCTGTGTCGGCACAGGAACTGACATCCGAAGCATTGCTTTCGGTCAGACCCGCAGGCGGAGTGCAGCCACAGCTTCCGGATTCCTGAACTACCATTTGTGTTCCACTCAATTCAGCCTTTCGATTTCCTTTTCCGCCACAACCTGCGAGCTCTTGCAGCAAAATCGTGTAGGTTCCTGACCCATTCGATTTGTAAAATGCGGTGACATCGGCGCTGCCGGGGTTCGGAATTCCGGCGGACTTTAGCGCAGACAATGCATTGTTGGGTGCTCTCAGACTGATCGCCACGCAGTTCGTCAAGTCGGTATTCCCGCCTAGCAACCACGTTAAGTTCGCCATCGACGCATTCAAACCGTTGAGTGCAAACGCAGGAGTCAGTGTCGAGCTCACGGTAGTGTCTTTTGCGCTCAGCAGGCTGCTAGTTTGGTTCGCGGTTTCCTGATTCGCGCACCCGCCGCCCGAAGAGAAGGTGGCCGTATAAGTAGTATCCGCTAGAGGAGTAGAAATATCGTGATTGATGGCAAGGCCATCCGACCAGGAAACAAAAGTCCACGGACTTTGCGGAGAAATCGCTTCGATGTTGCGGATCATCCCTACCACACCGACAAAGGAAAAAGGTGCCGTTACGGTTTGACCATCCAGCTTCAAATCGAGGCCGGACGGACTGGTAGCAAGGGTAACCGTCGATTTTCGCGGAAAGATTTCGACAAACGTTGTATCCTGTAGCCCGCCGGAATCGGTAACCGTCAGATAGATTCTGTACCATTGATTGTCATCCGTTTCTCCCAGCGTAGGGATCGTGAAGGATCCACTTTTGGATCCGCCGGTGGGTGGAATGAAAGGATGGATGTGATCGGCATGATGAAAATCCACTTGCCAGGTAAATCCACTTGCCGGGATATCCACATCTTCGAAATCCGAGCCGGTTCCTGCGTAGTTGATCGTATCTCCTGCGTTGTAGAAAGTTCCGTTGTTCGGCTGTGTAATCAGGGCGGAAGGAGGATGGTTCGGCGTAACTGTGAGCAATGCCTCGTTACTTGTGGCATTGCCGAAGGAATTCGTCACTACACAGCGGAACAAAGCACCGCTGTTAGACAATTGCGCGTTTGTGAGAGTGTAACTGCTGGAGTTAGCTCCGGAAATATCCAGCATGTTCCTTTGCCACTGATAACTGAACGGTGGAGTGCCGGAAGCGCTGACGCTAAACGCAGCAGATTGCCCGACTGATACTGTCTGATCTGACGGATGGACGGAAATCGAGGGGGCCTGGTTGGCGGTGTATTCAATCCGGTTAACAGTTCCTCCGGATCCTCTGGCCAGGTAATAAAGGCTCCCATCGGTGAATAATTTCAGATCGACCGGCGAAGCAATTCCAGTCGCAAATCCGGACGCAGTAAAGTTTGTGGTATCTAACAGCCGGATCCAGCCGGTGCAATAGTCCGCAAAGAAATAGTTGCCGACATACTGAGCTGGAAATTGAATCGTCGCGGGATTATAGAATGCGCCGCCGGTAATCGCGCATCCTGTAGTACTGGTGCTTCCATGCGCATAAGCAAACAGGGGGCAACTGTAGGTTGTACACTGCGAGAATCCTTCGGCGTTGGGCCAGCCATAGTTGGAACCAATAATTCCGTCGTCAATTTCTTCCCATGTGTTCTGCCCGACATCGTTGATGAACATCCGTCCCGTCCCTGATTGAAAGTCGAATGTAAAAGGATTCCTTAAACCCAGCGCCCAGATCGCGCGGTTGTTGCCGGTAGCCTGATTGAAGAAAGGATTATCCAAAGGTATCGTGCCGTCCTTATTGATTCGCAGCATCTTGCCCAGAAGGTTCGCGAGAGTTTGAGAGTTGGATCCGTTCGCATTCTCACCAACGGCAGCATAAAGTTTTGCATCGGGACCGAAATGAATGGCTCCACCATTATGATTCGTCGCGCTGCTGAGGTTATTCAGCTCCAGAATTACCACTTCGCTATTAGCAACGGCAACGTCTCCGTTGGCCGTAAACCGACTGATCCTGTTATGAATTGCGGGAGATGTGGCTGTGTAGTAGACATAAACGAACTGATTACTTGCGAAATCAGGATCGAATGTCACTCCGAGCAGTCCCCGTTCCCCCGAAGAGTTTACCGTTACAGAAAGGAATGGCTGCGCCAGCAATTGCCCGTTCTTAATCACCCGCAAATTCCCACCCTGTTCGCAAACAAACAACCGGCCATCTGGTGAGAATTCCATGGCCGTCGGATTTGATAGACCGGTTACAACCTGCGTGTCCGTAAAGCCGTTCGGAACGGTGGCTGCAGTAACAACAGAAGAAAATGCGATCAGGATTAAAAAGAAATGAATAGGCCGAAAGACTCTCAAACACTTACCTCCTTCCCCTGAACGCTCAGGCATTCTCATGCCTGAACTTATCTTGAATTATAGCACCTTCTGAATGAACGATTCCGGGAGATGATTCCGGCGGGTGACACTTCGGCAAGAAGGAGGACTTCTTGTCCATTTTTTTTATGCCTACTGCGATCTTCTCGTCAGGAGGGATGCCGCGGCACATCCTTTGCTGACCGAATACTCAGCGATAGGTGTTCCCGATCTAGGCAACGATTGTCCCATCATCCGGCCTAAGCCTCCGGCAACAACCTTCTCACGACTTGGAGGAAAAAGCGAGAATGATGGAAATCATCAGCGGCGCGAAGCTTGGCCCGTACGAGATTGTGGGTCTCGTCGGCAAAGGCGGAATGGGGGAAGTGTATCGCGCGAGGGATCCAAGGCTCGGGCGTGACGTTGCTATCAAAGTTCTGCCAAAACATCTAGCGGAAAATCCGGACTCACTAAAGCGTTTTGAACGGGAAGCCAAGGCTCTTGCAACTCTTTCTCACGCAAATATTGTCAGCATTCACGACGTTGGTACCGATCAGGATAGCCCTTTTGTCGTGATGGAATTGCTCGAAGGCGAGACGCTTCGAGCGCGCATTTCGCGTGGTCCTCTTCGCTGGGAAAAGGCCCTTGAGTTTGCAATCCCAATTACCGAGGGTCTGGCCGTTGCTCATTCCAAGGGAATCATTCACCGTGATTTAAAACCGGAAAATATCTTTCTCACGGCTGACGGCTGCGTAAAAATTCTTGACTTCGGACTGGCACGATTCAAACCGATCCTTTCTCAAGATGAAAATTCCGAACAACTAACCAAATCCAAAGAAACCGAGGACGGCATATTAAGAGGTACGATTCCTTATCTGTCGCCGGAACAAGCGCGAGGTCATCCTGTGGGGGCCTCGAGCGACATCTTCTCTTTTGGCTGTGTACTCTACGAAATGATCACCGGAACCCGGCCTTTTCCCGGAAACACGCCGGTCGAAATTCTGGGGGCCATCTTACACGAGACTCCCAAGAAAATCGCGGAATCCGGAAAACAAATTCCTCCTGAGCTGGAACGCATTATTGAACACTGTTTGGAAAAGGACGCGGCGTTTCGCTTTCAATCCGCGCGCGACCTGGGCTTCGATCTTAAGGAAATCTTAGCAACTACATCGACCGGTAAAACTCCAACCACCGCCCTGGCGAAACGGCCCCGAGAACTGCGAAATCCCATAATGATCGGGATGTTCATCCTATTGCTTGTGCTTGCAATCTTCTATGTGCGAAGTTTCAGGAAAACAAACGTCGAGCAATCCATTCCAGAGAACATCAAATCGATTGCTGTGCTGCCGCTAAAAAATCTCTCCTCAGATCCCAAACAGGATTATTTTGCGGATGCGATGACAGATGAGCTGATTACGAACCTCGCGCGCATCCAATCCCTCAGGATAATTTCGCGCACCTCCGTAATGGAGTACAAAGACGCACACAAACCTCTTCCACAAATAGCAAAAGAATTAAACGTTGATGCCGTGGTGGAAGGCTCCGTATTACCCGAGGCTGACCGGGTGCGGATCACAGTCCAGTTGATCTATGCATCCACCGACCAGCATCTCTGGGCAGAGAGTTATGAGCGGGATCTGAGCAACATTTTTGCGTTGCAGAACGAGGTGGCATCGGACATCACGCAAAAAATCAAGATCAATCTGACACCAAGCGAGAAAGGACACCTGGCAAAAGCGGAGACCATCAGGCCGGATGCCTACCAGGCATACCTGAGGGGTCAGGAGCTGATGAAGACACAGGATCTCTCGAGTCCTGAAGTCAGAAGGGCTGTGGAGATGTTTGAACGTGCGGTGAACCTGGATCCCAATTTCGCTGTTGCTTATTCCGAACTATCAAGGGCCGATTCGATCATGTACTACTTTCAATCCGACCCTACGACGGAGCGGCTGGCGAAAGCAAAAGCTGCTGTTGATCGCGCGTTCGAGCTTCAGCCGGGATTGCCGGAAGCCCATCTCGCTCTCGGAGCGTACTACTACATGGGTTTTCGTGACTATCCGAAGGCCATTCGGGAGTATGAGATCGCTGAAAAAGGCCTGCCGGGAAACCCCATCCTATTGGAATCTCTTGGCGCCTCTCAAAGAAGGCTGGGAAATTTTGAAGCGGCCTTTCACTACTTGAAAAAAGTGCACGAAATCAGTCCGCGCGACCCGCGCATTGCGTGGGAGACAGCGCTTACCTGTATGTACTTAAGAAAGTATGCCGATGCAGACCGGTATTTCGATGCAGCCTTCTCTGTCGGGCTGAACCCGACTTCGTACTATACCTTGAAAGCCCAGAATTTTGTTGTCTGGAGGGGAGACACAAAAAGCGCGCGCGAAATGCTGCAGAAGATTCCAAACCGTGAAGATCCTGATGCGTTCCTCTACTGGTTTCATATTGAGCTGTACGACAGAAACTATGAAGCCGCCCTGCAGGTCGCACACAGAATTCCAAATTCTCCGTATGAGGGAATGGTATACCTGCTTTTAAAAAAGGAAGAGCTTGCGAAGAAATCTTTCGATCAATTGCGCGTCAAGCTAGAAGGAGCAATCAAGAGGGATGACCAGAATCCTGGCATGCATTCCAATCTTGGCATTGCTTACGCGGGCTTAAATCGTAAAGAAGAAGCAATCCGGGAAGGCAAACTCGCCGTTGAACTGGGTCCTGTCTCCAAAGACGCCATAAGGGGCCCCCAGTTCGTAACCCAACTGGCCTTCATTTACACCATGGTAGGAGAATACGACGAGGCCTTAAGCCAGATTGATTATCTGCTGTCTATCCCGGATCTTGTATCCGTTTCGTTTCTTCCGCTGGATCCCCGGCTCGATGCACTACGCGACCAACCGCGGTATCAAATGATTCTGCAGAAATACGCAACGAGGTGAAATCCGGTGTAGAAAAGGAGAAAAACAATGAACGGCAAATTCTTTTTACTTCTGATCGCTGCAATTATGATTCTCATATCTCCAGTTTTTGCACAAGTCGAACTAAAAACCGGATCGATCTACGGGCTAGTTATTGACGAACAAGAGGCGCCACTGCCTGGTGTTCTTATCAAGTTAGAGTCGGATGTTACTACAGCTCAAACGGCCACCACCGGATCGAACGGTTCCTTTCGATTCGCAAATCTACCGCCGGCAACCTATTCAGCGTTGTTCTCCTTACAGGGATTCACAGAGATCAAGCAAGAGAACATAGGAGTCCATACCGGATCGCAGGTGGAATTGAGAATCATTCTGAAAGTCTCTTTAATAGAGGAACTCGTCGTCGTTGGAGAAATTCCACCTCTTGATTCAAAGAAAACGGGTAGCTTCGAAGTTTACAGTCGCGAATATCTGGGAAATGTGCCGACCGCTCATGACCCCTGGAGCCTCATCGATCAGACAGCGGGGATTGATACGAATCGCTATGAGATTACGCAACAGGGTAAGCAAGCCGCTTTTACTGCCCGCGGAGCTCGTCCTGGAGGAACGTTCGTTTACGATGGTATCGATCTAACAGACCCGATTGCCCTTGGATTTTCCAGCACCTATTTCGACTACGAAGCATTAGGAGAAGTCCAAATCAACACAACCGGAGGAATCTCCATCAACATGGTTACGAAGCGTCCCGGTAATCGCTGGGCGGCAGACGCGTCAACTTACTATTCCAGCGACAGCCTTCAAGCTTCCAATACTCCGGATGAACTGGTTGCAATGGGCCTCGAAGACAAGTCCAGTCGAATGGATGAAATTACAGAATACGGATTCGATCTGGGGGGCCCTCTTTTAAAGGACAAACTTTTTGTATGGGGCGCGTATCGGAAGTACAACCTGGACGTATTTACGATCACGAACCTGCCCGATTCTACTGAATTAGAGGATTTCAATCTCAAGTCGAACGTCACCTGGAGCCAGGAACACGAATCCCAGTTCAATTACTTTTTGGGAACCAAAAGCAAATTTGGCTTTGGATTTAATCCTGCCATACAGGCCCCCGAAACACTGTGGGATCAACAAAACAGTGATACGCTCCTCCCTGGAGTTTGGTCCGGTCAACACACCTGGACTCCCAGCGATCATACAATTGTCACCGCGCGCTATGCTTATGTGGGGTTGGGATTCAAAGTAGTTCCGCGTGGCGGGAGAGATGTACCCGTCATCCTTCTCCAAAGTATTCCTCGAGTTGAAAACACCTGGATATTTTCAAATCCAAATGACCGCCCGACCCATGATATCAGTGTGGACATCAATCACTTCAAGGAGGGCTGGGCCGGCGGCGATCACGAATTCAAGTTTGGATTCAACTACCGGACCGTGACCTTTCACACATTCTCCAGTTATGGCAATGGCATATTGATGAGCGATTACTACCAGACCGTACCAGGTGGTCCTTTGACATCAGGTTACCTGTATGCCCAGCATGATTCTGACGGCAACGGCAAAACCGACCACATGAATTTCCTGATCCAGGACACATTTCGCACTCAAAGGCTCACACTGACCATGGGTCTCAATTTCGAACGTTCTACCGGCAAGAACCTGCCCTCTACGATTCGCGGCGTCCCAGGATTTGAGACTTATGTCCCGGCGTTTGATTATCCGGGTGGAGACCCGGGAATCGTCTTCCATACTCTCTCGCCACAGATCGGCGCGACTTACGATCTCACAGGCGACGGCAAGACCCTCATCCGCGGAAGCTTTGGACGCACCTACGACGTTTTCACATCCGACCTGGCAACCTACTCTAACCCTGCCTATACTGCAAACGGCGCGATTTTCGCATATACAAACAATAATGACGATCGCACCATCACGCCGGATGAGGCCGTTTTTCTTGGATACTATGGTGGACTGAACAACGGCATCTTTGACCTGAATGCCTTCCTCGCCAAAACGCTTTACGACAAGAATCTTCACCCCGGATGGGCAAACGAATTCATTCTTGGCTTTGAACGCGAAGTCATCTCTGGTCTTTCTCTGGCCGTCACATATACTCATCGCAATTACAGGAACCAGGTAAAAGATCTTCCCGTTGGCATCTCGGCCGATGATTACGTCCAGCGAGGAACATTTACGGCCACCACTCCTTTAGGCAATTTCAGCGTGCCTTACTTCGGTCTAACCTCGAGGCAAGACGGCACCCGAATTCTTACGAATCTCGATGGATATAAGCAGAGCTACGATGGAGTCGACATCGTCGCTCGAAAGCGTATGAACCAGAATTTCATGTTAAACGGCTCATTCACTCTTCAACGAGAGCGAGCCCATTACGAAGGAGGCAACTCACTTGGGGAGACTGGCAGAGCCGTAGGCAGCGCAGGCGCCCTTTTCCCATTTGATCCCGGCTTGACCCCGTTCCTGGAAGGACAACCATACCTTGTCAGTCCCCAGTTTGGCCTGTACTCGGAGTGGCAGTTCAAATTGAGTGGAATTTATCAGCTTCCGTGGGATCTAAATGTTGGTGGTTCACTGAAATACCGGCAGGGCTACCCTTACGTGCTTGTTGGTCGAGTTCCAGATCCCAGCTTCGTTGCTTACTACGGCACCGCTCTTCACTTAATCCTGTTGGAGCCATATGGTAGCCGCCGTTACGACAATCTCTTCATGTTGGATCTCCAGTTCGAGAAGGCTTTTGATGTTGGAGAATTCGGTCGTATTGCCCTATCGGCGAGTGTGTTTAATGTGACGAATGAGAATACGGTCCTTTACCGAAACAATGTGCTCAAAACCAGCACATTCAACCAGATTCAAGAACATTTAGTTCCTCGCATCTGGCGACTGGGGATTCGATACAGCTTCTAGTACCGTGTAACACTTGAATGTGAAGTGATTCCTCCCCCTTATTAAGGGGGAGGGT
>Ga0055439_10000232_pt1 | contig 10146 bp, 11 predicted proteins | sample Browns_TuleB_D2_FD_57732 | JGI IMG/M metagenome (GOLD analysis project Ga0055439, IMG submission 57732) | Wetland microbial communities from San Francisco Bay, California, USA, that impact long-term carbon sequestration - Browns_TuleB_D2 | ecosystem: Environmental > Aquatic > Marine > Wetlands ...
GGTTATTTTTTTTGCCCACGTGCGGCGCTTCACCAGCATTTCCTCACGGGTGGCTAGATCCTCGGTAACAATGGCCAGGCGGCCGTCCTCCTCGACCAGGACAACATACCAATGGTTCGAAGAACTCAGGATTGAGTACGGCTTCAATTCGTTCAGAAAAACATTGCCGTGCTCATCGGTCAAGGCAAAGAAAATAAGGCCGTCCTGCTCAAAAAACCTTATCTCTCCCCCACGGGTGCGGGATCGTCTTTCTACGCCCTTTTTGGTGTGCTCAATTTCTTCCTGGCTTCCAAACATCTCTAAGGTGGAGAACTTGGTGCCGAAAAGGTGTTTTGCAGTGATTTCTTTCATCGCTAAAAGGTTTTATTTAATCGTTAAAGGAATGTCCATTCTCCTCGCACCAATCAACTGACGCCTCATATATGGCCTCAACCTGCTCCTCGTCATCGCCAACATCAAAAAAATCAATGGCGCCCTCAGCCATTGCGCCGCCGTTTTCGTCACGCCGGCGGTTTTCCCAAAACTCAGCAAAAAACTGGTTCAACTCGGAAACTGGTATCATCGCTAAAAGGTGTTTGGTTAAACAATGTCACTAAGGTAATAACCTTTTAGTTACCAAGCAAGTTTTTTACCAGAAAAATTTGTAAAAACTTTCCAGTCAGGCCGACGCCAGGCCTGAAACCCCTATTTGCATTGGCAGATTTCACAACGCAGATACGTGCCGTCCTTGTGATTACAAAATTCATTAGTAACCTTTGTGCCAATTGAAGCACTATGGAACTCAACTATATCAAGGCCGGCTTGAATGACGAGCAACGCCCTGTCATTACGGTTACCGGAAACATCGGTGAAAATGTACGCGCAGAGGATTTGATAAACTTCCTGCGCTATTTCGGAGCAGAGGACATTTTGATCGAAATTTTCTCCTTCGGCGGCGACGCCTTCCACGCCCTTGCTATTTACGATTTCATTACCACCAACGGAGTAAAGGTTGAGGCCCGCATATATGGATTGTGCGGTAGTGCGGCGACAATAATCTCGTGCGCGGCGCAGAAGGCCGGCATCGGGGAAAACTCCTTTTTCTTCATTCACAATGCCTTTAACCGGTTCACAGGCGAAGCCGACGAAACGGCACAGCAGGTTTCAGAGCGATTCGTAGAGATCTACGCCAAGAAAACGAAGCTCGACCGGCGCCGCATCAGGCGAATGATGAAGGACGGCGACGAAACACAGGCCGTCATTGGCGCCAAGGAGGCGCTTGAGCTTGGCTTCGTTGATAAAATTCTCAAGGAACAAACCAGCATCGCGGCGATGATGGGGCGGGTATTGGTCGCCCCTGATGATGCCAGCGCAGAGGCTGGAATTGATAAACCACCCTTTCAACAAAACACGAACATGAGTACCAATTCTTTTAGTCTCGTAGCTCTGGCAAAAAAGCTGTTTGGAACGAGCGCCGAGGCGATCAAAACGGAAGAAGAAGCTCAAGCTTTCCTCGAAAAGCAGGAAACGCCGGCGCCGGCAACCGGTGCAGACGTTGAGGCGCTGAACGCGGTAAAGCAGGAGGCCTCTGACGCTAAAGCGGCGGTTGACACGCTTCGCCAGGAGGTTACCAACCAACTCAACGCCCTTGTTGAGCAGGTTACCAACCTGACCTCAGCGGTAGCTGAACAGGCTCAAACGAGCCAGGCGCAAGCCACTCAGGCGGCCGCAGAGGAAAACGCCTTTCAAAAGAGCATTACCACCCTGGCAGAGCAAATAAACCTGCTCAAGGGGCTTAAAAGTGGCCAGCAGCAAACCCAACAGACGGCGGCACAAACCAACGTCACCGGCGCCAACGAAAAGCTTCCCGAGGGGGTGATAGTCAGCACGAAAGCCGATGAGGTTTTTAACCGCATCGTGGGCAAGGTTAAAGCCAATTGACCGGCGCCCGGCCCGTGTGATAGTAACCCAAACAAATAACATTTAACACTACGAAACACTATGCCACTTCAATTAATCGGCAGTATAGGGCGCTTCGCCCTGATCGGTGGTGACCGTCGCGTTGTGGATATTGCCCTCGAACCTATGCGGGCTTTTTTCCAGGCCGTCGCGGTGAAGAAAACCGATATTGTTGCCAACGAACTCGGTATTTATTCATTCCTCCCGGTGGGGCGCTATGGCAAGGCCACGATGAGCACGATGAGCGTGCCCAAGCACCTCCTGCAATCCCGGAAGAATTGCAAAACCTGGACGCCCAAGGGTCAATTATGGCTCAAGCCTGATGAGATTGACACCTTCCCGGTGGAATACATGGGTGAGCAGTGCTCTGACTCCCTGATGGGAAATTGCCTTGAGTACGTCCTTGGCACCGGAAACGAGGTGCGGGACATCTTCGCCACTCCCGAAGGGCAAGCCCTTTTTGAGCAAGCCATTACCAACATTCTGTTGGGCCTCGGAAACTCCTTCTTTGACCTGGCCACTTTCGGCCTCGACCCGACCATCGCCGACAGCGACACCAACCTCTGGTGGAACACAGGCGCCACGACTACAGACGAGTGGGCTGACTACCTGGATCAACAAAACGGCATTGGCGTAAAAGGTCACATCACCCTGATCGAGGAGGTCAAGGCGGCCGGCGATGCCAATTTCACCGTTGACATTCCCCTGGCTGACGTCTCCGGTGACCAGTATACCGGCGCAGATGTGACGGGCCTTTTCGATGACGTAAAGGCGGCCGCATCAAGCAAACTCCGCATCGCCATGAAGCAGCGCGGACGCTTCGGCGCCGTAATGCTGGTTTCCCGTGGCATCTTCGACGCCTATAAGGATTACATCGTCGGCAATTTCACTTCTATCCCTGAGCCTTACCGCATGTTCATCAACGGCGAGGTCACGCCTGGCGTGCTCTCCTATGACGGCATCCCGGTGGTCTGCATGGATGAATGGACTGAGCACGATGAACTCCTGGGGATCAACACCCACCGGGTCGTATTGACCGTACCGGGTAACCTGGTTGTGGCTCATGATGTTGAGCCTATCGACCAGTTTGGCGGCATCGGTATGCGGGTTGAACAGTCTCCGGTTCTCAAGGACAAAGGCATTGTCTACATGAATACCACTTTCCGGCTCGGCACCGCCATTGCCGATACGGATTTCATGGTCAATGCCTCGCGCATCCTGACGCCGTAACATTCCCCCAACACTGCCCAGGGGAGGCCAAGCCTCCCCACCCTTTTTTTTTACGGTTCAAACAAACTCAACATGAGCGAGATAGTTGCAATCGCAAAGAATACCAGTTGTTTAGGGATCGGCGGCGTTCGCCTGGCCTATGCGACTGAGTATACCAATATAACGGCGGTAACGGTAGGGACAGGCGGCGAAATCACTGCTTTGACTATGGCAACGCCGGCCCAATGGGGCAAGCTTTCATTCGACGACGAGGACAACCAAGCCTATTACAATGAGGAAGGTGAACTCGTCGGCAACCGGGTGGTATCAAATGGCACTGGCTTCATGCTGTTCAACGGGTTGACGCAAGCCAAAATTGAGGCGGCCAACCAAGCGAAAGCATGTTGCGGCCTGGTCATCATTTGGTTTCACTATTCCGGCATCGTTCGGGTGCAAGGCATTGACGTTGACCCGACTGATGACTCTTGGAGCTTTTCCAAGCGCCTCCCGCGTATCGTGCCCAACGTGCTCTCCGACACCGGCGAAAACGCCGAACGGATGGAGTACAATGTTACTCATCAAGGCCTACAGTTCAGCCCGACTACTACGCTGGATGAGGCCGCAATCGAAGCCCTGTAATGGCAGCAAAATACAAGATACACCCGCGCCACGCCAGTAAGGATACGCTTATCTCATTCGTCAATGGGAAGGCCGTCAACCTTACCGGCAAAAAGGCAACCAAGGTGCACCCTAAAACGCTGACGGCCGACCAATGGGATGAAACAATTCCCGGCGCAACCCAAGCGGATTTAAAGGTCGTGTACGAGGGCGGCATGAAGGACGTTGACGGGTACCCTATTGTGGTACTGGATTCTGCAGAAGTAAACCAGGGATAACGTGGCAGATAGCATTTTGCTGAATGATTGTTGCGGAAACGGGGCGACGGAGAAGTACAACCCAAAGGCGGCGCCTTCCAGGCGTGCGCGATATTTGAGGTTTGCTTCTCCGCAAAACCCCGTGCCGGCCCAAATAACTGACGCCGGCGAGCTCAAAGCTTTTTTCAGCAAATACGGCGACGTTTACGTGCCCTATTCCTCATCGGATGAGGGTACCGGGCACGCCCTGCAAAGCTTCTTGCTGTCACTGGCAGATTTAAGCGCAACCCAAAACGCGGTCATTCGTAGCCAGCGGTCGCACGCCTTCGGCGGCCCGGTGGGAATAGAGGAAAAAACCGACCCGGTGTATAACCTCGGAGAGAAACGCGAATTGAGTGAAGCGGAAAAGCGCACGTACTACGAATTTGTCAAAACCGTGCTGGTGTTTGGCGCCGACGACCAGCGGATAAACTTTCGCACGTTGGCTCAATACCAGTTCAATGACTGGAAAGGCGCGGGCCAATATTTTTTTGAAATGGTCAGAACGGAGACGCTTGGCGTGCGCTCCTTTATGACACATACGCACAGCCCGTTAAACTGTTTATACCTGGCCACGGACAAAGGAGAACAGCGGTTTATCGCTATCAGCCCGGAATGGACGTTAGGATATACCCAAAAGCATCCCCCACGGATATTACCCCTCTACCCCACTTGGGCACGCGATCCAGACGGAACGGAGCGTACTATCGTTCACGTGAAACACGGAAATTACCCCTGGTATGGGCGCCCTGATTCTATAGCGTCAATCCTTGACCAGTTCTTTGAATTTCAAAACGCCGACTATAAAAACAAGCAAACGGCGAGCGCTTTTATTGGCCAGGTTTTTATTGAGGTCGAGGACGAAAACCCAGAGTACTCCCTTGGCAATGACACGGCCAATGAGGACGGCTTTTCTGACCTGGCAGAGCAGTTCGGCCAAAATTACACCAATGAGGCAATGAGGCCTCAACGGGTGGTACTGGCGACGCGCCCGTATGGGAGCCAGCCCGCGCACATCTTTCAATTTTCACCGAACACAAACGAGAACTGGTTTGTGCAAACTGAGCAAATAGCGGAGAACAATATCATCAAAGCAAACGCCTGGTCAAAGCGCCTCATGGACTTGGACGTTTCCAACGGCCTGAGCACTGACGTTTACCTTGACGTTTTTTCAATCTTCTCCGCTACGGTCATAAACGATATTCAGGAAGGCATCAGTGACCCGATCAATAATATCATTCTTGCAGAGGCGGCCCGGTGGTATGAAATGCCGGACATGGAGAGCTACAGCTTGGAGTTCTCCTCACCGATGAGCAAGCTCATAAAACAGCGCCAAGAGGCTCAAGGTAATGCAAACAATAATGACGGCGGGGGAGGTAGTACGGCACAGCCCGGAAACGAGTAAATTCCCCCCAAGCCTTATAAGTCCGCACATCTACCAGAAGGAGCAAACGCTGGTCAGGCAGGTATTGGGTCAAGACTTTTACGATTTGCTTGTCGCTGATCTGGTATCATATACCGGCCTTACTACTTGGTCACCGTCGCAAACCTACAGTACCGGCGCGTTTGTGGATTTCTACGGCTTGATCTTGAAAAGCCTCGTTGACGGTAATACGGTGCACCCTTGCGAAGATACGGCCGGCACCAATTGGGCGGCGGCCCGGCGCTTCAATACGGACTGTTACGAGGATCTATGGGCTTGGTACCTCAGGCCGTATCTGAGCGCCGTGATAATGGCCAGTGCTCTTGACTATGCTACATACCCGGCCGGCGCCAAAGGCGTCGTTGAGTGGGCCGATGACGCCTCTGGGGCGCGTTCTGCATCCATGCCGGTATTTCTGGCCAGGAAAACCAAGCTTTTGAATGACGCCGCTGAAATTCTCGAAAACATGAAGGCCTATATGATTAAGCAGGACAATGACGGCACATGCGATTTTTCAACCGTGCCCTTTGTTGACTGCAATAATCCACGGGTCACAAAGACGCCGCGCCGGCGGTTCTTATTCAGGAAAACAAACTATTGAAATGAACATCATTGACAACCTTCTAGCAAAAAGCGCAAAAATCCTATTAGCCGTCGAGGAGCACGGGTTGAAGGAATTGACCGAAAAACGCCTCGCGGCGTGCAATCAATGTGAGAACTACGACCAAGAGCATAAACAGTGCACCGTATGCGGGTGCTTCATGGATGTAAAAACAACCCTGGTGACCAATAGGAACCCACACGCCGGCGGTCGCATTGAGATAACTCATTGCCCGCTTGGCCGGTGGGATGACCTACATATTGCACAGATGTATAATCGAATTGATAACCTAATTTGAATAAACAATGAGCTGGTATAAGCGAGTAAACGAAACAGGCAACGCCGACGATTTTTTCCAAAATGTTGAAGGTCGCTCAGGATGTTGTGGCGATGACGTCACCATTGACACCTACAGCAATGCGGCCGAGGATATTGGCGCGACACCGATCACCGGTATCAACATCGACGGCACCGACTACACTTTCACCGTAGCTGCGAACACTTTGCCCCTACTTTATGCGGGGGTGAACGAGTCCATGAAGGCGGCCGGCTATTCCGACATCGACGATGCCGGCACGGTGGTATCGGGAGCAGCGGCGACGGCCGTGGTAACGATCAAAACCTCTGCCGTACTGACGCAACTCAACAACGGCGGCGCCGGTGTGGCATTGACGGCGGCCTAATACGGGCAACCTGAATTGACAAAGCGGGGGCGAGGCAAGGCATTTGTCTTGCCCCTCAACACGTGAAAAATGGCCATTACTTTAAAATGCATCGGATGCGAGGCGCTGGTTTTTTCGTGTTGCGGCGGTGGATCGGCAACGATGCAGTTCTCAGGGATGGAAGTCGTTGACACCGGCGTTACCACCTTGATAAGTAGGCCTTTTGAGGTATTTGTCAACGCTACAGGTGTAGCGATTTCTGACGGTAAAGGCAACACGTCAATTATCCCACTGGCAGACACTTCCTTTGGCACGGTTGATGACCTTGTTGATTTTTTGAGTTCATGTCAGTGCGGCGGCCCTTTACGAGAATTCTTTGACGATTTTAACGGCACAAGCCTGTCCGTGACCATTAACGGGGGGGTGCTGCCTGACAATACCGCCAAGGTGTTCGTCGAATACAACGGGCGCGTTCTCCGCGAAGGCGGCTCACGGGACTACACAATTACGCCGGCAACCGGCACAGTGGATTTTAACTTCACCGCAAGGGGGCAAGTAACAATACGATGGTTCGTTTGAGGATAATTTTGGGACTCTTGCTTTTTTGGTCGGCGGCGGCCGGCCAAACCATTACGAGGATAAACCTCGATGAACTGGAAAAGTCTCCAGACGCCGGCCGGTTCATAGTGGCAAACACGGCCCTTGATGCTACCTGGTCAGCAGACGTCCGCTGGCTTGATTCCCTGGTACACGTTTACGGCGGTTTAATAGTTGATAATGTACGTCAAGGCACCTCTGACAACATCCTGGTAATTGACGGCACCGGAAGGATTCAATACCGCCCTATTGATGATATTATTTCGGGCGGCGGGGCGCCCACTGGATCAGGCACCTTGAACTACGTCGCGAAGTGGACGCCAGACGGTAACACCCTGGGCAATTCTCAAATATTCGACGATGGGACTTATGTAGGTATTGGTACGGCTGTCCCGGCAAACGCTCTTGATGTGAGATCATCTACGAGCGCGATTCAGGCGTATGCAACCGGCAACTATACTGACGCCACGCTGAAATTGTCGGCTAGAACTAATTCGGAGTCTGGACGGGTATCATTTAATATCTGGACGGATTATTCAACACCTGGCGGTGATCCAGTTGGTCAGCAAGCCCTTTCAATCGCGAGTAGCGTGCTCGGTACAGGTAGTACCTGGATGATGAGATTCCGATCTGATTTGAATGGAGTAGCCATTGGGCCTATCGCCGGGAATACCTATATAGATGACGCTCTAGTGATCTACTCAGGTGGAAACCAGCGGGTTCCTGGCACGTATGCAGGAGACGGACTTACCATAAAGATGTACTCTCCTGGCAGTTATGCAAATGACTATCCTTCCATAAAATTAAATCATGGTGACGGAGGGGTTGGCTATGGTACTGGATCAGCAGAAATTGGATTTAAAACCCAATATGGAGAATTAACCTTTGATCTTCTGACATCAGGCGAGGACAACGGATTTCAATTCAATAAGCAAGGAACAGAGATATTTTCCATCCTAACGGATAAGTCGGTTCAGTTCATTCCGCAAACCATTGCCCCAACAGGTGTGGAGGGAAAGATATACAATGATGATGTCTGGTTTAAGGGGCATGATGGAACTCAATATTTTTATTTCGCAAAAGCGGCAAATGCTTCCTTCACTGAATTCGCGGTACCCTACGGAGGCCCGAACGGAGAATTGATTGAAGAACCCGCACAGTTCTATTACAACTCAACTGAGTTGTATTTGGGCAACAATGACCTGCACCTTGTATCTGGCTCGTCAACTGATTACAGCCAGATCAAGATAGGATCAACGTCAGATGCGGGGGCGACGCGCCTTGAGCTTGGAATGTATAAAACTGGATCATTAACAGGTGGGACAGTAGCAAGCAATTCTGGAATATACGTATGGACTGACAGGGACGCAAACGGGACAGGGGGCGCACTTGGAGAGTTATTCGTTGTGTACCACCGGGGCGCAAGCGATCTGACGGCAGCTACCAAAACAATCGAATCGGGTTACTATGGCTCTGCAGGAAACGATGATTACAGGACATATATTCGAGAGCATCTTTTTTACACCGGGGGCGATGTAGGTTTGCCGGCAAACCTTGGTTACCTCTTGATGGTCGATACGACGGCGGCGTATGGTGAAGTGCTGAAAGTCCCTGTTGAGGATATTCTTACCGACGTTGGTGTGCCCACTGGATCAGGGACGCTTAATTATGTGGTGAAGTGGACTCCAGACGGGAATACTTTGGGCGATTCTCAAATTTTCGACAACGGAACAAGGATTGGGTTCGGAACAAATACGCCTGACAGCGGGGCGAAGTATCATTTTAAAGGCACCACATCGAACGAAGGTGTTTTGATCGAAGGGCCGAGCAATGCCTCTGTTTCCAATGCTTATGCTTTGTTGATACTGAGGCCCGGAAGTGATGCAGCCAATAGTTTGAAGATGCTCACGCAGACCACTGGTACGGCAGGAACTCAGCAAATGACCTGGAAATGGGGCAATACTCATGCCCTTGGTGGTCACAATCTTTACATCGACGACAACAATGACAACCACATCGCTCAGTGGTTGTATACCGGAAAGTTTGGATTTGGTAATGGTGACTCTCCGGTCGCAACTGTTGACATTACTGGTAACTTCAATATGAATAGTCCAAGTTCAGCGGCTTATTTTGGGGTGCAAGTACCAAATGCAGCAGGTAATAGAATTTTCTTCGAGACGATAAATGCGTCCTCCAATACGTCGTCTTATGAGCAGTTTGTCGTGAAGGCTAATAGTAATTTTCTGTATCTCGATATGAAGGCAGATAATGGTTCTAATCCATCATCTTCAGTAGTACGTGCTATTTCAACGAGAACCGATCAGCAAGCTTGGTTAAGCCTTGCAACTGGTCAAGGAACTAACCAATTAATTGGTTTCTCTGTCAGGTCTGGTAAAGCGGTTGCGGGGGATAGAGGTTATTTAGGCAACGGGGCGCCTATTTCTACGTTGGATGTCAACGGGTATATGAACCTACGCGCCCAAGGGTCAGCCCCGACAAATGTTGCTGGCAATATGTATTTTGAAACGTCAGGTGCTTGGTTCCGTGGTCAAGATGGATTGGGTAATGATGACTATTTTGCAAGGGCACACTCTGCGTCATATACTCCCAATTATATGCTCTACGGTGACAGCGACGGCGACATCAGGGAGACGAACCAAATGCAATTTGATCCATCTGTAAGTAGAATATATTTTGGAGGACTAGGTAGCGGTACAGAAACAGGGAGGGTTAATGTTTTTACAAACGGCGGTGGAACCCCGGTAATTATTTGGGCGAAAAATACCTTTGACAACGGCGGGG
>Ga0055439_10000235_pt1 | contig 10092 bp, 7 predicted proteins | sample Browns_TuleB_D2_FD_57732 | JGI IMG/M metagenome (GOLD analysis project Ga0055439, IMG submission 57732) | Wetland microbial communities from San Francisco Bay, California, USA, that impact long-term carbon sequestration - Browns_TuleB_D2 | ecosystem: Environmental > Aquatic > Marine > Wetlands ...
GCCGCCTGCGGCACCCTCTCCGCCACCCGCTCGAACAGCGGGGTTCCGATTACTTACACGGCGCCAAGCGCCGTTCCCACGCCGGCCACGGTCGCGCTTGCCGCCATGTCCGAGACCGATGAGGCGGTGACGGGCTTGGCCATGATCACTATTGCGCCTCAGGTCGTGGTCACTCTTGACGGGAATTTCAGCGTCGATATCGGTGGGCAGCAACAGATCTCAGCCAGTATCGCCAATGACCCCAGCGGCGCCGGGGTGAGCTGGACCGCGACCTGCGCGACGGCTGCCTGCGGGACTATCGCACCCGCCAGCTCGGCTAGCGGCAGCCCGGTGACCTACACCGCACCAGGGATCGTGCCTAATCCCTCCGCCGTGACCATCCGGGCAACCTCGGTGGCGGACCCCAGCCGGTTTGCCGAGCTCACGGTTACGGTTACCTCGCAGATTCAGGTTGCCGTGAACCCCGGGGGGAGCCCTGCGGAACCCATCTGGCTGTTGTTCTGGGACACGCAACAGTTCTCGGCGACGGTCACAAATGATCCGGGGAACCTGGGGGTGACCTGGTCGGTGAACGCCTCGCCGGAGTGGGAGTGCGACTGCGGCAGCATCACCCCCGACGGCCTCTTTACCCCTGATAGCCCTACGGGATATTTGCCGAACTACAGAGTTGTGGCCACTTCCATTGCCGACTACACCAAGACTGCCTCGGCGACGGTGATGATCAATTACAATGATCCGTGACCTGACCCCCGCTTTCCGGATCCAAGTATTATGTCGGTCCCCTATGGAGGATCGATGCGGAGAGCCGATTCACGACGGAGCAGAAACAAGGGCGGCGAGTTCATCGGCAATCAGCCTGATTTGTCGGTGGACCACCACGTCAGGAAGGAGGGTTGGACCGATGGGCAGCACGCGACTCATTGCGACCATACTGTTGGGCCTCGGTGCCGGCGTCCAGTTCGGATGCACGGATCATGACACCCCAACCGCACCGGCGCGGCCCGCCTACAACTTTGTCAACGGACCGGGGAACGCCGGGCCCTACGTCGTCAGAGTGCAGGGGCCGTTTCCGCCGGGGTTCGGCTACTTCCTCATCGGGATCGACATAGCCCGGAATCGCCTGAGCGTCATCGGCCTCGGCTCGCTCGACCCAGCCCAGAGCTCCGGGTGTAAGCCCGACGGGGCCTTTAGCATCCTCGACATCCAGGAAGTGTTCACCCCCTCAGGGGCGGTCAAGTTCTTGGCGGACGGCCAGACCGTCACCCAACATGTGTACGCCCTCGACGCAGGTGGGGGTTGGCTCGACGTATGGAACAACACAGGCCTGTGCGACGCCTTGAAACTACCGCGTCTGGCACAAGGCACCGGGGTCTTCCATTACACCGAAAGCAATCTCTCGTTGAGCGGGAAGGCTCCGGACTCATTCGGCTGGCGGGCCCAGGGAACGCTCGATGACCTGGTGAATGGAGGACAGATCAGATATCAGGAAGAGGCGAGGCTGATCTTTGACCAGAAGTCAGGCTCGTTCCGGTTGTTCCTGGACAGGATCCTCCTGAGCCCCGTCGGTGGTCCCTGAGTCCTCGTGGGGCTGACTGTTTGCTCAGTGGGGGCTCTTGGGCTGTGCCCGAGCAGGAGGTTCCACCAAGCTCATGGCCTTCGCCAGCAACGGGCGCCACGCGGAATCGGGAGCACTCCACATTTCGATGAGCCGGCGCGCGTGCCTCCCTGCCTCCTCATCGTTGCCGAGGCGATGCTGTAACTCGGCGACACGCAGGTGCGCGGCCGGGATGAAGAACGCCGTGTTGTCCTCCGACTCGAGAAAGGCCTGGTACCAGCCGAGCGCCTCCCGCTCGCGCCCCACCTCGGCGGTCAGCTCCGCCCTGAGCCAACGCCAGCTGGACAGGTCGAGCAGTGGCGAATAGGACGCCCAGCGGAAGGCCGGGTGCCCGGGGCCGGCGTCTGCCCGCTCGATAAGGGCCAGTGCGCCGGCAGGATTGCCGCGCGCCCGCATCACGCGAGCCCTTAGCTCGGCGGCAAGCCGCGCTCCGAGTGTCCGAGCGGGGCGCCATCCTCCGAGCCGCTCCAGCTCATTCGCGGCACGAAGCGCTGCGTCGAAGTTGCCGAGCCGCGCGTCCAGGAGGCCTTCAACGTACAGCTTCAGGTGCCCTCGCACCTGCGCCTCGGGCTGGCGACGGGGATCGGCCAGCGTATCGGGGGGCGGTGCCTTCCAGCGGGCGAGCGCGCGCCGGTGTGCTGCGAGCATCTGCGAGTCGGCCGGGTACGCCCCCGACCCCAGATAGAGACCTCGAACGAGGTATGCCCGGTCGGGATCGGGTCCATCGAGACGCTCGAATTCGCGCTCCGCATCGCCCCACTGCCCACGCAGAGCCGCTACATCGGCCAGGACCCAACTGGTGATGTTCTGGACCTGTACATCGGGACGCTCCACCACCACCCTCGTCACCCGCTCGATCAGTTCCGGGTCGGCGTCGGAGCAGGTGAAATACAGCGCTATCCAGCGCGTGGCGGCGACCGGTGTTGTGGCCAGCTCCACGATCGCGTGCTCGCGCTCGGAAGGCGGGCCCATCAGCCGCCGGATGATGTCAGGCACCGGCGTGAGCCACAGCGAGTCGTCACCTCCGGCACCGCGGCCGAGGGACCGCGCGGTCTGATAATCGTGCTCGGACATTGCGACCCCGAAGAGCAGGCTACGGGCCTCCACGTTCCCTGGATCGAGCGCGAGGACTCGCTCCAACGGCTTCCGTGCCTCGGCAACCGAGCGGCCGATCACGCCCGCCTGCTCGACCAGGATCTGTCCCAGCCGCAGTAATGCTTCGAGATCGTCGGGATCACGTGACACGATGTCGCGGTACAGCCGGAAGGTCCGCACCTCTCCCCGCACGCGGGCGGCGAAAGCCTCCAGGAGCAGCCGCTCGCGGATGGGGAGTCGCGCGGCATGCCGGAGCGCGGCTTCGACCTCTTGCTCCGGTACATTCCAAGGCGACACGAACTCCCAAGTCGCGGCCAGTACCCCGAGACGGTACCGAGCCAGCGCAAAGGTACTATCCAGCTCCACCGCTCGGCGATAGAACCCGACCGCCGCCTCAAACTGGCCCTGGCGGACAGCGGCCTCACCGCGGAGGTACTCCTTGAGCGCGGCCACGGACTCGGTGGTAGTCGCCGCGAGCCGCAGCCGCTGGGCTGTCGGACCCTCTAGTCGCTGCGCGAGTAGACCGGCCGAGACTTCGTCCACCAATCGAAAAATCTCGTCCGTGCCACCTTCGGCCGCACTGCGCGCGGTCGCATCTCTCCCCTCAACGGCATCGCGGAGCTCCGCGGTCACGCGCAGCCGCCCTCCAGCCTCGACGACCGAACCCACGACACTGAGCCTCGCATCGAACTGGCGTGCCACGACGGAAGCCGTAGCGGGATCAGCCCACTCCAGTCTCTTCCCGGCTAGGAATGCGGAGACGCTGGGGCCGGGGACGGTCGTGTAGGGTCCCGCACCGTCGAGGTCGGCCGTGACGAGACGCGCCATGCCGTCGCCGAGATAGGCATGAGCGGAGTCGCCCTGGTAGGTGAACGGCAGCACCGCGATGCGATAGGGAGAGAGGCGCTCCGGCGCAGGCGTCGGTCCCCGGGTGCCGAGCGCGACACCGACGGCGCCCACGACCAGCGCAGCGGCGGCCCACCTCAGTGCGGGCATGCTCGTCGGTACTTGCCGTCGCTCTCCCGGTGATGGCGGCTGGGGCACGCTGGGGGGTGTGGCTGCTTCCGGAACGAGGACGGCTTGAGGGACCGCTGCTGGCCCGTCGGAAGCTGCCCGCAGGCGCTCAACCAGCTTTACGACAGCGGGGTCCGGCCCCGCGTCGACCTCCTCGCGTAACAGACCCTCGTGAACCCGTGCAACACGTAGCGCCCCGGCGCGGTCACCCGCCGCCGCGAGGGCATTCATCAAGCCCAGCGCGACACGGGAGTTGAGAGGATCGAGGCCGGCGAGACGCCGCCACCACCCGACGGCGCCGCCGAAGTCACCCCGGGATGCCGCCTCGGCGGCCACCGCCTCCAGTGACTCGCATGCGCGCTGCCTCAGTCGGCCCCGCTCGGCCTCCACCCAATGCTCGAACTCGGCCGCATCGCGCAGATAGAAGCCGTCCAGAAACGGCCCGGTGTAAGTGAGAGCGGCCTGGGCGACGTCGCCATGGTTGAGCGCGGCTTCGAAGGCTTGAATGTCGCTGGTGATGATCGCGGGATTGAGTCGCAACTCCATCGCGCCCAAGAACAGGTCGGACGCTTGGAGGTCACGGCGCAACGCGTAGCAGGCCTGCTTGAGGAGGCTGCGGGCGTGCTGCTGCTCGCCGTCAGGCCAGAGGTAAGCCATGAGCTTGTCGCGGCCGATGCCATGATGGCCCGAAGCGGCGACCAGGGCCAACAGTGCCAGCGTCTTGCGCTGCTGCGCGGCCCCGCTACCTGGCGACCCGTCGCCTTCAACCGATAGGCCACCAAACGTCTTGAGGTGGAGCATAGCGACCCCGTTTGACCCCCATCTGACCAGGGCCTCACCGGCACCGCGTAAGCTAGCCCCCGGTCCGGGAGATGGCGAACTGGACGGCGACCCAAGCGAAGGAGGGGAACATGGCTCGACTCCTGATCTCCACCGTGGTGGCCGGGCTGGCGCTGGCCGCCTGCCACGATCGACCGGCGCCCACCGAGCCCCCCAGTGCGAGCCTGATGGCCGGCGAGGCCGGCGGCCGCCACCTCGTCCTGTTCACATCCGAGCGGGTCCCGGCCGACTTCGGGGAACTGGTCGCCGCCCTGGGCGGTTCCATCGAGGCAACCCTCGACAGCATCGGGGTGGCTGCGGTGACCGGGTTGACGGGCGCTGCGGCCGCGCAGCTGGCAGCCGATGCGGGCATCCGTCATGTCGAGCCCGACGCGCTCACCCGTGGGTTGGATGACGGTCCCCCAGGCGAGGATGAGTTCGCGGAGCTGATCGCGGATGAGCTCGCGGCGACCTCCGATGCGACCGCGTCACCGACTGCGGCCCAATTCTACGCCCGCCAATGGAACCTGCGGGCCGTGTTCGCCCCGGAGGCGTGGGCCGCCGGCCACCTCGGCTCCCGCGACGTGGTGGTTGCGATCCTCGACACCGGCATCGATTACCTGCACCCGGACCTCGTCGGGCTGGTGGATCTGGCGCGCTCGAAGTCGTTCGTCCCGGAGGAGAATGTGGCTGCGCGCTATCCCGGCCGGCTCCCCTTCAGCGACCTTTTCTGGCACGGCACCGCCGCCGCGTCCATCGTCGCGAGCAACGCGAAGGTCGTGGCCGGGGTGAACCGATTCGTGACGCTCCTCGCTGTCAAGGTCGCGGACTCGACTTCGGCGGGTTCCGCGGGCCGGCTCCTCAGCGGCATTCTGTACGCAGCGGACCAGGGCGCCGACGTCATTAACGTCAGCCGCGGCCACGAGTTCGATAAGCGCGTCAACCCGGGTATCGCGGCGGCCTTCGAGCGGGCGGTGACCTACGCCTTCCGGAAGGGCGCGCTCCTCGTCTCGGTCCCCTTCAATGACGCGGCCGACCTCGATCACAATGGCGATCTGGTTCGGTTCCCGTGCGAAGCCGCCACGGCGGTCTGCGCCTCCGCGACCGGGCCCACTGCCGCCGCCGGCGTGAATGGACCCTGGATGGAAGTGGATGCCTTCGCGCCCTACAGCGGCTACGGCCGCTCGGCCATTGATGTCGCCGCACCCGGTGGCGCCGGCGATGTGGGCCAATTTCGAAGAGTCTGGCTGCCCTGCACGACGACGCCGACCCAGTCCACGGTGGCTCCGGCATGTCGAGCCCGCCAGCCCGTGGCGCAGGGCCTGGGCACCAGCTGGGCTGCGCCGCACGTCGCCGGGCTCGCGGCGCTGCTGGTGGCGCAGCTGGGTCACGGGAACCCCGGGCTGATCCGAGCGCGGATTCTCGAATCGGCCGACGACCTCGGCGACCCCGGGATGGATCCGTACTACGGCCATGGTCGCCTCAACATCGCGGGGGCGCTGGGGCTCAGTCACCAATATTGAGTGGGAGGAAGACCCATGAACCGGCTGCTCAGAGGCGCCACACTCGGCTTGGCGGGCCTCGGCCTCCTAGTGGCATGCGGGAGCGACGATGGCGGAACTGAACCGAACGGCATGGTGGTCAGCGGATCGGTGCGGGACTTCGGCGGCGAACCTATTGGCGGCGCCACGGTACTGGTGCCGGGGGGGCGCCCAGTGACCACCGGATCGGACGGGCGCTTCTCGATTTCCGGCGTGGGGACGCCTTATGACATCGCGGTGATCGTGCCAGGTCCCAATGCGGTAGCGCCCAATTCGGCAGTGATTTACCAGGGCCTCACGCGGTCCAATCCCAGTCTACTGTCCCCCTACTTCACGGGCCCAACTCGGGCCGCGACGATCGGCGGAATGGCGCCACCGGCCTCCGGCAAGACCACGCTGGTGTTCTTTCTCAGCGACCCCGTGACTGGGGCCGTCGTCGCTGCGGATCCTGCGACCGGTCAGTACGCGATGACCGTCTCATGGCAGGGCTCCGCCACCACGCAGTCGGGACAATTGTACCTCTTGCGCATCGGAGGCCCTTCGCCCTGGAACTATGACGGCTTCGTGAGCAAGGCACTGACGATTAATGGCGGAGGTGATTTTCCCGGCAAGGACTTCGCCGAGACCGAGCTTGCCGACCCACCCGAGCACACGATCAGCGGTACCGTCGCGGTTCCGGCCGGCTACACCTTGAACGAGCAACACGTCATTCTCACGTTCGGGGGGCCGACGCTTACCATCGTCGCGGCGCAGGGCCTACTCAGCAGTGACTTCACGCAGATGGTGCCCGACATCGGCGGACTGGCGTCCGGTGTGGCCTTCTTGGCCAGCGATCCCGCTTCGCGCTTGTCTTACTTCTTCAAACGCGAGGTCAGCGGGAACCCCCTCAACATCACCGTTCCACTCGAGCCTGCAGGGCGCCTGGCGGTGCCGGTGGACGGGGCCACGGCTGTCGATGTCGCCTCGCCGTTCAGCTGGACACAAGGAGGGGGAACCGGCGTCAACGTGGTCGAAGTGTTCCCCGACAACTCGACGAATCCGACGTTCTTCGTGTTCACGACGAGGGCAGACGCGACTATCCCGGACTTGAGCAGCGTCGGGATGGGCCTCCCGGGGAATGCAGGTTACCACTGGCACGTTGTCCGATTCATCCCCATCGCGTCCGTGGACGAGGCAGCGACCCTAGAGTTTGTACGGTCACTAGACCTCGGGGCTGGGGATATCGGCCAGACTGTGTCGGAGCGCTTCAGGTTCACCACCGCGGCGGTTGCGGGCACGGCGCTCCCAGTGGCGGCACTGGGTGAGGCCACTGCGGGCGCACCGGCGGAGCAGGAGCCCGGATGGATCCGGAGACCGGTCGCGCTCTTCGCGAGCCCGCGCTAGAGCCCGCCATCTGCCGATGGTCGGAGGCCACCCGCAAGACGGCTGGCGTGGACGTTGGCGGGTGGGCGATGGGGCAGTACGACCTTGCGCCACTCCGAGGATGTTGCCGCTCACCTCGCGGGGACGGTCTCGGATGGAATCGCCCCCGGCAGCATGGAATTGATTATCACTGCGGGCCGAGCGTACCTTATGCTATCGTCGGGATCAACCTGGAGCCACCTCCATGCCGGTCACGGCGAAGCTGTCCCGCAAGTTCTATGAGACCTTCGGCGATGAGCTCACCAACGAGCTCGTGGAGTGGCTCAACCAGGTGGACGCGACCTATCGCTATGAGCTGCGAGAGTTGAACGAGCTCAACTTCTCCCGATTCGAGGCGAAGCTCGACCACCAGCTCGCTGAGTTCCGCACTGAGGTTCGATCCGGAGCAGCGGAGCTCCGTACCGAGGTCCAATCGGGTGCAGCCGAGCTCCGTTCCGAGGTTCGATCCGGCGCAGCCGAGCTTCGCACCGAGCTGCAAACCGGGTTGGCTCGCCTCGAGGGGAGTTTGCTGGCCCGCATCGGTATGGCCGAGGGACGACTGGCGCGTCTCACGCTGCTCTTGTGGATCGCCACCATCACAGCCCTGACTGCGCTCCTGAAGCTCTAAATCGAGCGAACCGCTGAAGCTTGAAGAGACAGAAAAGCCCCGAGCCTCGACGAGAGTCGTGGCTCGGGGCTCCGACCTTGGATGCTCTAGCCCTTCGCCCCGGCCAGGTGCTTGAGGAACCACTCCTCGGCCAGCCTGGCGACCTCCTCCAGCGTCCCCGGCTCCTCGAACAGATGGGTGGCCCCAGGCACGATCACCAGCTTCGTGTGGCAGGTGAGCCGCTCGAGGGCCATGTGGTTGAGCCCGATCACCGCTTCGTCGTCCCCGCCGACGATGAGCAGGGTAGGCGCGGTGACCTTATTCAGGGCGTCGCCGGCCAGATCGGGCCGGCCGCCCCGCGACACCACCGCGCCGATCGGTAGCTTCCCTTCCGCCGCGGCGACCAGTGCGGCGGCGGCGCCCGTGCTGGCTCCGAAATAGCCAATCGGCAGCTCCGTGATCTCGGGCTGGGTCTTCACCCAGTCAGTGGCGGCCTCGAGCCGCTCGGCGAGCAGCGGAATGTCGAACACATTGGCCCGGCTCTGGGTTTCCGACTCGGTGAGCAGATCGAAGAGCAGGGTGCCGAGTCCGCCGCGCTGCAGGTACTCGGCCACCATCTGGTTCCGGGGGCTGAGCCGGCTGCTGCCACTCCCGTGCGCGAAGATCACCAGGCCCTGACAGGGGCTTGGGATTGCCAGGTCGCCCGGGAGCCGATGGCGTCCGATCGGGATCTCCACACTGCGTGGTTGAATCATCGTGGTGGTCATTGGGCTATCTCCTTCCCCGCGACTGCGGCGCCGGTGTGTGCCTTGGCCAGGCACTCCATCACCTCCGTGTCGCTGGTGGGTGAAAAGTCATCGTACCAACGGCTCACCGCGCGGAAGTCATCCGGGGTCTCGAGACAGACGACCTCGTCCGCTTCGGCGCGCAGGGCCGCCACGCTCTCCGCCGCGCCGACCGGCGTGGCGAAGATCACGCGCCTGGGGTGCTGGCGCTTGATGGCGCGAACCGCGGCGGTGGCGGTCGCACCGGTGGCGAGGCCGTCGTCCACGATGATCACCGTGCGGTTCTCCACGGAGACCGGTGGACGCTTGCCGCGGTAGAGGGTATTGCGTCGCTCCAGCTCCAGCATTTCCTCCTGAATGGTGCGCGCCAGGCGGGCGCGGGAAATGCCCAGTTGATCGATCACTTCGTCGTGCAGCATGGTCACGCCCGCCGCGATCGCACCAACCGCGAACTCGGCATGGCCAGGGGCTCCGATCTTCCGCACCACCAGCACGTCGAGGGGCGCCTCGATCCCCCGCGCCACCTCGAGCCCCACCGGCACGCCGCCCCGAGGCAAGCCCAGCACCAGGGGCTGGTCGCCCCGGTACTGCTGGAGGGCTTCGGCCAGGCGGTGCCCCGCTTCGACACGATCCGCGAAGCGCCTCATGGGCGCGTCTCCTGCGTCAGATCCGGGAGGCAATGGTCCTCGAGGCCGCGCGCCGCGCGCACGGCGGTCCTGCGGAAATACGGATTCAACACCCTGTCGCCCACACCCGCCTCCAACCTGTTACTCCTGCTTACTGCTCCCGCACCGGCGTTCGCACCTGGGTTCTCGGTCGCCCCAGACCGGTCCGCCGGGGATCGCTCAGGTAGATCTCGTGCGCCGGTCCGGTCACCACCAATCCGTGCACCTGCGCGTACGCCTCGAGCGCATCATAGGCGGCCGATACCGTCTGGTGAGGCCCCACGTGCAGGGTCTCGATCGCGCGGCCTTCCCGCCACCGCAGCAACCAGACCGGTGCCGGCCCGGTTCCCCTGGGATCCTCTACCGCGATCCGTGCGGCATCGAGGGTTGCCTCGGTGACCGTATCGGGGACCCGGATCAGGAGCCGCCAATGCCATCGGTCACGCGGGGTCGAGGCGGCCTCATCCGGATCCCAGAGGCACTCGAGGGGGCCGGGATGGAACCCCTTCCCGCCGGCTCGGCGATAGGCGCGACGCAACCGTGAAAGCAC
>Ga0055439_10000236_pt1 | contig 10090 bp, 20 predicted proteins | sample Browns_TuleB_D2_FD_57732 | JGI IMG/M metagenome (GOLD analysis project Ga0055439, IMG submission 57732) | Wetland microbial communities from San Francisco Bay, California, USA, that impact long-term carbon sequestration - Browns_TuleB_D2 | ecosystem: Environmental > Aquatic > Marine > Wetlands ...
CGCGGACCGAGGCGCTGACCGAGTCGCGGAGAACGAGCCTAACGAGCTGGGCGGCCAGCGGGCTCGTGCACCAGACAATGCGCGGATCCCGCAACCCGGCCTGGCGATACATGCGGATCAGCGCGTCCTCAGCCGACGGTCTGGAGGCGGGTTCGGTCGATAGCCCAATTGCCACCCACTTGTCCCGCATGGCTCTCAAATCCGGCAACTCTTGACGATTGGTGATCATAATTTAATCCGCGACGGCGCGGGTGACCTGGTTCAGGTAATCGTATTCCCTGACCCGTCCCACTTGCCAGATCCCCGCCTCCAAGCGCACGGGCTTATGCTCCTCATGCGTCACTGTTCCGCCCTTGCTGAGCTTGAGGAGCATGCGCTCACCGATCGCGATCAGTTGGGCATCACTCTCGCCCTCGGGCTCCAGTATGTGGGCATGACCGGTGGCTTCGCCCTCCGCCAACACCAATCGCGGTCCCCGATCGGTCATCTTGTAGATCCCAACATTGGTTCCAGCCTCCGAGGGCAGCTTCGCCAGACGTTGGAAGAGCACATCTCCCTGTTGTTTCTGTTTTGGTTTCATTGTTTCCTTTCTTCGCCGGGATTACCCCGGAAATTCACGCACCCGCAGATCCGCAGGCCATTCCGCGGGGTCTCCCCCCTTGGGATCCCTCATGCCCGCCGCGCCGCCCAGCTGCTTGACGAAGACCCGAACGCCATGGTCAGAAGCCTGGCGGACAATCTCGCGGATCCACTCGGGCCGGCATGGCCTGGCATCCGGTCCGCTTTCTCCCCCAACGATGATCCAATCCGGTGGGCGGGCGTATCCGCAAGCCCGGCTGATATCCACCGGTCCGATCAATGGTTCGAGCGAAACGAACAGGGTCCGCGCTTCGCCTTCCCGGGCCGTTCGTTCGATGGGCTCCCAGCGAGCGTCGAACATCGCTTGATTGCCCGCGGAGAAACCGAGCCAAACGTTCCTCGGAAAACGGCCTCCATTGTCCAGCCAACGCGTCGGCAACATCGTAGGCATGAATAGCGTCCGCTTGGTCAGGAGCAACCAATCCAGATGCGGCGTGGCCTCAATCAAACTGTAGAGCTCATAGCGCCAGGCCTGCTCGGCTTGATGGTCAAACACATCGCACAGAGAACCGCAGAACACTCGTTTTCTTCCCAGTTTTCGCGCCGCATTGTTCCAGCGGATTGGCATCCTCCAGGAACCAGGCGATGTTCGCCGGCGCAACGCCGCCGCACCCCAAGAAATCCCAAAGATCCTCATGGTCATCGATCGCTCCGCGTAACAATTGGCGCAATCCGGACCGACCTTCGCGCAACCCAACCACGGGTTAAAAGTGTGGTGAGCCCATTGGATTTTGGTGTCCGCTCCCATAATCAGAATGGATCGATTCCCAGATCCATCGCCTTCTCACACCAATCTCGCAGCTCAGGCCAGCTCCGGATCGATTTGGCAGAGTTTCGGAGCTGCTCGAGGTCACTGCCATCCTCCTCCAGGCCCGTCCAACACGGGGCATGGACCCAATATGCGACGTAGCCGGTGAGCAGCTCAAGTTGAGCCTGGGGAGGTAAACGGCCTTTGAGGAGGAACTCATAGTAGGCCTCCACAGCCTCGAGCAGCCATCCGCTCTGCTCGTCGCGCCAATAGAGCGGGCCGCCGCCAGGATAAACCTGGGGGAATGGGATCGCTTTCATGCTCATGCTCGTGCCGGCCAGCGGCCCTCCTCCCGCGCGATGCGGCTCATGTAGCCGCCCGGATTAGCGATCTTGTCCTCCTCGCGAGTCCGGGTCCGCATGCTCGCCCGCAGATCCGAGAGCAGGGCCCGAACGTAGTCCGGATCCTCACGCGTCAGCCGCTCCCACTGGGCGCGATACCGGCGAAACTTCGGACCGCTGACTCGCTCGACCTCGGTCAGAATCGCCGCCCATTCGCCTTCCGCCCCGCTCGCCGGATCGTCCCGGGCTGAAAATTCGCCAGGGCCACCCCTGGCTAAAAATTCGCCCGGCCCCCCCTGCACCCCCTGCTCTGTCTTAGCAGAGCATGCATGCTTTGCTAATGCACTGCAGAGCACGCCTGCGCGCGCGCGCGAGGGTTCGGGCTGATTTTTAGCCAGGGGCGACGGCGGTGCGTTCGCGTCCACAGCCAAGCGCAGCTCGGCAACCAGATCCGCAACAGAGACTTGCGAACCGGGTCCGACCGGCTGATCATGCGTGCCGACAGGGCCTGGCTGATTTTTAGCCAGGGGGTGTCCTGGCTGATTTTCAGCCCGACCTGGCTGATTTTCAGCCCGAGCCTGGCTGATTTTCAGCCCGGGTGAGCCGGGCCTGGCTAAAAATTCGCCAGGCGGTTGGGGGCCTGGCTGATTTTCAGCCCGGTGGTCATGGCTATTTTTCAGCCCGGAGACGGCTGAAATTTCACCATGCGGTAAGAGCGACTCGGACCCTGGCTGATTTCCAGCCCGAGGGCAAGAGCTATCGGAGGCCTCGGCCGACCGAGGAGCCCCCATTCCCGGAGACGGAATGGGAGCCGGCGACGCCGCGCGCAGAGCCCGCGCGGCGCTTTCATCCGCCAGAGGACCATCCAGAGGCCGCTCGCTCGGCAGCGGCAACTCCGTCTGATCCCCGCCTCGATCGGCGTCGGCTTCCCGTGCCCGGACGGACCAACCCGACGTGTCCGGGAGAATCCTATAGACCGGTCTCTCGACAAGGAGCACCCGGGCCCTGATCAGGTCCGCGAGGGTGGCGCGCACCTCAGCGCTCCGGCGCCGGCGCCCGACCAGCGCGGGCAGGTCCGGGATCCGCGCCTCGGCCCGGCCAATCAGGAAGCTATTGGCCAGCACCGCGCACAGGACCTCGAATTCCCGCTCGCGAAAATCGTAGCGACACATCGCCAGGAGCGTTCGGCCACCCAGAACAATGTAGTCGGCCGCAGTCATCGCCCGTTCGGATGGCAACGCACTTGGAACCGGCTCGACGGCCGGAGCTTGGTCAGTCGCACCGGTGGATCCCCAAAGTCGACCACCGGATGAACCAAAGGCCCTCTCAGGCCGGGCGAGATCTCGAAGGCCACGCCATCCCAAGGGAGAGACCTTCCACAGCGCCGGCAGAAATTCCCAACAAAGGCGCCTGGCTTGTAGCGCTGCTCTCCCTCGTGCTCGATCACCACCCGGGAAGCAACCCGCTCGTAATGGAGCCGCGCGCGAACTTCGTCTGATTCGGGGATCGCGCTGGCGCTCATGAGGACCTCCGACGATGTATCGACGCCGAGCCGGGAATGATCCGCTCCCGTAGCGCGTCGAGGGCTTCGCCCGTGAACGTGGCCATGGCTTCGGTGGCCAGGTCATAGGCCTGCGTGGCCACGCCCATGTGATATCCAAGGGTATCGGTCCGTTTCAGACCCTCGGCATTCTCGTAACAGGATGGCGACTTCATGGCGCACCACCTTTGGATCGCCTCAAGGAGACTGCTAAGAGCCTTGGCGCCTTCGCTCATCACCGCCGCGAACGTTTTGCCCCAAAGCTCCTCCAAGGCCGCGGCTGACGGCTCGGACGGGGCCTCCGGCATCGCGGTCCTGACCGAGTTTCGCAAAAGTTCCAAGCTCAGCACCAAGCTCAGCCGGCCCGCCTCCGCGTGAAACTTATCACGCAGGAGATTGGCCTCGGAGCATGTGGGCGACAGTTCAGTAAGTCGCCGCGCGCAATACTCGACCGCGCGCGTGAGACTCTGCAGGACCGGATCCGGACTGACCGCCCCGGCCGATCGAATCACTTCCGCAGGTCGGGCCATTGAGGTGTCCGCACTCATAGGCTTCCAACGACGCTGAGTTTGGCCGCCACGATCCGGACCAGGGCCTTGTCGTCGAAAACGTCAAAGAGCCGCGCCGGCAACGGTTCCTGCGGATCAATCATGCCGGGAATCTCCGGATGCAGATTGGCGAGATGCACGTAAGCCAGGGAGGAGCCGGCGGAGATAGTCAGATACATGCCAGCCGAAACGCCAGGCTGGACCGCCAGCGGATGAACAAAGACCTGGCCGGAGGCCAGGCCTGGCGCCGGGACCGGGGGCTGATTGACATTGGTGAACTCGATTTGGAGTTGATTGATGGTCGGCATAACGGTTGTTCTTTGGTTGGTTGTTGGGATTGCCGGGGGGCGGGGGATCCGTCCCCCGCTAAAACGCCCGTGGGTAGGGTTAAGGCGTCGCCCCGGCAAATTCTTCATTGGTTCCTTTTCCACCAGTCGGCTGGATCCTCATCGCGGGAGTCGCCGGCGCCGGTTTTGGTTTCATCGATCCGCCGCTCCAGAGCGGCAATCCGGCGCTGGTCCGCCCGATGCAGAATCCCCAGACGGTTGACGTCCAGCAGATGCATCCTGGCCCGACACCGCTCCCGCTCCAGCGCGATCTGATACCACAGGGAGGCCAGTGTCCAACCGATCGCGGCGGCGACCAGCGCGATATAGAGGGTGGGAACCCAAGTGTCGTCCGACGGTGCCAGGAGGACGGGTGGATTCATCGGATCGGCAGGTTGGATTCCACACCCTCCAAATGCGTCTGCAGTCGCTCTAACGACTGGACAAAGAGGCGGCCATAGCTGGCGGCCTGGTTGGCCAGGCTATCGGTCCTGGAGCCCGGCAGGGCTTGGGCCCGCTCCAATTCCCTGAGCGTTTCGCGGGCGCTCTGCAGCCAAATAAACGTTCCATCGGCGGTTGGGGGGATGCTCATGGCGATGAGGGTTGTGTTGCCGTTCGGGGCCCGGGCCCGCGGGGTTCCAGATCCGCGGCGGCCGCGCTTTCACTATTGATATCGCGATCGTTATGAATGCGGCCCGGCGAATTGCACGCCGGACCCCTCTCGGCAAATTCATGTCCGCAAAACCGGCGATAGGCCACGGCGAGATCGCTGAGGGCGCCCTGCGCCCGGTTCACGGCGATCACCGCCCGCAACTCCGCCGTCTGAATCTCGTCGCTGACCAAGGCCGGCATCCCCCGCAGATCGAGCGATCCGAAGGCCTCGACGATCTCCTTCTCCCAACGGGCCAGCTCATGGCGCATCGTCTCCACCGCACCCAGGGCTCTCTGTCCGGATCTCATCGCCGAGGCCTCCAGGGAATTTCGATTGGCACCTCGATCGGGAGTTCGGCCTGGACCGGAGCCTGAGCAAGCCCGATCGGCATCGTGGCTGAGTCCTTCCCTTGGCCGGCCAGCCAAAGGCGCAGGTCGGTTTGGAGGGCGCCTTCGGCGATCGCCGACACCCGCTTGGATGGGGTTACATCGTAATGGGGGAAACCCTTGCGATCCTGAAACCAGCCCCGCGCCAGGCCAATCCGGCGCGCAAATAAGTGCAGCAACGCTTCCTCGCCCGGATCACACCAAAGATGACACCAGCGGTTGCCAAATCTCCGGGCCCGTTTGGCGATCATTTCTTCGGGATAGCTCCTGATGTCGTCAACGTGGATGCTCATAAGTGTTGGAGCCAGTCCTCGTCCTGGCCGCAGGATTTGATCAGGAATTCCTTGAGAACATTGATCGCCGATTGGCGGTCAATCGAGCTGATATAGCGAAGCCGTCCCCCTTGCGGGCCCTCGAAGGGGACCACCAACAGAATGAAGCCGTGATTGTCCGGAAACTTCGCCTCGATCTCCTTGGCGGCGAGCTTCAAATATTCACGGTTGTATCGGCTCATGAATCGATCATCTCCGTGGCGATTCGCATTCGCCGTTGCTTGGGAGTCTCGCAGAAACTGCAGAGATTCGGGCCAACCCAGTGGCAGGTCATACCCCTTTTGGGATCCACGCAGGCCCGAAACTCTGTGCAGCCGCATCGGACGCACGCGCGCGGCTCAACCTCCTCGAGCACCTCCTCGAAACGGCGCAGCATCACCAAAGCCGACGCGGCGCCGGGATGCTCCCTGCGCCATCTGGCCCCCTGATGGATCGACACGCGCGAAAGCCGGAAATACTCCTCCAGATGCGCCCGCGCGCCGCGGATCAATTCCACCATGGGACCAAGAGCCTCGCTGCTCGTCCGCGCCGGCCTCCGGTTGTCCTCCCGCTTGCTCATGCTGCGGCCTTTGCTTTGGGGGCCCGTCGTGGACTACTTGAGCGCCTCGGGAACGCCACCGCAGTTCCATGCTTCTGGGCAAGGCGTTCGATCGCTTCGACGCCATGGAAACCACCGTCCTGAAGAACTCGAAGGAACTTTTGCAGGATGGGGATCCCATCCAGATCGATCATGGTCGCCACCTCGGGAACGTTCTCCATAATCAGCGACCTGGGCTGGACCTCAACGATCAGGCGCGCAAACTCAAACAGGAGCTGATTCCGCGGATCGTCAGGCCGCCGATTCCTGTTGGCGCGGGTGAAGCCCTGACACGGCGGCCCGCCGAAAATGCAGCCCAGTTCGCCCTTCTCCATCCCCAGAATGTTGAGCAGCCGTTCGCCGGTTAGCTTCCGAACGTCGCCGCAGATGACATGCGAGACACCGGGCACCGACGCCGGCTGATGAGCGATCCAGCCATCCCCGCAGACAGGGAACGAAAATAGCAGCTGTTCCTTCGAGGCTCTCTGGCCGGCTTTCCAGATCGCCTTCTCCATGCGCTCCTCGTCGCTGGGTTCGACGAAATGAAACTGGACCTGGCCCCAGCGACAGAGATTCGAGGCGTAGGTCAGGATACAGTTCGTGTCATATTCGATCGCTGCGACCACCTCCAGCCCTCCTTGAATGGCTCCAAGGGAAAAACCGCCACCGCCCGCGAAGACGTCGACCGCGAGAAGGCGCCTTCGATCTTCGGCGATTTCGTAGGCCAACCGTTCGGGGACCAACAGCCCGCTGGGCATCTCAATCAGGCATCCCGGGGCCTTTCGGTTGACAGTCTCTTTCATAGATTGCGTCGGCGCCGATCGAGAGTAAGCCGGATGAGACAGGCTAGGTTGGTGACGGCCAGGAACAGCGAATTGAACCGGATCAAATCCTCTACAACCAAGCCTGCGCCGGCGGCCGTCAGCCAAAAGGCGAGCAAGGCCGAAGTCGTCACAAAACCCTCCTCCGCATGAGACGCAGCTGCTGCTTGTGCGCGGCAACCCGCAGGCTAAGCGATGCCGAGGCCTCGACCGCCCTCAGCTCCCGCTGCTGTAACGCCGATTCCACATCCGCCATTCGATACCGGAACACCCGAGCGTTCAGCCGAATCGCGGGAATCACCCGCTGCCGCCGCAGCCGGGCGATCGCCGCCGGCGAAAGGCAAAGCGCAGCTCCGAGTTGGCGGGCGGTCATCATTTGATGTCCGAAGCGATCTGGCTTTTCTCCCGAACCCAGTCAGAGACCAATTGCGCCGCTGATCTTTTGCGTTTTGTCGCCAGTTTGAGCAGCGTGTTTTTGAGGGCTCGGGGTAGGTAAAGATTGAGTTTTACTCCATGTTTGACTGTGCGAGGTCTGGACATGCTCGGCGTTCATAGCCCTTTCTGTGGCGCCACACAAGAGTTTTTTAGAGGCGCCACAGAATTTTTTTGACCGGAGGTCATTCTTGGCGTATAAAACGCCCTCAAATGCGCCCGAAACTCAAAGAAGGAGTCAAAACCAATCTTTACTTGGACGTTCAGACTAAACGAGATCTGCAATGGCTTGCCGTCTATTATCGAAAGCGGAGCATGGCGGAGATGGTCGAGGATCTCATTGCAGAGGAGATGGCGAAGCCGGAAGTAATTGCCGAGCTCAGTGATGAAGAGAAAAAGGTCCGGCGGCGTGGCGCGCATAAATCTCCCACCCGCAGACGATGAGGCCGTGAGTAAGCGCCAAACGGTCAAAGTCGGGTCGGTTGCGATTAGGATTTATGCAACTCCCACGCGAAGGGGACGCAAATCCTATTCGGCCTGGACACTCTGCCACTACTTCGGCGGAGCGAGGATTCGGCAAAAATTTTCGGACCTAGCGCGCGCCAAAACCCAAGCAGAAGCGGTCGCAACGAGATTAGCCAATGGAGAGACCGAGGCCCTATCAATGCGAGCAGCCGATGCTCAGGCTTGGGGGAGAATTATCGAGCTCCTGCGGCCCTGGAAAAAATCTCCCGAACTGGCCATCGCCGAATACATTGCAATTCTGGAAAGCCTTGGGGGAGCCTGCACCCCAGCTGACGCCGTGGCGTTCTGGCGCGCTCGGCATCCCGTGGGTCTTAGCGGTCGGAACATTCCGGAATTGGTTGAGGCTTTCGTCGCCGCCAAGAAGTCGGATGGATTATCGGTCAGGCATCTCAAAGATTTGCAGGGCCGCCTCGGGGCCTTTGCGAAGAAATTCACCGGCCCTGCCAGCGCTCTTGCTCCTCCCGAGGTGGACAATTGGCTTAGGACCGGGCAATGGGGGCTGCGTAGCCGCAACAATTATCGCTGCGCCCTGCTGACCTTTGTCCGATGGTGCAAGGCTCGACATCACCTGCCTGTGGATTGGGAGCTATCCTCGGCCCGCGCAAAGCTTCCTCCCACCGATCCGAAACTTTTCGAGCCTGGTGAACTCGCCAGGCTCCTCGAGGCCTGCCCCGATCGATTGCTGCCGTTCCTAGCGATCTCTGCTTTCGCTGGCTTGCGGCATGCCGAGCTCAATGGCCCCAAAGGTCGCCTCAACTGGTCCGCGATCGATTGGGAAGCGAAAACCATCTATGTGGGCGCCAATCTCGCGAAGACATCGGCGCATCGGATTGTCCCAATGACCCCGAACTTGGAAGCTTGGTTGAAGCCATTCGCCAAAATCGATGGCCCCATCTGCACAATCGCGAACACCAGCAAGGCGATCAACCATCTGGCGAAGGCGGTAGGGATCATTTGGCGTCGGAATGCCCTCCGAAAGTCCTTCATTAGTTATCGGCTGGCAATCACCCAAAACATCGCGCAAGTGGCCGAGGAAGCCGGGAATAGCCCAGCCAAGATCCTCAGCAATTATCGACGGCCAATCCAGCGCTCGCAGGCGGAACGCTGGTTTGCGATCTCGCCCGCACCACTGCAAAACGTTCATCAATTGAAGCTGCTATGAATGATTCGGAAGTGATTTACATCTTCATTTTCCTCGCGACAGGCATGGGAGGGGTTGCTTGGGGTATATGGATTGCGCTTGAATTGGTCAGGATTCGGCAGGCGCTTCAGCGGCTCTCGCCTCCGCCGGGCAAGCGGTATTTCGTCCCGGAGGGCATTCCCCAGGGTCCAAGCTCCGAACCGGCCGGCGAGGAGTCGGGTGAGGATCAGCGGCCTGCCTGAATGTCCTGCAAGACGTCGACCAAGACGGAAATGGCGCGCGGCGTCAGCAGGATCTCCTGATCTTCCTGACGCAATTTAAACCGGCGGTTCGCGACCTCATACTCGATGGAGCATTCCCCCAGGATGAACGTCTCCTGCAAAGTCCGGACGAGGCCTTTGGGTTTGGGCGTTTTGCGCGCGATCGGGAACGTGAAGGACGAGCGGCACTTCCCGCACCGGGGTCGTTCGAGGACCGATTTGGGGCTGACCGGCCAGGGAGCGAAATCCATCTGGGCGCCACACCGGGCGCATTTTATTGCCCGGGTTTCGTAGTCGCAGTCGCCGATGCGGATCGGCTCCTCCGAGAGAATGGGAATCTTACTCACCCCCAATTCTTTGTCCCAAATCTGTCCCAACGGAAACCGAAATCCCCGCGATCTTGGGGAAAACTGGTGGAGGCGGCGGGAGTTGAACCCGCGTCCCTCCGCGGACCAAGCCGCTCCCAAACCGCGCATCCCCCAGCCCTTTAGCCCATTGCCGGCGGGACCGCCCCGGCCCCTCAGCCCCGAGTTCGACCCGGTTTCACCCGGTTTGACCTTCCCTTTTGTCCCAATTTGTCCCAACGGCCTTCCATGCCAACCCGCAAAAGAAAAAGCGCTTTTAGGTGGATTTTTCTTTTGCAAGTGCGGCCCCGGTGAAGCATATTTGAAGACATGAAAACGAAACTGAAGAGACTGCGAATGGACCGAAACAACCCTTGGATTGGCAGAAATGGAGACTTGCGGCTTAAGGTATCGGTGGATGGCAGAACCGCAACCCTGCTATGGGATTACGACCCAACTGGCCCCGACAGCGCATACT
>Ga0055439_10000238_pt1 | contig 10078 bp, 7 predicted proteins | sample Browns_TuleB_D2_FD_57732 | JGI IMG/M metagenome (GOLD analysis project Ga0055439, IMG submission 57732) | Wetland microbial communities from San Francisco Bay, California, USA, that impact long-term carbon sequestration - Browns_TuleB_D2 | ecosystem: Environmental > Aquatic > Marine > Wetlands ...
CTGATTTTGGAGGTCGGCAACGGGAGCTTCGGGCTTGCCACAGCCGTCGCCATCCTGATGTATGTCGGGGCCTTGTCCAATCGTGACGCCCGAAGTCTCTTGGAAAATCAGGAACAGTCCGTTCGACCCGCGGAGCCCTCCGATTGGACAGACGGGATCACGGGGCTTTATACCCACCGGGTTTTCCAAAGGCAACTGGAGGAGGAGATCGCTCGATCGCGGCGCTACAATCGATCGCTATCTCTGTTTATGATCGACATCGATCATTTCAAGACGTTGAACGATTCCTACGGCCATCCGGCCGGAGACGCGGTACTTAAGGAAGTGAGCGAGGTCCTCCGGAAGGGCCTCCGGACCATCGATTCGCCCGCCCGATACGGGGGCGAGGAGTTTGCGGTCATTCTGCCCGAGACCTCTCTTGAAGGGGCTCGAATCGTGGCGGAGCGTCTCCGAAATAATGTTCTGTATCACGTCTTTACACTTCCACACGGTCATCGCGCGTTCATTTCCGTCAGCATTGGAATCGCCAATTTCCCCATCGATGCGCGGGACAAGGAAAGTCTCGTCAAGGCGGTTCATCGGGGTCTGTATTTCGCCAAGGAGAACGGACGAAATCGGATCGGTCTCCACAGCGAGGCGTTGATGTCCGGAATTGAAAAGAACCCCAGCCGGTTGGAAGACGTTACGCTGGACTCGAAACTCGGCATGATGAGGAACATCGGGCTGGCCATCGATTCGAAGACGCCGTACACCCAGGGTCATACGGACAAGGTGGTCCGCCTGGCCATGCAGTTTGCCAAGGTCCTGCAGCTCGGTCCCGAGGAATCCGAGAGCCTCCGTGTCGCCAGCCTTCTTCACAACATCGGACTGATCAACGCGTCGGAAAATATCCTGAATAAGCCGGGGCCATTGACCTTGGAGGAACGAAAGATCATCCAGGCCCATCCGACCTTGGCCGAGATGCTGCTGAAGGACGCGCCTCATCTGGACGGGGTTCTTCCGGCCATCCTTTATCATCACGAGCGCTGGGACGGAAACGGTTATCCGAAAGGACTCCGGGGGGAAGAGATTCCCTATCTGGCCAGGGTTCTGGCCATTGCCGAGTCGTACCAGGCCATGGTTTCCGAACGGCCGTATCGACGGAAGATGAGCGAGGACGAGGCGATCGACGAACTGCGTCGGAACGCCGGAACCCAGTTCGATCCCCAGATGGTCAATCTGCTGTGGGGAATCCTGGAGAAAAAGGCCTAAGCCTATTCCTGTCCGGCCGCCGGCCCCTCCGGCGGGACGTTCCGTATGGGGGTGTATTTCGCATCGGTGTCGTAGGCCTGTTGGAATACCATCATGGCCTTTTCCATATCCTTTAGCTTGTAATAGGAATAACCCATGAAGTAATAAGCATTCGCGTTGTCGGGGTCGAACTGGGTGGCCGCTTCAAATTCCTTGATGGCATCCATGTAGTCCTTCTTGAAATACAAATCCAGCCCGGCATTGAAATGCTCTTTGGCCGAGGCGGAGTCAAACAGCTCTTCCGCCAGAGCCGAGGTCTCGCCCACCGAGAATATCAGCAGCATGGCCATCATCATAATTCGGATCATTTTGTCACCTCCTCGATCGTAACGACCCGGATTGGGGGTCAATATTTGATTTCCACCTGCGCGGCGGCCCGAAGATCTTTGAGCCATTTCTCGTAGAGATCGGCCGACCGCTGCTGGAACAAGCTCTCTTGAATTTCCCCTTTCACCTCCTCTATCGGGCGGGATTTCTGCGCCTCCACTTCATCCAGTCGGAAGATATGAATTCCTGCAGGCGTTCGGACGGGCGCGCTGTACTCGCCGGGTTTGAGGAATTCCACGGCCTGCCGGATCTCCGGAAGCATGTAATCGGCCCGCACTGAACCAAGATCTCCCTGGTTGGCCGCTTCCGGCCCGCTGGAATATTTTCGGACCATCGCCTCAAAATCGGCGCCGCTCTTGAGTTCATCCAGTGCGTTCCGGGCCGTTTGCTCGGCGGCTGGGGCCGAGTCGGGGCTGGGAACGGGAATCAGAATTTGGTGGAGATGGAACCGCAACGGGGAAAGAAACTGCTTCGAGTGGGCCTCGTAATACGCAAGAATATCCTGGTCGCTCAGTACGACGCCGGCCTTCACTTCCCGGTTCACCAGTTTCAATATCGTGATCTGTTCCTTCAACCCGTTCTTGTATTGTTCGAAATTGAAATTTTCGTCCAGCAATGCTTTTTCCAGGGCGGAGTCCGTGGCGAGACCGTTTTTCTGCTTCACATCGTTGAGGGCGCTCGTTAATTCTTCGGTCCCCACCGTGACCCCTTTTTTCTCCGCCAACTGGAGCTGGATCTTTTGGTCGATCAACTGGTCCAGGACTTCCGAATCGGACGGCTTGGCGTGGGAATTCATCCCGGTGCCCGTCAAACCGAGCAGACCCAGACGGGCTTGCGCAGCCGCCGATTTCAAATCGGACTCGGTGATGATGTCTCCGTTCACGATGGCGACAATCCGGTCGACGGTCGAAGCGCCGGCGAAGTCCGGTTGAAGACAGATTCCCATCAGGACCGTCACGACCATCCAGGACAGTCGGCGTCTATTCATGAGTCACCCCACGGGATTCGGCAAAAGGTCCTAAGGGTTGAAAGAGGATTTGATCGTTCACCGTGATGCGAGCCTTCTCCTTTAGTCCGGCGACCCAGGCGGCAAAGAGCTGCTCGCGTCGCTCCTGTGTCAATTGCGCCCGGATCTCATCGGCCGCTTCCGCAGGGGACAGCGGTCGTGAGGGATGCCGTTCCTCCACCTTGAATATATGATAGCCGTAGGCGGTTTTTACGATGGGACTAATTTGGCCGACCCCCAGAGTGAAGACCACGTCAAATTCTTCCGGCATGCTCCCTCGCGCAAAGTATCCCAGATCTCCGCCCTGTTCTTTGTCCGGACTCAACGAATGCGCTTTGGCCAGTGCGACGAAATCGCCCCCCTGCATGGCCTGCTGGCGGATGGCGGTGGCGGTTTCCACGTTGGCCACCACAATCTGGCGGGCCCGGACCTCTTCCGGTTGAACGAAGTCCTTTGGGTGCTCCTTGTAATAGGCGTGAATCTCTTCGTCGGTGATCTGGATATTCTCGGGCACCGCCTGGTTGATCACCTTCTGGCTCAGGATCTCCTGTCGCACCCGCTCCCGCCAGTCCTCGAATGTCGTTTGACGGGTCTGCAGCATGGTTTCAAATTCTCCGGATGCGTAATCTCCCTTTATCCGCTCGACGGCCTGGCGCAATTCCTCCGGGCTGACCTCCAATTTCATCCGACCGGCCTCTTCCAGGAACAGGTGCTGCTCGATCAATTGGTTGAGCAGGTTCCGCTTCAGCTCCTTGACGGAATCGCTGTTCTCGTCAAGCGACCCTTTGATCTCCACATCCATGAAGGCCGTCTTAAACTCGGACAGGCTGATACCGTCATCATCGACCATCGCCACAATGGGGGAGGAAGGCGGAGCCGGGCTCCTCGCGCAGCCGATCGAAAGAGACAATAGCGCATAGACGCAAACCGGTCTAATGCGAAACGATCGCAGCGGGGTCATGATTCGGGGAATCATTCTCTCCTAGGGAAGCCAGCACCGCGTCCGAGACGACGATCTTGGATTCCGCCTTCAACGTTTTTACCAGGTCCTCGAATAGCGCCGATTCTTTATCGGCCTCGATTCTTTTCCGGAGTTCATTCTTTACATCTTCCACCCCCCGGGGTTTCCGCACCCCCCGGCTTTTGACGCGGATGATTTGGTATCCGTACGGCGTCTTGACGATCTCGCTGGTCTGCCCGGGTTTCATTTGAAAAACGACCGCTTCAATTTCCGGAATCATCTGTCCCTTGCGAATCACCCCCAGGTCGCCGCCCTTGTCCTTGCTTCCGGCATCAATCGAGTAGGCCTTGGCCAGCGCGGCGAAGTCGGCTCCCCGGCGAAGCTTTTCCAGCAGAGCCTTGGCCTCCGACTCGGTTCTTACAAGGATATGGGCCGCCCGGGCTTCTTCTATCGCCGGAAGGGCGTCACGGTGGGTGTCAAAGTAGGCCTTGATCTCCTCCTCCGACACATCGATTTTTTTATCGACCAGCTCGCGCAGCGTGGCCTCCAGCAGAAGACGTTGTCTGTATTCCTCGACACGATCCCCCAAAACGGGATTTCGGTCAAGTTTCATCTTGTGAGCCTCCTGAAGAAGAAGCTCGCGCTTGATCAGTTCATTCAAGAAATCCTTTTTCCCATCCGGACCGGAATAGGCCTTCTGGAGGGGCCGCGGAAGCTGCGACCATTTCTGTTGAAATTGATCGACCGTGATGCGCGTATCATTTACCTTTGCCAGTATGGAATCATGGTTTGAAGCGGCGGGATCGTTCGTCCGGTTACAGGCCAAAAGCCAAAGGGCCAAGAGCAGGATCCATGGCATTGAATTTCCAGGCATTTCTCCTCGAGCGAAGGTCAACGCGCGGAGCGCATTTTGGGTTTTTCCTAGCATAATTATAGCAGGGTTTGCAAGTAATTTCTTGTAGTTAAAAAGAGCGCCGGCCATTGCGATTGTTCGGTCTCCGTAAGTCGAAGTTTCACGCTGAATTCGGAAATGAGCTGTATTCGTTGATCAGAATTGGACAACAGCCGCCGGACTTTATCGTCCGGTAACGGCCGGGCCGGATCGAACGCGATCAGAATCCCTTCCCCGGTCAAATCGAGTTTGTGAATCTTGAGCCGCCGCGCCAGTACCTTTAACGCCACGATATCGAGAAGGTGCTGAACGGGTTCGGGCCAGGGTCCGTACCGGTCCTTGAGCTCGGCCTCAATGGCCATGCGGTCGGTATCGGTGCGGAGCGTCGAAAGGCGTTTATACATCGATAGTCTCTGATATGTTTCATGAATGTAGTCATCCGGTATGAAGGCCGAGATTTTCAGGTTCAGAACCGGCTCGATCTCAAATTCGGCCGGTTCGCCCTTGAGTTCTTGAATGCTTTCCTCGATCAACTGGAGATAGTAATCAAATCCCACGGACGCGATATGGCCGGACTGTTGCCTGCCCAGGAAATTGCCGGCGCCGCGGATTTCCAGGTCGCGCGCGGCGATTCGGAACCCGGCTCCCAGCTCACAGAATTCCTGGATGGCCTGGATTCGCGCCCGGGCCTCCTCGGTCAGTCCCCGGTCGGACGGCACCAGAAGATACGCGTAAGCCTGGTGGCCCGATCGGCCGACCCGCCCGCGGAGCTGATACAAATCCGACAGCCCGAACCGGTGGGCGTCGTTGATCAATATCGTATTGGCCGTCGGGATATCGAGTCCCGATTCGATGATCGTGGTCGTCAGCAGGACATTGGTTTCCCGATGAACGAATTTCCACATGACCTGTTCGAGTTGCCGCTCTTGCATCTGGCCGTGCGCCACCGCCAATCGGGCTTCCGGCACCAGTTCTCGGAGGAGTTGGCCGATCCGTTCGATATCCTGAACCCGGTTGTGGACAAAAAACACCTGCCCGCCCCGGGCCAGCTCCCGGAGGATGGCGCTCCGTATCACCGGCCGGTCGAACCGGGTCAGTATCGTCCGCACCGCGAGCCGATCGGCCGGGGCCGTCTCGATGATCGAGAGTTCACGGATTCCGGTCAACGCCATCTGAAGCGTACGGGGAATGGGCGTTGCGCTCAGGGTCAACGTGTCCACGGTCTTTCTGAGCAGTTTCAGTTTCTCCTTGTGGGTGACGCCGAAACGCTGCTCTTCGTCCACGATCAGCAGGCCAAGATCGTGGAAAACGACGTCGCGCTGGAGGAGGCGATGGGTGCCGATGACGATGTCCACCTTGCCTGCCACCAATTCGGACAGCACCTCCTTCTGCTCCCGGGCGGTTCGAAATCGGCTGAGCGTTTCCACCCTCACGGGAAACGGGGCGAAGCGTTCGCGGAACGTTTCCCCGTGTTGTTGCGCCAGCAGGGTGGTCGGCACCAAGACGGCGACCTGCTTTCCATCCATGACGGCTTTGAAGGAGGCGCGCATCGCCACCTCGGTTTTTCCGTAACCGACGTCCCCGCAGATGAGACGATCCATCGGCCGGTCCTTTTCCATATCCTGGACAACATCCTCGATCGCCCGGAGCTGGTCGGGGGTCTCATCATAGGAGAATGCGGCATCAAATTCGCGCGATAGAGCCGTCCCTCTTGAAAAGGCGTGCCCGGATGCTGTTTCCCGGACGGCGTACAGCTCCACGATCTCCTTGGCCATCGTCTCGACCGCCTTCTTGACGCGCTGAGTGGTCCGGGCCCAGGTGATCCCTCCCAGGCGATCCAGTTTCGGACGGTGTCCTTCCACACCCGTGTATTTTTGGACCAGGTTCAGGCGATCGACGGGCAGGTAGAGCGTGTCGCCTCCGAGATAGCGAAGGATCATGAAATCGCTTTCGAAGCCTTGAATCGACAGGCGCTTCAGGCCCTCGTACCGTGCGATTCCATGCTGAACGTGTACGATATAATCTCCGGATTCCAGGTCCTCGAGCGAAGAAAGGAATCGCGCCCGTTTGATCCTGGGCGGGGTGCGGTGCTTCACGCCCCGGCCGAAGAGATCTTCGTCCGTCAAGACCGCCAGACGGTGCTCCGAGTCGATGAAGCCCGAAGAAAGGGGACCCACGGAAATCAGGAAGGGGGCATGGGGTCCCGAATCCGGACGGGGGCCGGTCTCCGGGCCGGGCCATAACGCCGCGGGCAGATCGTGCTCGCGAAACAGGTCCATCAGTCGATTCCCTTGAACCGGAGTCTTGGCCACGAAGATCACGCGCGACTTCTTTCTCAAGTCTTCAACTGTTTTGAGTGCGGTCGCCAGCGGCGTTCCCCGGATTCCCAAACCAAGGCTCTCCGGGGAGCGGGTCGATAACGAAAGCGGCGCGGACTCGCCCGAGGATTCCAGGTGCGTTGTTTCGAGAACGAGTGACGGTCCGGCGTCCACGTGCCGATGGAATTCATCCGGGGTCAGGTAGAGGTCCGGTACCGGCCGCGCGCCGGCAGGAGCACCGGCCCTGGACAGGCGGACCTCGGTGTGGAATTCTTCCACCATGTCCTGAAGGCTGCCGGGTTCATCCAACACCGTCCGCGTTTCACGGGGCAGATGGTCCATGAACGCCGCGCCCGGGGTGTCGGACGGCTCCCGGGCCGGCAACACCCGGGCCTCCGATCGTTTCGCGGTCGAAATCTGGGTTGCCGGATCGAAAGCCTGGATCGAGTCGATCCGGTCACCCGACCAGTCGAGGCGCAAGGGTTCCGGCCCCGCCGTCGAAAAAATATCCATGATTCCGCCACGCACGCTGAATTCCCCGGGGTGCTCCACGGAATCGGCCCGTGTATAGCCCAGCCGGTCCAGTGATTCGATCAGGGCTTCGCGGTCCAGACTGTGTCCGGCGATCAGCCTCAGGGTTGAATTCCGCAAGGCCGCCGGGGCGATCACGCGCTGCAGGACGGCCGGTACGGACGCCACGGCGATCCAGGTCCCCTTCCCGGCAAGGCGGCTGAGCGCCTGCATCCGCTTGCGGATCAGGTCGGGGTGCGGGGGAGTCAGTTCGTAGGGGAGGGTTTCCGTGGATGGGAATAGAATCGCCTCCTCGGCGGGCCGGCCGAGGAGTTCGAGCCAACAGAGGAGATCCTGATGGAATGATTCGGCTTCCGAGTCGGTCGCGCATAACACGAAGCAGGATTCCTTCGAGGCTTGAGAGAGGCCCGCGACCACGGCCGCCTTGGCGGATCCCCAAAGATCGCTGATCACGGACCGATGGGGATGACTCCGGAGGAATTCCATCGCCGGCTCGATGAAGGCATTCAGAAGAGAGGCGCTTATCGTTTCCGCTGTTTTTGGCTCATTCATGATCGGTGTCGGACAACAGGGACGCGCTCTCCGGCGACGGATACGGTCGCGGAGCTTCGATTCCCCGATCTAAGCCGTTTTTATTATCTTCTCAATCAATCGGGAGGTGGAAACGCCTTTTACCAGGGGGATCCGACGGACGCGACCCCCGAGGCCCTCCACGATTTCCCGTCCGATGATCCGGTTCGTCCCCCAGTCGCTTCCCTTGATCAGGACATCCGGACGGAGGGCCTTCACGATGGCGAGGGGATCGGGCTGGTTGAAGATCGTGACATAGTCGACGCAGGAGAGCGCCGCAAGAACCTCCGCCCGCTCCGCTTCCGGGAGAAGCGGACGCCAAGGGCCCTTGATCTTGCGGACCGAGGCGTCGCTGTTGATGGCGACCACAAGACGGTCCCCGAAGCGCCGGGCGCGCTGAAGGTATCGCAGGTGGCCGATGTGGAGCAGATCAAAACAGCCGTTCGTGAAGACGACCCGCTTCCCACGCCTTTGAAGTCGGGACAGGATCGGCTTCAGCTGCCGGACGCTCCGGATCTTCGACTTGTAATCGCGCGATGAACGGGGACGCATCGGTTTCATGAGGTCCGGCCGATCTGCTCGAGGATCCCCGCGGCCAGCAGCGGCACCATGATCTCATGGTGACCGGTGAGATGATAGCCGCGCCCTCCCTTTTGGGTGGGCCTGCGCACCACGTTGGTCAGGGGGCGGTACTGCGGAATGAAATCGAGGTTGACCGTCGTGAATTTTTCAACGACATAACCGAGATTGCGAGCCACGGTGAGGGCCTTGAGGAATACCTCGGGAAGAATCACGGCCGAGCCTATATTGAGATAAACACCGCCTTCCATCTGGGCGACGGCCGAGGCCAGGCGCTTGAAATCCGTCAGCGATCCTTCGCCGAGCGCCGCCCCCCGGACGGACGAATGCATATGAATGATGTCCGTTCCGATGGCGACATGTACCGTGATCGGGATCCCCAGCCGGTCGCCCGCCGCCAGGATGCTGAATTTCAGGTTGGGCGCGTCCGACCGATTGAGCCAGCGGCCGACGGCAGCTCCGATGCCCATGCCCCGCCGGACTCCGGCGACGATGGCCCGGTTCAGATCCCGTCCCGTTTCCTCGGCCATTCCGAAGGCCCCGCTGCCGAGCTGCTCGTCCACATCCTCGGAGGTCTTGCCGGCCATGGCGAGCTCGAAATCATGGATGATGACGGCCCCGTTCACGGCCAGGGCCGTGATGACCCCGCGTTCCATGAGATCGACTAGAATCGGATTCAGACCCACCTTCGTAAGGTGCGCGCCCATGCCGACAATGACCGGGCGCTTGCGCCTCCGGGCGAGGACGACGGCATCGATCACGGCCCTCAAGTCCCGGGCTGCGAGAATGTCCGGGAGGGAATCAATGAACGGCGTGATCCGGTCTCGTCCGTGAAAAGGTCGGCCGAATTCCTGGATCGAGACTTTGCTCTTACGGCTTTTGAGCGGGTAGGTCCGGATGCGGGAGAAATCGATCGACTCCTCTTTGGATTTTTTCTTCCTGTTCACGAGGGCCCCCCGGCAGGAATGCAGGGGGAGAGCAGCCCCGGGGCCTGTGAAATCCATGGAGATGAAGTCATTCGCTGAACGCTTCCTCGATCAGCCCGCAGATCACATGACCCAGCGTGATATGGGTTTCCTGGATGCGAGCCGTGACCGTGGACGGCACGATGAAGGCATGTTCGACCCGTTTCGCCAGGGGTCCGCCGTCTCCACCGGTGAATCCGATCGTGGCCATGCCGATGGCCCGGGCCGTCTCGACCGCTTTTAGGACGTTCGCCGATTTTCCGGAGGTCGAGATCGCGATCGCAACGTCGCCCTTCTGTCCCAACGCCTCGAGCTGGCGGGAGAAGATCTCGGAAAAATCGGAGTCGTTACCGATGCTGGTGATAACGGACTGATCCGTTGTGAGGGAGATTGCCGGAAGGGCGCGGCGTTTTCGGGCGAATCGGTTCACCAATTCGGCCGCCAGGTGGGAGGCATCCGTGGCGCTGCCGCCGTTTCCGAATAGGATGATCTTGCGTCCCTGTTTTAACGCGGCGATGATGCGTTCAATAACCTGGGCGATCCGATCGGCCGACTGTTCGACAAATATCCGCTTGAGCTCGGCGCTCTCCAAAAACTCTTTTTTTATTCGGGTTTTCATCGAGGGATCAATACGCAATT
>Ga0055439_10000240_pt1 | contig 10035 bp, 10 predicted proteins | sample Browns_TuleB_D2_FD_57732 | JGI IMG/M metagenome (GOLD analysis project Ga0055439, IMG submission 57732) | Wetland microbial communities from San Francisco Bay, California, USA, that impact long-term carbon sequestration - Browns_TuleB_D2 | ecosystem: Environmental > Aquatic > Marine > Wetlands ...
TGCAGACCTGGGAGGTGCTGGTGGCCCGCCGGCCGCGTCTCGAGCGCCATCACGCGGTCGCCCTGAGCGACGACGCGCTGCGCGCGGCGATCGTGTTGACCGACCGGTTCGTCCCGGAGCGCGCCCGGCCCGACAAGGCGATCGACGTGCTCGACGAGGCCTGCGCGCACGCGCAGGCGACGGCCCGCGTGTCGCCGGAGCTCGAGCGGCTGATCCGCGAGCGCCGCCGCGTGGACGCGGTGATCCGGCGGGCGCACGCCGGCGGGCGGGCGGACGGCGACGAGGGCGAGCGGCTCGACATCCTCCCGGCCCTCGAGCGGCTGGGACGGGAGCTCGAGGCGCTCATCGCGGGCGCCCCGGCGGGTGAGACCGGCGACGTCACGACCGAGCCGGCGGTCCGCTCGTCCGCGGAACGAGCGGCGCGGCCGGAGGACCGGCGCGCCGAGCTGGACCGGCTGTTGCGGGTCGAGCTCGAGACCCAGGGCATCGTGGTCGGCGGGCGCGAGGTGGCGCGGGTGGTGGCGGCCGCGACGGGGAAGGGCATCGAATGGACCGGGTGACGGCGCCGGCCGGCGCGCTCGCGCTGGCCGCGGTCGCGCTCCTGGCGTGCGGCGAGCGGGCCCGAGCGGTGCAGGGCGACGCGGCCCTGCGGGAGATGGTGCGGCAGCGGACCGCGGCCGTGGAGCGCGCCACCGGCCTCACCTTCAAGCGGCCGCCGGTCGTGGCGCGGCGCTCCCGCGAGCAGGTGCTGGATTACGTCGTGCGGAAGATCGACGAGGACCTGCCCCCGGACGAGCTGCGCGGGCTCGCCTCCGCCGGACGCCTGTTCGGATTCCTCCCCGACGGCCTCGATCTCCGGGCGCAGCTGCTGGCGGTGCTGGGCGAACAGGTGGCGGGCTACTACGACCCCGACTCGGGCACGCTCTACGTGGCGGCGGACGTGGACTCGTTCTACCTCCGCACGACCGTGGCCCACGAGCTGGTGCACGCGCTGCAGCACCAGTACCTCGAGCTCGACTCGCTCGTGCGACAGCGGCGGCAGAACGACCGCCGCTCCGCGGCGACCGCCGTGCTGGAGGGACAGGCGACGCTGGCGCAGACCCTCCTCATGATGCCCGAGACGGATCTCTCCGCCCTGCCGAGCTTCTGGGAGATGCGCTCGGTGCTGAACGAGCAGCAGGCGCAGATGAAGGCGTACGCCGGCGCGCCGCTGTGGCTCAAGGAGGTGCTCATCTTCCCGTACCTCGCCGGCGCCGACTTCGTCCGCTGGTATCTGCAGAACCACCCCGGGGCGATGCCGTTCGCGGCGGCCATGCCCGTGTCGAGCGAGCAGATCCTCCACCCGGAGCGCTACGCCGCGGGCGACATCCCGACCGAGATCACGTTCGCCGGATCGGCGTCCGACACCGTCCGGTACGAAGACGGGCTCGGCGAGTTCGAGACGCGTCTGCTCTTCCAGGAGCTGCTGCCCGATTCGTCGGGATTGCGGGCGGCGGCGCTCGCCGCGGGGTGGGACGGCGACCGCTACCGGGTCATCCGGTCAGGGCCGGGGGCGGACGCGCTGGTGTGGTACTCGGTGTGGGACGACGCCGAGTCTGCCGGCCGCTTCGCGCGCAGCCTCGAGCGGGTGTGGCACAACCGGCGGACCGTCACCCCCGCCTCCCGCCGCACCGAGATCGTGTCGCTCACGATCGACGGCCGGCCGGTGGTGCGCCTGGTCGATGCGCCACCGGACTGGAGCGGGTGGAGCGGGATTCCGACGGTGAGAATCGAGTAGCCAGATGGCAGATGGCAGTGACAGCCATCTATCTCAGCAGCAGCTGCACCCCGAACGCGCAGGCGCCCACCAGTCCTCCCAGCACATAGCCCAACTGCACGATCAGCTGCAGCTCTCGCTCGGTGACCCCCTTGATGATCTCTTCGACGCGCTCGATGGGGAGGCCGAGCACCTTCTGCTCGACCATCTCCTGGACCGACAGCTGCGAGACGACCGCGGGCACCTGGCCCTGCATCCACGACCACAACGGCTCGGCGAGCGCGTGCCGCAGCCGCGCCTCGGCGTCGGGCGGGAAGTAGTCGGCTGGCCGGCCCAGGGGCCGCTCGAGCATGGCGCGCACGGCGGCGTGCGCGGCCTCCTTGACCCATTCGCGGCCGCGCGTCCCCGTGAGCGCTTCCCGGCCGAGCGCGATGGCGTGGTGGGCGCGCGCCACGGCCCACGCGCGGGTCTCGGGTGCGCGCAGGGCACGGACGATGAAGTCCGCCGCCGCGCGCTCGACGCCGTCCAGCCGGTCGGGTCCCAGGGCCCACAGGCGCTGCGCCAGCGGTGTGCGCAGGAATCGGACGACGGCATCGTTCACCGCCTGCGCCACCTGCGCGCGGAATTCCGGCGCCTCGAACACCGCGATGAGCTCCGTGAGACCGCCCCCCTCGAGCCCCCCGAGCGCGCGGTCGATGCGCCGCTCCGTGATCACCAGGCGCGCCATCACGCGCTCGTGCACCATCATCTGGCGCAGCGCGTGGTCGAACGCCCGCTTCAGCGCGGCGCGGATGCGCTCGCGGGCCACGGGATCCGCGAGCACGGCGCCCAGCCGCTCCACCGCGATGGGCAGGTAGTCGGCGATCGCCTGCTGCACGGCGGCGATGAGGTCGGGGGGGAGCCGGTCGAGCAACGGCCGCTCGTCGCGTAGCGCGCGGCCGCGCACCCCCGCCACGAACTCGCGGATCGCCTGCTCCAGCTCCGGCCGCCCCACGCTCTCCGACACCCACGCCTCGAGCTTGAGGTGCTGGCCCACGACCGTGTCGAATCCCGGTCCCTCCACGAAGCGCGCCAGCCCGTCCGCCAGCCGCTCGGCGATGGGCTCGAGCGCGTGCTCGAGCTCGGCCACCACGGGCGGCGGCAGCTCCTCGAGAATGGAGCGGCGCGGGCTGTTGAGGGCGTTGTCCAGCACGGTCGCGAGCGCGCGCTCGAATGCGTCGCGCAGCACGGGCGACGTGAGCTGCTGTGCGAGGTCGTCCTGGCTGAGCAGGCGCTGGCCGACCGTCTTGCCGATGGCCCGGGCGAGGCGCGTCCGATTCTTGGGGATCGCGCCCTGGATGGCGAAGGGGCCCATTCCCCGGCGCTCGTAGGGATGGAACAGCATCCACACGGCGACGGCGTTGGTGATGCCCCCCGCGAGGGCGCCAAAGCCAATGGTGGTCAGGGCTTCCACCCAGACGGGCTGCGGCATAGGCCTGTAAGGTAACGCCACTTGGATTCCGGCAACTCGCCAACTAACTTGCGTGGCTTATGTTTACGGCCCTCGCCGAGCAGCTCGCCGGGACGGTGCGCCGGCTGACCGGCCGGGGAGTGCTGGGTGAATCCGACGTCACCGAGGCGCTGCGCGAGATCCGCCGGCACCTGCTCGAGGCGGACGTCAGCTTTGAGGTGACGCGGGGCTTCGTGGAGCGGGTGCGCGACCGCGCGGTGGGTGTGCTGGCGGTGCCGTCGGTCAGCCCCGGCCAGCAGGTGGCGAAGCTCGTGCACGACGAGATCGCCGCCCTGCTCGGTGGTCAGCGCCGCGCCCTCGACTTCGCGCCGGTCGGGCCCACCGTGATCCTGCTGGTGGGGCTCCAGGGCTCGGGCAAGACGACGACGGCCGCGAAGCTCGCCGCCCGGCTGAAGCGCGAGCAGAAGGCGCCGGGCCTCGTCGCCGCCGATGTGGACCGGCCCGCGGCACGGGAGCAGCTGCAGCAGCTCGGTGAGCAGGTAGGCGTGCCGGTGTTCGGCGGCCGGGAGCAGGGAGCGGGCAGCGGGGACGTCGTCGGGCTGGTGCGCGCGGCGCTGCGTGAGGCCGAAGCAGCCCGGTGTCGGACCGTGATCGTCGATACCGCCGGCCGCCTGCAGGTGGACGACGCGCTGATGGACGAGCTACGGGCCCTGAAGGCGGCGGTGGCCCCGCGCGAGATCCTGCTCGTCGCGGACGGGATGACGGGCCAGGACGCCGTGCGGATCGCGCGCGGCTTCCACGAGGCGGTCGGGCTGACGGGGGTGGTCCTCACCAAGCTCGACGGCGACGCGCGCGGCGGCGCCGCCCTGTCGATCCACGGGGTGACGGGCGTGCCCATCGTGTACGCGGGCACGGGCGAGCGGATGGACGCGCTCGAGCCGTTCGACCCCGTGCGCGTCGCGGGCCGGATCCTCGGTCAGGGCGACGTGGTGGGGCTGGTGGAGCGGGCGCAACGCGTCGTCGACCGTGCCGCGGCGGAGCGCCTGGAGCAGAAGGTCCGCTCCAGGAAAGGCATGGACCTGGCGGACTTCCTCGCCGCGCTGCGCCAGATGCAGGCGATGGGACCGCTCAAGCAGGTGCTCGGCCTCCTGCCGGGCGTGGGGACGAAGGCGCTGCAACAGCTGCCGGTGGACGACCGGCGCATCAGGCATGTCGAGGCGATCGTGCTCTCGATGACGCCCGCGGAGCGGGCCAACCCGGCGATCCTCAACGGGTCGCGCAAGCTGCGTATCGCGAAGGGCTCCGGCCGTCCGGTGCAGGAAGTGAACCGGCTGCTCGAGCAGTTCGACGTGATGCGCAAGTTCATGAAGAGGATGTAGACACGATGGCAACGCGCATTCGGCTGCGGCGGGTGGGTCGCAAGGGACAGTCGTACTTCCGCATCGTCGTGGCGGACCAGCGGGCGCCCCGGGACGGGCGCGCGGTCGCGACGATCGGCCACTACGACCCGCGCGTCGATCCCGCCAAGATCGACGTCAACAAGGACCAGGCGCTCGCGTGGCTGGCCAAGGGCGCGACCCCCACCGACACGGTGCGGTCGCTGCTCAAGAAGGCCGGAGTGTTCGCGGCACGTACCGCGTAGTCGCGCGGCTGCGCAAGCCGCACGGACAGCAGGGGGAGGTGGCGGTGTTCCCCCTGGTCGAGAATCCGGGCGCCGTATTCGCGGCCCGGGCGCAGGTGTACGTGCTCGACGCCGACCGGCAGGTCATCGCCGGTCCCCTGATCCTCACGCGGCGCCGGGGCTACCATCGCGAGTGGCTGCTCGCCTTCCAGGGCGTCACGTCGCGGTCGGCGGTCGAGGGGTGGCGCGACCACCTGGTGGCCGTGCCCGGGGACGGCGATGCTGCGGGTTAACGTCGTCACGCTGTTCCCGGAGTGGTTCGCGGCGCCGTTCGGCGCGAGCATCCTGGGGCGGGCGGCGGAGCAGGGGCTGGTGCGGTTCCGGGTGGTGCAGCTCCGGGACTACACCCACGACCGTCACCGCACGGTCGACGACGCCCCGTACGGGGGCGGCGCGGGGATGGTGCTCAAGCCGGAGCCGTTCTTCGAGGCGGTGGACGACCTCGCTCCCGCGGCCGGCTCGCCGCTGGTGCTCCCGTCGGCCCGGGGCCGGTTGTTCGGACATGCGGACGCGGTGCGGTTCTCGCTGGCCCCGGAGATCACGCTGCTGTGCGGCCACTACAAGGACGTCGATCAGCGGGTGGTCGACGGGCTCGGCGCGGAGGAGCTGTCGCTCGGCGACTTCGTGCTCTCCGGCGGAGAGCCAGCCGCGCTGTGCGTCGTGGACGCGGTGGTGCGCCTGCTGCCGGGGGCGCTGGGGGATCACGAATCGGCGGCCACCGATTCGCATTACGACGGCCTGTTGTCGCCGCCCAGCTACACGCGGCCCGCGACCTATCGCGGGCGGGCCGTGCCCGAGGTATTGTTGAGCGGGGACCACGCGCGTGTCGCCGCCTGGCGCGCCGCGGAGGCCGAACGACTGACGAAGGAACGACGGCCCGATCTGTGGGCCAGGTTCGAGCGAGGGTGAGGCAATGGACCGACTGCGTGCGATCGAGCGTGAGGGGCTCCGCTCGGACTTCCCGGACTTCAAGCCGGGCGATACGGTGAAAGTCATGGTGCGGGTCAAGGAAGGCGACAAGACCCGCAACCAGGCGTTCGAGGGCGTGTGCATCGGACGCCGCGCGGGCGGGATCAACGAGAGCTTCACCGTGCGGAAGATCTCGGCCGGAGTCGGCGTCGAGCGCATCTTCCCGCTGCACAGCCCGTCGATCGCGTCGATCGAGCTGGTGCGCCGGGGCCGCGTGCGCCGCGCCAAGCTCTACTTCCTGCGTCAGCTCGCCGGCAAGGCCGCCCGCATCCGCGAGAAGCGGAGCGCGGTGGCGGCGGCGGGCGGCCCCGCGGAGGCGGAGCAGCCCCAGGCGTGACCGGCCACCCCCCCTCCTTCGAGCGCGAACGGGCGCTCTGGAGCGTGGGGCGGCGTTTCATCGCCGGCATCGACGAAGCAGGCCGCGGCCCACTGGCGGGACCGGTGGTGGCCGCGGCCGTCGTCTTTCCCCCCGGCGCGCGGGCCGTTCCCGGTCTGCGGGATTCCAAGGTCCTCACCCCGCTCGCGCGCGAGCGCGTCGCCCGCCTGGTGCGCGGGCGCGCCCTGGCCGTGGCCGTCGGTGCGGCGAGTGTGCGCGAGATCGACCGCCACAACATCCGCGCGGCCACGATCCTCGCGATGCGGCGCGCCATCCGGCGCCTGCCGGCGCTCCCCGACCACATCCTCGTGGACGGGCTCGCCATCCCCGAGCTCCTCTGGGCGCACGACGCCATCGTGGGCGGCGACGGCTGCTGTCAGTCGATCGCCGCCGCCTCGGTCATCGCCAAGACCGTGCGTGATCGCCTGATGACCAGGCTCGCCGCGCGATACGCGGGCTTCGGGTGGCAGACCAATCGGGGGTACTGCACGGAGGATCACCTCACGGCGCTGGCCCTCCACGGCCCCACGCCGCATCACCGGCGGAGCTTCTCGCCGGTGGCCCAGCTCCGCCTGGTCTAGCGAAGGCGGGCGGCGGCGCTCACTGCCGCAGCAGCCGCACGTCCCCCGACGACGTTTCGAGCCGCATCCGGCCCGCGCCGTCCCCGATGCGGCCGACCACGTGGTCGCGGTCGACCTGCCGGACCTCGATCGCGAAGCCGAGGTCGATCTCGCCCGAGGATGTGTCGATTTCGAGCGCCGCGCCCAGCCCCGCCGGCACCGTCACGGTGACGTCGCCCGAGCCCGTGTCGATCTCCACCGTGTCCACGTCGGTGAGCAGCCCCAGGGCGACGTTGCCCGAGCCGGTGTCCACGATCACCGTGCGGGCCCGCACGCCGGTCGCGTCCACGTCCCCGGAGCCGGTGTCGATGTTGAGGTCGGTGACGTCCGCCTGCGCCACGGTGACGTTGCCCGACCCGGTGTCGAGCGAGAGCGCCCGGCCACGCACGCCCGTCGCCGAGATCTCGCCCGAGCCGGTGTCGAGGGTCACCTCGCCCTCGGCCTGGCGCACGGTGATGTCGCCCGAGCCGGTGTCGATGTTGAGGCTGCCCGTCGTGCGCTCGGCCGTCACGTCGGCCGCGTGCACGTCCACCAGGAGGTCGCCGTTCACGTTGGCGACGGTCACCTCGCCCACGGCGAGTCGCACCGCGACCTTGCGGCCGGCGGGCACGGTGACCACCAGGTCGGCCCAGGCCTCGAGCCCGCTCCCGTAGTTGCGGATGCGGACCGACCGCCCCCGCTCGCGCTCGCGGTCGTCCGAGAAGGTGCCGTCGTCGCGGACGTGCAGCTCGGTGCTCGAGCGGCCGGTCCCCCGGCCGTAGGTGATGTCGTCCCCCGGGTAGACGACGCGCAACGTCTCGCGGCCGCCGATGGGCCCGGTCTCGATTCGCAGGCGGTCAGCGGCCGCGCCCCCTCGCGTCACGTCCACTTGCACGTCGGCCGTGGTCCCGCCCTGGATGCGCAAACGGCCGGCGAGGTTGTAGATCGCAGCCTCGCCCCGGAGGACGTAGTGGCCCGGCTGCTGGGCGCCGGCCGGCACGGTGCCGGCGAGCAGGAGTCCGGCGAGAAGCGCGCGTCGCATGGAACGGCCTCGGTAGATTGGGGTGGTCTTCTTGAGCAGTAGACGGGCGGGAGGAGCGAAAGGTTGCAGGCCGTTCCCTAACGGTTCCGTCGCCGGCGCAGCAGCGCCAGGAACCCGTCCACCTCGCGGGTGTTCGCCACGTCGTCGGCCGAGAGACCGGCGCGGCGCGCGATGTCCACGGCGTAGCGCATGTGCGGGAGATGCTTCGGGTCGTGGGCGTCGGTCGCGACCACGAAGCGGCAGCCGGCCTGGCGGGCCGCCGCCGCCAGCGTGTCGGGCAGATCCATCCGCTCGCTGCCGTTCAGCTCGAGCAGGCAGCCGGTCCCGGCCGCGGCTCGGGCGACGGCGTCGAAGTCGAGCGGATACGGGTCCCGCTTGTTGACGATGCGCCCGGTGGGGTGCCCGATCGCGTCGACCCAGGGGCTCGCGATCGCGCCCAGCAGGCGGTCGGTGATCTGCCGCTCCGTCTGCGTGAGTCCGTAGTGGATCGTCGCCACCACGTAGTCGGCCTCGGCGAGCACGTCGTCCGGCAGATCGAGCTTGCCGCTCTCGAGGATGTCCATCTCGACGCTCTTCAGGACCCGGAACCCGTCGAGCGTCGCATTGAGCCGGTCGATCGCCCTCCAGTGGGCACGCAGCGCCTTCGCATCGAGCCCCGACATCGACACCCGCTGCGAGTGGTCGGTGATCGCCACGTAGCCGTAGCCCAGCCGGCGCGCCGCCTCCGCCATGGCGCGCACCGTGGCGACGCCGTCCGACGCGTCGGAGTGCATCTGGACGTCGCCCCGCACCTCGTCCAGCTCCACCAGACGGGGCAGGGCGCGCCGGGCCGCGAGCGCGATCTCGCCGCGCGCCTCGCGCAGCTCGGGCGGGATCCACCCGAGCTTCAGCTTGGCGTAGACGTCTTCTTCCGTGGCGCCCGCCACACGCCGGGGGCCCTTGAACAGGCCGTACTCGTTGAGCTTGTATCCGAGATCGAGCGCCAGCTGGCGCAGCTCGACGTTATGCGCCTTCGATCCCGTGAAGTAGAGCAGGGCGGCCCCGTAGGCCGCCGGCTCGACCACCCGGAGGTCCAGCTGCAGCCCGCCGCGCAGCGTCACCGTCGCGCGCGTCTCGCCGGCCGACTGCACCTGCCCCACGTCCTCGTAGCGGGTGAACCGCTCGATCACCGGATCGGGCGAACCCGTGGTGACGAGTACGTCGAGGTCGCCTACGGTCTCGCGCCGCCGCCGGTAGCTCCCGGCCACCGCGATCTGCTCGATGCCGCCGCCCGCCTGGAGCCACTCGACGATCGCGCGGGCGTGCACCTCGGCCTCGGGGAGCAGCAGCCGCCGCTCGGCCCGCGCCGCCCGGCCCAGTCCCGCGCGGACCTTCTCCACCATCTTCGCTCCGAACCCCGGGAGCTTCGCCACCTTCCCGGCGTCGAGGGCCTTCGCGAGATCGGCCGCCGATTTCACCTTCAGCTTCGAGCGCAGCAGCTTCACCCGCTTCGGGCCCAACCCGGGTATCCGCAACAGGTCGAGCACGCCAGGTGAGAGCTGCTTCACCAGCTGGCGGTGCAGGGGCAGGCCACCGGTCCGGACGATGGTGGCGATCTTCGCCGCCAGGTCCTCGCCGATCCCGGGGATCGTGGTGAGGTCGGACGCTTCGCGGACGCCCTCAGCCAGGGGGTCCGGCAGGTCGAGGATGGTGCGCGCGGCGTTGCGATAGGCGCGCACCCGGAAGGGGTTCGCGCCCTGGATCTCGAGGAGGTCGGCGACCTCCTCGAACAGGCGCGCGATGTCGGGGTTCTGCACGCCGGGCTACTCGGCGCTCTCCTCCTCGCCGGCGCCGCTGCGGGCGCCCGCCTCGCGGTCGAGCATCAGCAGCGCGCCGGGGTGGTCCCCGGCCATCCGCAGGGTATCGGCCAGCTGCGTGCTCGTCTTCTCTTCCTCGATCTGCTCGGTGAGGAACCACTCGAGGAAGGCGTGACTGGCGTAGTCCTTCTCGGCGGCCGCGACCTCGTACAGGCGATTGATCGACGCCGTGACCTTGCGCTCGTGGTCGCGCGCCTGCTCGAACAGCTCCAGCAGGCTCTTCCACTGGTGCGCCGGCTGCGGGATGGCCTGCAGCGCCACCTGGCCGCCGCGGTCCTGGACGTAGTCGAAGATCTTGAGCGCGTG
>Ga0055439_10000241_pt1 | contig 10032 bp, 13 predicted proteins | sample Browns_TuleB_D2_FD_57732 | JGI IMG/M metagenome (GOLD analysis project Ga0055439, IMG submission 57732) | Wetland microbial communities from San Francisco Bay, California, USA, that impact long-term carbon sequestration - Browns_TuleB_D2 | ecosystem: Environmental > Aquatic > Marine > Wetlands ...
ACTGAATATTTGGATTCTCTCTCTCAACTTGAAAAAAATTATTGTGACGAGATAACAAACGAAGAAGATGGCTGGACTTGTTCAAATTTTTCAGTAATAGATTCTAGAACTTTGACAATTGGAGGAATGAATTCATACCAAATAAAATATTTTAGAACCCTAATTGATCAGCAATCCCGAGATGTTTTTCCGCTAATTAGCATTAGAACTGAAATTCCAGATTCTGACAATCTTTGGATTATTTATGCCGAATCCAACTCTCATCTATATTCTGATTTTGCAGGCGAACTTGACTCATCTATTAATTCATTTAAGGTAAATTCATCTGAAACTCCACCTGTTTCAGATAATTCAAAAAATCAACTTAATGAAACAATAGAAAAAAATGGAACGATGGAATTTTCAAAAGTACCTCCATTGATAACTAATATCACCAATCCTTCAACTCCTGAAAAAAATAATCTTGTTAAACAAACTACAATCCCTCTATGGATAAAAAATAATGCTAAATGGTGGGCAAGTGGACAGATAGATGATAATACATTTGTAAGTGGAATTCAATTTATGGTGAAGAACAATATTATTCATGTATCACAGAATTTTGAAACATCTGGGGAACCCAATCAAAAAATCCCAGAGTGGGTTAAAAATAGTGCAAAATGGTGGGCAGAGAACATGATCACCGAATCTGATTTTACAAAAGGAATCGAACACCTGGTAAAAATTGGTATAATAAAAATAAATTAATCAAAATATATTTGAAACCACAATTTTGTTCTTTTTTAAACAATCTGAAAATTACACATTTATTTGAATGGGATTAAATATTTTCAAAATTATTTAATATTTAATTTTTTTATTTAATATCTAATGAAATAGTTTTAATCTGGTTATTTCTAAATTATTCTTATGAAAGCTACATTTGGTGCAGGATGTTTTTGGCACGTAGAAGATATATTCCTTAAAACCAAAGGTGTAAAATCTACTCAAGTAGGTTACATTGGAGGTAAATTAGCAAATCCAACATATGAAGAAGTTTGTAGCGATAAAACAGGCCATGCTGAAGCTGTTCAAATTGAATATGACCCATCTGAAATTTCTTATGATGATTTATTACAAATATTTTGGAATAATCATGATCCTACTTCCCTTAACCGACAAGGCCCTGATATCGGAATTCAATATCGTTCCGCCATTTTCTTTCATAATGAAGAACAAAAAGAACTTGCAAAAAAATCAAAGACACAATTAGAAAAATCAGGAAAATTTCAAAAAAATATAGTCACTGAAATTGTTCCTGCTCCACAATTTTACAAAGCTGAAGAGTATCACCAAAAATATTTTCAAAAGCTAGGATTGTCCTAAAATCATTTTACAATAAGGACCGGTATTTTTGAAGAATGAACAACATAATTTGAAACACTCCCTAAAAATAATTCCTTCATAGTACCTCTTCCACGTGATCCTATGATGATCAAATCATAATTTTCCTTTTTATCATGTGCCAATTTTATAATATTATACCCTGTATCCCCCCTCATTATTTTCTCTCTAAATTTTATGCCCCTTTGAGTTACTAATGATTCAGCTCCCTTCATGATTTTTTTAATATCCTTGCTCCATTCTTTCTTCATTTGGCCTACTTGAAATTCTACACGAGGTATTATGCTAATGGAGTGGACACAGGTAATTGTTGCTCCTGATTGCATTGCTATTGATATTGCCATCTCAAGTCCTCGAATAGAATTTTTTGAACCATCTATTGGGACTAAAATTTTTCCTATTTTTTTATTCACAGAATACCTTTAAAACAGATCTTAAAAAACATAGGTTATTCCTTACTCGCCTTGAAAATTACCAAAAATAATAAAAATGGCTGATCGATAAAATTAACTAAATTTAACTATCCAAATAATTACAGGCAAATTAGTGCAAGAAAATTTTATCAAAGTAGGAGAAAACACAATCCGTTATCTCGAATCTGGACATTCTAAAAAGACCCTTGTTCTTGTTCACGGATTAGGTGCCTCAGCTGAACGATGGAACAAAGTGATTCCATTTTTTTCTAAAAATCATCGCGTAATTGTCCCTGATTTGATTGGATTTGGTTACAGCGACAAACCTCTTGTAGACTATACTCCTGATTTCTTTTCATGTTTTTTGGGTGATTTTTTTAAGGCTTTGGATATAAAACGTCCTAATATAATAGGTTCTTCATTAGGAGGACAAATAACTGCTGAGTATGCCTCAACAAATTCAAGTAATGTAGAAAAATTAATTCTGGTTTCACCGGCAGGAATGATGACTCAATCTACCCCTGCTTTGGATGCTTACATAATGGCCGCCCTCTATCCTAATGAACAAAGTGCAAAAAATGCATTTGAATTAATGGAAGCATCGGGTAAACCGGTAGATGATTCAATTGTTCAAAGTTTTATTGAAAGAATGCATTTGCCAAATGCAAAATTAGCATTCATGTCCACAATCTTAGGATTAAAAAACTCTGGGTCTATCGCACCCAAACTTATTAACATAGAATCTCCCACTTTATTGATTTGGGGGTCTGGTGATCCAGTTATTCCTATCCAACATGCAGAACAATTTATCTCATCAATAAAAAATTGTAGATTTTATAAAATGGAGAAATGTGGTCATACCCCATATGTTCAAAAGCCAAAAACATTTTTTTCTGCTGTTGAAAAATTTCTTGAAGACCAATAGATCAATTTATATACATTTCATTCCTAAAAATACCAATGAGTGGTAATTATAACCAGTATGACCCTTCAGAGATGTTTAAAGAATGGATTCAAAAAAGTGGACGGGCGCAAGCTGAATTTATTAAAAATTTTGGTTCATTAATGACAAATCAAAATACTCAAACATTCAATCCATTAGAAACACTAAGAGAGGTATCTGATAGTACACGAAACACTCAATCTAAAATGATGCAGAACATATCTTCACTCCAAAACAAAAGTATGGATACAATGTTTCAGATTGGACAAATGCTTCCCTCATTTGTGAATTGGGGTGCATACAAAACTACCGTAAGTAGCAATGGCCGAATCTCAATACCTGAAGCAGAACGTAATGCACTAGGTTTGGGGGAAGGGGATTTGGTTCAAGTAATAATCCTTCCAATTGCAAAAAAATCAAAAACTAAGGATGGAAAACAATGAGTACACCTCAAAAAACACATAGTGCAAATGATGTATTTTCAGATTATCAGGAAAACACTGATAAAATCTTCACCAACGTTAAACGTTCTGTTCCACAATACCATCAATCGTTTACCAATGTTCAACAAGAATACCTTCAAGCCGTGGAAACTATTGTTGGTTCTACCATCAAATTGCAAAAAGAATATGCAGAGAAAGTTGGGATTTCAACATATGTTCCAAAGGCAACGCTACAAATGATTAACAGTTTGGCCGAAGGATTTATGAAGATAAATTCAATGCAAAATCAAGTAATTCTTGCCACTATTGATGCCACGCAACAAAATATTAGGACATTTAATACAGGCACAAAATCTTTTGCTGATTTAAATCGAAATATTATTCAATCTTTTGTTCCAATTTTTACAACAAAGGGCAACTAGAAGTTATTTTATTTTTATACTATGATCTTTCTGCAAGCCATTGACCTAGTTCGGGAAGAACCTTTTTTTGGGATAGTGAACTTGCAATCATTCCCACATGACCAGTAGGATACATTCTTAGTGTTTTATCCTCACTACCTACTGCGTAATGAAGTGGCATGCTACATTCTGGTGATACTAAATGATCCCCTACGGCAACTTGAGTGAAAATAGGCATATTGATCTTCTTCAAATCAATATGACCTCCTCCAACATACATTTTGTTTTGAATTAGCAAATTATCTTGGTAAATGTCTTTAATCCACTGTTTGAAAAGTTCACCAGGAATTGGAGGAGTATCTCCCAACCATTTTTCTACTCTTAGGAAACTATCTACAAATTTTTTGTTGTCAATATTTTTAAAAAAATTCACGTATTTTTCAATTCCCTGCTCAAATGGTTTTAGTACTGAAAAGCAATAGTACATGAATTCTGGGGGCATATTCCCTATAATTTCCACCATTTTGTCAACGTCCATGTGTTTTGCAAGGTTGCTAATCACTGTGGTGTCCCTCCACCCGTCAATTACTGGGGCGGTGGCAATGTAGTTTTTGACACTTTCCGGATGTAATGTAGTGTATGCTGTGGCTAAAGTTGCACCAGTGCAATAACCTTGTAAAGAAATCTTTTCAGTCGAAGATTCATTTTTAATAAATTCTACGCTGCTATCTAGATAGCCATTGACATAATCATCAAAATCTAAATATTTGTCCATGCTTGTTGGACTTCCCCAATCTAGCATGTAAACATCAAAACCCTGAAGCAACAAATTTCTAACCCAACTTTTTTCTGGTTGAATATCTAATATGTGATATCTGTTAATTAATGCATATGAAATCAATAGTGGAGTTTTGTGTTGTTTTTGTGTAAGAGATCTATAATGTAATAGTCGTGTTTTATCAATTTCTTGTACAACATCATGTGGAGTTACCTCCATACTGATTTCGTCCGGTGCAGAAACCAATTTCGGTGCGTCTATAACATTTTTGCCAAACTTGAGAATTTCCTCCAAAAGTTTTGGGTCTATTTTTGATTCGCTTTTCATTTATTGCCTCCTTTTTTTAATTCAATTTCCAATTTTGTAATTCTTTTTTTCAAAGAGTGTAATTCTTTGTATACTTCATCTATTTCTTCCTTGCTTGGTAAGTTAGCTGATTGTAGAATTACATTTGAAATGTTGTTCCAATGTTTTGTAAGTTCAAGTTCTTTTGAAACTAGTTTGCCGTAATTCTCCCCAAATTTTTCTGAATCAAACAATTCTGTGAAATCATTATCAAAAATATCCACCCAAATTCTCTTAAACGCTTCCATTTGTTCCACGTCCTGTGGTACATCAGGCATTTTTAGATTAACTTTTTTTTGTGCCGTATCCCAAGTTTCTGACAGTTGTTTGTAATACTCTGTCAAAAATTGATTAAACCCAATTAAACTTTCATTAATTGCTATCATCTCTGTTGAAATTTTCTTTGCATTTGAGGCAAATGCTCTCATTGGCCCTACTGAAGCTAGTGCTTGAGGTTTACTTGACATTAAGTGAATAATATCTGTCCAGAATAGGGACAAATGTTTATAATAATCCGCTGCATTTTTTGGGGATTGTGGTTCCACGTATTCATGATGCAACAGATCTCAATAAATAGATCGCTTGTTTAATTAGACAAATGGCTAACGTTGATGAGCTAGAAAAAATATGTCAAAAAATAACCGATCTTGATCCAAAAATGAGATCTGCTAGAATCATCAATAATAGGGGTCATCTTGTGGCTGGAGGTATGAGGCAAGGTTTGATTTCACTCGAATCCCAAAAACAGGATGAAATGATGTTCATGGAACTTGCACTTAGAGTTCGTATGAGACATGAATTTGACAAAGAATTTGGTCCGGTCCACTTTTCAATGTCTTACCGAGACAAAGTAATTGTAATGAGTTTTCCTCTAGCAAACGATGATGTTTTATTAGTTTCTTCTGAAAAGGAAATGGATTTTGGGAAGATACCCTTTAAAATACTCAAAATAATTACTCCTCTAAAAAAGTCTATCATGGGGACTTTTTAATCTCGTTTTGAAAATACTTTATTCTAGTCCCTAATGCAAAAATTATGAAGGTTTCTCCAAAATAACTTGGAATGAGATTGAAAAACTAATTATTAATTACATGACAAGGTATATCGGTACTACCTTATGATTTTTCAAGTATTTCGACAATTGGTAATAGAGGATTGATTCCTGCAAGATTATTTACAGTTTATATCGTATTAATGCTATTTTTGTAGCTAAAAACACAAATCCTTAAAATTTCTTTTGATTGAAGATGTTTGCTACTATGAAAAACTTTTAAAAAATTTTTCCAAAATTGGTGATTCCCTCAAAATTAGTTTTTGCTACATTTTTTACACAACACGATAAAAAACTCCCAAAACAGTGGGTTAGTAGTAAAAGTACAAAAGGCAATGAATGTTTTGTCTCTCCATTAGATAAACTAGAATATGCGTGACTTAAGAAATTTCAATCTAATTTAATGAATGCTGTTGCCTGGTTTTATTCTTTTAACCTTATTCCATGCACAGAGGCAGCTTCCCTTCATGTCTTCTTTGATAATCTTTAATTAATTCATCCGTAATTTTTTCAAAATACAATGTTTCCATATATCTTATTCTTGTAGCCCGAGAGACACATGGGTGAGTGTTATGCTGAATTGATGTCTTCATATTTTCCGAACCTCCAATAAATAAAATCTTCATTGATAAGTGCATCATATAAACACCTGAAGTTTGAGGTATTTTTGAAATAGTTTCTATATTAAAATCTAACCACTCAGACCATTTGTTTTCATTGTATGACATTTCATCCACTAATTTTGGAGCATCTTTCTTAATCCAGCACATCTATTCCGTATTGTTACTTCTGTAACTCCTGATGCGATAGAAATGTCTTTTTGTGATTTCACCTCGCCTGAACTGATACATGCCAAATAAAGTGCTGCTGCAGCAATTCCCATGGGGTCTTTTCCTGCAACCATTCCAATTTTTTTTGCCTGTTCAAGTATGGTAATTGCCCTCCTTTTGCTTTTTTCACTTAATTCAGCTATGCTTGCAATTCTTGATACTCCTTTAACTGGATCAACTACTGGCATTTTTAATTCTAATTCTCTAAAAATTAATCTATAGCATCTGGCAACATCTTTTCTTCTAATGTTAATTCCTTTTGCAACATCATCCAAAGTTCTTGGGGTTTCGGTATTTCTACATGAAGCATAAAGACATGCAGCAACTAATCCTTGAATGGAACGCCCTCTGACTAATTTCTTCTCCATTGCTTTTCGATAAATGTATGCTGCTTTTTCAACAACAGAATCTGTTAATGCAAGTTTGTCTTTCAATTTACTCATTTCATTTAATGCTTGTCTCAAATTTCGATCTGCCGATGAATGTGCTTGCGTTCTGCTATCCCATGTCCTTAATCGTTCAATAGAACTTTTCATTGATGAAGTAAGTGGTTTTCCAGTAGAATCTTTGTTAACTGCTCCAATCACTGTAGATAATCCCATGTCGTGCATCGTTAATGATGTTCCAGCTCCTACTCGCGTTCTATTTGTTTCATCATTTGCAAAGGAACGCCATTCTGCACCAGTTTCTGCAATTTTATCTGAAACAACAAAACCACATTTTCCACAAAATGTTTCTCCTGTAGTTTCATCTGTGACTATTTTTTTGTCGCCGCATGAAGGACATCTTGGGCCAGATACAATCGTATTTTTTAACATAACATCAATTTATTTCGCATTTGGCTTATTATTCATTTTACCAAATTTCTGCAGGTTAATTGTATGTAGGTCAAGCTAAGGTTTCATTCTAATCTTATAGAATTAGAATTGCAAAAGATAACTGAAGCCTAGATCATTTTCCTAATCTGTATTTTTTTAGAACATATTCATAAATCCCAAATACGTTTGGTTTGGAAAAATCGAAAAATATGTCTATTATCTGTTATTCGCAACTATGTGATTGGAATATGGATAATTAGATACAAACGCAACAAGTGCAAGGGGATCACTTAATTATTTTAATCTAGATTTCAATTACTTTCGAAGATTAAGTGTCTAATTTTGATTGTTTCAAACAAGTTTTGCTTTGGTTGAAAATAAACGGTCTTGAGTAAATCTTTAATTCTCTAACCATTAGAATCCTTTAGATTGAGCAATCTAGGAATGGGTGAAATGATTTACGATTTACGCAAAAAGATTCAAAATATCCATTCAGAATTAAATGAAATGACTAACCCGGTTAAAGATATTCCAGAATTAATCACTTCTGCCAATCTGCTACGTTCTAATGAATATCTTACAAAAATAAATCATAAACAATCTCAATTATTATCAGCATATGCAAATTACTCTGAAGCTTTGGAACAAATACTTGCAACCTTATTTGATATTCAAAATGATCTAAAAGATATTCTAAAACAACAATCCAAACTTTTGACTAATACGGAATATACTGAAATTTCCTCTAATACAAAGTCTACAAATTCAACTGTTAAAAGAAAAAAAAAATTTAAAAAATAATTTATTTGTAAAATTTTTGCTATTTTGTAATATGAATGATATCTCCTTCTATGATACGAATGTTTTTTTTATTATTTGATACGATTAATGCTCCATCATCATCAATTTTAATTGCCTTTCCTTTAATTTTTCCATCTTTTGTGTTTAATTCTACAATTTGGCCTATTGTTGATGATTTTAAAGTCCAATTTTTAATTAATTTTTTAGTTTCTTTGGAATTTAGTAAATTACAAATTACTTCTAGTTCGTTTAAAAATGATTGAACTAATAAAACTGGGTTTATTTTTTTATTTTGCCCACTTAATGATGAAACACCATAAAAATTAGGAGTATTCTTCAACATTTTTTCTATGAGTTTTGTATCGACATCAAAATTTATTCCAACTCCCAATACTATGTTTTCAATTTTATTAGATTCAATAGATGCATCAACCAACATTCCAGCTACTTTTTTCCCATTTAGAGTGATATCATTAGGCCATTTTAACTCCGTTTTTATTTTTAATGTTTTTTCTATCGCATTTGATAATGCTAATGCGGAAGCCATTGGAAATAATGTTATGACTGATATGTCGAATTGTGGCTGCAAAATTATTGAAAGCCAAATGCCACCTTTAGGAGAAATCCATTTCCTCCCCAATCTTCCTTTTCCTTCTGTTTGTTTTTTTGCAATTAAGATTGCTCCGTTATTTGCTGGATTTTTAGCCATTTTCATTGCTTCATTCTGAGTGGAATCAATTAATTCAAAATAATATGCACGCTTTCCCAATACTTTGGTTTTTAATCCAGATGTAATCTCCCAAGGCAGCAAACGATTTGTATTTGATTCTAGCCTGTATCCTAATTTTTGTTTTGATTCGATTTTATACCCTAATTCTCTAATTTTTTTAATATGCTTCCAGACTGCAACTCTGCTAATCTTCAAAACATCACTAAGATCTTGCCCTGAAAGATATTCTGTGTTATGTGATTTAAGAAATGATAGTACCTTGACTACGGCAAGATTTTCTTCTGAATTGTAAACCAACCATCTATCAATTGAAAATCAAGTATAAAATCTGGTCTATGTTTTATGTTTCTACCCCTGTGTTTGTATGTTTTTGATACTGAAATAACCCTCATAATGATGCTCAAATGCTTATTACCGATGAAACCGTATAAACACTTGTAAATTTATTATTAAGAATGATATTTTATTGGATTTTTAGATTCATTTTGAATTTTATAAATTGTGAAATTCGTGGATATGTCTACTAGAATTGTATTATACAATTCCAACTAAAAATTGAACCAGTAGTACTATGATTATAATCGCAACGAGTCCAGATACAATACCCCATAACATTAAAATTTTATTGCTCTGAAGCTATAAATCGATTAATTACAAATTTGTATGAATAGTTGACTAAAATGTATGTTTTCAAATTCATGTTAAAGAAAACTATGAAGCATACGAAAATTATGACGAATCTATAGTTTAGATTCTAATTTCTCGTCCTAAGGAAAAGGATTTGTTATTTCTATCTTTGAAGTTTCATTTTGAATGCCTGAAGAAATTGTTTCTACCCCTGACACAACATCTTTGCCTTCTACATTCGATATTGCCTCTTTGGTAGAAACAACAGATTGATCTACTGAGGGTTTTACCAACTCAAAAATATTGGTGTAAAAAAACACAATTACTATTACAATTATTGCAATACCAATTCCAACATAAGTTCCTTTTTTACTCATTGATGAACACAAATTAGGGTTTATTCTGTTATTTAGGTGAATCCTTTTTAATATATGATTTTAATAATTTTAAAAACATTTTTGTCTATTTA
>Ga0055439_10000242_pt1 | contig 9995 bp, 10 predicted proteins | sample Browns_TuleB_D2_FD_57732 | JGI IMG/M metagenome (GOLD analysis project Ga0055439, IMG submission 57732) | Wetland microbial communities from San Francisco Bay, California, USA, that impact long-term carbon sequestration - Browns_TuleB_D2 | ecosystem: Environmental > Aquatic > Marine > Wetlands ...
TTGCGATAAAGCGATGGCCCCGAGATCGGTTTCCGCTCTTCAGCGCCCCGATTCTGAATGGCACCCTTTGCCCGTTGAGCACCGCCAGGATCCACCGAATCGGACGGGCGAATCGAACACCCGCGGAATCCCATACCATCATTTTCGGAAATATCAATGACGAGATCACGGCCGGCAGGTGCTGGCTCAGGACCCGGATGGAGGGGTGTCCCGCTTCCTTCCGTACGACGCAGAGATACTCTCCCTTCTCGGTTTTCCGGATCGTCAAACGCTCAACGGAAATTCCCTGAGACCGGGCAAAACCGGTCGCGGCCGCCGTAGGCCTTCCTTCCGAATCGTAGGACGCTGAACGCGGCGGTCCGGTGACTTCCGTGACCCGCGTCGTCTGATGCAATGGAAGTCCGACCGCCAGGGCCACCAAACGACGAGGAGTGGCGAAAGCCTCCACTCGCTCGGCCGGAATCCGGGCTTCGGTCAACAGTCGAGCCAAATTTTCCCTCAAATCAACGATGGCCTGAGGAAGCACGCGGGAGGGAATTTCTTCGGTCCCGATTTCAAGGACCAGCTCACCCCCCCGCTTTGCAGATGATCGGGGTGCGCGGCTCATACCTTCCCCCCGGAAACGATCTTGGAAAGCAGGGGGTAGCCGAGACGCTCGCGATCCTTGCAGTAACCCTCCGCACACTGTTTGGCCAGGTTCCGAACGCGTTGAATCATTCCGGCACGCTCGGCTACGCTGACGGCTCCCCGCGCGTCCAACAGATTGAACAAATGGGACGTCTTTATGCAGTAATCATAGGCCGGGAGGGGGAGATCGGCGGCCAAGAGCCCTCGGCATTGGGCTTCGTAAAGACCAAAGATCTCACGGAGGGCCTTGGGATCGGTTTGTTCGAAGTTATGTTTTGAGAACTGGATTTCAGTCTGGAGATGAACATCTCCATAGGTCACTGCTTTATTCCACCGAAGATCGAAGACGCTGTCGACCTCCTGAAGATACATGGCAATCCGCTCGAGTCCGTACGTCAATTCGACCGAAACGGGAGAAAGTTCGATCCCGCCGACTTCTTGGAAATAGGTGAATTGAGTGATTTCCATACCATTGAGCCGCACTTCCCAGCCGAGTCCCCAGGCACCCAGTGTAGGCGATTCCCAGTCATCTTCCACAAAGCGAATATCGTGGATCCTCCCGTCAATCCCGATTTCTTTCAGGCTCTCCAAGTAAAGGTCCTGAATATTTTCCGGGGATGGCTTTAAAATGACTTGAAACTGGTAATAGTGCTGCAAGCGATTCGGATTTTCTCCGTACCGACCGTCTGTCGGACGCCGCGTGGGCTGGACATAAGCCGTCTTCCACGGTTCCGGACCCAGCACACGAAGGAAGGTCGCTGGATGAAATGTGCCCGCGCCCACTTCCAGGTCGTAGGGTTGACGCAGGACACAACCTGTGCGGGACCAGAAGGTCTGCAGCGTTGATATAATCTCTTGAAAAGTCAAACGATTGTCTCTCGAGGTTACCCGTTCAGCACGAAGATATTGAACTCTAAGTGGAAGCAAGTAAAACTAACAAATTTGCATCGGAAAAGTCAAGACGAATTCCCGACGCCAGGGCGTGCTTTACTGGTTGTATTCTCTCGAGTATAATCACAAAACCATGAAACGGACAAGGAATAGAAAATTAGAACGGATCCGGACGCTCGAGGACGACGCCAGGCGTTACATCTGGCACCCGTTCACCCAAATGTCAGAATGGGAAAAGGAGATTCCCGTCATTATTGAACGAGGACAGGGGGTGTATCTCTTTGACATCCATGGTCATCGATATCTCGACGGGGTTTCATCGATCTGGGTGAACCTGCACGGACACCGAAAGACCGGGTTGGATCGTGCAATAAAAAATCAGCTCAACCGGATCGCGCATTCCACGCTTCTCGGCCTGACAAACGTCCCCGCGATCCGGCTGGCCAGGAAGCTCATCGAACTGTCCCCTCCGGGCCTGACCAAGGTCTTTTATTCCGACAACGGATCGACCGCTGTGGAGGTTGCGGTCAAGATCGCATTGCAATACTGGGCTCATCGTCGGAAACCGGAAAAGACAAAATTTTTATCCCTGGTCAATGCCTATCACGGCGACACCATCGGGGCTGTCAGCCTGGGCGGAATCGATCTTTTCCATGGCGCCTTTTCCCCGCTCCTTTTCCAGACATTCAAGATCGGTGCCCCCTACTGCTACCGTTGTTTTCTCCATCAGACTTATCCCGAATGTCGGCTTGCGTGCGCGGAGGAAGTCGAGAAGGTGTTGGCCTTGCGTCACAGTGAGATTGCCGCGGTCGTGGTGGAACCGATGGTTCAGGCTGCCGCCGGCATGTTGACATGGCCCGCTGGCTACCTGAGTCGGATTCGTGATCTCTGCACCCGGTATGGGGTCCTTCTGATCGCGGATGAAGTCTTCACCGGCTTCGGACGTACCGGCAAGATGTTTGCCTGCGAGCACGAAGGGGTATCCCCGGATGTAATGGCGGTTGCAAAGGGACTAACGGGAGGGTATCTTCCACTGGCGGCGACCCTGGTCACCGGGGATATCTACGACACATTCCTCGGAGCGTACCGCGAATTCAAAACCTTCTTTCACGGACACAGCTATACGGGCAATCAACTCGGATGCGCGGCGGCTCTGGCAAATTTGGAGATCATCCAGTCGGACCGTGTTTTGCAAAAACTCCAGCATAAGATCGAGGCCATGCGCCGATTCCTGAAGCCGCTTAATCGCCACTCCCACATCGGTGATATTCGGCAGATTGGTCTCGTCGCGGCGGTGGAATTGGTCAAGGACCGGGCGACCCGCGAGCCCTATCCATTGGAAGAAAGACGTGGGCACCGTGTTGGCCGGGAAGCCCTCAAACGTGGCATGATCATCCGGCCGCTCGGGAATGTGGTGCCGCTGCTCCCCCCGTTGTCCGTGACCATCCCGGAATTGAAAAAAATGGCGCAGATTCTGACGGAATCCATCCGGGTTTCAACGGGACCCTCTTGAAACCGCAACATTCGGATTCCTTAACCCTTTTTTCCAAACAATTTGCATCGCCAGCACACGATCTTGATGGCCATGGACTGAATCACATCGGGGACCATCAGAAAGTATCCCTTCCACAATTTCCTGCCACAGAGGTCGCAATGCGTCGTTTTGACGTAAAGAGAGTCCGAACGTTCCGTCATACTATCCTCTAACTTATAGAATCATGGGTGGATAAGGTTTACTCACCGCCGCTCAACCGTTCGGCAAGGGAAAGGATCCGCTCGGAAACGGCTTTTGGGTCGAGCCCGAGTAGTCTCGCGTACTGGGAAATATAACTGCGGAGGTAAACAGGGGGCGGAAGCGAACGGTACTGATTTCGTTCCAGAAATTCGAAATACGTAATATTGATCCTTGTTTTGCTGGCGATCTCCTGGAGCGGGATTCCCTGCCTCTCCCGAATTTTGCGAAGTTGCTCCCCGGTGAGCGTCGCCATATCGAACGGCTCGAAAATGCCCCCCTTCGCCTCGGCCCTTACGGGAGCCAACGGGGGGGAGTCATTTTTTATCGGCTCCGGGTCGGTGGGTATCGTACGGCTCGGGACGGATCTCCCCATGACTTCCAGGTCGTACTTTTTTCTTCTTTCTTCATCGGAGAGCGTTTCATAGGCAAGATGAATTCTTCGGATCAGTTCCTTCCGCTCGTCAGAATCAAACAACGAATAACTGGCCAGCGAATTATCCCCGAAGGTTTTTTTGGCCAATTCGTAGGCCTGCTCGATCTGCTTTTTCGTCGCCTCGAGCGGGATCTCAAATATTTCGTAATAATTTTGTTCCCGGAGGGGCTTCATCGCCAAGGTGCGGTGTCGACCAAATAGTCAATCGTAAGCTGTTCGTGCTTAAGAAGGTGAGTGGCAACGTTATTAATTCCTCGAGCAGAACTGCAATTCGGATATTCGGACATCATGGGACGGCGATGCTTGCTCGCCTGCCAGACATGGTCGTCGTATTCCACGTACCCGACATACTCGACGGTTATTCCAAAATACTTCGTGCAGGAGCTGCGCATCGAGAAACCGAGCGTAATATCATCCTTGGACCGGACTTGGTTTACTACCAATTTCGGCCGCAGGGCGTAAATCTCCTGTTTAAGGCGTTCGCCAACCGCATCGTCCATTCGAACGACCTGTTCGATCAAGTCATACGGTGTTTTGATTCCATACTCGTTTTTCTGATCCATCGCCTGGGCGATGATTTCCCGAACAGGTTCTTCTCGGGCAATCTTGCGAAATCTTCGGTAGAAAACACTCTTAATGAAACGGTAGACATTTTCGATAGACGTCGGTTCGGGGAGGACCGCCAGAATACCCTGATCGGCGATAAGGAAGAAGTCCAGGATGTTGAAGGCGGTTCCCGCCCCCAAGTCCAAAATGATGTATTCAACGTCCAGCTCCTGAATCTGGCGGAGGAGCCTCATTTTCTGGGCGTATTTTGGATTGGCCATTTCAAGGATGTCCTGGGCCCCACTGATCAGGCCGAGGCGCGGGATGCCGGTTGGGACGATGGCTTGTTCGATCCGTTTGATCCGTCCCGTCAGAAGGTCGGACAACGTGGCCTCGGGATAATCGATTCCGAGGCACGTGTGAAGGTTTGCACAACCGAGGTCGGCGTCGATCAGGAGGACCCGCTTTCCCTGATTGGACAGTGAAATACCCAGATTGGCGGCCAAGAAGCTCTTGCCCGTGCCGCCCTTGCCGCCCCCCACGGCCCATATCTCGCTGGCAACTGGATTCGATCGCTCCGGAAGATCCATCTTCATTTTATTGAAGGTCCCAATTTGATTCCCGCCCTGATCCGGAAAAGGGGTTCATTCCACCCCGCTCCCGCCTGATCGCCGGGTGGCTATCGAATTGCAGGGGGAATGACCGGTCCGGCCAATTTCGGTTCCTAGGGTCGCCCCACCCCACGGACCTTTTTACATGAATTCGTAAAATTTATCAAGTGTTTTATTAGGACTCTTCTTGTGGTATACTTTTCAATTGTGTGTCTACGATTAATCATAATCTTCCTCTTTACGTTGACAACCTTGATCACGGCCCGGGCATCGCTCGCCAGTCCGGACGTGATTATATTTGACCCGGTGAAGGACGGTCTTGGAGAAGATGACGTCCCCGTGGGATGGAAGCTCAAGCAGTGGTTCGGCGGCGGTCACGACATTCGAATTGATGAAAACGAAGGCAGGTCCGTTCTTCATTTGATCTCAAAAGACAATAGCTTCGGTGTTTACAAGAAAATACCGTTTGACATCCGCGACTTCCCCCAACTGTCTTGGCGATGGAAGGTGACGGTACTCCCCACCGGAGGTGACGTGCGTAACAAACATACCGACGATCAGGCGGCCCAGGTCTACGTCCTTTTTCCGAAATTTCCCGCCGCGGTGAACACCCGCCTGGTTGGATATATTTGGGAGAACCTCACCCCGAAAAATCTGCATGTGACCAGCCAAAAATCCTCGAACACGCGATATGTCGTTCTTCGGAACCACACCGACCCGCTGAACCAATGGATGATTGAAACGCGCGATGTCCTGCAAGATTACCGCGATCTATTCAACGAGGAACCGCCACAGGTCGAGGGCCTCACACTCATGATCGATTCGGACGATACGAATTCGAACGCGGAAAGTTATTTCGACATTTTGCAATTCCGGAAGAAATAGGATCCGGCTCGGTTTGCATGGAAGACGGGTGTTCCGTATGGAAAGGGGCCTCGGATACCGCCGCGGCCGGCAACCTTCCCGGACACGACTTTTCGGATCGGCTTCAAAATATCTCTTGCACTACGAATTTCATTGTGATAAATAAGGAAGAATTTTAGCTGTCCTTCATCCAGGAGATTATGACGAATCGACGTCTGAGGAAACTGATGCGAAGCGCCTCCGCGACTCACCTGTCACGGCTGGCAAACAAGATCCGCCGCTTCATCCTCTGCGCCGTTCGACCGCAATACGTCGAACAAATGATTAGACACCGCGGCGGTGAATGCGTCCAATGCGGAAAATGCTGCAAGCTCGTTTTCAAATGCCCGTTTCTGGGCGGCACGGATGAAAACCCGCGATGCATGGTCTATGAAGGCCGTCCGAAACCCTGCGTGGCCTTCCCGATCAACGAGCGAGATCTGGCCGACGTCAATTTTCAATGCGGTTACTTCTTCATGGACCAGCCCGCCCCGGATCTCGTCGAGATTTCAGTGCCGACTTTCTCGCATTCGTCCCAGACCGCTCCGGAAACAGGTCGTTGACTTCGGGCATCCGATTCTGAATTTACGAGGCCAGTCCTTCCACGGTCGTCGTTTTGGCACCCGCTTTACTCATGTCATTCACCGCCCGCTCGCTGTCCCCCGGCTTGATTTCGACGCCCCTGGATGCATCGGACAAATACACTGCATTAAATCCCGCCTGGATGGCATCAAGAACCGTCCTCATTACACAATAATCGGTGGCCAAGCCTCCGATGTAGACGGTATTCACCCTCCGAAGTTTTAACCACTCTGCCAGTGCGGTATACTGAAAACCGGAGTAGGCCTCGACCTTGGGGTCCGTGCCCTTCGATATGACCTCCACGGTTTTGGGAAGGTCAAGGTCCGGATGAAACGCCGCGCCGGTTGTATTCTTTACGCAGTGGGGGGGCCAGATTCCTCCAAACGGTTTAAACGAACAATGGTCCCCCGGATGCCAGTCCCGTGTCGCGACAATCGGCGCCCCGCTGGCTTGAAAAGTGCGAATGTACCTGTTCATAACCGGCACGACCTGATTTCCGTCCGAGACGGCCAAGGCCCCGCCTGGGCAAAAATCGTTCTGAACGTCAACAATAATGAGCGCGGTCTTTCCCGACACCGTAAACGCTTCGGCTCGAGTTTCTTTTTTTGAAGCCATCTTCACCCTTCTTTCACTTTCGGATGTGATTATACGGCCTTGAGAATGGATACGCAACCGGGCCAGGGGATTCGATCGGCGACCGGCGTCAGGCGTATTTAAAAATCATTCAATGGTTCCAGCGGTCCGCGACGGCAGGCTGAGGCAGCGACTGGTTATTTTCGGTCCCGGTTTAAGGATCCCTGGAGAATCCGCTCCGGTTCGATTTTCGTCAGCATTGCGGTAATCGATCCGATCGCGACCTTCCCGTTCATCATGACGGGTATGTGGCGAAGGTCATCCGTCAACCAGAGGTTGAGATCACCCTTATCCAGCAGGACCCCTTCATACCGGATCAGCGCCTTGGCTTTGACCATCGGAAGGGTTCCCAGCACGGACGGCAGGGTCTCCCGACCCAGAATCTGGATTTCGAGCCTCCAATTCTTCTTGCTGTCATGGACGTTGATAAAAACCGAGCTTCCGTCTTCCATTTGCTCAATCGCCCGGAAATAGTAAAGCGAAGAGAGAATATCCTGGACTTGGGGCGGGATGTCGTAGCGGCGTGTCTTCCCATCGGAAAATAAGATCGCCTTGTGGTCCTCCTGATCGAACTCGATCACCTTGTGGCGTCTGCGAAAACCGTGCCGTTGGTCGACCGTTATTTTGTAAGGAAACAGCCCATTGGCATCCATATCGGATTCGATCCGATCCCTCACGGGGAAAATAAGCGAAAGCAGTCCATTTGAATTCGCCGTGGACCGTACACGAATCATCTCCCGACCATTCAGCGGCTCGAGGGGCTCGGATTCAAGCACCCCCTCTCCGACGGTCAAACCGGCCCAGCTGATATCGTAGACAAGTCGCTCCCCGTTCCTGAACGGAGGTTCCGAAATTTGCGTCATGTCCTCCGACAATCCCGACGGGACCTGCACTCCGAGCCAAAAGACGACTGCGAGCGCCGGAATCCATTTAAAGGCAGGCCATCGAAATGCAACCCCCCCGAAGCCGCGTGTCTCAAATGCCCGGGTCAAAAATCCGGTGCGAAAGCCATGATTGAATAGGCACGCCCGGCCGTGAAATCGCATCGGTCCCTCAATACGCATTCCTGTTGATGAGACCCTTCCAAACCGTGAACCACATGATCTTGAGGTCCAACCAGAGAGACCAGTTCTCGATATACTCCAGGTCGCACCGTATTCGCTGATCGAGCGCGGTATCCCCTCGCCAGCCGTTGATTTGCGCCCATCCTGTGATGCCGGCCTTGATCTTATGTCGCAACATATATCTGGGGATCGTCTCGCGGAATTTCGCGACGAATTCCGGCCGCTCCGGCCGCGGTCCCACAATGCTCATATCCCCCTTGAGCACGTTCCAAAACTGGGGCAGCTCATCAAGACTGGTTCGCCGCAAGAAGCTCCCCAAGGGGGTGCGTCGCGGATCGCCGGGCTTGGCCCAGACGGCTCCTGTCTGTTCCTCTGCGTTGACTTGCATGGTCCGGAATTTAAGCATCTCGAAAACGCCGCCATCGTAGCCCGTGCGCTTTTGTCGGTAGAGGACCGGGCCGGCGGATGTCAGCTTGACCAGAGCCGCAAGCGTCAAGATCACGGGAGAAAGCACCAGAAGAATAAGAAATGAAAAGAGGACATCCATGGCGCGCTTGGCCACCCGGTTCCAACCGTAAAGAGGCGTCGCCTGGAGTGTGATGATCGGTAGCCCTTCGAACAATTCGGCCTGCCCTCCGATCGTCATAAATTGAAGCAGGTCCGGAACGATTCGGACATCCGCCGTGTGATTTTGAAGGAGTTGGAGAATCTTTTCGGCGTCGCCGGAGGCACCGTGGGGGAGTGCGAGAAAAACCTGGTCCACCGGATGTGAAGACAACATCTCGGCCAATTGGTCATAGACGCCCAGAACCCGGATCCCCCGAATTTCCCGACCCACCTTTTCCGCTCTGCGGCTCAGGAAGCCGATCACCCGCACGCCCAGCTCCCGGTGGCGTTGGAGCTTGGCCGCCAGCTCCTGCCCCAGCTCCCCGGCGCCCACAATCAGCGCAAATCGCTGGTTATATCCCCTCTTTCGAAAGAATCGAAGAATTTCGCGTGAGGTCCAGTGGCTGAGCGTGACCAAAACGATGCTGAGGCCCCAGAAAATCAGGAAAACGATCCGCGAATACTCGTACTGTCTCAGGAAATAGCTTACCGCGACGAGCACAAGCGCGGCCATACTGCAGGCCTTAACGATGTTCCATATCTCGGAAAGGCGCGATGAGATCCGGCGGGGCCGGTAAAGGTGGAAGCCTTTGAATACAATCCCCCAAATGATCACTATCGCTGGAATCAGTATGAAGTAGGGTTGAAAAGACGGAACTCCCTTTGTGATAGGAATTAAACCCATCTTAAACCGGATAACGTAGGACAGGAGCCAGGCCGCTGTGATCAGAACGAGGTCGAGGAGGAAAAAGACGGATTTGTAAAATTCACCGAATTTTTTGAGCATGATATTGTTCTTTAAATTCTTCGTATTGTTGCTTGATATATTGATTCAATTTTGCCTTGAACAGTTCGCGGTCGAATGGCCTGACGCGCTCGCGAATCCGGATGGGATCGAACTGATTTCGATTTCTTTCAAGCTGATCGATCGCTTCCGTCAGCGCCCCGGGCGTCTGCGGATCGAAAAGAATTCCGCTGGGTGAACCGCCGTCATTGATTCCCATCGGGACGACCGTCTCGAGCGCGCCGCCCTTGGCGTAAGCGATGACCGGCTTGCCGCAGGCCATCGCTTCGAGCGGCACGATGCCAAAGTCTTCCTCGCCCGGAAAGACCAGGGCTCGGCAGTTGGAATAATACTCCCGGACCTTGGCATCCGGCTTCCAACCCAGAAATTCGACCGTGGGACCGGCCATTCCCTTGAGACGGTCCTCGTCCTGACCGGATCCGATGATCTTCAGCGGCATCCTCAGCCGGTTAAAGACCTCAATCGCCAGATCCACGCGCTTATATGGCGCAAAGGCGGTGACCATCAGATAAAAGCCCTTCTCTTCCACTGATAAAGAAAAGGCCTCGAGATCCACGGG
>Ga0055439_10000243_pt1 | contig 9952 bp, 8 predicted proteins | sample Browns_TuleB_D2_FD_57732 | JGI IMG/M metagenome (GOLD analysis project Ga0055439, IMG submission 57732) | Wetland microbial communities from San Francisco Bay, California, USA, that impact long-term carbon sequestration - Browns_TuleB_D2 | ecosystem: Environmental > Aquatic > Marine > Wetlands ...
ATCCGGACCTGAAACTTATTATTTTTCTGCGCTGGCGTACAGGCTGCTGGGAGATCAGCAGAGCGCGTTGCAAGAAGCCATCAAAGCAGCAACTTACCCACCGCCGTATCCTGCTGCCGCACGGCTTGCTTCCGGATTGTGGACGGAGATCCACGGTTCCGATGAAGGATTACAAGCAGCAATCGATGAGCAAAGACTGGCCTTTGCGCCGCAACGAAAACAGCGTGTAATTGCCTTAATGGTCTCGGAAGATCATGAGCCTTTCACGATTGTGGACCCCGCCGGGAAAAAGATGACCAATCAAGATCTATCCGGAAAAATTGTGCTCATGAATTTCTGGGCCGTATGGTGCCCGCCCTGCCGCGAAGAATTGCCCCACTGGAACGAATTCTATGCAAAACACAAAAACGATCCGGATATCGTCTTGGTTGCCGTCGGCGATGAGCCATGGGAGACCATGACCAATTACATGAAGAATCAAAATTATGATTTTGCCTTGTATCGCAATGAAGATTACTGGGGAGAGTTCAGCATCGATGGAATTCCAACTCTTGTCGTGATGGATCCTTCCGGCAAAATCCGCTTCCGCAATATCGGCTTCGAAAAAGGAATGGAGTACGAAGAAACACTATTGTGGCAAATCGCTGCGTTAAAAAAATAATTTTATTGTTTGACAAGCTTGAGGCAGTGGGCGGGGTTCTTTCTTTTACAAGCGTCGCAGAATGTATCTTCACACGTTTGTTCTTCCTGAGGAATCCGAATATTGCCGCGCCACACGCCCCCACTGTTCACGATGTATTGCGCAAGAATTTCTTTGCTGATTTCGCGGTTGATGCGGCATCGTTCTTCAAAGCGAAGATGGCCGGTTCCGTCCGCTGAAAAACAGCGTGAAGAACAATCTCCTCCGCAGTGCCAAACGCAGAAGCAATCCTTGCAAAGATCCAGTCGTTCCTTTCTCATTTGACCAAGGCGATTCAGGGTCTCGGAGAATATTTCGGGACCATCTGCGCCCAACCGCCCGATCGTAAAAAAGTCCGCGAGAGGGTGCCGCGAATCCGTAATCTCGTAGCATGCAACCAGCTTTCCATCCGGTCTGACAACCAGAGCATCTTCTGCTGCTGTGCAAAAGCTGCAAAGCGTCATCCAGGGGCGCGCCCCTGCATACATCAGTTCAGCACCGCGACTCCTTGCGACATCGAGCGCTTCTTTGAATGTCGTGATGAACAGATCCGCTTCCTGCGGATTCGGATTCTTCCATCCTGCCCGCCCAGGATGAAATGCGGGTTCCACTTGAATCTTTCGGCATCCCGTTTCAGTGCAAAAAAAGCGAACAGACTCCGCGAATGCCTTTGCGTGTTGTCTCGTCCACGTGATCCGGATGTTGTACGGAAACTTCTTCTTGTCCATCGCTTTGATCGTCTTCATTACGCAGGCGAACGAGCTTCCGCCGCCCGCGGTGGGCCGCTGTGCATCTTGAACTTCCTGAAGGCCATCGAAAGACAACGATAGGCCGTCTAGATTCTCCAGCAAATAGTTACGCTGCTTCTCGCTCCAAACTCCATTTGAAGAAACTGAAATGTTGCAGTGTATCGGCTTTTTTCTAGCGTAGCTGATGGTTTGAGTCAAAACGCTCCAGTGCTGCGTAGGCTCTCCACCACCATGAAAAACAAGATCAAACGACGCCATTTGAGACTTCAAAGCATTCGCGGCCGCAATATCGACAGCATGAAAGGCCAGATTTAGCGGCATGTCTTCCCGACGTTTTTCTCCAGCCGCCGCATAGCAATAAGTACAGCGAAGATTACACCGGTTGGTCATAAGCAAGACAACGCTTTTCGGCTGGTAACGATGCGGTCGCGCAGGAGGTGAAGGAGGATCCGGCTGCAAGAAACCGATTCGTTCCAGAAAAAAGTAAGCATCCCGATCCCTTAACCTCACCTTCTTTCGTCTCCCGTTGGTGTAACGTTGCGCTGTTTCCGCCATGGCGCGGTTGCCAAGAAAAGCTACGTGAAGCAATGGCCTGTAAATTAGAAACTTCTCTTCAAACGGAACCACGTAAGTATTCACCTTTCCCTCAATTGGGATACCAGTAATGACTGTAACCGGCGCAACTGCAATTTCCCTGACAACTGCATGTGTATCCAACGCAGGAGCAGGTGTCTCCGACACAACCACAGCTTCCCGGAACCGTATTGCAAACACAGACTGCGCCTTGAGGCAGCGGTGTTGCGCAGGAACTATCCGGTATCGTGACTGTGATCCATCTTCCGCTGGAATCGCGATATTTGTATTTCGTTCCTCCTTTTGTATTCGGGTTCACATCGATATCCATCAAGCAACCCAGGTGATCGCTTGTGAGAAGCTTGCACAAACGGATTTTTCCATCTTCCTGACCGACAGCCACTATTGTTGAATCAGGACTGATGGCCAGTGATGTCGCATACACCTTCCTAATCGAAAGGCGATTCTTTGCCGACCCGTTAGGAAAATTCCACACCTTGACGAAACTGTTCTTTCCGCCGGAAGCCAGGAAATTTCCGTTGGGGCTGATGGCCAGCGCATACACTTTATTCAGATGGGCGCGATTGATTGTTCTGATCAATTTTCCGGAAGGGATCGACCAGATTTTCAAATAAGCGCTCCCCGTACTTCCCGTAGCGAGTGTCTGATTGTCCTCACCAAAAACAAGGTGCTCGATGGATCCTTTGTGATCACCGAATTTCGCAATCATCGTTCCAAGATCATTCTGTCTCAGCGACCAAAGTTCAATTTTTTCCCAGTGCCCCGTTGCCGCGTACTGGCCGTTCGGGCTTACCGCCAGACCATAGATGCTGTTATCCGCAGACCATCCCTGGATCAGCGAACCGCTCGGCAGCCTCCAGTACTTGATGAAGCCAAAGGAATCCACCGAAACTGCATTGCCGTCGCGAGTTACTCCTAAACCGGTGATATTGTGAGCATGCCTGCTGAAACGCTTTCGGAGTGTGCCTTTGACCGCGTCCCAAACCAGGACTCTATCGCTTTCATCTCCTGTGATGAACCATTTTCCATCCGGGCTAACAGCAAGTTCATTCACATCGGAGGTGTGTTTGCTCAATACTTGTATCAGACCCTGCTTCGATACATCCCAGATTTTTACCTTGTTGTCATCGGATCCTGATATCAGGAACTTGCCGTTAGATGTGAACGCCAGGCAGTTCACGGGCCCTTTGTGCGCAACAACCTGCGGGCACTTATAGTTGGGGAATGGAGCCTCTGTCTCTGCCTCTGCTTTCTTTTGCAAACCGGCTGCTGCAAATGCTGCGCCGGCAACCGCTGCGCCTGAAAGAAAGTTGCGACGGCTCAATTCCCAACTTTTCTTCCCCTTGTTTAGATCGTATACTTCCGGTTCTTCTTCCTTTTCTTTTTTCATTTTATTTGCCTCCAGTGATCTCTCTCCATGAGAAAGACCTTGAGTCGGTTTCCATCTCTTTCGCGAGCTTCATGATCTGCCTGACCGTATTCAATAACTGCAAGCGGCAGCGGAAAGTCCCGATCGGATCAGTGCTTCGCGAATTCAACACACATTCGTCAGGACACAGGCCAACGCAGTGAAAATGATTGAGACAATGCGCACATTGCTTTGAAGTGCGCGACAGCGCGGATTGGAGCAGCCAAACTTTCCGGTTATTGATCGTACAATTCTCTTTTTTCATGATTCTGTAAATATTTTCCGAGTTTTTCGCAAAGCACGCCGTGGCGTCACCGTCCGGAAGTAGATTCAGAACGTTGCGAAAAACATTGCAGTAGGGGCCATGAATTTTAGAAGGCCGGGAACCGGAAAGGGTCACCGGTACATCAAATGCGGCAGCCAGCGATTCAGCTTTTTCCAGGTGTTCCAGAAATATTTCCGCATCTTCGATCCGAAATTCGTCTTGACTCCTATAGGCAGGCTCAAAGTGAATTTCATTGGGCTGAAGCTGTCTCAAAATATAATCGACAATCTCTTCCTGTCGTTTAATGGTGGATCGGGTGATTGTTGTTCTAACGGAAAATCGAGTACCCCTCTGTTTCAGTATTGCGGCCGTTCTTTCTACAAAATCGGAAGTAGGACCTGATGCGACTGTTTTCCTCTGATCGTTTTGGATATCGGGAGGACCATCGCAAGAAATGCCGACGAAATCAAAGCGTTCACTGATGTATTCCACCACATTGGGGGAAAGTACTCCGTTGGTTGCTATGTATCGAAACAGCTTTACATGCGAATCTCCGGCTACGCCTTCCACGACGTTCACAAGAGTCTGAAGTAATTGGAAATCATAAGTGGGTTCGCCCCAGCCGTGAAACACAATCGTGAGCGGAAGGCCCCTTTTCCAGCAATTACGGGCGACAAGTTCGGCGCCCTTCCGAACCACGACAGGACTGATCTTCGCGCTGTCACGCCCCATCTTCACACTCAGGCAATAGTCACATTTCAGATTGCATTGATTGTGCAGATATAGCGTGAGACATATAGGTTTGAACGGAGCTTCAAAAAAATTCCGGTAATCGTGGGCACCACGAAGAGCCCGCTCACGAATCAAACTGCCCAGACCGCTCAGCTCCCTGGCGGGACGATCCGGGGTATCAACCAGCAAACAATTCTGGAGTTCGGCTACCCGCTCGTTCGCCACAAGCGATACGAGCCCGGGCGTATAGAAAATGGAATTTGAAGTTTGCTTTAGTATGTAAATAGGTAATCCGGGGGGCGCTCCGGATGGTTCGAGCGTTCGGAACTGCTCCGCAATGCTAAACAGATCGTTCATTTGCTTTCAGTCCTCAACAGGGTTCAAGAAAACGCAAATTCGAATACGGAGCAGATCGAGCAAGAGTTTTTTTACAAATTGAAAACTTTCATCGTCTCCGCAACGCGTTTCTGAAGAAAAAAATTGGCAGATCTTTGCCACGTTGTTTTTGCCGTTGATCAAATTGAATGCTGCAGTGTTCTCGATTCCGGGCTCAAACACTGGAACTTTTTCGCCTGTATTTCGGTTCCGTCCCACAAGCCTGCCGTTCAGAATTGAAAGCTCGTATTCCTTGTTGATTGCCGGAATCAGTTTTTCAAGTTTCGCGCGATCGAGCTTTTCCAGATCGCCGAAAGCGCAGTTCTTGTGCCCTCTGATTTCATCCGCTGAAACCAGCAAATTCCCCAGGAACTGTGTAAACGACCGCCTTCTGGTTAGATCCACTTCGTTGCGAGCATTCGATTTCATAAGTCAGTTACCTCTCGGACCTCAGAGCCACCGGGTCCCCTGAGCTCAGGCAGAAAAGCTCTCTCGTTACTCAAACGCTGCGATTTCGGTGGTATTTCCAAGACTGTGCAGTTCCTAATTCGCTTAAGGATGACGGCGAGGCAGCCGCCGGGACAAAGGTTTGCCTGTTTCCAATCACAGCGGAAACACTTCTTGTAGATTCCTCCGTTGCGAAACGGTCGGCCCGCCTCGCGAAAGTAGTTTCTCACCGTGCTTGCATCCAGACCGGTCGGAAAATTTGTTGAGATCACTTTCGCCAGGGGGAAGCAATGCAAGACTCTTCCGGTTGGATCGATATCCAGAATTGGACTGCAGTTCCAATTAAGATCCGCGTCGCATACTTTGAGCGTTTGGATTTCTGATTTGCTGAACATGCAGGGCACAAACCCGCAATCCAACCCAACGGAAATTTTCTGCCGGGCCGCCCGTACAACGAAGTCGACGAGACTTGAGCCAACAAACCGGTAGAGACGCGGGTGAAGCCATTCGTTGTCTTCGGTGAGACACGGAAGAGCAAGCCCAAGACGGATTCTTCTTTCCACCGTAGTTCCGTTTATCAGATCCAAAAGTCCGTCCAGCGAGACATCGGGGCGGTAGATTGTAAAGCTCAGCATCGCCCGGCTTCCAAGTTTCTTCAAAACGGAACGCCTTCGAACTGTCTCACTCTCCGGCATGCGGAAACGCGCGGTCGCGTTGACCATCACATTCAATCTCTCGCGAGGCAGTCCGGCCAGGAACTTCAAGGTCTTTTCGGGCATGAGCCCGTTGGTGAACAAGAACAGTCGTTTTCCTGTCTCCATCGCCAGATTCATGAATTTCTTGAATTCCGGATGCAGCGTTGGTTCACCCCCCAGAATCCTCACCTGATCGATTCCCGACTGCTCCAGGAATACCAGACACTGTTGAAAAATGCTCAGACTCATGAATTCCTGCTTTTGAGGAGAGAAACAATACGAACAGTCGCGATTGCAAGCCGAAGTAATGCAGATGTTAGCCATAAAACCTACTGCACGCGCTCTAATACGTTAGAATCAAGACGGTCCGAGCTTTGAAGAATGACGCGCTGAAGGGCCTCCTGGTCTCCGGTCAACCGGTCGAAGACATCTTCTCTCCCCAGGCTCTTCAGAATGTGAAACAGGGCAATGATTCGTGTCTGGATGCAGAGATCATCGAATCTGTCGTTACAGCCGGGAAAGGTGTGGTTCACGTGACACCCGCCGGCGCAATGCCACTTGCAGAAACAATTCTCGCATCGCGGTTTGTTGATCACATTTAAGGACCGGAGCCTCTGAATCGCATTTTTGTAAATCAAAACCTTTCCCGAAGGGAGCACTCTGCCAAGGTGGAGGTCCATTCCTCGCGATTCCCAGTCTTTATCCAGGAGGTAGCAGCCCGAGATCCGACCATCCGGAGAAAGGATGGCAACGTCTCTGGCAACCGGACAAAAGCTGATCTTGCAGGTGGAAGTATCGGCAGTCGCATATACAGCTTTCACACCGGCGCATTCCAGCAAGGATTCGGCCTTCACGAAATGGAGGGCAAAATCCCAGGGATCCGGGGCTTTCAGCCCGGCGTCCATCGATTCAGAACTCTCCTGGAGTGTCTCAAAGGAAACCGCCGCCGGTCTGAACTCTGTACAGAACCATGTGGCAATTTCTTCCATGCGATGCACGGTCTCTGAAGTAATGCATGCGCGCAAGCATAACTTCCCAGGCGCTTCGGAAAATATGGAAGCGCTGCGGCACACCTGATTGAAACTTCCAGCGCCGTTGCGCCGTGGACGGTGCCTGTTTTGAATCTCGGGCGGACCATCCAGTGAAAGCACGATGCAATCAATGGAATCGCGGACAAATTTTGCCGTATCTTCATTCATAAAGCCATTCGTTGCAGCTTCGAAGACCGTCCCCATTCCGTGCATCCGGGCAATTCTTCTGGCAGCATGGACGGCCCCCATGCAAAACTTAGGTTGCGAAAACGGTTCTCCTCCAAAAAAATGTATGTTTAGTATTTCCTTTCCTGTTCGCTTGAGCAGATTCGCGTACCATTCGATACCGGCTTCCGCGATCTCCAAAGGCATGATTTCGGATGGCGCATCGAGACGCCTGAATCCACAGTAGCGGCAGTCCAAATTGCACCCACGAGTTGGAATCAATCCAATGAAGTCCGGAATAAAATCCCCTTTTTTTTGTTCCGGCGTGCTAGCGCACCAAGTTGAAATCGCAGATTGCGGCAACGGACCCTCAAGGTCGAGCAAGACCGACGCGCCATGAAGCGGGGCGTGCAGCAGGCGGCTCCCTCCTAGCGTAAGTAGAAAAACGGAGGGATCATTTTCTTTTCGCATTGGTTAATCCCGAACCTCAAGGAGCACTCTTTTGCCGTCCCAGCTCATCGGAGGCAGGAAAAAGAGTTTCTTTTGCTGTCCGTATGGAACCGTAAGCCGGGTTTCAAGCAAACCGTCTCGGGTCAATCGTTCATATTTTTTTCGAAAGAGCATACCCATCGTTTTGCGGCGCTGCAGCATCTGGTTTTCTTTTTTTTGAAGGGAACAGTTGTTGATCTGGATTTTCAAGGAATTTTCCCCGCAGAATTGACGGATCCGGAATGTGTTTTTCAGGCTTCTCGGATCGTACTGAATTTCCACGCTTTTGTTCAATAGAAATGTTCCTGTCGTGTTCTTCCTCCTGTCGCACTTTTCCGGGTTCAGGATGTATTCATGCAGATTCAGATACGCAACTCCCATTCGATCCAACAGCGGCAAAACAGAAATTACCTTTTCGTAGTCTTCCGGAATCGAAGGGATCTCCACGGCCACTTTTTCAAACAGGCCTGTTGCCATTTTGATCTGTTCCAGGATAGGGGGCGAATCATAGTTTGTTGCCGCAATGTTGTAGCGAATCTCATGAAGACCCGTATCAGCCAGTCGTTTCAGTTTCGATTCGTCCGCCGCAAGACCATTTGTGTAGGCCCAGTAGTAGATGTCCGGACGACGTTGCTTAAAGTATGAAAGCCAATCTACGAGACGATCGAAAACAACAAAGCAATCTCCGCCGGAAAAACTAATTCCCTTGACGGCATCGCGCGGTATGCGTTTCAGGATTGCGGCGGGATCATCACCAAACGCGCTCACAATCTTGTCCTGCTGTTTCCACGGCGCGGGGCAAAAGGCGCAGTGCGCGTTGCATAGATAGGTCAAAAAAATGCACAGCCACTTCCCTGATTGACACGAACGGCATCCTCTCGAGATTGTCATTTCTCAACCTCGCCTGTTGTTGCCAATTCCCGCAATTGCCTTGCCATATTTCCGATATACCAGCTGCCATCTCTTGTCGGCTCAAAGCACCGTGCACTCGTACCGCCAACCAGAAGATTGTGTTCCAACCACCAATTCCATAGATTGGTAAAATCCTGGCTGAACGTTTGTCGAACGGCCGCCACCGTTCTTTTTTGCACTTGATGGGCCAGCAATTCCCGTTCGAGGTCGCGTAGTTTCTGGGTTTTGTGATCATAAACAACACCAAAGCTGATGGGTGAAGCGTTGTCTCGTACGGCATAGTAGTAATCGGGGAGTAACTGATTTGCGTACGTCATCCGCCGGCTTGAGCCGTGCGCATAGGGTCCCAGAGCAATGCAGTCTTCATCTCGCGCAGGATGGGTGTAGTAAAGATTGTCTTTAAAGTTGCGACCGAACTGGCCCAGATGAATGGCCCTCAGTTCGTGCCCTTCCATGAAGTTCCAAAGCAAACACCAAAGTCTGTAATTCCGGTCCGCGGTGTCGAATCTGCTTTTCGTGGGATTCAAGTTCCGAAGTTCACAAACCGAAAACATCCTGACCCCGGCTTGGTACAGTCTTTTCAAATCGTTTTCCAGAAGTTCTTCGGTTTGATTTTCGAAGCCAAGAATCAGATCCGCAGAAATCAAGAAGTCTTTGGAGTTCAGAAAAGCAATTTTTTCAAGTGCTCTTTCACCCGATTCTCTTCGATTGATCTTTCGCCGCAGATCGTTATCGAGTGTCTGGATTCCCAAATGAATGCGCTGAAATCTCAGTTCCTTCAGCATGGAGGCGGATTCTGAATCAATGGAGGATGTGGTCGTTTCGACAGCCCATTCACACGCGGCAGAATCGCCAAAAGTTTCCCTCAGAATCCTGGTAAGTCCGGCAAGACGTTCGGTTCCAAGAAGCAGAGGAGTTCCTCCACCAAAATGGACTGTTGTCGGAGCGCGCGGCGGATACGCGTTCGGATGGGTAGCCACTGCTTTCGTTAGGATCTTGAGATACTCATCAAGCGTTTCCTTGATCTTGCCCTCTACCGCAAAGGTATAAAGAGCGCAATAGCTGCAGCGACTAGCACAAAAAGGCACGTGAACGTAAAGACAATACTGGCGTTGCCTTTTACAAGAAGCCCTGTTCCATTTTTGCAAGTACGGCCGGGTTTCAGGTCCGCGCAGTCTTCTCCCGGCTTCCAGCCAGGGTCCGATTTCCATTCTGGACTGGTACGGCAAAGTAGAAAACGACGCACTCTGGTGAATTATCCGTTCCACGATGCCCCCGTGCGGCAGCAAACTTTGTCGCTAACATCGCAATAAGCGTGCCGTTTTCGGCAGGGTCGAGGCTATGTGAAGATACGGGGACACTGCGTCAGTGGTATGTCAGCGTGTCTGCAGGGCGCCACGAATGGCGCCCC